>Ga0302230_10001085_pt1 | contig 18795 bp, 35 predicted proteins | sample II_Palsa_N2_1_FD_193523 | JGI IMG/M metagenome (GOLD analysis project Ga0302230, IMG submission 193523) | Peat permafrost microbial communities from Stordalen Mire near Abisko, Sweden - II_Palsa_N2_1 | ecosystem: Environmental > Terrestrial > Soil > Palsa > Peat permafrost | place: Sweden... | reverse complement strand
AGCAGTGGGTCGCACGCGTGCTCGACTTTTCCTCCCAGTACAACGACACAACGTGGGCTGCCGACCAGGTGATCGGCGCGCCAAAGGTGTACCCCAACTATGGCGATCTCCACGGTAATAAATAAATAAAAAAAAATAAGCTGCAAACTGACATTTTCATTTATTTATTTATTTATTTATTTTAAGGCGCCTGGGCCCCTCGAGTTGTTGGAAGGAACGACGACTTTATCGTGCTGCAGTTTGATGAGCCTGTTCTCATTCAGGCGATCCACATCTACGAGACGAATGCGCCCGGCGGAGTCGTCCGCATCCTTGCTCTCCCCGTGTCGCCCGAGGACTTCCTGCCCTCCGTCGCCAAGGCCTTTGTGCCCATCGCCACGCGCGAACTCATGACCGAGATTTGGACCGGCCCCGGTACCGTGGGCCTGACTCCTCCGACCGCGCGCATCTTCTCCCCAAAGCTGACCGACACGTCCGTCATTGCGCGCGTGATCCGCATCGAGCTCAACTGCCACGGCTCTGCCACATGGACTGAAATCGACGCCATCAAGCTCACTGGCCCAGTGGTCTCGCAGCTGTCGCCACCAAACGTTTCCGCTGCCGCTTCTGCCTCGCCATCAGCAGTGTCCCTGCCCCAGCCCGTTCAGGTCTCGCCCTATGAGAACCTGCTCAAGGAGATCCCTGAGCTCGCCAGTCTCCCCGAGTTGACCTATGACGTGTGGATGAACCAGGCCGAGTCCTTTGAGCAATGGATTGGCCGCATCGATTCGGTATCGCACCTATGAACACTAACAATAAATAATTTTCATTTTTTGCTAGAACAAGTCGTACCTCAAGAGCAAGGAGGGCAAGCTCGTGAGCAAGTACGCCAAGATCTGGCTCAAACGAACCGCCAAGGGCCGCAAGTCTGTCAGGGCGTCGTCGTCGTCGTCGACCTCTGCCGCCACTCTGCTGAGCGAGGGCCTGGTCATGTCGGGCCCCACTGGCTGGCTGCCACAGCTCCTTCTCAACTCGCGCTCAAGTGCCGTGCGCTCGCAGGCAGCCCGCTTGATGGTCGTCTTGTCCTCGGACAGCATCGAAACTAAGCTGGCCATCCTCAAGCTCCTCACGACCATGCTCGGCGTCGCGGTCACTGGTGCCAAGGGCGAGTGCAGCCGAGAGTTTTTCCTCCTCTTTTCCAAGCTGGCCCACGAAGAGTCGGCCAAGAAATCGATCGTCAAACTCGGTTTGTGACATTTATTACAAATCGATTATATTTACTTATCTTTTTTTTTTGCTTAGGGTTCCTGAATGCCCTTTGTGCCCAGATCGAGGTGGAGGCAACGCGCATTCGGGCCCTGGACGAGGCCGGCGTCAACGCCGAGGCGGATCTTGCACAGGTACATAAAATACATTGATAGTAATTTCCAATGGTGTTGTACAGGGCTACGTGCTGATGGAGTTTGTGGACGTGCTGGTCTCCTTTGTCAACGTTCCGTCGATTCGCCGCACGTTTATCCGGTCGGCACTCAACGGCCAGCTGCTGAGTAGCTACCTCTCGCTTCGCGGCCTTGTCCTGCAACGTTCCAACCTGACACAGGAGGCCGCCGGCAAGCTGCTCGAGCTTGTTCAGTCGATCGCCGCGTCGTCGACAGAGGAGACCGAGCGGTTCCTCTTTGGCTGCATGGGGGCGTTTGAGCAGTGTCAGCAGGACTGGGACACGAAGAGCGCCACGTTCATCCTCGAGCAGGTCTGCAACATCATCCGCCCCGAGAAGCCGCTCGAGCCGTTCGCGGTGCAGATGGACAAGATCGCGTCCCAGGAAGAGTTTATCCGCGGCAGCCTCACCCACAACCCGTACCCGCACACCGACTGCGGCGAGCTCATGCGTGACGTCAAAAACAAGATCTGCACTGTCCTGGAGCTGTACGGTCTCCTAGAGGACGACAACGGCATGGAGCTCCTCGTCGACAACAAGATTGTGAATCTCCAGCTGCCTCTACGCGTACGATAGCCCCCTGATTGCTCACCCGTAAATTGATGTCTTATTAGGATGTTTACGAGCACGTGTGGAAGACCCCCGAAAGGACCTCGTCCAATGGCAGCGTGCCGCCCATGGTCATTGTCTACCGTCTCCAGGGCCTGGACGGTCTTGCGACCGAGGAGCGTGTTGACACGATTGAGATCAAGGAGGAGCAGACGCAGGACCCTGAGGAGGCGTTTAAGATCACCGGTGTCATTGGCACGTCGGGCGGCCTGGGTGTCTGCCTCAACTTCCTCGCCGCGATCGAAGACATCAAGTCGCAGCACGAGCTGTTCCTGCTGATCCTGCGGCTCCTGTCCAACTGTGTCAACGTGCAGACCAACCGACGTCTGCTGTGGCGATTGGACGCTCTGCGCCATCTTTTGGACAAGCTCAAGCTCGTCTTCATGGAGGAAGCCAAGACCAAGGGAGAGGAGATCTCGCAGACCCTCCTGCGCATCATGGAGTCGATCGTGACCGAGGGCAACCGCGACATCACCAACACGGCCACCGCACAAGAAGAAGGCGATCTCTCGCAGGACGGTGATGGCACGCACATGGACATGTTTTTGGAGAAGCTCTCGTCCCCGCTCCTGATGCAGCTGGCCACCCCACAGAGCCAGCAGGTCGTTGCTGCCATCACCCGTGTCCTGCCCTTCCTGACATATGGAGTGGAGAAGACCATGGCCAAGCTGCTCGATTTCTTCCTCCCCCATCTCAAGGTATTGGTTGACCTTTTAAACGTACACATATCTTATTTTATGCCTAGTTGGACGAGTTTGACGCCAAAGCCGACGGCACGGAACTCGACAAGCGGGCATCCGCATTGGCGACCAAGAAGATGTTCCACGCCAACTCGTACCATCTGGACTGCCTCGTGCATGTGACCGAAAGCATCAAGGAGGACCCGATGGGCAACAAACTCAAGTCGTTCTTCCTCGCGCACGGGCTGCACACGCCCATCGTCAAGTACATCCAGCAGTGCCGCCCCGCAGGCTTCCCAGCGACTTGTATGCAATGCCTCTTTTTTGAGGGGGGGAAAAAAAAATGCAACTACTAAAAAACATTTCTACAGCAACGGCGGACGAATGGGCGCCTTTCCTCGCCAAGCCCGCACTGACGATTGCACTGCGTCTTCTGGCCGGTCTAGCCTTCAAGCACGCCGAGACCCAAAGCACGCTTGCCCACGAGCAGGACCTGCTCGCGATCCTGCACCAGATGGAGCAGCTCACGTCGGAGCAGCGGGTCGGCTCATACGCCGAGCTTGTCCTCGAGGCTCTCTGCGTCGACAACGAGGCCGTGGCCGCACAGGTCGCGCAAGTGCGTGAGGTCACCAAGGAGCGGAAGAAGGCGATCGCGCTCGCCCAGCGTCAGGCCATGCTCAAGACTATGGGCTTCCAGCTCGCGTCCGAGTCTGAGGGCGGCAAGATCGTGTCCACGGTCAAGGTCGAGGGCATCGACGAGATCGAAAAGGAGCAGACGGACGCCTTTGCGCTCACGTGCATCGTTTGCCAGGAGGGATACCAGTACAAGCCCGACGAGATCCTCGGCATCTACGTCTACAACAAGCTCGTCCCCATCGGGCTCGGTGCAAACGACCAGTCCATTGGGCGCAGCGAAAAGTAGACGGCATATTTAAATAAAAGTAATACTTACCTATTCTCAACAAACAGGGTTATCCTTACCGTGAGCCATTTCCACGCGATCCACGTGTCCTGCCACCAGCATGCCTCTCGCCTGGACCGGTCGGGCCGTGCGCATCGCGAAGAGTGGGACGGTGCCACGGTATAATAAAATTCCTATACGATTTATCATTATTTATATGTATGTGAAAAAAAAAAAAAAAATAGCTGCGCAACTCCAACACCAAGTGCAATAACCTGCTGCCCGTGCAAGGCCCCGGCATCAAGGACGACCGGTACTCGCACAACGTCCTCCAGTACCTCGCGCGTCTGTCCGATCTGGGCCTGCCCGAGACGTCGTCGCGATTCCGCCAGCAGATGCACGAGACACGCGCCCTCCTGGTCAAGATTGCGTTCAAGGAGAGCCTTTCGCAGGACAGCCTCGGTGGTGGCCGCGAGAGCAACCTCAAGCTTGTGCCGTTCCTTGTGCAGATGGGTCTGTACTATGCCAAGTCCAACAGCACGCAGTCGCCCACGTCGCTGCTCAACAGCCTGCAGTCGTACGTTGACGCCCCCGCCAGTTTCCCCTCGGGCTCGGAGGCGGACGACGTCTGCTACTACCTCACGATGTCGCTCCACCTGTTCTCCAAGGCCGACTTCGAGAAGAACCGCCTCAAGATGTTCACTCGCGTCCTGCTCCTGGCCCTGCGCCGTGCCGGTGCCATCGCCAAGCAGCAGCAGAAGCAGGCGATCGCAGCCATGGTCACCCCCACCGTGACCGACAAGTTCAACGAGGCCGCCCAGCCACTGCTCGTCCTCTTCTCCGTTGTCTCGCTCCTGCACACAGACATCCTTGTTCCCGTGCCGTCGGCGTCATCGGCCACGTCCACGCCCACGGCCGCGGCAGCCCCATCGCCCACAGCCGCGGCATCGGCCCTGGTCGAGGAGCGACACGCCCTGCTGCGCGACCACTCGAGCGTGGTCATCCGTCGTGTCCACGACCTTCTCGGGCGCCTGGACGACGAGATCTTCCCCCTCGAGCTGTGCGAAGAGTTTGCCGACGTCCTCGGCCTCCTCGACGAGATCATCGCCCTCCACGGCTCGGTGGACGGCTACCTCCAGGCAGTCTTTGCGGCCCTCGTCTAAAAATAAAAATAAAAATTCGATAGCTTTTTCTTTCTGGCTTCTTGTTTTGTACACAGATCTATAAACTAGGGATTGCATCCTCGGGGGGGGAGGGGGGATGCTCCTGGATTTTTTTTTTTCAGAAATATATTTACAGTGTACGCAATACGTTCGCATGCCACGTCCACGCCGAAGACTGGTCCTCTTGCTGCCTCTGCTGCTGCTGCTGCTGCCTCTAGCAGGCGTCGCCCGTGGCGCTGTTGAGGTACGCCCCTCACACACACACACACACACACACACACAGTGGGTCACACACTCAAACAACTCTCGAAACGCAGGTGGCGGTCGAAGCACCCGTGATCAGGCAAACGTTCAAACTTGATTCGCGTGACGAGATACGGCTGGGCCACTTTGGCTTTGTCACGGGCGGCTTCTGGAACATGACGCTGAACGGGCTGGAGATGCAGGACGTGCGCACCGCGTACTCGCAAACCGAGGCCACTAACAACCTGGTCGGGATAGCCTTCAAACGGTCGACGACGATGGCGGGAGTCGCGTCGGACCTGCTGCTGTGCACCACGCCGGCCGAGGACGTGCTCTCGGGACAGGCAAACCCAGACGTCGAGTTCCATGCTTTTACCAACGACACGACAGGGTAACGCCTTTCTTTCTTTCTTGTTGTTATTTTAACAATTTTGTCTTTTAAAAAATTACAGGTGGTCAAACTACACGGTGTTTTCTGAAGACACGGCGGCGCTGTGGTCCATCGTCATGGTCAACTGCCGCAGCAGCGTGTCCTTGTCCTTTGAGGTGAGGGCGTCCCGTTTAATTGGAGACTGGGGCCTAAACAAGAGAAATAGATTGCGTACCAGATGCAAAACCCTGGACCAGAGTACGTCTCGATCGGCGAGAAGCCGCTGCCGCTGGTGCTCGGCCTGTACGCGATCCTGTTTATCGGCATGACCGGTGTGTGGCTGTTTATGCTGACCTACTCTCGGTATTGCCGCCCACTTTGGTCGCTCTGACGTATTTTCCTGCAGTGATCGACGCGTCCTCTGGCCCCACTGGGTCATGCTCGGGCTGTTTTTCATCACTGGGCTTTCACTGGCCCTTGACGCAATGAAGTACCAGTACCGTCTCATGGGCATCGACTCGACCGGGTGGGCCATCAGCTCGTATGTGTTTTTGTTCATCAAGGGCGGTCTCCACTTTGGCATTCTCTTCCTCGTTGCCACTGGGTGGGTCTTCATCAAGCCCTACCTGACCGAGCGCGAAAAAATGGTCCTCGCAGTGGTGCTCATCCTCCAGGTCATCTCAAACATCGCCTATGTCGTCTACACTCAAGTGTCCGAGACATCCGTCGTTTGGAGCTTTTGGGTAAGAGAAAACGTGCACTTGTCCACTAACCCACATCGCAAACACAGCGGTCCCTCTTCGTCTTTGTCGATATTATTTGCTGCGCCATTGTCTTTGCCCCCATCCTTCAAACCAAACAGCAGCTGGCCGAGAGCGATCCCGAAGGGAAAGGTAAAATAAAAATAAAAATAATTACATTTATTTTTTTTTATATGTTGATTTGTTTGGAAACAGCCGAAATGCTCAAGACCAAGTACAAGCTGTGGGGCCGATTGTACGTCATCATCTTTGTGTACTCGTACTTTACACGGTATTTTTCAGAACAAACAGAGAGACTCTTCAACTTTTTTTTATTTTATTTTTTTTTTTTTACGACAGAATTGTCGTCAGCCTGATGGAGTCGACGTTCAACTACAAGATTTCTTGGCTCGGCCAGTTCTTCCAGCAGCTGTCGACCGCGGCCTTCTACATCTTCCTCGTGTACTCGTTCAGGCCCGTGATCGACAACCCCTACTTTGAGGTCAACATGGAGGAGGACGACTTTGAGGAGATCCCGCTCGAAACCTTTGGGCGGCTACGTCACCGCGACGCCACGTCCAGACAGCGAGTCAACGATCAAGGCGAGAGCACCAACGTTGCTATGGACTGATGGGTTGTTATTTTGGTCCATGCGTTGTTTTTTGTACATAAACGGGAACAGAGCAGAAAACAACATAAATCAATTGGCATGAACGGCGGAGTAAGATCAGGTAACATTGAGCAGTACGCGAATAAACTCGTCCTTTGTAAGGGTGCCTCCTCCATCCTAAAAAAAAAAACATTATCCTCTTTTTAACGCAACAACAGCAGAGCATCCATTCTTTACCTCGTCAGCCAGCTTCATCATGTCTTGGACTTCCTGCTCCGTAATTCGGTCTGCGCCCATCAGGTTCACAAAGGCAGCATGCAGCTCCTTGACACTAATCTTGTTATCACCTGAGCCCTTTGCAGGCGCGGTGGCCGCGCTTATGCCCATTGTTCTGCCCCCCGCACCTGACGTCGCAGCCGACGAACCTCCATGTGCTGCTGCTGCGGCGGCTGCGTTGGCACCGCACGTGTCGACAAACTTGAACGCCGAGTTGACACCCTCGTCCATGTCGACCGTCCTGAGCCTGTCCTGGATGATGGCCTCAAACTCCTCCCATTTGAGCACGGCTTCCGCCGCACCGCTGCTACTGGGCTTGCTGCCGGTGCCGACAGAGCTGTCGCCCGTCTTCTTGGCGCTAAAGTCGACCATCATCTGCTTCACGTGTCCCTCCTTTGCGGGCTTGAGCTGCATCTTTTCAATCTGCGTCTCGAGCTCAGAGACCTGCAGCTCGCCGTCGGAGCCGCTGATCGCGTCAAACACGTCCTTGAGCGTCTTGATCTGCTCGGCCGTCAGGTACGGCGACTCCTTGGTTGTTGTCTCCGACATGGAACCACACGCTCGTTTCACGAGAACTGGAGTTGAAATTTTTTGTTTTGTGTTTTTTTCGTCTCCGTCGTCGTCGTCGTCGTTGTCGTTGTCGTTGTTGTTGCTGCTGTTTGTTTTTTCTTCCCGTGGCAGGCACACACCGCGCACCCCTCTCCACTCTCTACCACCGTCTGTCGATTAATCAAGGCCTTTTGTGTGTGTTGAAGGAAGAAAGCTCAGCATGTCGTTCCTCTTCAAGGCCAGGAACAAGACGCCGGCGGAGCTGGTCAAGGTGACCAAGGAGGCGCTGCTCAAGATTGACCAGGACGCGAAGAACGCGAGCAAGGTAACCGGTGAAACCCAAAAGGGAGTTTGTGCTTGTCTCTGTGCTTGTCTCTGTGTGTGCGGCCAAATCCCACCTTGGCCGTCTATTTATGTCTTCTTCTAAAACCCTCCGGTCCTGGCTTTTTTGTTATCGCAGTACTCGGACGAGGCGTCCAAGTACCTGTCGTCCATGAAGCACGTTCTCTTTGGCGACGGTATGTTTGCCGTTTTATTTCCCGCCTCGGTGTTGATCATGTTTTTTTACCTTCTTCTTCTTCTTTCTTTGCTTGCTGTGCGGGCGGGAAGCAGCCGAGAGCCCCCCCGTGGCCGAGATCGTGGCGTTGCTGGCGCAAGAGGTGTACAGCAATGACCTGCTGCAGCTCCTGGTGATCCACATTAGCAAGCTGGACTTTGAGGTATGTATAGCGAACACGCACACAAACTTCCGGCCTGCAAACCAAACCCGTGAAACACAGGCCAAGAAGGATGTGGCGCAAATCTTCAACAACCTCTTGCGACGACAGATCGGCACGCGATCACCAACGGTCGAGTACCTGGGCGCACGCGAGCAGATCCTCTTTGACCTGCTCAAGGGCTACGACAACCCGGATGTCGCGCTCAACTGCGGCATGATCCTGCGCGAGTGCATTCGCCACGAGTCGCTCGCCAAGCTCCTCCTGCACTCGCCCAACTTTTACCTCTTCTTCGACTATGTCGACACGAGCACGTTTGACATTGCCTCGGACGCGTTCACGACCTTCAAGGTACTCGACTGCTAGCTTTGCTTCCGTGCGACGTGCACTCTAAACCATCGCCCTTTCAGGATCTGCTAACCAAGCACAAGCCTCTCGTCGCCGAGTTCCTCGAGGCCAACTATAATCCTTTCATTGAGAAGTACACTGGCCTGCTCAACTCGGACAACTATGTCACCAAGCGCCAGTCGCTCAAGGTATGGTTCCCAACGGACGACGCTCCGCCGTTCTTAAAAAATCTCGCTCGTTCATTCATAGTTGCTGGGTGAGCTCCTCTTGGACCGATCCAACTTCAACATCATGACCATCTACATCAGCAACGCGGACAACCTCAAGCTCATGATGAACCTGCTAAGGGACAAGAGCCGCAACATCCAGTTTGAGGCCTTCCATGTCTTCAAGGTTTTGCGTGGGCATTCTCTACTTGTTTCTGACGTTTCTCGTGTGCGCGCAAAAAGGTGTTTGTTGCAAACCCCAACAAGGCCAAGGCCATCCTGGATATTCTTCTCAAGAACAAGGAAAAGCTGGTCACGTTCCTCAGCACCTTCCACAACGACCGTCAAGGTATATATGCACAACCGAAACACGGGAAGCTTGCTGAATCCATCACAATAAAACAGAGGATGAGCAGTTCAACGACGAAAAGTCTTTCCTGCTCAAGCAAATTCAAGACTTGTAAACAAAACCTTTCTCTCTCTTTACACAGTGAGCTTCTTTTCTCCCCACCGTCCCCTCTCTCTCTCTCTCTCTTTTGTTGTCGTTTGCACCACCTCTTTCGCAACTAACTCTCAGTGCTCATTTCTCATTTGTTTTTCGTGACGAGTGAGAAAAATCAGAAAAAATTGCATGCCCAATTGCCCATTCCGCGAACGAAAAAAAGAAATTCAATAAAAACAAACAAAGAAGACCATTGTCATGATGACAACGAGGGGGGAGGGGAGGGGAGAAAACAAAAACAAAAACAAAAAAAACATTGTTTCTCAAATCGCTTCAATCCCAGTCCTTCTTGATGTCGAAAGCCCAGTCCCACGCCAAGTGAACGTTCTTGTCGTCATCAATAAACTTGCTCTTGGCGCTGTAGTGGCCGCGAGTCATCATGCCCGAGGGAGCCTACCACCACCACCACCCCAAAAAAAGAGTTAATTTTCGAAAAGGAAAAGAAAAAAATTCGAACCTGCTCAGCGGGGAAGACCTTGGTGTACGGCTCGATCTGGGGTCCGTAGCTGCCAATCATCTCCTCGGTCTTGTCAACTGTTGCGATTTTATTTTTATATTTCAGCGAGTCGTCATTCGTATACCAGTGATGCCAGCTCTCTTGACACCCTGGACGAACTTGAGACCAGTGACGATCTCGTGCTGCACACGGAACTTGACCTTGAGGCGGTACTCGATACCCTCCTTGATGGTGACTGAGGCCTTCTTGGTGGCCTCGATCTTGGCTGTGTGTATGCGTGTGTGTTCAGTGACGAGGGTGGGAAAAAAAAAGGCAGTACCAGGACTGTCCAGCTCGAGCACAACGTCTGGTCGTCCCTGGACCTCAAGAGCGAGCGACAATACGACAACACGGCGAGGGTCGTCCTTGGGCGCGGCAGCTACCCCGTGTGGTGTGGTGTGGTAAAAAGGGAACACAAAAGGACAAGTCAGCATCCTATAAATAAACAACGACCACGTACCAGCGTCGGCCTTGAGCAGGCTAGCCTTCCACTTGTTGAGGGCCTCGTCGTCGGCGTCCTTCTTCTGCATCTCCTCGAGGGAGGCCTGCTTGGGGGCCTTGTAGCCGCTCTGTGTTTTTTTAATTGTTTGTTGTCGTTTCGAGGGGATTGGGAGGTGGGGGAAAAAAGGTAGAGGTCAGCCTCTTTCGTGTCCTTCGTTGTTTGTGAACGCACCTCCTCGGTCACGGCCAGATCGTCGTCGTCGGCAGCAGACATTTTGTTTAATGGGAGACAAAGCTATTTGAGGGTTGCGTCAGGGATAAAAAAAAAAAGAGCTGAAGAGGACGACAGCAACACAAAAAAAGGCTCCCACACAGAGAAAGAATAAAAAATACTGGGACACTTGGACTTGGCGGGGTTGGCAGCCGCAGAGCCATAAACACACTGACTTGAGAGCACGACTTGACAGCACGTGCAAGTAGCACAAGTGTCTGGCAGAACAGCCAGACGCGCTGCGCAGAGCAAAAAATAATAAAAAATAAAAATAAAACTGACTCGTCGATTTCTTCATCGACATCCAGCTTGCAACCTAATTTTTTTGATCGCCATTTAAAGACAGGTTGAAGAGCGAAAAGAGCTGGGGAATATCGTGGTCAAAATGAACAAGGAAATCCACCCCCTTAAAAAAAAACGCAGGCAGTGCGTAATTGTTAGGTGATTTGCTGCGGCAAGTGCGAAGCCGGGGACCGCTGGCCAATTTCTCAAACCGGAACCTCGTTGTGAGCCCCCCGAGGCATCGCTGGTGCGGTAGAAGAGATATCATTCACATGTACATGAAAAAGTTTACATACCTGAAATAAAATAAGAAAATTAGGACAGAATGGCAGCTGATGGAGTCGCTAATCGCTCGTAGTGCTCGCGAAAGACATCGGCGACAGCCTCGTGCGCTTGGGCTATTGCTGCCATTGCATCCATATCTGGTGCCTATTCAAAAATGAGCCAGTGATCTAGAACAAAACAGTTCGCCGGGGGCAAACGTACGAGAAATCTTAGTTGGCGATAGTTGAGACCCATCGGATGGACATCGACGTGTGCCAGTTGCTCTGTTGCGAGCTCCACTGCGGTGTGCTCCTCGGCTTTTCAAAAAAGCACACTGGTTAAAAAAGCAAAAGAACCTGCTCCTTACTGTGGGTCGCTATTGAGTGGATGGCGTCGTTCGAGTCTGCTGTGCTCTGGCGAAGGTGCTGTGAGGAAAAAGACAGATCACCGGTGGACCTGGACAAACACGAGTCACCACGACAGCAAACTAGAGTGGAACAACGTACGCCTTGAAGATGCGCTCGCCACTGACGTGCTTCATCGCTACAGAAACCTCGAGCGTCGAGTTGAGCATGGACTCTCGCAGGAGGTACTTGTGCGACAGCGGTTTGCCGACGTTGCCCGCATACTCTGCCAGGTCGACATTGACCGATCCCAGCACATCGTAGCTCTTCCCGCCGTTTATTTCCTGCATGACCCAAACTGTCCAGTTGCTTGCAATGACAGAAGAAGAAGAAAACAAGAAATACCAGACGGACAGACAGCTGCACCCACGCGTTCTCCAGCACGCTCGTCTCCGGGTCGATCGAGCACGTCACTTCCATCACCATCTCCTCGTTCCAGCGCGCCTGATGCTGCGTAATCTGCACGCGCTGTGTCGTGCCAGACGCGTTGCCGCCAGACTTTTGCCGCCACTTGATAAACAGATAGCCATTGACGAGCGGCACGTTGGACAAATGCAGCAGCGTCAGCGATGCCTCAAACTTGGCCTTTGGTTTCGAGCGGAACAGCGTGTTGAGCATGGCGGCCCTGAACAACTGACAGGGGCTGGCAAAGTCGCGTTAGGGCACGTAGTCACTGAATATGGTCGGTCTCTTTTTTTTCTGCCCCGATATATCATGGTACGTCGTGGAGGGTCACTGGCCACAGCAGGCGCGCCTGGGGGAGGAGGAGGAACCGGGCAGGCAGGGCGAGCCGAGCGCGGAGGGCGGGGGAGCTTGGGTTAATGGATTGCCGTCAGGATGGATCGGATTGGGAGATTGGGGGGGGTTGGTTCGCGTGCTAAATTTGTGGTGGTCCCTGTACTGCAGTCGCACCGCAAGTTTGAGGCGCCCCGCCACGGTTCGCTCGGTTTCTCGCCCCGCAAGCGCGCAGCTCGCCACCGCGGAAAGGTCAAGACCTTCCCCAAGGTACGAACGACGAAATTAGGTCTAGGACCACTGCCTAAATTCCTTCTTCCTGCACAAATAACAGGACGACAAGACCAAGCCCTGCCACCTCACTGCCTTCTTCGGCTTCAAGGCTGGCATGACCCACATTGTCCGCGAGGTCGACCGCTCTGGTGCCAAGATGCACAAGAAGGAGGTTGTCGACGCCGTCACCATCATTGAGACCCCCCCGATCGTCGTCGTCGGTGTCATTGGCTACGTCGAGACCCCCCGTGGCCTCCGCTCGCTCACCACCGTCTGGGCCCAGCACCTCAGCAACGAGCTCAAGCGCCGCTTCTACAAGAACTGGTACAACAGCAAGAAGAAGGTAAACGAACAATTGCAAAGTCGTTTCTGAACCTCTGGACTCGCTTTCCCAAAAAAAAAAAAAAAGGCCTTCACCAAGTACGCCAAGAAGTACACTGATGACAAGAAGGAGATCGACCGCAACCTCGAGCGCATCAAGAAGTACTGCACCGTCGTCCGTGTCCTCGTCCACACCCAGATGGCCAAGGCCAAGCTCGGCCAGAAGAAGGCCCACATGATGGAGATCCAGGTCAACGGTGGCTCCATCGCCGACAAGGTCAAGTTCGCCGTCGACAACTTTGAGAAGGAGATCTCGGTCGACAAGGTCTTTGCTGCCGTACGTCCCTGCCTTTTCTGTGCTCTTGTTGATTTCTAAATTACCACAACTAGAACGACATGATCGATATCATCGGTGTCACAAAGGGTAAGGGTTTCGAGGGTGTCACTGCCCGTTGGGGTACCCGCAAGCTTCCCCGCAAGACGCACAAGGGTCTGCGCAAGGTCGCTTGTATCGGTGCCTGGCATCCGGCCCGTGTTTCCCGCACGGTTCCCCGTGCTGGTCAGCGCGGCTACTTCCACCGCACGGAGATCAACAAGAAGGTCTACCGCATCGGCAAGGGCATCCACAAGAACGCCGAGGGCAAGCTGATCTTCAACAACGCCAGCACCGAGTTTGACGTCACTGAGAAGTCGATCACCCCCCTTGGTGGCTTCCCCCACTATGGTGTTGTCAACGAAGACTTTGTCCTCATCAAGGTTAAAAAAAAAAAACACTATTTTTTGGAACACTTTTCTCAAAAACAAACAATTTAACAACAACAGGGTTGCTGCGTTGGCCCCAAGAAGCGCGTGATCACCCTCCGCAAGTCGCTCCTTGCCCTCAAGAACCGCTCGGCCACCGAGGTCATCAACCTCAAGTTCATCGACACCTCGTCCAAGTTTGGTCACGGTCGCTTCCAGACTGCCGAGGAGAAGAAGACCTTCCTCGGTCCCCTCAAGAAGGACGAGGCCAAGGAGACCAAGGCGTAAATGTCTGTGCTCTTTCCTTCTCTCTCTCTCTTGCGTGTATTCAACAAAACAAAAACAAAAAAAATCAAAAAAGCAAAAAAAAAATGTTCATCAAAGAGTTTTTTTTTAATTACAAGGAGTCCTTTTTTCAAGTTGGCGCAAGCTATCCGACCATGACATAGCCGAGCTCAATAGCCCGCTGTTCGTTGCTGTAATAGCCGCGACGAAGTGCGTTCGCGGCAGTCCGTCTCAAAAACAAGGAGAGATCGGTCGAGGTGGAGGGCGCGTCCTGGAAATTGACAAAACGGAAAAACTCTTGAAAGGTAGTGACGGCCATGATCTCCTTGCACGCCGTCTCAAACTCGTCCTTCATCCGCGCGCTCGGCTGTCCAAACATTGTATCGTACTGCAGAACGACTTGGTCGCGCCTACAGATAAATTAATGATTTTTTCTTTTTTGTTCCATCCTTACGTTTTGTCAACAGGGTGCGCGATGTGTTGCAAAAAGTAGACGTGCAGCATGACAATGCGGAGGGACCGTCTTGCTCCGTCGAATGCTGAAATTATAATTTTTTTTTAAATTTTTCTTAAAAAAAAAAAATTTAAATTAATTTACCACTGGTGAGAAAGGCTTCGTCCTTGTTGACATCTCGAAAGGTGACGAGCCCCTCCTCGGCGTCGTACACGAGGTTTTGAAACTCAGGGTGGTACCGCAGGATCCAGAACCACGCCCTTTGCATCATCTCGTCAACAAACGTCGCGCACAGCTCGGACCAGTCGACTTCAGAGACGGCTGCCAGGACGAGGAACTCGCCCAGGTTGGCCACTTTTGACGTGGACCGCTTCTCCTCGGCCTCTGGCTGCGCAAAGGTCTTGACTTTTTTCGCGATTGACGCTTGCAACTCGGGGTACTACGGTAAAAAAAAGTTCTGGTTCAAAATAGCAGCGCAGGATATATTGTGTACCCTGGCAATAAAATCGACGAGCAGACGCCAGAACGCCATGTACATTTCGAGCGCCTTGAATGGGTGCACTGTTTCACGAACGACGCCGACCTGACGCAGCAGAATTAAAAAAAGTTTTTTTTAAAAAAAAACTCAATTACGACGGCATTGTTCACGAGCGTGGATAGGACAGCGACGGCCAGGTTGGGTTGGAACTTGACCGATGTCTTGACCTTGACCGGCTTGCCCAGCTGGACCGTGCCAGTGATAATGGCCAGGATCGCCTCCTCAACGAGTTGCTCAGCGCGTTGCCCGTGCTCGGGGCAGATGAAGAGCGGTATCCAGTAGTCGAGAACCATGTCGCGCTTGATCGAGTGGCGAACTGTTAGCGAAAACTATTTAGCTCTTTTTTTAAAAAAATTTAAAGTTGTATGTACTCTTCTGCTTGAAAAAGGCCGTGTAGGAGAGGTACTCGTCGCACAGGTCGACCTTGGTCACCTGGAATGCACTGCGCGCACCGGGACCGCCGCGGGTGACAGAGAGACCGACACCAAGGATGTCGTCGGTGAATCGGAGCAGCGTGTGCCAACACATGAGATCGGCCGAGAGCGACTGGGTCAGCTGGAGTTCACGCTCTTGCACCTTGCGTTCGCGTTCGGTCAGACGCATTTCTGCTAGTGACAGCACCATTTCTCGCTTCTTGAGCGTGTCGGTCTCCTTCTTGAACTCGTCAAAGGTTGTCTATGCAAATAATAATTATTTCGTTGATTTTTTCGATTTATCGTTCATTTTCAAAAAACATACCACCAACTCGTTGTTCCAGCCCGTTCGCAGCTCGATAAACTCGCCATAGGACACGTTCATAAACTCAGAGTGCGATATGTTCTCCATTGTGCGCATGATCTCGCGGAACGACGGCCGATCGGCAAAGGTGCGCTGCCAGCACTGGTCCAATAGCGAGGCGATCTCGACATTGCAGGTCGAGGGGATCGGCAGGTTCATCGTCCCGTGCCCGACACCGTACGCCACCGCAAGAGACGGGAGGCCCTTGTAGGGAGGCTGGCGTGTCAGCATCTCCCACAGAACGACGCCGTAGCTGTACACGTCGGCCTTTTCCGTGTATTTTTCATTCTACCCAAGAAAAAAAAAAAATTTTTTTTTGTAAGAATTACGTATTCGTGTTTATTTATTCTTTGTCTCTTACTCTGATCACTTCAGGGGCCATGTACTCCCATGTGCCCACTGTGCTGAGTTTTTCCATCGCGTGCTCGTCCTGGACTCGAGACAGGCCAAAGTCAGATATCTAATTTACTTTGTCAGCGTTTTTTTTTTTTTGGAATAAATTATTAAATGTACCTTGAGGGTGTAGCCAGAAGGCGTGCGCGCACTCTTCTCTGTGGGTGACATGAGGATGTTGGCTGGCTTGAGGTCTCTGTGGATGATCACGAGCGGGGCCTCTGTGTGCAGGTAGTTCATCCCCGTTGCGATTTGTAATGCCCAGTCGACGATTGTTGATGGTTCGACCTTTGTGTTGCAGCAACAAAAGGAAAAAAATCCAGCATTATTATTATATCAATCTTAATAATTATACTTGGAAGCGATGTAGCGCTTGGCTGAGGTTATACTCTGCAAACTCAAAGATGAGGCAGAACGATGCCGTGCTGTTGCGTAAGAACAAGTAGTAAATAAATATTTTAAGAAACGAGGTGCGTACTTGTCGATGCAGCAGCCAAAGCACTGGATGACGTTGCGGTGACGCAAATGACCCAACAACGACGCCTCCTCGTACGCCGGCGTGAGCAGCTTCTTGATGGCCACGGTCTTCTCCTTCCAAGTCCCTCTGCCCCCACCCAACTAGTGAGCATGCTTTAAATTATTTTTACTGCGGCTCTACCGGAAGACGGCACCAAAGCTTCCACGCCCCACATCCTCGTGGAACACCAGCTCCTTGAGCGATATCATCGTCAGACCCTCTGGCATCTGCGACGCTGCGCCCTCTGGCACTGCCGCCTCCTCCTGGCCATAGTTTTCGATGAGGCTCTTCATCTTGATGCGCGGGCCCAGTGGTATCTTTTTTTTTATACACTGTTTTGTTAGCCCTCCAATGACGACAAAGCAGTAGTATTCCACCTGCATCCCGACAAGGTCCTCGTCCTTGAGCAGCACAAACGCAGCCAGATCGATTTGGTTGTCGGCAAACTTGTCGCCGTAGGCCGCCAGTCCTGATTACACGCAGTTAGTCACATGTGCACCAAGGCAGTGTGTACCCGACTTGGCCAGCAGCTCGTTCAGCGCGCGGTCCGGCTCGAACGTTCTGTTGACAGTCGCCGACCTGCCAGTGCCGCTGTTGCCGCTGTTGCCACTGCTGCTGTTGTTGTTGTTGCCGCTCATGAGCCCGCTGCTGTTGGCTGACGATTTGCGGCTGGCGTTGCCTGTCGTCGTCGTTGTCGTCGTGGCGCTGGACGACGTGGACGACGACGAGACCAGGGACGTGGTCACGGCGGCGGCGGCGGCTGACACTGTTCCGTCCAGCGACATGGGCGGCGAGCGAACAGGTTCGCACAAAGCCATCAGAGAATTGCGTGGTCACTCAACTCGTTTCGAGTGTTTTTTTTCTGCTGGCTGTGAATTTCACGCGGACACCAGTTCAGAGACAGCAGCCAGGGGAAAAAACAGGGCCCTCAAATGTACAGCTATAAACACAGTGACCCGAAAAGGGGCCAGGCGAAAAAAACAAAAATAGGACTGAGTGAGTTTACGCGCGGGGAAAAAAAAGGCTGGATCAAATCGATCCCATCAATGTGGACCAAAGTGAACGGCAATCGGAGGGTTTTTTTTTTCCCCTTGTGCTTTCAGATCACTCACTGCATCTGCTCGAGATACCCTGTCACACCTTTTTTCCCCCCAAGAACGATTATTTAAATAAAGAGAAAACTTGGCAAACGTACGCTGGATAATGTCGAGGTAGGCCTTGGTCGCTGGAGAGTTCGGGAAGTCACGGGTGAAGGAGACGCCCTTGTCGCACGAGAAGCCGATGCTCGGGTCGAGCGGGATGGCGCCGAGGAAGGGCACGTTGTACTCGGCCGCCATACGCCTTGCGCCGCCGGTCGAAGAGGGGAAAATCTGCGACTCGCCGTGGCAGGACGGGCAGACAAAGCCGCTCATGTTTTCGACGATGCCGATGATGGGCAGCTGCGACTTGAAGCAAAAGTTGATCTCCTTGCGGACGTCGGTGAGAGCGACCTCTTGTGGCGTTGTGACGATGATGGCGCCGTCGATGCCGGCAGACTTGAGCAGCTGTGTGATCGAGAGGTGCTCGTCCGAGGTGCCCGGGGGCGTGTCCACAATGAGGAAGTCGAGCTTGCCCCAGTCGACGTCCTTGAGGAACTGCTTGATCAGGCCGTTCTTCTTGGGCCCGCGCCAAATCACTGCCTCGTCCGGGTCGGGCAGCATGAAGCCGACCGACATTACGGCAATGTTGTCCTCGGCGTACACGGGCGACCACCCGCTGCCGCTGTTGTGGATCTGCTCGTTCTCCACGCCCATGATCTTGGGGATGGACGGCCCGCAAATGTCAATGTCCAACACGCCCACCTCCTTGGTGCCGTCGTGGCCCAGCGCAAACGCGAGCTGCGACGAGAACGTGCTCTTGCCCACACCGCCCTTGCCCGACAGCACGAGGATCTTGTGCCGCACGTCCTGTAGCCGCTCCTGGATCACGGCAATGTCTGGGTCGGGGCCCTTGGGCGCGGTCGCGCACACGCTCTGGTTGGGACATCCGTCGCAGGACGACGCCTTGCCTGCCTCCTCGCTGCTCGGGCCCACGCAGTCTGTTCAAACAGGGTGGGGGTGTTTAAAGGGCGGCGTGCATGAAGGGGGACGTTACGTGCGTTGGCGTCAGCTGGCACCTCGTCTTGAGCCATGCGCTTACCTGTGTCCTACGGTCACGTCAACGAGAGGGATTAGTAATCGCAACAAAAAAAAGAAGAAGAAGAAGAAGAAGAAAAGAATCCCGGTTTGCTGACT
>Ga0302230_10001084_pt1 | contig 18802 bp, 23 predicted proteins | sample II_Palsa_N2_1_FD_193523 | JGI IMG/M metagenome (GOLD analysis project Ga0302230, IMG submission 193523) | Peat permafrost microbial communities from Stordalen Mire near Abisko, Sweden - II_Palsa_N2_1 | ecosystem: Environmental > Terrestrial > Soil > Palsa > Peat permafrost | place: Sweden... | reverse complement strand
CCCCCAAAAAAAAAACAACAACAACAACAACAACAACAACAACAACAACAACAACAACAACAACAACAACAACAACAACAACAACAACAAACACACCTTTGCCTCAGGCTCGTCGAGGGTGTCGAGGTTTTCGCAGAGGGTGCCGATGATGCTCTCGTAGCGGTTCGGATACTTGCGGAAGATGTCCTTGATCACAACCACGGCCTCCTGCACGACATAGCTCACCTTGGTCTGTTTTTCGTGCGCAGGAGGTGTTAGGACAATGCGTTCTTTTCCTCCAAACGTGGGTACCTGAATGAGCTCGAGCAGGACGTCGATACACCGGTCCGCGGCACGCTCAATCTTGACGGCGCAGATACCGATGGCGCGAACCGATTTGCGGACAAAGTCGACATCGACTTCGGTCGAGTACTCCTTGAGCTCGGACAGGACAACTTCGACGTTGGTGGCGGTGGTTTTGCGGATGAGAATCTCAAGCTTGACCAGCTTGACGTAGATCGGATCATTGTACTCGCAAAAGAAGACCTTGAGCTCCTCGTCAAGGATATCGGGACGCTTCTGGATCAACAGAAGGACGTTACGAAGAGCCACATACTGCACCTCGGGCATGTCCGACCTGAGCAGGGTCACTAACGGGAGGGTTGAGACCAAAAAAAAAAAAAAAAAAAAGAGAGAGAATAGGACAAACCTAGCGGAGGCGACATCTTTTTGCAGTACATCTTTTTGATGTCCTCGTTCGAGAAGTGAGGCATGCAATGCATAATGAGCTGAGACCGAAAAAATTGTAAACTTAAAAAATTATAAAAAAAAAAAAAAAAAAAAAATTCACCTTGACGGAAGAGAGGACAACAGCACCGTTGCCGTGGAAGAGACGAGGAGCAACACGCTCGGCAATGGTCTCTGCCTCCGAGGCCTCCTGGGGGTTGTACAGAAGCAGCGAATCAAGCAGATAGGTTTGTCCCCACCTAATACGTCCTTGCTTAGTGACACTCACAACATTTAGTCTATACTCGGAGCACTCTTGCAGCGCTGTGAGCATCTTCATGACCATGCTAAAGTTCATCTCAAAGTCGATGCCGTTCTCCGTCACCGAGTCAATCTCTGTCAGGGCGGCCATCGAGTTGGCGACAACCATCGGGTTGGAGTCTGTCAGGAGCTCCTTGAGGTTGTCCAGGAAACCCTGTACGCAAGTTTTTGTCAACAAAAAAAGAAAATAAAAAAGAAATGCAAATGTACATGGTCATTCACGATCTCGCGCTCATGCTCGTACAGCTTGGCAATGTTGAGCACGGCGGTCTTGCGCACGTAAGCGTCCTCGTCCTGTGTCATGGTTTAGTCGGTTCACTTTGGCCCATACGTATTGGTCACCTTGAGCAATTTGCGCAGAGGCTCAGTGATGGCTTCAGTGATCTTGTCGACGTGGATGTAGCCCATCGTGCGGATGGCGAGACCGCGGATAAGAGGGTTCGAGTCGTCGGCGTCCTGCAATGACGGTGTCAACCAAAAAAAAAACAAAAAAAAACACCGTAGTCATACGCGGATGAACGAGTTGACCGACATGAGCGCGAGCTCGGGCTTGAGCTTGGCGTAGGTGATCACGTACAGGTAGACCATCTTCTTGAGCTCGAGGACGTTGGTCTGCATGTGCGAGAGGACCTCGGGGAAGAGCATGCTCATGTCATTGCCGAGGGTCATGTTTGCGATGATCTTTTTCATGGCGGTGATCTTGCGCTTCTTGTTCTCGTTCATGAGCTCATCCTTCAGCTCGGGGATCTCGCCTGCAGTACAGTCCATGTTTCACGTGTTTAGTTGCACGTTAGAGCGAGGCTGCGGGAGCAGGGCGGCACCGGACAGAGTAGAAAACGTTTGCTCGTTTTTCACTTGTTTTGCTCACAATCCCCCAATTTCAAACCCAAACAACAAAAAAAAGACCTCGAGTAAAAAACACCACGATCTCAGGCACACGTACCGCGTTTGGTCGTCCCAAAGTACTTGGCGTCGGACATGGCTGTTTTGCGGCTGTCACCAGTGAAAACTCGGAGTCAAAGTCAGTTTGTTAGGTATGGGTATCACACTCAGTGTCGAGGGTCGTGGCGGCGGCAGTGGTTCTGCGCTGGCGGATGGGCCCCACTCGAGGGCCGCGACGGCGACGGCATCGGCCGCGGTTGATCGCCTGCTGACACAACTGGGCGCACAGCAGCCGTTTGCGTGGCCGACGGGCGATGTGGCCAACGTCGTGTCGACAAAGGTAAGCCCCCGCGAGATGACAACGTACTGAACCTGTGTTTGGCAGCTCGTGTCCAACCTGCTGGCCAAGGGCAGGATACAACAGATCTGGCTGTCGGTGAGCGATTCGGTTGATGTGAACGAGGTAGGCTATTTTCCTTTGTGCACTGTCGAGTAGTTTTAACAGATGCGTGGGCACAGATCAAGAAGAATCTGCTGCCAAAGCTGTTTGGAAACGCACCCCCTGCAGAGATATCGGACGACCCCGACCTGTTTGTCCGTGTTTTCTTCAAAGATCCGCTCGAGGCGTCACAACGGCTGCGCATTTTTGAGCCGATCCCCGGTCAGGCGGGCGTACGGCCCGACTGCAATGGAGCACTCTCGTTTGGCGAGCATTTGCAAACAAACATTTTCAAAGACGATTCTGTGCCCACAAGCAGCTCTCACCGTCGTCTGATGCGCGAGCTTGGATCGCTATCCGATTTTGTAACGTTGACAAAGGCAAGCTCACCTAACTTGGCTATAATATACATATATAGCAATTGACCGACAAGTTGACCGAGCTCGCCTACCCAAATCTAAAACTGGTCAATTCAGGCAAGAATGCTGAGGCACACACAGCACAGTCGATGCTGCACCATCCAAATTTGGTACAAGTTTTTCTTTTTTTCTTCTTGACCTCGTTGACCCAAGTGTTGGATTGGATGTAAAGATGCCAGCGATGATGATTTTGGAAAGCGACGACTCGTTCTTTGTCGTGGGCCCGCACTACCAGTTCTCGCTTGCCGACATGCTTCGCTTTCGCCAGGGCGGACTGACGCAATCTGTTACAAGGAGGCTCTTCGTCGTCTACCAGCTGCTCAAAGTCGTCGAACACCTGCACTCCAAGGGACTCACGCTTGGCGGGAGCAAAACCCTGCATCGCGACAGCGTCTTCATGGACGAGCTGTTGTGGCTGCGTGTGATGCCGAGCAGTGTCATTGCGCCGTCGCCACCTGCGAGTCTTGTACGGCGCCAAACACCGTTCTATTCAACGCCGAGTATGTTTTCGTGCAGCCAAATATATTTTAGTAACAACAAGAATTTGCTTGTAGAATTGGACCATCCAACGGACCGATGGATTCGCGGTGACATCAGCAACTTTGAGTATCTCCTCTACGTCAACCACGCCGCAGGACGAAGGTCGGGGAACCCAGTTTTCCATCCGGCAATGCCTTGGGTGATCGAGTTTGTCGCTCAACGCCTGGAGGACGAAGTGTTCCGCGACATGACGCGTACCAAGTTTCGTCTCAACAAAGGTACGTGTGGTCTTCTTTTTTTTAATTTTGAAGAAAATGCAATTACTCAGGTGATGAACAACTCGATATCACGTACGATTCGTCGGTGCCTCACCACATCACGGACATTCTCACGGACATTACCTACTACGTCTACCTGGCTCGTCGCACACCGATCCCGGTAAGCCCATATTGTTCCGATAATAACGAGTACTAAATACATAATTTTCACCCGGTGGCAGCACTTGAGGCGGCATGTGCGAACAAAATACGAGCCCAACGAGTACCCCAAGGACATGCGACGGCTGTACCAGTGGACGCCCGACGAATGCATCCCCGAGTTTTTCACCGATGCGACCATGTTCTCGTCGATGCACTCTGACATGCCAGATCTACTCGTGCCAGCATGGGCGTCGTCTCCCGAAGACGTATGCACTCGTCAATATTTTGCGGACTGAAAGTAGTATTTTTAATTTTTTTTTTTTAAAAAAAAAAACAAAAAATAAAGTTTATCAGCAAGCACCGTCAACTGCTGGAAAGCGACCGTGTGTCGATGACCCTCCATCACTGGATCGATCTTATGTTTGGCTACAAGCTCTCGGGACGCTATGCTGTCGAGGCCAAGAACGTGCCGTTGAGCACGAGCGATGTAAATTACTCTCTCCACCTCTTTAGTGTCGTGTGGTTGATTATTTCCCTTTAGGGAGGCGTGGGAGGAAAGCCCCTGAAGCACGGCATCATCCAGCTCTTCCGCGAGCCACATCCAGCCAAGTTGGTCACGATTATCAAGGGGTACAATAGCTTTTTTTTTTATTTTTTTTCCAAAGATAAACCAATGCGGTAATAGTGAACCATTGCCTACGATCTCGACGAACGCCCCGGTATCGTTGGATGGACCAACAAGCGATGCGGGTGGAGCCGCATTTGTCGACCGTGTGACGTCCTTCCTGCTCACCCCTCTGTCGTCGTCCAAGCGAGGGCAACACCAACAGCCCCAACTGCAGTACGGATCGAGTATTTCAAACTTGATGGATAATAATATATGTACGTCAGAGGTGGCTTGTCTCCGTCCACTCCAACTGCCCCGCGAGCCGCATCCAACGCCAGCGACCAGCAGCACTCTGTATCCGGCGTGACCGAACAGGAGCCGACCTCGATCCTGCTTTCCTCGACAGACGTTGTTCCGATGGACGTGATCCTCTCTCGCTCCCACGATGTTACACCCACAACAGCCTCCTCTGCCATCGTCGATCAGTACACACGCGTGAATCTGAAGAGCGTTGGAACCAGACGCTATGTTTTCAATGCATTTGCACCGGTCGACCCGATCCTTCAGCAGCAGTCCGAGGCCCCCTCGTCTGGTCCGTTCCTCGGCGTCCTTGGTGGTGGTGGTGGAGGTGGTGGCGGCGGCAGTGGTGGTGGTGGACCCTCCTCTTCCACCTCTGTGTCTGCAACCTCGTCGTCCGGTAATCCTGCAGCATCTTCAGGATCCACGGGCTTTGATTGGAGCGCCTCCCAATCCGCTGACAAGTGGCACCCGGCTTCCGGCGTCCTCCCTCACGGTGCCCTCGTCCAAGCCACGCTCGCCCATCTCGCTGCACCGTAAAGAAATGCTATTGAAAAAATGGAGGTGAAAACCCAAACTCATTATTGCAGGGCAACGCTTATCCCGTTAACGTCGCGTGGCATTGATCCAGACATGTTCTTGGGTCCCCTGATGCGTCTTGAGAGCGCTCAGGGCTTTGCTAGTCACCATGCCCAGCTGCTCCGTCCTGCCGAGCCACCGACGCCACCATCGTCTGTTCCTTCGGACATGCAGTTTGAGGAAGCCTGCGCGATCGACATGTTTGCACTGGGTCAACTCATCGAGGCGCTCTTTGCCGAGGATCCGACCGAGTCGTCCGTGAGTGCCGTGCCTCTGCAAAAAATCCATAAAGGTTGTTAAATACGAGGCTTGCTTTTCTTGAGTCTTATGTTTTGAATAGGTCACGCTCTGCCGTCTATGAGAATGCCGGTGGGTCTTCAACAGCTTGTTCAACAGCTTAAGCACCCTCAGTGGTACCGCCGTCCGAAGGCTGCCGACATCGTGCACAACGTCGTTCCAGACTCGCGCACAAACGTCTTTGCAAACAGCATTGTGGTGGCCTACGAGTACATGTCGCGCTTTGTCATGGCGGGATCGTGGAGTGCTAGGCTGGACCTGGCCAAACGCGAGATGCAGGAAATTTGCTCGCTGCCCAACGAAACATTTGAGCTTGTCCTCCCGACTTTGCTGCTTCTCTTCAAGCGGCCTGAGACCAAAGTGGCCGCGCTCACTCTTGTCGATCGCCTGGGAAGTCGTCTGGGTCCACACAAGACGCGCCTGTACCTTCTCAAGCCCTTCCTCGCACTCTTTGAGGTACGTGCTTCCACGAAACTGCCACATGCTCCAAAAAAAAAATTTTTTTTTTTTTTTTTTTTTTTTTTGATTTTGTAGACACAACGAGACGATGTGTACCGACAGCTTCTCAAGCCCAGCATCCTCGATCATCTCATGAGCAGGTTTGGAATGCGTGAGATCGTCAAGCAGCTCGTCCCGTTCCTGCTGGAAGGCCTCGTTGTCGACCCCCCTGCAGGCGACGATGTACCACTGAAGCAATCGCTCAACGCGCCCCCGCAGAACATGGTGCCCGTTGACCTGGACGAGAACGGCGTAGCTTCCTTTGCAAGCCGTCTCGTCTTGACTGTTGCGTACGCGAAAAAAAAAAAATTTAATTATTCTCCTCCTCCTCCCACTAAGAAAAAAACCTATTCAACACACAGAGGTCTTATCGGCCCAATTCTTACGGCCAAGTACATCTCGGTGCCACTATTGCGACGCTTGTTTACGGAAGCGGGTTCTTCTGCCATCCTCTTGCAAACGCTCTCTGCTCTCGGATCATACGTAAGAACAAACGAAACAAATGATAATTTTTCTTTTCACTTGACACCAAACTGGTTTTGTAGTTTGGCGAGACCTTTATTATCATGCACTATTTCCCAGCACTAATGGGGACACTCGAATCGCACATCAACAAGCCCCTTGGCAAGACCGCCGTCGTCATTGTCAATGTGATATCTCTGGTTGAGAAGCTCGTTTTGCAAATCCCCGCTGTTTCCTTGGTAGGCCTGATCAACGGACAGCTAGGAAATCTACTGCGGTCCCTCTTGTCCCCTCTTCCAAAACAGGTAATGCCTCGGTTTTTTCCCCTCGTCTTTATTCACCCCCCGCAAAAAAATTTAAACTAGTCCCGTTTGGATGGTGCTGGCCGAGGCACGATCTGCAAGAAAGCAATCGGACTGCTCGTTTTTATCTCACACAGCATCTCGCGTGTCCACTGGGAAAAGAGGGTGCGTTTAATCCTAAAGGTCAAGGAATTGGTCGTGAAAAAAAAAGAATTATGCCATTAGGTCCTGCCAATCCTACAGGGGTATTTTACGCCCTTCAACGATATCTACGGCCAGCCCACTCAGCTGGCGACCGCGATGGCTGCCAATTTGGGTGCCAGCCCTCCTTTATCCTCGCTCCACGATGCCTCTGCGATTGTGTCTGAATCGGAGCGTACTCTGGTGATCGTCCAAGCAGCCGAAGAAGAGCAGGTATACATCACTTTATTCTGTGCCCTATGCGAATAATGTAATTTTTTATTTATTTATTTATTTTTTTTTTTTTTGGGGGGGGGAGGGCAGCCTTTGTACACTGAGGAGATGGCCCATTTCGCCTACTTTCAGTTCTGCCAGCTAATAGGTCAGGAGACCATGCGACGATACATCCCCAACAGCGATCTGATTGAAAAGCTCATGTACCAGCACCTAACGAGCACAGCCGCACCAGGCAGCACCATTGAAGCAAACCTCGTTGTCGCAAGCGCAAACGAGTCTTCATTTGCCGTAAGCAACCCACTCGTTCCACCTTGAGCTATGTATTTATTGTCTTTATTGTTTTTATTGATAAGATCCCGGATATCGAGGCGACATCGCGCCAGGCCGAGATCGACAACGACAAAGCCGTTGAGCGTCTGGTTCAGCAGGACCGCGACCTCTTGCAAGAAGGCGAGATCGACGAGGAGGGAAGTGTGAATTCGAACGACGCCGACAACAACAACGATCGGACAGACTTGGAAGAGGACGGACTGATGCAGCTCAGCTACGACGAGCAGCCTATCACCCCCGCGCCTGGACGAAGCCGCGCCCCAACTGAAAGTGGCGACGATCTCTATGAGGTATTTTTTTTTTTTTTCATCCAGTAGGAAAATCATTTAAAATTATTTTTATTAGAACATCGAGTACGGCGTGGAGGACAGCACGATCAGTCTCTCGACCTCTCCGGCAGCAAGTAGTATATTCTCGTTCGCATCCAAGGCCCCGTCGTCTGCCACCGAAATGTCAATTGCCTCGGCATCAACGTTTGCCTCGACGGCTGCCGTCGCTGCTGCAATGACCGCAGCAGCTGCTGCCGCTGCCACGACGTCTGCTCCACCGGTTCCCTCTCCATCCAAACCGGTCTCGCGCAACGAATCGACACGCTCCAACTGTGCGTTTTTAAACAAGACGTTTTTTCTTTAAATGCCATACTTTGCAGACTCTATGACCGCCCCGATCCCTCTTTCCAAGAATGTTTCGTCCTCTGTGGCTGCTGCCGCCGCTGCGGCATCGTCGACAACAACAACTTCAACTTCAACAACATCTGCTGCTGTCCCGACCAAGAGGCTAGGCTTCCCATCGACCACGCCGTTCTGGAAATCCAAGGCGTCATCTACCCCCACGCCCAAGGGCGACGATGTCCAGCCGTGGAAAGAGTACTTTTCCGCTCAGACCGACCTCAACAATTTCGCGATGCCCATGTCGTTTCACGAATCCAAGCTCAAGGTGTACACCGGTCATACCAACACGATCAAGTCGATGACGGTCAACAGCAGCGAGCGCCTGGCCCTGACGTCGTCCAAGGATAAGACGGTCAAGCTGTGGTCACTCGGCATTCAACGGTACAAGCAAGAATAAAATTGTTCTTTCTTTGGTTGTTTTGTTGAGAAAAAATTTTTTGTTCACAGAACGGTGATGGCTGCAGGCGAAGGCTCTGCCCTCAACATGGGAGAGTGCCTTCGCACGTACACTGGTCACAAGCGCTCCGTCTTTGATGCGATGTTTGTGCATGGTGGTCGCCAAGTCTTGTCCTGCGATGGCCACTTTCATGTAAATAGCAAGAAAACAAATGAAACTGCTCTAAAACCTCGGGGGGGGGGGGGGATTATAGTTGTGGGAGGTCGAATCATGCCGCCTGATCTACCACGTCGACCTGAGCAAGTCCAATATTGTCTCGGTTGGACACATGCCGCGTCTAGCTCACGTCGTTGCCGCATCTGCCAACGGCTCGCTTCAATTCATCGACTACCGCACACGCAATCTCAAGCAGGCCTGGCGTGTCCCGCACAATGTGCCTGGCCAGACTCGCGTGACGGCAGTGGATCCGATCAACAACGAGCTCATTGCCTTGGGCACGTCTGCCGGTGTGATCTCGTTGATTGACGCTCGTACAGGCATGATCCTCAGCACATGGAAGGCACACGATGGCGAGGTTTCGCAGCTATCCTTTGTCGAGGGTGATTCGCTCGTTTCGGCAGGCACAGACGGCTCGATGTTCCAGTGGGACGTGACCAAGGTTGTCCTCAAGAGCTCCTTCAAAGGTTCCGTCTATAAATTACACTGTTTTTTTTTTTTTTTTTTACATTTTTTTTTTTTTTTGTTGCCGGCAGGTGTCGGAGACATTGCGGCCCTGCACAGCAGCCAAGAAAATATCTATGCAATCAATTCGACCAACACCCTGCACATGTTTGGCATGGACAAGTCCGTGTTGCAGGCCCCTCAGAGCTACAATCTCCGACAGGGCAGTTTGAAGAACGCGATCACGGCCGCCGTCGCCCTGCCCCTGCACCAGCTCGTCCTATTTGGCTGCGATGACGGCCAAATCGTTCTCTATTCTTGAAGCACGAAAAACTGAGAAAACTTGAATTTTTGTATGTACTTTTCGGAACAAAAAGAAAGAAGGAAAGAGCATGGACTACGTAGTAGTCCGACAACGAAACAACAAAGAAATTCGGGTCCACGAGTTTGAACGGAAAGAAGGATAAAAACAAAAACAAAACAAAAACAAAAACAAAAAACACCTTGTATCGTCTTCCCCCTCCCCCACTATCTTAATGTTGCTTAATGGCTGTAAAAAAGAAAAATTAGCAATCGCAACAAGAAGACAAAAGAATGTTGTAGGTACCTGCCAAGATCTCCTGCTTAAACTTGTCCAGCTCAAGGCGGAACTCTGCCAAGATCTCGTTCTTTAGTGTCACGAGGTCTTCATCCTTGAGGTTTGTCTGGCTGGCACTCTTCCTCGGCGCAACGACGGGTGTCGATGCAGCAGGCTGAGGCGAAGACTGCGCAGAGGAGACGCCATTGCTAAACTTTTGTGACTGCAATGATTTTTTTATTTTTAGCAACGACAGAAACAGCGTGCAGTGTTTTTGTTACTGGGGGCGGCGACGCCTTGACACCAGCAGGGATTGGTTTGCTTGCCGGGGCAGGTTTGTCAGCACCGGGACCACCTGGCGGTGGTGGCGGAGGCAAGTCCTCCTGATCGTCACCTGCAGCCGCGGGGGCCGCTGGCGGTGGCGGCGGGGCAGCAGCGGCGGCTTCGGCAGCCTTTCGCTTTGCTGCCATCTTGGCGGCCATCTCGCTCATCATGTCACCGCCGCCACCGCCGCCGCTGCCACCGCTGCCAAAGCTACCCCCAGACGAAGTGCGGTTGGAAGCCGGCGCTGCACTGGCCAGCGCGGGCGGGGGTGGCGACTCGTCGCCAATGGTCTCCCTTTTCTTCAGCTTTGCGGCCGCGATCTGGTCGGCAAGGCTACCACCCGCTCCGGCCGGCGGTGGTGGCGGTGGAGGCGGCGGGCCACCCGCTCCACCAGTCGGCGGCTCAGCTGCAGGAGGTGCAGGAGGTGGAGGTGGGCCTCCCGATGCGGGCTTGTGCGGGAGGGTCTTAAAGTTGGGGTTGGTGGGAGCCTTCGCGGGCGGCATAGCTGGCGGGGGCGCAGACGGGGGCGCAGCGTTGGGGATGAGCGGCAGAGAGGCCGCGGGAGGCACGTTCGACTTGCGGTTTTCAGTCTTTGGAGGTGTAGGCTCTGCGGGCGGAGGCGGGGGCGTGGCCTGGCCGGTTGACGCGTTGACAGCGCGGATGGCGTTCTCCATGCCCGTGCCAAAAAGGACGGCGTCGGCCTGGTTGGGGAAGTTGAGGCCATAAACATAGCGCGAATCCTATGCCAGAGGTATAAAAATAGATTCGGTCAGTACGAGCGACTGGTCGGAACCAAGAAGAAGGAGAAATAAACAACAACACGGTACCTGCCATTGGTGGAACGTCTCCGTGGCACGGCGGTACTCGAGGTTGGGGTAGAGCGGCGAGTTGATCACGACCTGTGTGTGAGTGGTTCGGCAACACGTGCAATAAACCAGTGCGGCAAAAGCGTTAATGCAATCCCCCCCCCCCTTCCAGAACAGCAACGCGCATACCGACTGGTCGAAAAGGCACCGCGCAACGACACGGTATGTGTTTGCGCTCGTGTGGCGGTACAGCTCGACCACCGACGTACCCTGGCCGGCAGGCACCCACGACTGCTTCTATTTGTTTATTTTCAGAGGGTGCGACGTTTTTAGAGGCAGGCACGGGGGAAAAAAAAAAGGGAAAAATATATAAAATATATGCTGAGGAGGCGTGAATACCTGGCTGTTGTAGTACAGCACGACGGCCTGTACGCTCACGACGGGTGTTTCCGACATGCGACTGGCGAACTGAACTAAAAGAACTAGGGGATGCACTCACGTTCATGGCGGCGATTTTTCTTGCCAACACGTCGTGTATGGCGCCAGCACTTGAGGTGGTGGTGTTGTGTGGATTGCAGAGAAACTTGACCTGTGGATGTTTGGCCCAGTTTGGGGTCGAGCGTGCCGTTGGGGGCGTGCCTTGATGGATGGATTGGGGCGGATGGATCGGGACGGATGGACTGGGATTGGGATGGATGATTGGCTGACAGCGTGTCTAATTTGACTTTTTACCTTTCTTCACTTAGGGTTTTCCGCCAAAAACCCTTGTTCCCCGCCCCCCTTCTTCTTTTTCTTTTTCACGAAAGGAAAAAGAAGGGAGAAGGTTCGACGAGTGCGTTCAGGTTCATCGAAGGACTCTCGTTTCATTTGCCACTCTACGTCGTTCGTCGTCCCACGTCCGCCTTTAACAAGAAGCAGAAGCAGCCATGTCGAGCCCGAACAATGTAAGCTTTATGTTTTTTTCCCTCATGTTCTAAAAAGTCGTAATTTTGTTGGTGAATCACCTCCGCAGGCTCGGTTTGTCACGCCACCGCAGTACGCACAGCCCGCTTACCCTCCGTACCAGACAGTGATGATGCAACCGAACGTACGTTTGAAGTTCTGGTGTAATTCTCTTCTTCCTGTTCTTTGTGTGGGACGGGGAAACCAATATGATGATTGTTTTACACCAGACTTGCATGACTTGTGTGACGCTAAGAAGTGCTGTGCTTGTACCATACACTTGTCGCACCATGTGATTATAATTACTCTTGCCCTCTCTGATCTCGTTTCCCGCCGGTCTCTTTTTCTTTTTTTTCCTTCTTGCCTTTTTTATTTATTTTATCCTGTCACCATCTGACCCGGTATTATATTATAGTACAGGCCGCAGTTCTATCCAGTGCCATTGCAGCAGCAACAATACTTCGTATGAGCATTGAATTCCCGAAAAATTCTTACTGGAAAAAAAAACTGTAGCAACAGAGCAATCCGTACTACCAACCGCCGTACATGCCGTCAGCCGAAGCATCGACACCAGTGACACCAGCGAAGAGGAAGATTCTCAAGATCGAGGATCCTTCGGGAGCACCGATTGACTTGGTAAGACTACCTTACCGCCACATTATTGTGTATTGACTAGTTTTGCAGCAAACTTCGACCCCTTCTGCACCCGCGACCGCACCGTCTGCGCCAATTGCTGCTGCTGTCGTAACTTCCCAAGCCCCAGTGCAAGCGGCTCCCACCACACACTCACCCGCCGCCGCTGCTCAACCAGTCCCCGTGGCTGTGGAGGCAAAGCCCGCCGAACCGGCTGCTCCCGCGCCCGCAAAGGAAGTGGTCGATCTCCCAGCCAAGGAGGTGGCCGCCGTTCCTGCTGAAGTGAAGCCTGCTGCGTCCAGCACAGAGCTCTCTGTCCCGGTAGTCGAGTCGCTGCCGACCCCTGCAGACACGGAGAGTGCCCCTGCGAGCGATATTGACGCCGAGAGTGACGATGTCAGTTTCGATGCCACACCAGAGCCGTCTGTGCCCTCAACCCCTGTTGTTCTCGAGCCAGCGACTCTTTACGACCTCTTGGTGAACAACAAACACTACAATGTTCCGCCGCCTGGTTTCACTCCGCCTTACGACATTGTACGAAAGATTGTATCTATTTTTCTCACTTTGAAATGTCTGCAGAGGAGGCCTGACGGCAGCAAGCCTGGCAACAGCGGCTCGCAGGATGCGCGAAGTGTCCCAGTTAACCAGTCCAGTTCCCGAGGAGGAGGACGAGGAGGCATGGGCTCAAGGCAAAGCTCCCAGAGCGACACGAGGCAAAATCGCCCCCAGCAATCTCCGGCGGGGGGCAAGATGCAGCGCACTCCGAGCAATCGTGGACAAAACCAGGTATGATAAATGCGGCCCTAAATCCATACTAAGGAGGATGAACAATTTTTCATTCCTTACAGAATTCACAGTTGACGATCCCTCAAAGCCAGCTCAAGCCACTCGAGAAGAGTGCAACCCGATGGGTTGCTGCATCCCGGTCTGCGGCCCAAGTCGACGAAGACGACAAGCTCTTCAAGAAGATGCGTGGTCTCCTCAATAAGCTCACAGCCGATAACTTTGATCCCCTCGCAGAGGAGGTACGCTGCGCATATTTGGGCAGACTTTTCCAAACTTTTTTTTTTTCCCTCCTCCCTGCGCGCGCCAGGTGAAGGGCTACAAGATTGATACTACACACCTTCTCAAGGGTGTCATCAAGGTCGTTTTCCAGAAAGCCCTCGACGAGCCCAAGTTCGGCCCCTTCTACGCAAAGATGGCCCTTGTCATCCAGACCACGTTCAAGGATGATTACGACGAGGTAAAATGAGAAATCGATTTTCTTTTGCCTCCCCTTTTTACGCCTGCCTCGCTCGCTTGCAAAAAAAAATTTTTTTATTTTTTTCTCTTGGATTTGATGACTACATTTTACCAGACTTGCATGACTCTTTCGTTTTTTTTAAAAATAAAACTCGAAAGATGATTACAAAACAACCTCAAATAAACCTGATCCACCATTGCACTTTTCTCTTTTCTTCCATTTTCGTCCCTTCCTTTCGTGTCGACGATGCTAACGGTTTCTTTTTCTTCTTTTTTTTTTTCAGGAACTCGTAGACGGTGATGGCAACCCCAAGACCCAGAAGACCAACTTCCGCCGTCTCCTCCTCAATCAGTGCCAGGAACTCTTTGAAAACAAGGAGAAACACTTTAGCACGGAGAACTTGACGGCTGAGGAGAAGGCGACCAAGACCCAGGCCGAGCTCGAGGAACTCGAGTACCTTCGTCTTAAGGCCAAGCGTCACATGCTCGGCAACATCACATTTATTGGCGAGCTTTTCAAACTGCAGATGATCACCCCCAAGATTATCTTTTTCTGGTATCGCCGCCGTTTGAATTTTTCTTGGTTTTTTAATTTATCCTTTTTCCCCCACAGCATGAAGGAGCTCCTGGAGAATGGCATGAATCCCGAGGAAAGCGATGTCGAGTGCTTTTTCAACCTCCTCAAGAATGTCGGCAAGATCATCGACAACCTGCCCGTCTCGGACCCCAAGGCTGGCATGGACTCAAAGAAACACATGGACGTGTATTTTGACCGCGTTTTGCGCATGTCTGCCCTGCCAAACATTAACAGCAGGACAAAGTATGTTCTCCCTCCCCTCGGTTGCCCTCTTTATTTTAACTCTCTTTGAAAAAAAAAAAAGGTTTATGCTCCTTGACTTGCTCGACTTGCGCAAAAACCACTGGCTGCCCCGCCGTGCCGAGGACAAGATTCAAAAGATCGAGGATGTCCGCAACCAAGTGGAGATGGAGAAGCAGCGTGCCAGCGCGAGCGGCAGGAGCGACCGTGGTTCAGATCGCCGGTCTAGCGGCAAGCAAAACATGCCCAACATCAAGGACCAGCACAGTGACTTTTCACGTCTTGCAAGCAGGGGAGAGACCAAGGGTGGTGACCTGAACACATTTGCCCCCAACAAGTTCCAGCGTGCTGCCGACAACAAGAAACCTCCGGCCCCCCAACAGCAGGCACCGCCAGCTCCGACGACGACCAGCAACCTTTTCTCTGTCCTCGAGCTGGACTCGACTCCGAGCAAGTCGAACGATGGAGTTGATGCCTCGACCGAGTCGTCCCCAAGCAAACCCCCGGCAGACGAGCCCAAGAAGATTACCGCCGAGGCGTTTGAGAAACGTATCGACTCACTGTTGGTCGAGTTTAAGGGCCACAAAAATGTCAAGGTATAAACCGTCGTTTTATTGCGTCCTTTTTTCTTTTTTTTAAAACAAAGATCTCTCTGTTTTAGGAGTTTATCATCTCCCTCGAGGATCTGGACGCGTCGGAGCACCACGACAAGTTGATTGAAAAGATCTTTGACAAGTTTGTCTCTGCAAAGGCAAGTGAACTCGGTCCCGCTGTCAAGCTCGTCGGAACTCTTTTGGAGGAGAAGTTTGTATCACAGGACGGCTTTGTTGAAGGGTATGTCTTTAGCCTTTTCAAATATCTTTACTCGTGCTTTTTTCCACCGTCTCTCCTCTCCCCCTTCCCTGATCCTGCTTGCAATGATGAGACAAAAATTCTTTTTATAATAACTTTCGTTCTGCCTAGCTTTTCTTTTTCGAAAAAAAAAAAGAAAATATGCGGAGTAAAATTTTTTCTGAGCTCTTTCGCCTGTCGCTAACATCTCTCTCGCCTCCGACTTTTTCTTTCTGTTGGCTGACCTTTTCTTCTTAATTTGCAGACTCGGCCCCATTCTGGGTGCCCTCGACGACTTTGACGAGCCGATTGTCGACGGTTTCTCAGCTGACCTGATCCATGCTGCCCTCCAGAATGGCTTCTCATACGACCTCCTAAACAAGTTTGAGAAGAACCTCAGCTCCCAGAAGATTGCCAGCAAGGTCGTTGCGTCGCTCCTCAACAGCATTCTCGGCTCTGAGCGAACCCCCGAGAGCGAGCAAAAGCTCCTGTCCGACCTCAAGGACGCCAAGGTGGACCTCTTTGCCATCACCAAGGCTTCCTTCAACGACGACAAGGCCAAGTGCTCTGACTGGCTCAAGTCCAAAAACGTAAGCGATCATCATGGTGGACGGGAAATAACGACTGCTGACTTTTTGTTTCCTCCCCCTGTGCAGTTTGTCTTTTTGGACGCGGCGGTATAGGCTTCTGTGACGTCTGAGAACATCATAAATTGTAAGATATCCTGTGTCCTCATGTAAAAAAAATTATCGTATATTTGTTTTGCGCCTGCTTCATTCATCATGAAAACCCAGAAAGTTATTTTTTGATTTTACAACTTTTGGACGAGAGAGACAGCCTTTGGTTTGACGTTTGCACCGGTGAGCTGCTTGAGGGCATCCTTGAGCGCCCCAACATGCTCGCCATCGACTACCTCTGAAGACTCGGGCAAGAGCGTGGCGAGGAGGTCGATGGCAGCTAGTTGGACGGGCTCGCTGTCGTCCTTGATGTGTGCAGGAACGAGCTCCAGGAGGGCCTTGAGGATGGCAGACTTGTACTTGCTGCCGCTGTCACCTTCGCTGGCGACGACGACAAGGCTCTTATAGGTCTCGTACGCCTCGGCGCGCAGGATGGCATGCTCCGACTTGAGCAGTTCGAGGACGAGTGTGATCGCGTCGTTCTCGAGCACCTTTTTCGTGAGTTCGGCTAAGGTAAAAGTAAATATAGTCGGGTTGAGGAAGGAAAACAAACAAACAAACAAACAAACAAAAAAAAAACAACGAGCGAGCGTACCGTTCTTGAGGCGCACGATGTTGACAAAGATGCGGGCGGTTTCGCATCGCATGCCGTCGTGGGTTGTGCTCTCAAACATCTTTGTCAGGGCTGCGAAGCCGTCGGCAGCAGCGAGCTTTTGGGCGTTGTCGCTGTGCTTGAGCAGGAGGTTTTTGATGATGATGGCCGACGTGAACTTTGCGGCAGAGTTCTCGCCGTCAAAGACCTTTACGAGCTTTTCAATCACTCCTTTCTGGCCGAGGATGGTCTTGCCCTCGACAGAGATGCACAGATTGCGGAAGGCGTTGATGGAGCAGTTCTGCTCCTTGACGTCGGTCGAGAGGATCATGCCCGCCAGGTGGTCCACGAGTCCGCTGCGCAGCACCTGGAGACAGTGCGCGTCGGTGCGTGCAATGTTGGTGATGCACAAGGCGGCGTAAGCGCGGATCTCGGGGTCGCTGTTGGAGAGCCACTGCGCAAACACGGCGAGCTTTTTGTCCTCGAAGACGCTGTTCATGTTTTTATCTGCACACGCTGTTTAGGAATGCCGGGTTGAATTGGTTGATACGACACCATCGGCAAGAGCAACACCAATCGTCTTTGCAGAGGATCGCTTCATGACCAACGTCGTCTTGTCCGAATCCACCAGGCCAAAGAGGAAGTCGACCAGTCCCTGTTCGTACAGCGGTCGACGCAGCTTTTCTGTTGTCGTGCATTTCATTTCATTTTTAGTTTTCTACACGAGCCAACCAACCAACCAAGGAGCAAGTACCTATTTCTGCCAGCAGCGTGAGCGATCCGATCGAGCTCTCGGCGATGAGCGTGTCCTCGCATTTGCAGAGCTCAATCACATCCTCCAAGCCCTTTTTCTGCAGAAACTCGCGGATGGCCCGATCTGCACCCCGCAGAATGTCAACACGGCATAGTCTTGAGAGTGTGCGTGCACGTACCGCTGTCGAAAAAGCTGTAGAGGAGGTTGGAGACGGCCTTGAGCACCGCGAGGTCGCGCGACTGGCGGATGCGGGCAAGCGTCTTTCCGACGAGATCCGCGTCGAGGGCCGCATCCCTCAGCTTTTCTGCAGATCGAGAGCATTCGTTATTCAGTCTGCTGGGCTAAACTGGGCTAAGCGGTACCGTCCTCAGTCAGGAGGATGTTGAACGCTGCGTTCGACGCGGCACGGATGACGTCGTTGTCAGCATGGGCCATCAGGTCGAGCACGGGCTGCAGCAGCTTTGCCTTGACGACGATGCGCTGGCGGTTGCCGTCTATTGCCGCGTTTGTGAAAAAAGGACTGGCTACAGAGCAAGACACCCAAAAGTACCGTTGTCAAAGGCGAGGTTGCCGAGGCAGCGCAACGCGTTGACCTTTGTCCCGACGTGTGAGCGGGCCAGCAGCTTGCCCAGCAGGTCCTGCAGGTTGCTGTCGCCTGCCATTGTGCGTGCCGTCTCTGGTGGTGGGGCGGTGAGCTCAGCCTGCTTTGCGTGCATGTCTGCATGTCTGCAGGTAACGTACCGTCCTTCAGGACCTCGGCCAGGACGTCGGCCACCTTTTCCAGCGACACGTCGTCGTCGGCCTGCAGGGCCACGGTCACGAGTGGCACACAGTCAAGCAGGAAGCCCTTCTCGGCCAGGAACTTGCGCGACACGGCTGTTTGCGTGTGTTGGTGTTGCACAGGCGTCCAAGAGGGCTTACCTGTGGTCACCGAGATGCCCTTGACTGCCTCCAGCTTTTCGGCCACGGTCTCGGCCCGGGAGAGTTTTTTGAGGGCGTCCACGACGTTCTGTTCGGCTGGGGGCCGGGTCAGTTGCGAGACAGAGATAGCGAGAGAACACGTACGCAGCGGGTCCACGGGGGGCAGCTCGGTCACGGTCACGTCGCTGATGTCGTCGCTCATTCTTTTTATGGGCCTGGTCGAGTAATCAGAAACTTTGCTCTCCTGGCAACTCTTCTTCACTGGTCACATCATCATCATCGCCATCATCTACATGGTATTCATTGGATCGCAGAAAAGTCGTTCAGAGCACGGGACGCCTTCTTCTTCGCTTCCAATCGGTGGTAGATCAGGCCCTCCACAAAGAGGACGCCGAGGAGACAGCCGGCCAGCAGCGGCGGGATCCAGATGTACCCTATTGAGAGCGATGTTAAGGATGGTAAGCCACTGGGGAGGGGGGGGGGGGGGGGGGGGGGTCAATGGCC
>Ga0302230_10001081_pt1 | contig 18829 bp, 33 predicted proteins | sample II_Palsa_N2_1_FD_193523 | JGI IMG/M metagenome (GOLD analysis project Ga0302230, IMG submission 193523) | Peat permafrost microbial communities from Stordalen Mire near Abisko, Sweden - II_Palsa_N2_1 | ecosystem: Environmental > Terrestrial > Soil > Palsa > Peat permafrost | place: Sweden... | reverse complement strand
TGATAATAGCCTCCTCGTTGCCGGCGGCTTGAACTGCAGCCATTCCAATCACACCCGGTGCAGTCATGTGGCCAAAAGACTGCCCACTTGTGCCAACTTGTGTTAAAAGGAGAGAAAATGTAAGTAAAAATAAAAAAAGACGTTGAAATTACCTCCCGGCGAGAATTGGCCTCCGCCCCACATGCTCACGCGCAGATACCGATCCTCCACCGAGTCGCTCGCTTTTTTCACAACCATGTACAATGGTCCATTTTGCCCAAAGTTGATGTTCTTTTTTTTTTAAAAAAAAAACAAAAAAACGGAGCATTAGTGAGGAACACGCACAAAAAGGCGGAGAGTACGTTCACGCTGATGCCTTCAAATGGATCCTGCTGAAGGCCGTTTTGGACGTTCTGCGAGCTGTCAATGACGGCACCGGTGCTGTCCACGAGATACAGATTGTAGTCATTGGTCGCGTTTCTCGGCTGATCGGACCACCACAGGAAGAGGACGGACGGCGAGCCTGACAGGATACCACGAATGAGAAAATTTTCCGAGTTCTCAAGCCTCTCATTTACCAAACACTTGAAGGCCAGTCGACTGGGTAGAGATGTCAAAGACGTGCACAAGCGGAGACGAGGAAGAGGCACAAAAGGCACCCTCCCAGACCGCGCTTGTTCCAGACGCGGCATTGCCTCCGTTACCAGCAGAGGAGATGTACACAACGCCCAGCAACGCAACCGCTGCCGCCGCGATCGAGATCGGCCCAGAGTCGGCCAAAGGCGGCTCGTTGGAGTAGGTTATATCGTCGATGATGATATCGCATCCAGCATCGGCAAGGGCAAAGATCTAGCACTATTTATTATTTTACTAAAAGGCATGATACTGTACATTGTCGGCAAAGCTGGTCTCGCTGGTGAACCCCGTTGCAAAATAGAGGCTGGCATCGGGCGCAACTTCGTGCACGAGCTGGAGGATGGCCGTCCCCTCGTTGCCATCGGACGGGCCGGCCTGTCCGGACAGGACGGTCACGTTTGGCAAGAGGCCGCTCTCTTGCAATGAAGGCACGTCCTTGACCCCATCCGAGAGGACACCAATTGTAATCCCCTTTCCCGAGACCTTGAACTCGCTCCGAAGGAGGGACACTTGTAGGGCATCGGCCAAATCGGTAGGCGCAGAGTTCAGGTTGGCTGTCGGGGCTGTCGAGGCAACCATCGCGGGCTTGTAGACGCCGCCGAGGGGCCGACTTGCGCAACGGACGTACGCAATCCCGTCGTCTAGGATGAGCTCAGCAAGCACGGCAACGGGCACCGTCCCAACAACCTCACCAAAGCGTGCACTGGAACTGACAATGACCCCTCCCAGGCGAGCAAAGAGATCGGCAACACCGGCAGACCCGGCATAGTCGCTGCTCCAAACACGCGCGTCCACCAGGGCCACGTCAGGGTCACCGCCGGCCGCACGGCACGACATAGGCAGTTGAGCGACACCGGCGATCGCCTGCACCAAAACGTAGTCTGCCTTGCTCCGAAGCTCGTCGTCCACACCCGACAGCGACCGCACCATCCGCTCCTCGAAAGCGATGATGCCATCCACCATCTTGTCGCTATTGCTGCTGCTGCCGCTTGAGCTTGCGGTCGCCGCCACCAGAGCCGTTGCCACGACAGCAACGAAAACGACGACAGAGCCCCGCATCGTCCAGTCTTTGTTGTGTTGAAAGTAGTCGCAGTAGTGTCAACCCTGCGGAGCATGGAGTGACCCCGCGCAGACACTTTGCACTGGCTCTCTGCATCATCGTCGTCGTCGCGCATGCTTCGGGCAGTGGAGTTTTGTTTGGACACTCGCGAGGTTGCAGTGTTCAGCCATCAAAAAATAAAAATTTCGAGAAGACACTGGCAAGACAGCACCACCTCCATGTACATGTACTGAACTGATCATCTTTCAACTCCGCAATCTTCTTCTTCAGTCACAGCTATGTATACACAAAAACCGGGGCATGCGATTGTTCTTTTTGAGAGGGGGGTTCTTGCTAGGCTTCTGGGGGTGGCGAGTGATAGGGCGCCATCGCCATCATGAGAGGCCTGGACGGGACATTGACCTCTGGGAGGTTCGAATGACGCCGTTGCGCTGCAAGATCCTATAAGAATGACATCAGGACAAGAAGAAAAAAAAATTGGAAGCAAGAAAATAATTCTTACCGAAAACGTGGGCGGCGGGAAGGCCGGCTGTTGAGCAGCAGCTGTAGTTTGCTGTCGATGGTGCTGGTGAATATCGTTTTGCTGCTGTTGTTGTACAAAGTCGTTGTTGGGCTTGCCGCTATTTGGTGGACGGCTGTTGTAGCTTGGGTACTGCGGTCTGACGTCCACAACAACGCTGGTGTTGTGAATGTACGCCGGCGCCGATGGAGCAGGAGGCAGCAGAACAGGACTCGCCTTGGACGGACTGACAACACTACCACCATAGTAGAAGGTTGGAGGCACAGAGGCGGTCGATGCGCCCAGAATGTGCTGGAGAGACGAGACGTCGCTAGTACTTGACGACAATGGGTGCGACACAAGCGGAGGCAGCGTGCGGCTGAGGTCGCCCTGCGGCAGAGATGGCGGGGGTGCGTGTTGGAACTGTGGAAATTGTAGGGGCCACTGCTGCTGCTGCTGCTGTTGCAGGGGCAGGGGCACCTTTGGAAGGAAAAACTGGTTGATGTGGTCTACCGGCGACGGGGGCTGTGGCAGCGGGACTTCCTGACGGAGCTCTGGTTCTTGAGGTTGTTGCAACGCAGGACCTGTTGCTGTCTGGGCGATTTGGTTCTCTGTGCAGAAAGAAAAAAAAAAAACATTAAAACAATCTTTCTTTGTCCTTGAGCAGTATACCTTTCAGCATTTGTGCAAGCAGAGCACGCTCCTCTTGCTCGATAAGGATAAGCTGTTTTCTACGCTCTGCGCCTGGGGGTCGACCACGGCGCTTCAAAGGCTCTCCGTTGAGGTCGATCGTCAAAAACTTTGGCTTTCCGCTGTTGGCCGTGCTGTCGTTGCTCTCCAATGGCTCTCCGTCGTCGCGCCCTCGCTCGAGTAGTCGTCGCTTGGGTAGTTGCGTCAACGATGCCCAGTTGTCCTCGTCGGTAAGGACACGGCGCTTGCTTCCCCGTGTTGCAACGCCCACATCGCTGGCACTGGATGAGAGCGATAGTTGCGGGCTGCGACGGGTAGTCATCGTGCTTGTTTTGTCCTCGTCATCTCGTTGCCGCGACTGGCGTGCGCGGAGCTTCTCCAGTCGTGATCTGAGGGACTCACCTTGCGTAACAGAAGGACCCTTGGTCGAGACCTTGCCCACAAAGGAAGACAAGCGTGGCACCTTCTTCACGGCGATCTTGTCCGTCGTTTCAGGGGTCTCGGCGTCCTCGGCGTCGTGTCCGCCTTCCTCGTCTCCCTTGCCCCCCTCATCAAGCTGCGCTTCGTTGTCCTCGACCACTGCTGGCTTCCTCGGCCGCCCACGAGGGCGCTTGGGGCTGGCTGCCGACTCGCTCAAAGAGCGCTGAGCCATTGCCTCCAACTCGGTCTTGGACATGCCCTTGATGAGGCTTCTGCGATTCTTGAGAGCGGCCTCGATCATAGCTTTTTCCTGGGCTAGGTAGACGAACGAGGGTCGCCCGCGGGGTCGCTTGAAAGGAGGAATGAAGCCACGCAATTCCTCGGGCAGAAATATGGAACCGTCCTTTTTCATTGCAGACGATGTCGACGATGGCTTCGGCGAGGACGAGGACGACGACGACGTCGACGACGATCGGTCACCTGGCATTCGGATCCGGGTCTGCGGAACCCACTCGTCGTACCGATCGCTCCATCCCTGGTAATGGACATAGTAGTGAGGGCCGACGCCTTGCTTGTTTGTCATTGGCCACACTTCTCCGCGCTTGATGATCTGGAACAGAAAGAAAAAAAAAAGGTACTTTTGTATCAGGACCACCCCCAAAAATACACACCCCAAAGGGTTTTTTTTTACCTTGGCCAGATAGTGCTTGCTGCCGTGGTCAACAGTAACAAGTTGATCCTCCTTGTACCTGAGATGGAGATCATTGGTGTTTTCCTGGCGAGTGTACTTGGACGGTCTCTTCATCACGTTCACCTTGGACGAGGACGCATCATCGTCCCATAGGGTCCACTTAAATCCCCGTGGAGCTGTCCCCGAATTGATAAAGTTGACGATGCGGCGTACAGACGGTAGTTGCGAGAAGGCTGTGTTCTGCAAGAGCGATGCAATTGGCTCGGCGTTCATGTTGAACTCGACTACTTCGGCGGCCTGGACAGCCGAAAAAGTATTGTCCTCAAAGTATCGCACAACGACCTCACCGTCGCGAGGACGAGTCATCGTTTTGTCAATCTCGTGGGCAGGCACACTCTGAGGGATTTTTTTTTTTTTTAGCATGAAAAGAGAAAAACTATTGTTGTCCACTCACCAAGGCCGGCCACCAGAATGGTTCTGACGGGTCCAGAGGGTTCACAAACACTGGTAATCTCTCCTGGTTCATTCTAGTTTTTTTGTTTTGTTTTGTTTTAAAATAATACTCTGTGAAAAAATTCTGTTACCTGGCTTTCAGTGTGGTCCCTTTGGGCGCTTTGCCCTTGGCCCAGGGCGGAACTTGCGAGGTGTCGCGTTTGAAGCCATACTCGTCGGTACCGTCGTCAATGTCGGGCTTGCGGTTGGGCCATGGCAGACCAAAGACGTGCAGGTGCACCGCGCACATCCTGCAAATGGCAGCATTCTCACGAAGATGGCCATTCCGTTGCTGGCAAGATAAAGAAATATGAGTATTGCATAAGGCAATGCTTTCTCGCATACCGCACTGGCAACAGACTCTTTTGCGCCCATTGGGATCTCGGAATTTGCAGGCTCGATGGGACACTTGCAGTCAACACAGAATGGTCCGTCGTGCTTAACGACTTTGGGCTTTGGTTTCAGCTGCTCGCTGAGTGCCTTTTCCCGTCGCTTGCGCGTCTCCATGGGGGTCACCGCTTTTTCAGGGGTGGCGACGACAGCGGGAAATACTTGATAGATTGTTTTTACTTGTTTTTATTTTTTTTTTTTTAAAAAAAAAAACCAGCTCGTACCTGCCAAGGGCAAGGGTGTGTGTTCATCGACTGGTTTGACCGGTTGCTCTTGGGACGGATTGGACCAATCGCTGTCAAAGGGCGTTGTTGGCTTTGCGTTCGACAGCGAGAAATTTTTCAGCATCTCAACACCGGATGACACGTCATTCAAGACTGGACCCACGACATCGATCTCCTCCTCTTCTTCATCGACTTTGGCCGTTGATGAACCAGACGAAGACAATCGCCGCTGCGGTTTAGGTGCAATAGGAACGGTGGCTTGGACCACCGCCCCATCCGCCGTGGGTTCCGGAGTTTGTCGTTGCTCTGGATCTTCTTCGTGTGATGGCTCACCCACTGCAACTTCTGCTGTTTGCTGCTGCCTTGGTGCAAAGGCACCTTTACCCATTCTACGAAAAATAAAAATTACGTTCCAAGTTTAAATCATTTTGCCTCTGTCGTACCTCTCGCAAGTCTCACACTCACACTCCTCGTTGTTTGGGCCAAAATAGTTTTCACCATAGAGGGCGGTTATCTCCTCCATGGGCTCGATGTCACGCACGGCCTTGAAAGCAACGCCGTTCCATCCAGACGGAATAAACTACAGATTCGATATCGGGCACATGAAAGGAAATAATACAGCTTGCGATAGATACCTGGCAGTTGGGATTACAATCGTGGTTGACGAAACGGGCAGGCCCAAGAAAAAGGCACGAGCAATCTTTCCTCGTCGAAAACATCACGCTGAAATCCCGTTTTGCCTCGTGTGTCAAATGATGCTCCTCCTTGTAAATAAGAAAAAAATTTGTTTTGGGTCTCATGCTGACCGAGAAACATGCATACATCTGGAGTCAGGGTCGCCACATATCCGGAGCAATAGCGCAGCTCTTCGCCAGCCTTCCATTTTTTGCACGAGACAATCTAACGCGCAGAAAGTTGAGGAGGCGATACGCGCTCAACAATCGCTCTTTACCTTGACTTCGTTCTTCCCCGATGAGTAGCGCGATGTTTGGACAACATCAAACCCCGCAGACGGCAAGTACATTGCAAGGTATCGCTTCATGTGTCTGCCCGCCCACCACAAAAAGTTAGTGCTATCTTCGAACGCGTGTCCTGTGTCGATACTCTTTGAAGCCGACGACTTGCTCCGGGCTCTTGCGAGCGAGATAGTTTTGCGCCCAGTCTTCCTTTGTGGCGATGGCTTGATAGGCCCGCTCCAGGTCCTTGTGCTGCACCAAGTCACGCACAACAGCAATGGTGTGCTGGGCGTCGCCCTTCTTGGCGCGGTAGAGCTCGTTGACCTGCCCACAGAGTGAGACCGGCCACTGCTCCGCAACAGTCAATGTAGCGTACCTTGTATATCTCCAGTTCTTGCACGGCGTCGCAGAGCACGTCAACGGCAATGTCGTCGTACTCGGACAGTTGCCGAAACGTCAGGAGGACGCGTGCCATTGCCCGTTGTCCCAGTGGAAAAATACGGCTGCGGCACTTGACGGACCTCGACCAGGCTAGGCTGCTCGCAGGGCTACTCGAGTGAGGTGCTGGTGCGTGCGTCGCCTGTCGCGAAACGGTGGGCGACGAGGAAAAAAAAAAAAAAGTCGGTAAACGTCAGTAACCGTAACGGGCTTTTGTCGCTCGATCATGATGGTGCCCAGCGAGCAAGAGAGCACTTGTCAGTCCACACCGACACACGGACATCCACACACACACACACACAGCCAAAGAAAAAAAAAGTTTTTTTTTATATGTTTATGACAAAGAACCGCCAAAGAGTACATCGCATTTAGAGGGGAGCGAGGAGAGACTTGTAGTACTTGGTACCAGCAGTCTTGCGGGCCTTCTTGGTAGCCTTGTCGAGCTTGGCCTAGCAAAAAGGAAGACACAAACATTCAGGACATTTTTTTCTTGTTTGTTACAGCATACCTTCTTGGTGGCCTTGGCAGCGCTCTTGTGGATGGTGTCGGCATAGGGGTTGAGCTTGAGCATAGCCTTGAGGTTGACCAGAGGGTTCTGTGAAAAACGAGCACGATAAAAATTTTTTTTAATGCTTTTTTCCCCCCCTTCTACTTGGGCGCACCTTCTTCTGGATGGGGCGCTTGGTGTACTTGGGGCCGGCAGTCTTGACGACCGACTGGATCTCGTCCGAGTTGATGATGCGGGCAATGTCGGCGTTCTGAACCTGGGGCTGGGGAAGGTTGTAGTTGACCTTGGTCTCCGAGCCCTTCGAGTAGGTGCCGTAGATCTTGTCGAGCTTCTCAAAGGCGGGCTGGGTCCAGATGATGAAGCGACCGAGGTGACCACCAGGGGCGAGCTGGAGGAGGTTCAGGTGCTCAACCGAGGCAGTCTCAACACCAGGGATGTTGCGGAAGGCCTTCTGGATACCGTTGTCCTCGCTGAAGACGACGAGGGGGCCACGGCGCTGGACAAAGCGACGGTTGCGGGACTTGCCGACGCCGGCACGGAGCTTCTTGCTGTTCTTGACACGCTCGACGTCAGCGTTGGCGGCAACGAGCTTGAGGAGAGCGACGGCATCCTTGGTCTTGGTGAGCGACTCGGCACCAGCGCCAACGACGAGGGGAACCTCGGGGACCTATGAAAATAATACATTTTTTAAATAAATAAAAAAAGACAGGGCTGGGGGGAGAGAGGCGTGCTGCACAAACCTTCTCGATGCGGTGGCCACGGGCGAGGAGGAGGGCAGGCAGAGCCGAGGCAGCCAGAGCCGAAGCAACAGCAAAGCGCTTCTGGTTCTGGTTCACCTTGCGGTGCCAGCGGCGCCAGACCTTGAGGGGAGCAAACATGCGACCGCCACGGCACATGTTACCATAGGCACCTTGGCCCGAGCGGCTGGTTCCGCCACCCGAGACACGGGGAATACGGGCGACGGCACGACCGGTACCTAGTTGTTGAACGAGCGATTAGGCTCGAAAAGGGAGGGAAAAAAATATACAAATACATACCCCACGAGATAGCGCTGGTCTGCTCACCGGCCTCCTTCGAGACGGCGTGAGCCTGACGCTTGTTCTTGGCAATGTTGGTGTGGACAAAGTGAACAATGTCTGTGTGTGCGTGTTTTTTTTTTGTTTTTTTTTTGCAATTTGTTTAAACGACACTCAGCGAGTTGTTTGCAAGCGCACCATTGCGGATGGGGGCCTTGAAGACGGCGGGGAGGACGACGTTGCCGACGGTGGCCTTGTCCTGCTCGACGGCGTGGACTTGAACAAGAGGGCGGGCAGCCTGACGCACGTAATTTAGCCTCGATCCTCGATCCTCAATCCTCTCAATCCTCCTCAATCCGCAATCCGCAATCCTCTCTCCCACAGTGTCGAACACGCTCCGCTCCTCCCTCCTCTCCACTGCCTCCAGCACCCCGCCACACAGCCACACACACACACCACCACCCGGTTGCAGCACACACCATTTGACTTGCGACTTGTTGAAAGAGGACGTTCGCTTAGTTTCCCAACTAAGATAATTTTTCGGGCTGCAAGACTGGCGGACAAACGGGTCGACTGCCCGCTGGGCTGTGGCGTGCGGATGGCTGCGAGTATGATTAGCGCACACATGGATCTCGATCATGCTGATCCGGAGAGCAGCGCCACGCGTGCCAAGCGTGTCAAGACGCATGACCAACCACCTGCAAAGCCCCTACCCAAGCCACAGTCATCGCTGCATCGCTTTTGGGGCGGCCAGGACCACTCTGTGCCGGCGTACTTTGTGCTCGAGTGGCCCGGCAAGACGGCGGCGTACTTTAGCCGATCGCGGCCTCAAGGACTGTCGGTCGGATTCGAGGCTTCGTTTGAATGGCGCGATCAAAACAAAACAATCTTTTTGCTGTCGACGATTGCGCCCTCTCCGTCTGCAAATGGATCGCTCCCGCCCGAGACCGTGTACAAGAACATGGGCTTGCTCAAGAGTCACCTGCAAAAGTGCGTCCGGCGATCGCACACACAGCTGGCTGTCAAGACCGCGCTGACGATCCTGCGTTTGAATCCAGGCGAACTGCTCAGGCGCCTTCCCATCATCATGCTCGAAGACGCCCACCTATTTCCCGCGAGCTTTATTTCTCTGGTCTGGCTCATGGCTGCTACCAGCAAAGGCATGTTCACTGTTGCCTGCTGACCAATCTCATCATCATCATGATGCAACCAGGGTTTGCGCTGACGGACGACCTCGTGGCCTGGATCCTGGGTGCAGTTGCGCAAATTGCAGGCGCTCGGCATCGCGACCCGCAGGGATCTATTGAACGCCCGGTGCCTCTGGCGACCGCCGCCATCTCCGAAATGGCGCAAACCGATCGCCGTGATCTGATCTACGCTCTTCAGTTGCGTCGCAGTTTCGGTGGCATGGGAGGTGAGCAATTTGGAACAAGCGCAAAAAAATTTTCTTCTTCTTATCGTTTTATCAGGCGATATGAACATGCTCAACGCTGCAACACAGTGCTGGTTGGAGAGGTCGGTTGAGCAGTGGGCCGTTGTGTCGAAAGCAGCTGTTTCACCGTTGGACCCTAAAGATGTCGAGCCACTGATGGTGGAGGAGTGGGAGCTCGCTGCCATTGACTACCACTGTTCCAATGTGCTCATCAGGTTCGTCGAGGAAAAGAGGATGCCCGGATATACAATGGAGCAGCTGCAGCATCTGATGTGGTCCCTCTCAAGCTCTGTGACAGATAAGGAACCTCTCTTCAATAACAGCAGCCAGGATGCCGTGGATGCGAGCATATCCGCATCTGACAGGGCAGCTTGGGCCGCGGCTCGCCCTCCCTTGTTAGATATTGCTCGATCGATATTATTTTTAAAAAAATGATTCAAGTCCAAAAAAGTACAACTGAAAAAAAAGAAGAAGAAGACTGTATCGATTAATAGATTTTGCTGTTGCTGTTGGAGAAAACCAGCAGTCACTCAGTGAGCTGGGTAGGCCTGCTGGATCGGGACGGCATCGCCGAGCTCGTCCATGACGTCCACAAATTTGGACCGGATGCCGTGTGCTTGTTCGGGTCGCACGCGCACCTCCTCGTCGAGCACACCCATAATCTTTGGCTTGATCTTGCACAGGACGCCGTGGAGGGCCGCAAGAGAAAAGTTGCGGACGTGATCGGGCACGGGCAGGGGCGCGGGTGAAGGCACATTGGGCTTGTTGGAGATCTCCTGGAAGAACGCCTCCATCGAGGGACGATTTGAGTCTATAAACTCGTTCATGCCCTTCATGAAAGTCTCCTTGAACGACGTGCCGTTGGCCAAGTTTTGCAAGACTGCGGGGAGGGTTGGGGAGGGGGGAAAAAAAAAAATGAGGTTTTATTTTGTGGCTAGGTAGGTACCCTTGGTGACTAGGACAAGTTGGCGCTTGACATTGGTATCGGGGTCCTCGGGCAGGAGGCCAAAGGAGGCAGGAGTGATGATAGCCGGGTTGATCAGACGAAGGAAGATAAACCCTCCGATGGCAGCTGGGGCGGCGTTGGGGAAGCGAGCGGTGATGGTCTCGCGCACGTGGTGCATGATGTGCTTCAGACGGATAGGGAAGTACGCCTCGGACTGGAGGATGCACTGGGTTAGACGCTGGCACGCCAGTTCGAGAGCGAGTCGGTTGACCATGGCATCATCTTCGTTCTCCAGGCGGGACGGATCGAGCTCAAACGACGACTGGAACAGCTGGTTGCGCGAGGTCTTGGTCTGGATGACGACGTTGGCGCTCGTCTTGCCCTGCAACCTGGTCTTCTTCTCCTCCTCGATGCGGTTCTTCTCGTAGTTTCGGATGATTTCGACGTGGAACGGACGGAGCGTGGCGACGAGGTACTCCAGACCCTCGACGCGACAGTACGCGGTGAAGGCTGCCGAGGCAAAGCTGTTGGCACGGAACAGAGTCGAGGCTTCGAGCACGTTGTCCTTCTCGGCTTTGCGGATCTCGCGCGAGATCAGGAAGCGGATGAGGTCGTCGGCGTAGCCGTGAACTTGGAATAGATACACGAGGGACTTGGTGACGATATCGGCGTCGTCGGTTCTGTCGGACAAGGTTGTTATTAAAAGAGGAAAAAAAAAACACGCAAACAACGCACCCTTCGACCGCTTGAAGGAGCAGGAAAGGCAGCTTAAAGTCACGCGCGACAATCAGGTTCTCAAAGTCGTTCCAGATCTTGCGGTCGCGCAGAGTAAACAGGGTGCCCTTGGTATTGTACAGTGAAAGGGTGTTGGACGGGACGACGTAAGCGTTCAGGGCATCGTCCTGCATTTATTGTTTTGTTTTTGTTTTTTGTTTTTTTGTTTTGTCAGAAGAAAACCGTAGACTTTTAATTTTTTTTTATTTTTTTTATTTTTTTTTACGCGAGTGGGCTCGAGTTGAAGCATATTTTCGAGCCTCTCGAGAGCCTCTTGATCCTTGGGCTTGTTCTTGCGGCGCCACAGGACGAACGCGACAACTGCACAAACGGCCACGACGAGCACGACAGCAATGATCACGCCTGCAATCATACCAGCGTTCACGGAAGCACCGGGCGGACTGCACAGCGTGCCGTTGCAGGGGGCGACAGTCTAGGGGGGCGGGACTTGATTTCAATAATTCAGAAATTAATACAATCGCGTTACCGGAATGTTGGGGTGCGTCGGCGAGGCATCCTGGAGGCCAAAGACTGTAAACGACTCGACATTCGAGGAAGTAAAGTCGAGGCCATTGGCAAAGACGACCTGCCAATAGTAGGTGACATTGTTGGACACGAGGGTGGACAGATCGGGCGTGACGACCGAGTCCCACGAAAACGAAAACTGTGTCGCAACGGGCGGATTGACCGTGTCGAGGTACAGGATGACAGAGGGAGCAAAGGGGACGTTGGCATACGTGCAGACATGGCCAAAGGCGGTGTAGGTGACGGCAGACCAGGAGAGGTAGACGGTCTGAGACGTACCGTTGACTGCGGTGTGGTTGACAGGAGCAATGAGTGTTGGCGCAACGGGCGCCTTGTTCAGGCACACGGAAAACATGTTGATGACCGACGTGGTCACGATTGAGACGGTCGGACCGGCGTTGAACCACTTGGTAAACTCGACGCGCCAGTAGTAGTTGCCTTCGGCCGTGGCCACCCACTGGCCATCCGTAGGCAGGTCGGTGTACGACGAGGCGCTGGCGTTCAGAATCTGCGTGAACTCGGAAAACTCTGAGGAGGTCGAGACGGCCAGGACGACCTCGTACGAGGAAGTGAAGATGTCGCACTCTTGGTACGACTCCCAGACACCCTGCTGCCAGGTCATGTTCATTTGCGGGACACTGTTGAGGTAGTAGTTGGGCGGGGCAATAAGCGCCGGGCTGGACTGGGTGCTGATCGCGCACAGACGGTAAAAAACAGGCGCAGAAGTGACCGAGGGGAGGACGTCCATGCTTGCCGTCACCGTGATCGACCACAGCCCCGACATACCATCGATGGGGAGGTTGATCGAGAGGGCGTCGATGGCAATGTTGGACACGGTCGTCACCGCGGCGGCACAGTCGTCGACGCAGACAGCCGTCACAATGTACAACACGTTAGCGATGCTCGAACCGCAGTAGTTGCCGGTAGTTGAGTTTTGCCACGAGACGGTCGGTGCCGCCAGTCCGATGGTGTTATTGATATTGCCAGCAATGGTCGGGACCCTACGACACAAAACAATTACTTTTAAGATTTTCCATACTCGGGATTTTTTAGTATTACTGGAGGCCGTCAGGAATGCAAATCACAAAGGAGGCCGGGGTGGACGAAGACGTCAAGCCAGCGGCATTCGTGTACGAGATGGTCCAGGTATACGAGCCTGAAAAACAAAGGATTAATTTAGAAATTTTTTTGTTTCTTTTCTTTTTTTTTTTTTTTTTCGGACAATACCCTGGCCAAGTGTCAGCGAGTACGACGTGGCGGCCGAGTCGAGCTGTGTAGAGAGAGCATACGAGCCAGGCGCCTCTGCGGTGATGTTTAGGGTAAAGAATTCCACACCGGGGTTGCAGATGATGCCCGTGCTCGAGAGGAACCAGTCCAGCGTGATCGAGTTCTGCTGGAGGACGGTGTCGAGAGTGGGACTCTGGATCTGTGGGGCCGACGGCGATGAGGCCACGCAGCTAGGGGGCGTGGTCGGCGGGGGCGTGGCCGGTGAGGTCGGCACAGGCGTGGGCGTGGACGTGGCCGATTCGGTGAACGATTCCGTCGACGAGGCCGTGGCAGTGTACGACTGGGTGAAGGACTCTGTAGCCGACTGTGTCTCCGACTGCGTGTTGGAGGCCGTCGCTGACTCGGTGTAGGTGGCCGTGGCCGAGCCGGTAACTGACTCCGTGGCCGATTGGGTCGATGAAGCGGTTGCAGACACCGTGGCCGACTGCGTGACCGACTCTGTGGCAGAAGCAGTGTCGGACTGCGTATCTGTCTGTGTAGCCGACTGCGAAGATGAGACCGTGCCCGATTGGGTTGAGCTTGCAGTGGCCGATTGGGTGAATGACTGTGTGGCCGACTGGGTGTACACGGTGGACGTGAAAGGTCCCGGTGCGGTGGAGTAGGTCTGCATCGTCGCGGTCGCAGTGTCTGATTGGGTGAAGCTGGCCGTGCGCGACGGCGTGGATGATGCCGTGGCCGACTGTGAGAACGATTGCGTGGCCGACTGCGTGGCCGACTGCGAGAACGAGTTTGTGGCCGACTGCGTGGCCGACTGCGAGAACGAGTTTGTGGCCGACTGCGTGGCCGACTGCGTGGCCGACTGCGTGGCTGACTGCGTGGCCGACTGCGTGGCCGACTGCGTGGCCGATTGGGTGGCCGACTGCGTGGCCGACTGCGTGGCCGAATGCGTGGCCGAGGCAGTGGCCGAGTTGGTGTTGGATGCCGTGGCCGAGTTGGTGTCGGATGCCGTGGCCGAGTGTGTCGCCGACGCCGTGGTCGTGTAGAGTGGAGCATACACTTGGATGGACCAGCTGGTCGTTAGAGCCGTGCCGATCGAGTTGGACGTCGTGACAGTCCACGAGTATCCACCGGGCGCAAAGTTATTGACGAGCTAAATAAGGACGGGAGGTGTGTCAAACAAGTACTGTGCGATTCCAGCGGCGTACGAGAGATGTCACGGGTGGACTGCTGCCGCTGCTGGCAGGGATGGTGAACACGGTCGCATTGTTGTTGGCCAGATTGGTGATGGTCACGAGGAGAGCAGAGTTCTGCGGGGCCTGGCAGGTCGTGCCATAGGTGAAGCCCGAAGGGAACGTCCACGCGAAGCCGACGGTACTACGATCGCGTTTAGGGGAAGAAGAAAAGCACAGAACCACGTACTTGTTATAGATGGCGAGGCCGTTAGCAGGCGAAGAGAGTGCAACGGCCACTGGGACGACGTAAAAGCAAATGGTAAAGTTGGACGTGGGCGACGAGAGCGACGTGATTGTGCCCGAGGACGCTTGCACGGACCACTGGAACGTTCCATTGCCGATGTTTGACGGCAACTGCAGGCTCGTCGAGGACGTCGAGTAGGTCGTTTTAGTCGTCGTTGTCGACACCGTGACCGTATACAGGGGCGTTGAGGTCGAGCAGTCTATCGGACATTGTACTTAGAACGAAAATAATGATAATAAAGTAACTCGCTACAGCTCAAGGTAGAGGCACTCCAAGACAAGACAACTGTGGGCGGGCTTGCCGTCGTGCTGTCAAACCAGGTGCCGGCAGAGGGAGAGCTAGCAATCGGCTGGCTGATGCCACACACGTTGATCGTGTTGGTGGCCGAGTGCGAGATGAGATAGCCATTGGAGTAGGCCGCCACAGAGTAGTACACACCAGGTCTGAAGAAATAGGAGGAATTTCAGTGTACACGTTGAAAAGCATGCGTGCCCTTACTGAGGGATAGTGAAGGATTGCGATCCAGCAGCGCTAAAAGGCTGAGAGTTCAAAAAAAAACTAACCAAATTGGATGTTCCATCGGTAAGACTGGTCAAATTGGCGGAAGAAATAAGAGCAATCTGTCGAGTTGGTTCACGTTTTAATGATGGTTCTGGATAAACCACGGAATGTCATTTACGTAGTAACCGGCCGCAGGATTGGAGGAGCTGCAGCCAACGCCGCCAGATCCAGAGGTAATGCCTGTAAAGCTGAAGGTGGTCGCAACCAGATTGCTGACGTAGCTGTTGCTCGTGGGAGCAGACAGGGTCGGCGCTGCAAGGAGAGGGGAAAATTTCAAGTCGTTTCAAATTTTTCTCTGTTGGAAAAAAAATAATTTTTTTTTTTTGACTTTTTACGTACAGGACGATGGTGGGCTGGGAATGCAAAAGATGCTGGACTGGGCGGTCCATTGAGTGTTCCAGAGGTTGCCGTTGGAGTTGAAGTCGCCGAGACGCGATGTTCCGACAGCAAACGTGTAGTAACCCCCGGGGTACGAAGTGCTGTCATAGTAGTAGTACTGGGTGTAGTTGACGGTGAGGGTGGACGAGTAGCCGTTCTTGAGGGCTTTGCTGGAGGTGGCACTGCTCACCTGTGTAACGTTGAGCGAGAACTGAAGGCCAAAGCAAGGCATCGAGTTGGTCCAGCCGTAGACATAACCCAAAAAATTGCAGGAAGCTGTGTTGGTGCAGAAGCAACTGCTTGGACAGCTCGTCCAAAGAAAGCCGCCGTTCCACGCGTAGACGGGCACGGCGGCCGAATGGAGTTGGTCCGTGTAGATGGTAACGTCTGTGTAGAGTTTTGCGAGTTTTCAACAAACAATTGCAAAATGATTGTTGCAGGGTACCTATTGCGCTGGGGACGTACTCCGAGTCGCCGGCCACGTAGAGGCAGCACGCGTACGTCGACCCGAATGCAAACGTGCAGCACCCTGAGCAGGACGGGCTTTGGGCCTCGGTCTCGAGCCATGTGCTCGAGAGGCAGAGGGCAAAGAGCAGCACGGCCGCGGCGGCTGCCATTCTTTGTCCAGGCTGCATGTCGGCCGAGGCTAGACTGGCTAGTAGCGCAAATGCGTGGTTAGGAAGGAATTGGTCTCGTGCAAAAACACAACGGCGACAATTCGCAGAAAGGGGAGGAAAGGGGGACCGACAGGTCGTTTGACGATCTTGAAACAGGTAACAGGTACGTTTCTGGTTGCCACGGCAGCAATGCCTAACGGATAGCGCACAGAGGGAAACCCAAACGAGAGAACGAGCGCACACAAGACCACGCCCTGCGTTTGGAAACGAGAAAAAACGAACAAAACCGTAAATAAATAAATAAAAATTTTTTCGAGTCGTGCCAGCTCTGGACGCCAATACAACCTCCTCGGCATGTCAGAGCCTGAAAGCAAGCGAGCACACTCATACACACAAACAAATGAGCACGCATGCACGCGCACGGAGGTAAGGGGAAAGGGGGAAAAGAAAAAACTGAGACGACCACCCTTGGGCTTTCACGTTCCCGTTTATTTTTCTCACGCCGTCACAGTGGCCACCTCCCAATTCATAACACGTTATTCATTAAATGCCCTTGTGTTTTCAGCAAAACCACAGCCTTCGAGGATGGGCGACAAGAGCCCCCAAGACGGCGCAGTGCTGCTGCACAGTTTAATTTCGGGTGCACGCGATCACATTCCTCATGGTCGGGACCGGATACATTTTTTTTTTTTCAAGTTTCAAAACTTTTTTCATTTGAGGGAGACGGATCGGGCCGTGTTGGTCTTGATGCCTGTGAGCTCGCCACCGTAAGGTCCAGCTTCGCGCTCGACAACGCGAGTGCCAACAGACTATGCAAAAATATTTTTAATAAGAAAATATATATTTTTTCCGGGATTACCTTGAGCTTCTTCATGGCGGTCTCGTACTTGACACGGCGCTTGACACGAGGGTTGCGTTGCTCCTGTGCGTGATTTCAAAAAAAAAAAAAAAAAAAAAAAGTAAGAGGGGTGACGACGCCTTACTTTAACAAGTATACATTTTTGCGCTTGACCGTCAAGCCTTTGTTCTTGATGATTTGGTAGGTGGCCCCTCGCTTGCCCGCCCCTCCTTCTTCGTCTTCGGCATAGGCGTCCACCACAGCAGCATCGTATTGTCTAGGTGTTTTAAAAATTCATCAGTCGACGAGACGTTTTCTTTTTAATTATTTTTCTTACTTGGCCTTTCCGAGTCGCTCGTCGCGACGACGCTGCTTGGCGTTCTTTGCGTTCTCATAGAGTTCGCTGCCCTCATCGTCCTCGTCGTTGTTGCCGTCTCCCTGGCCATCCATCTCATCGTCGCCAAACTTGGCAGCGCCCTTTTTAGACGGGGGCGCCTCGGTGCGTTGCCGCTTGCCCAAAAGTTTAAGCGGGTCCTTCTCATCCATTGGGTCGCTATCACCAAAGTCATTGAGATCCTGTACACAACATAGAACGTAAGTAGTTTTTTATTTTCCAAAGAAAAAAATTTTTTGTACTTCAAACTCGTTGCGGAATTGCTGCTCAAGACGCTTGCGCTTGTTGAGACGATCCTTGCGAGTCTCCGACAGACGTATAAAGTTGTCCTCTTCGTATCGTTCCTTTGCGACCTCGCCTTCATCGACCTCTGTTTGCAATGTCTGCACAGCCCAAAGTGTCAATTTTTTTATTATCTTTTTTTTTCTCTCCTTACGTCGTCTTCAAACTCTTCGGGCTGCTCCGAAAATTCTGTGCGGAGATCCTTGAGCATGCGTGCGGCGGATGCCTTTTTCTTTAGCTTTTCGGCCTTTGACAACGCCTTGTCTGCAAGGACGCTTTTCAGCAAAATTTAAATAATTAAAAAACGATCACCTTTTTCGGTCGTGTAGGCAGCTGGGGCAAGCTTGGGCGCCTTGTAGAGACCGTTCGACGACGTTGTGTTGACATTATCATCGTCCTCGGCACCAAAGCCGACGGTTCCCTTTCCGGACACGAGCAGGTTCAAGTTGGGTCGGAACATGAGGGGATCAACGGCGCCACCTTTGGATGCAGTGGATGAGGATGTACTGTCATTTGCAGCCGACACAAGTTTGTTGATCTGGTAACGCAGTTTGGCTTCGACAGGCTTGAGCTTTTCGATGAGGGCTCGCTGCACAAAAACAAAATAAATACAAAATAAATAAGCGTGGGGAAGCGCCTTTACCTGCTCGACCATCTGCAAAACGACAGGATGATCCTTGACCGATGCGCCGCTCGTCTTGAGGTACAAATAAAAGCAGATGTTGGTGCAGTAAGACATGAGCAGGTCTAGATTAAGAAAATCTTAGAAACACAGTTTGTTTTGTTTTTTTTTCTCTCAGAGCATACGGTATTTAACATCGAGGAGGCTAATGCCCTTGCTGGTCTGAGTCTTCCCTTCGCGCACAAGTTCAAGTTGCGGCAACAGCTGCTGCCTAATCTCCTCCACCTTTGCCTTGAGGTCGGCCAAAAGTTGGATGACCTCTGGGGAGTCTATATAACAAACAACCGATTGATTATTCTTCGTCTTCTCAGCCTTTCAAGGTACCTTGTTGAACAATGCTCAAAAGTTCGTCCTGTGTGAGGCCGCCGAGGTCCTCCTCAATCTGCTCGACAGTGACACTTGACGGGGCCGAGGAAACGGTCGAGGGCGCCATCTTCTTGGTGGGCTGCTTGCTACGCTTGTTGAAACTGTCCGAAAGCTCAAAGTCCTCTTGCTGCAGGCTGCTCAGCTTTTCTTTTTGCAAACGCTTGACTTCCTGCTCCTCCTCGTTAACTGGAGGGATGAGACGGTTGAATTGAAAAAAAAAAAACAGAAAAAAAAAAGGGGGGGCGCATACTGTCTTCGTCAGACGACAGATCGTCATCGCCGACGTCGGCACCATAGAAGGGCTTGCGCGAACTGCCCCACGCCTTCAACGA
>Ga0302230_10001080_pt1 | contig 18859 bp, 31 predicted proteins | sample II_Palsa_N2_1_FD_193523 | JGI IMG/M metagenome (GOLD analysis project Ga0302230, IMG submission 193523) | Peat permafrost microbial communities from Stordalen Mire near Abisko, Sweden - II_Palsa_N2_1 | ecosystem: Environmental > Terrestrial > Soil > Palsa > Peat permafrost | place: Sweden... | reverse complement strand
CACCACGTCCTCGGCTTGAACATGTCGGGCATGAGTCCGCCGCAGTTGAACACCACTAGATCGTTGTCCTCTGGGTCTTCTGTGATTGCCTCGAGTTCGCGTTCCTGTGAATTTTAATTTTTTTTTATAAAAAAACAGAGAAATAGTGCTATCTCATAAGCAAACCTGGCAATAGGTGCCCTTAAATTCGAGGCCGCGAATCTGGAAGGTGACAAACCCGTTGCCGAGTTGGATGAGGTGCATGACAGCCGTGAGCTTGTCGCTGACGAAGATAAACATGTCGCCGTTCTCGATGTCGCCGCCGTACCGACCGCATTGGATGTCATCGTACAGTGTCTCCGAGAGGGTCTTGGTGAGGTGCTCGTAAAAGATGCTGTTGAGGTTGTTCAGGTTGGACGCCGTGTTTTGGTCCAATGCGTCAGCCAGGCGCTGGTTGTCGTCCTTTAGTCGATTTGTCCTGCCAGGGAAAAAGCACATAAACGATAGTGTCAAGGCAAAGGGCCGTACTTGTAGTGCCGCTCCCAGAAGCGGACGGGACGCATGTACGACATCAGAAAGGCGGGAGAGCCACCAAGTGGGTAAAATGGCGCGGAGATCAGCGACGACACAAGGATCTGGAAAAAGATCAGGACAACATCTAAAGGGGGAAAAAAAAACGCCGTTAGTTCGAATGGATCGGTCCAGGGGTTGGGCTCATACGAGGAAACACCAGGGGATGGATAGCGACGTGGAAAGAGGAGCCCCAGAGGACGTTCCACGGCGCCGTGTAGGTGAGGTAAAAGTTGGTCTTGAGGAAGATCTCCTTGGCCTTGGGGACGATCGCCGAGATAATGTACGTGCTGAGGACGATGGACTCGTTCATCTCGGCCAGCTCAAAGTACGAAAACATGAACCCGAGGAACACCGACCACGAGATCGTGGGCAGGTCGTAGAAGGACAGTCGCGCCAGCTTTCCCGCGGCCACAGTCAGTACGAGTGCGCCCCACCAGATGCCCAGACGCGCACAGAGGTAGTCTGCCGAGGCCGACATCATGCACAGGACGACAACGGGGTAGAGGAGGAACGACTGGAGGCGTTGGAGGACGATGACGACTCGTTCAAACCATGTCTCCTGCGTGCGGGCAGAGACCTCGTAGCGCTTGTACTCTGCGGCCCTGAGGATGGACTTGGTGAGGACTCCAAAGGGGTGAGGACGTCGCAGTTGCGGGATCAGGTACTGTGTGCAGAAGGACAGGAACACGGCCAGCGCAGAGAAGACGGCGAGGGTCTCGAAATACGCAAAGACCGGCGAGAGATGAAGGAGAAAGACGATGATGAGGATTGCGATCGACGCGATCGAGTCGTACAGCAACCACCCTGGCGACGGGTGCGTCTTCTCCTCGATAAGTTTCTTAAAGCTGCCGTCCTTTTTGAGGGCTTCCTTGACGCGGGCACTGAGAGGACGCTGCATTTAGCGATAAACAGTATAGAAAAAATAACACGCACAAGAGCACGGGCCAGTCGTGCAGCTGCCATCGCTCCGTCGCCGCGGCAAAGTAGGCGTAGCTGAGCAGGAGGCCCGCAAAGAGGGCAAACACCTTGGACAACTCTGGGTCGCCTGACGATCCAGAAGCAGACGACGACGACGACGACGACGAGAACGCGCCCACGCACGCGAAAAACGCGGGGAGGATGAGGACAAGCGACTTGACCAGCTCAAACACGCCGCCAGTGATGTTTTGCGTCGCAGTCGTGCCCACGACGTACATCAGAAACTGCTCCAGGACGTGGTTGACGAGCGTGTTGACTTGCGGCAGCATCGCCAGGATGTGGAAGATGGGCAAGACAATAATGACGACTGGAGAAAGGAGAATTGTCACAAAAAAAGCCTGTTGCCAAGGCGTGGCGTACCCAGAAGAACCTGGACAATCACGTTCAAGATGGGGGCAAAGGCGAACGTGACTCCGTAAAAGTTGTGAGTAACTTGCGATGTCGCCAGTCCTGCATCCCCCCAAAAAAAAAGTTTGGCAGGAAATTTCTTTTTTGAGGCGTGATACCTGCAAAGGCGTTCAGAATGAGGATCGCTGCAGCGACGATGACAACGTAGAGGCCACGCGTGTAGCTTGTGAGCTTGTTGTCGTGCAGCGGAGATCCGGCGTCCGGCTGAGGGCTCTTTAGCAGCGAGAAGTGTGCCGTGGCGAGGACAATTGCAAAGAAAAACTTTGGGGCGGTGAAGTCGTAGTAGTTGAAGATCTGGTAGCCCAGCAAGGTGACAGCCCAGGTGAAGAACAAGGAGGCAGCGACCTCGCCCCACGACATTGACCGGTCAAGGAGCCCTTCGAGATCCGCGCGGTGGATGACGTCGGGAAATAGCCGTCGGGTCTGGGTTTGCGTTATGAAACACAAAAAATAAAGAGAGGCAACGGCTGTACCTTCAAGTTGACTGCGGCCACCCACTCGTGGAAGAGTTGACTAAAGGGCTTTGAAGGAGCCTTATCTGCCTTGTCGCCCTTCTTCTTCTTGTCCTTCTTTTTATTGCTGCTCGCTTGCGGCGGCTGTTGCTCTGGCTGAGGAGGGCTAGGCTGTGCTTCTGTCGCCGTGGAGATGGCATCAGCAACAGCCGGGGCACTTGTGGCAGATGTGGGCTCATCGGCGGTAGAGGCACTAGCAGCTGGAGGCACCGGCGTGCCACTCGTACTCGGTGGCGGCGATGGCACGAGGGCGACAGGGTCGATTGCCTCGTCCGACGATGACGATGCGTGCTCTGCGATGGCACCCGCGGTGGACGACGATGAGGACGCGGCGGCCGCGGCGGCTTCGGCGGCTTCGGCAGCGGCAGCGGCTAGTGCGGCCTCGGCAACTTCGTCGTTGGCAGAAGACGCCAGTGCGGCCTCGGAAGCCTCGTCTGGGCTCTCGTCAATGACGTAGTGTTGGACCTCGCCGTTCTCGTCGATAAAACTGTGCATGACCCCACGGCCAGCAGCTGGTGCCGCCACAGGTAAGTTGAGCTCGGCCAGGTCGACCTCGTCGAAATCGAGCACACCAGCACCGCGATGCACCCTCCCCGACATGGACGCAAGTGACGAGCGAGAGGGGACAGACGTAGATCTGGGTATCCCCGTAGCAGAAGGCGGGGACAGCGTGCTAGCTGCCGTTGTGGGCGCGGGGACAGCGTCCGTCGCTGCCGTGGCCGCAGGTGCGGGTGCCGCCGGTCTTGGTGGCGGGTCGAGGTGTGTGTGCAGCCAGTGGTTGATTATTTTGCTAGGTACGATTGCTATTTGCCAGTATTAGTAGGTAGTCAGGAGGAACAACGCACTTAGGGCGGTGAAGAGGACATAGAGGCCAAAGCCGATGTAGTCTGTCCCAAAGACCTGCTCGTTTGGTTCACGGTTATGTAAGCAGCCAACGGCGGGTCAAATAGCTACCATCGTGCACGCAAACGGCACGAGGCACAGAGCCATGAAGATGTACAGGTGCAGCGTGTTATGCCAGAGCGACAGCTGCTGGTCGAAATAGAAGCCGCCGAGGAGCGTGCCCATGACGCCGCGGCGCAGGAAGCGAGACGCGAACGGCCAGCCCTTCTTGGCCCCGGGGGCGGGCGCCTCGTCCATGAACTCGAACAGCAGCAGCCGGCCGACCGACGCCTCTGCCGAGTCCATTTGCTCTTTACACAAGACAGAAGGTGAATGACATGCGGAGCACGGAGGCATTGCCACGTAGACAGATAGGAACGCATACACCGTCGCCGGCGACACACAGAGGAAAGAAGCAGCATGCCGCCCCCTCTCCCCACCACCAGAAGGACGAGGAGGATGTGGAGAGAGGAGGGGTGGCCAACAACAAGGGGAGAAGGGGAGGGGAGGGGAGATGAAAGGGGCTCAGATGTGTTTACACCACGCACTTTTTTATAATTTATTTATGTTGCACGCGGGAAATGGGGCCGCGGCTGTCTGCAGACGAGCGGGCACCAACGCCAAGGACAAAGTGACAAGCGACCAGACCACTCAATAAACAAACGACGCACAGAAACTGATGGGTGACGAATCACAATGGGCACAAAACCGCGGGAAATGGCAGCTGTCACTTTTCTTCTTTCTCGAAAAAGCGGAGGACCCATGTGGCCTGTCGTGCCTCTCCCTCCCTCCCTCTAGCTCTTATCCCCGGAAAACTTATCGTTGGTAACCCCCCCCAAAAAAACGGAAGGAAGACCAACCCACCCGCCACACAGCAAATGGCCGCCCCCGCCTCGTTCGTACGCGAATAAAAAACTATTGCAGACACTCAAAAAGACTTCTTGGTTGGGGTGGTGGCCTCCAGAACGTCGCCCTCAACAAGCCCCTTGAGGCCGAGGACCCCGAGATCTATGCCATCATCCAGAAGGAGAAGCACCGCCAGTTCTCCGGCCTCGAGCTCATTGCCTCCGAGGTATTTGCACCGTCTTTCCCGGGTTGACCTGACGTGGGTTGGTGCAGAACTTCACCTCACAGGCCGTGATGGAGGCCAACGGCTCGTGCCTGACCAACAAGTACGCTGAGGGTAAGGACGGCACCAGTGTGGCAAGATAAGACCACTCATGCGTGTCGTGCTCGTAAAAAAAGGTCTCCCCGGCGCACGCTACTATGGCGGCAACGAGTACGTCGACCAGATCGAGAACCTGTGCATCAAGCGCGCCCTCGCCGCCTTCAACCTCAAGCCGGAGGAGTGGGGCGTCAACGTCCAGTCGTACTCGGGCAGCACTGCCAACTTTTCGACCCTGACTGCTCTCCTCAGCCCCCAGGACCGCATCATGGGTCTCGACCTTCCCTCCGGTGGCCAGTACGACATATTATTGCTGTTTCCTTTTGTCTCGGTGCTTAATGGCCCCCCCTAGCCTCACCCACGGTTACCAGACCGCCAAGAAGAAGATCTCGGCCTCGGCCATCTACTTCCAGTCGCTCCCCTACCAGGTCAACATGAAGACCGGCTTCATCGACTATGACAAGCTCGAGGAGAACAGCAAGCTGTTCCGCCCCAACATGGTCATCTGCGGTGCATCGGCCTACCCCCGTGACTGGGACTACAAGCGCCTCAAGGCTGTAATGCCCTTGCCCCCCCCCCTTTTTTTTGGAGCCCAGAATTAAGTGCAATGAAAAAAATAGATTGCCGATATCAACGGCTCGTACCTCATGGCCGACATCGCCCACATCAGCGGCCTTGTCGCTGCTGGCGAGGCTGCCAGCCCTTTTGAGCTGTGTGACGTTGTCACCACGACCACCCATAAGACCCTCCGTGGCCCCCGTGCCGGCCTCATCTTTTACCGCAAGATCAAGGACGGCAAGCCCACCGACTTTGAGGCCCGCGTCAACATGGCCGTCTTCCCCAGCAACCAGGGCGGACCCCATGAGAACACCATCGCCGCCGTCGCCGTCGCCCTCAAGCAGGTCGCCTCGCCCGAGTGGAAGCTCTATGCCCAGCAGGTCCGCAAGAACTGCCTTGCCTTTGCCCAGGCCCTCCAGGTGATACAAAAAAAACAGTGCGGAAAATAAAAATCTCTAAACGCCCATCAATTTGTGAAGAGCCACGGCTACAAGCTCGTCACCGACGGTACCGAGAACCACCTCGTCCTCTGGGATCTCCGTCCCCAGGTATTCCTAAAGAATTATTTTGTAAAGCTAATGTTTTTTCATGTTATAGGCCCTCACTGGCAGCAAGTTTGAGAAGATTGCCGAGCTCGCCAGCATCACCGTCAACAAGAACACTGTCCACGGCGACGTCAGCGCCGTGACCCCCGGTGGTGTCCGCATCGGCACTGCTGCCCTTACCTCGCGCAGCTTCAAGGAGGCCGACTTTGTCAAGGTCGCTGAGCTCCTGCACCGTCTCGCCGTCGTCGCCATCGCCATCCAGGAGAAGGCCGGCAAGCAGCTCAAGGACTTTGTCGTCGCCGCCGAGGCCAGCGAGGAGGTCAAGGCCATCAAGGCCGATGTCGAGGCGTTTGCCCGCTCGTTCCCCATGCCCGGCTTCTCGACCGAGGGCCTCTAACAGCCGCACGCCTCCAATCGAAAAATCCCCTCTTTCTTTATCATTTGTCGTTGTCGTTTGTATAGGCCCTCCCTCTTCCCGCCAGCAGTACCCGGTGACATAATGAGAGGCAACGTCGCAGCGAGCGGAGAGCGGAGAGAAAATGGAAAACGACGGAACTGAGCAGTCCGCGACTTTTTGGACCCGGCATTGTCACCCATGTCGTCGCGTGTTCGGTCGCCCTCCGCGTCCTCCCGCGACGGCCCGCCGCCCGGTGTGCCGCTCGCCAGCGTGTCCGGCTCGTCCATCAGCTCCGCTGACGCTACAAAGGGCCCGACCGTGGCCTCGTCGTCGGCACCGTACGAGCTTGCCAAGCAGCTGACAAAGGTACACCACAAAGGCAGCGCCCCGGATCCCTAAACAGCGAAACACACGTCCCCAGGAGAAGCACAAGCACCTGCTGTACGTCGCAGGGTACCTCAAGAAGCGAGCGCAGGTCGAGTTTGCCTACGCCAAGATGGTGCAGAAGCTTGTGCAGCAATCCCTGGTTTGTTTGCGGTGCTCGTGTGTTTGTTCGTCTTTTTGACAGCCCGCTGTCTCGTCCTTCTTGCAGGAGGACATGGTCGACTGGACAGAGGACGACGCCTTCTACGAGATATGGACGGCCTTCCTCGACGTCGAGAACGAGTACGCTGAGGGGCACGCGGCCTATGGCAAGAACGTGGACACGCTGCCCGACAAGCTGAGCACGCACTGGTACCCACTCACTCACGCCACTACTCGGTGGCACGGTCTAAGCGGTATTACAGCGCCGCATCAAAGAAGAACTACCTCAAGATCAAGAACGACACCAACGTCACGTCGCGTCAGAACCTGTCGCCGCTGTTGTACAAGCTGTGGCAAGCGTCCGATACCAAGCTCAACGAGACACTGGACCAGCACTTTCAGTGGCGCACCGAGCTACTCCAGTAGGTCCCATGTAGCACCGCCACCACCACCACCCTCTTCTAATTCTAGCATCACCAAGGACGCAGGTCGAAACGAGCAAGACAATGTCGGAGTCGCTCAAGGAGGAGGCCAACGAGGCGCAGAACTCGGCGTCACAAGACAACGAGGCGGGCGTGGATGAGCTGCTGGACTCGCTGCCTGGATCGGAGGTGACCGACAACCGCGCCAAGTTCCGCAAGGTTCAGTACATCCCGTCGGGCCAGAGCGGTGGTGGCGTCAGCCGCACCAAGACCTCGCTCGAGATCAACATGGACGATCGCACGTTCCAAATCGGCCACCAGAAATGGAAGCTGGACAACCTGATCAAGTTTGAAAAGCTGCCGCGGTTCCACTCGGCACGCGCGAAAGAGTCCACTCGCGAGCGCAAGAAGAGCTCGCAGGTGCAGCTGTACTGGCCCGGTCAGGTCTGTGACACGGTCGTCTTCAAGACCTTTATCGACGAGGAGGTCTTCTGCTCTGTCCTCAAGATCCTGCTGCAGCAGCGCTTTGCCGACGTTCCGCTCCAGTATATTTATTGTTTTCACCATTACAACTAAAAAACTACCGTTAGGCCTCTCATCGGGGAGACGAACGCGCCACCGATCGTCATTAGCGACACCGTGGGCCGACGCAGTGCGCCCATCATGACGCAGACATGTGGTGTGGTGAGCCTGTTTGTGGGCACGTTCAACATGGGTGGAACCCAGCTGCCCAAGAACGGCATTGCGGAATGGATCTCTCCCGGCCACGACCTCTACTGCATCGGTGTGCAGGAGATCGGTTTGAGCGCGATCAAGGGCGACAACCCCGAGGACGACGAAGAAGACATCACGGCCCTCGTTTGGGAGCAGATCAAGAACTCGATCGAAGAGTAATTTTGTCGTATGGTTGGATCGTTCTCAACGGTTCTTTTTGTTTTTTTTTTGTTTTTTAAGGATCGTTTTCACGGCGTCAACGATCCAGGAGCCCGGCGAATGGACGACTGTCTATCACCATGCCATCAAGCGTACGCTATAGAGTTGCTTTTCGCCTAATATATTGAGATGGCAGGCTTCATGGATGAGTGTGAGGATATGGTCGTTCATACGAGTGCCGAGCTGGTCGACATTTTCCAATCCCTGCTGGAAACAAACCACCTCCCGGAGGTGCTCGTGACGCAAGAAAACGTTCAGAAGAGCCTTATCGAGTTTTCACGCGTCATCCAAGATGTCCTGCAGACCGACGCCACCAAGGCCCGCCAAAGAGTACACGAGTGACATTTTCCCTAATACTAAAGTGAAACTGCGGATGTTGCAGGAGGCTGCCATCCATCGCACCCTTGCTCAAAAGAAAAAACTGACCAAGGAGGCGACCCATGACAGCTGGTTTGAGGCGATCGCCGAACATCTGGGCGACTCATTCGAAGTCCTCGCGACCAATAACCTCTGGGCGATCCGCATGGTCGTGTTTGTACGCAAAGTGTACGTCCCCCACATTACACAGGTCGAGCAGGCCAAGGTGGCCACGGGCATCGGTGGTGTTGCCGGCAACAAGGGCGGCGTCGGTGTGAGTTTCAGGCTCCTCGACAGCTCGATCTGCCTGGTCAACTCGCACCTGGCCGCGCACCAGGACAAGATCAAGGAGCGGTATTCAATTTTTCCAATCCGAACAAAACTGACTGAAGGCATACAGCAACCACGACTACTACCGCATCAGCAAGCATCTTGACTTGGGCTCGGTGCACCTGGATGTGCTGAACCAGTTTGACCACGTGTTCTGGCTGGGCGACCTCAACTACAGGTTCACTTTAACAAGCATGCGCCGTTCTGTTAAAAAAACTCCTGTCTGTACAAAGGATTGACCTGCCCCGGGAGGAAACCCTCCAATTCATCCAAAAGGAGGACTACGCGTCCCTGCGCAAAGGCGACCAGCTCGTCAGAGAGATGGACAACGGACGCGCCTTTGTGGGTTTCAGCGAAGCCCACGCGCCCACCTTCCCCCCAACGTACAAGTACGAAAAGGGCGCAGACGTACGTCTCTCTCTCTCTCTCTGAGGCCGTCACCTACTTATTTTCGTGCATTTCTCAGGGCAAGAGGGCGTACACAGACAAGAAGAATCGCACGCCGTCCTATTGTGACCGCATTCTCGTTCGATCCGCGCACGCCAGGTACGATTTGCTACGGTTTTTTCTTCTGTGTATTTCATTTCTCTTTTCCAGGACTACTTTCCAGCCCGAGTGCATTTCCTACAATGACACGCCCTCGTTTGTACTGTCGGACCACTCGCCGGTGGCTGCGACCTTTTTCCTGCCGATCCGGAGACCGTACATCCCCAAGAGCATCGGCGAGGTCAATCTCGAGGTTTCGCGTTGCAACATCCGCCTGACCGACGTCGTGCTGTCGCCAATGGTGACGACAAGTGCGCCGTCGTCGAGTGGCGTCTTCATCCGCTTCCACGGCGACTTTGTGCCCGTCGTGTACACGAGCGCGATCACTATGGCCAAGAAAGAGGGCTCGTGGCGCTGGGAGAACGACGATTTGCCGGTTCTGCGCCCACACGTGCCCGACGTCGAGTACATCCAGGCGCAGGTCCTCGTCCTGTCTTTCCACATGCGCCTCGGCAAGGACTCGGCCGCAGATAAGATCGGCCAGTGCATGCTCCCCCTCTCGCTCTCCGATGGCAGCTCCGCTCCTGCAGCCTTCGCAGTCGAAGTTACGTACGCAGGTCGCATTGTCGGCATGGTCCGTGGCCAAATCGCCCTGCAGGAAATCATGTCGAGCTCGTCACCACCGCCACAGCGCAAGTCGATCTCGGCCGACAGTGTCTCTTCGGACGGTGAGGGTAAGCGTTGTTAACGATTGAATAAAATATGTATTTAAAGGAAAACTTCCTCAGACGAAACACCTGTTTACCTGCAAACGACCTTGAGTCGGAGAAAAAAGCTGACGCCGCCACAGCCATTGCTACTGCAGCTGAATAAGAACGCCTTTTTCACTTCTCCGTCATCGCCGGGGTCGCCGTCGCCGCCGAGTCCACGGAGCCCGCCCACGACAGGGGCACCAGTGCAGCCTGCATCGCCGTCCGCTTCGTCAAGCGACCAGGGCAAGGACGCGCCGCAGATCAAGGAGAAAAAGGGGCGTTTCCGTTTCTTCTTTGGCAAGAAGCGCAGGCAGACGTCCAATTGATGCGAAATAATAATCATTCGATACGAGTACTTGCTTTGTTCAGTTTTATTATGAGTTTGCATTTATCCAATTGGGAAGAGAACATTTTTTTGGTTGTTTATTCCAGATCCCATCGCCATATCGAGCTATCCTCGCAGACCGCGATGAGGTGCTTTGAGTTGCGGCTGAGGCAAACCTGCCGCACCGTGACCTTGCACTTTGGATGGCTCAGTTTTTCCGGCGCCCTGCTGTGGAGTTTGATCGGAGAGAGCAGACTCGCTGACAAGAAGGGGGGATAATAAATCGGTAAGAAAATATTCCAATTGAAACGGCGGTAAACGTACTGGGCGCATACGACCCCACATGAGAGAGATCCCAGACAAAAATCCGCCCGTCGATATTGCCGCAGTACAGGTTCTGATTCATGGTGTCGATGGCGAAGCGGACGTACCAGATGTTGCAGTTTTCCATCTTGTAGTCTTGCAGGTGGATGATTGAGCTACTCTGGCTCTCGCTCGCGCTTGACGTGACCTCGTCGGGCGTCCACAAGGAGATGCAGTTGTCGGTCGACTTTGAGAGGACCAGATCGCCCAGGAAGCGCACGCAATCGACATAGTTGCGATGCGACGAGTTGTTGGTGTGCTCGGGGACGTGCACGTGGACGGTTGGGAACGTCCTCCGTGATATTTGCAGGTTGTGGTCCTCGGATACTATTAAACTATACTACTTCATTTCATTTCGTTTATGAAATATTTACGTCTGAGCGCGTCCTGGACCGACTGCTTAGCTAGCGACCATACTTTTACCGTGTTGTCCATTGCGCACGATAGGATCTTTAGCCCGCTGTGGTGCCAGTCCTAAGAGCGTTGTTGCTTTTGTGAGCGCGACACAACTGGATGCGACATACCACCGACAAGACCTCGTTTCGGTGGCCATCGTCCCCGCCAAACACTGCGACGCAGCACGACGTCTGCACATTCCACAGGCGGACCGAGTGGTCCTTGCTTGCGGTGAGCACAAACTGCGGCTGCGTGGGGTGCGTTCTGATCTCGTTGATGGCCTCGCCGTGTCCCGTGAGCGAGTGGACGACCGCGTTCGCGGACGTGTCGATGATCTTGAGCACGCCCAGCAGCCCGCCCACGAGGATCCACGGCGCGCCCGTGGCCGGATTGCACGTCCACGCGACCGCGTACAGCTCCTCCTGGTCGTTTGCATCGCGGTAGGCCTGCAGCAGGTTGAGCTCCTTGCTGGCCGCCGTGCACTCGTACACGTAGACCATCAGACTGCCCACGGCCGCAAACGTCGCGCACGACGGATCGAACGGGTCAAAGCACACGCCAAACAGCGGCTTGTGGTGCGTTTCCTTGATGTGTGTGACGTACGCGGGCAAGTCCATTCTTCTCGCACACTCGGGAGGGAAATTCAAACGTTCAGTTTTTTTTTTTTCCGCGGCGTGTTTTTCGCGTTGTTCGTCGCGGGCCGGATCGACCTTTCATCGCAGCAGCGACTAAGCGGCAGCAGTGACAGTGCACAAGCCAAAAAAAAAATGTCGAGCATAAAGGTGACTCGCTTGGGCTCGATGGGCCTGCTGCACAAGGCCGAGTCGATGGTGGCTCCCCCCATTGGTAAAAAAAAAACCAACACACCACCCAAGCCTCAGTGGTAGCGAATAACAGCCCCCCCCAAAAAACAGGAGGAGTGCTGATGGACCCGGCCAAGGCCGCCTTCTTCATCCGCACCGGGCCCAACGTGTTTGCCCCGACCAACATGACGATCGGCCCGTGGGATGCCAACTCGCAACACGGCGGTCCCCCTGCCGCTCTCGCCGCGCACATGATTGTCGACAGCAGCAAGGCCGACGGCAAGTTCCTGCTGAGCAAGTTCAGCTTCCATCTGTACAGGCCCGTGCCCGTGGCCAAGCAGCTGCGCGTGCAGGTCAAGCCGATCCAGCAGAGCAAGAACGTGTGGCACGTCGAGGCGGTGCTGACGACGGCCGACGAGGTCGACAGCAAGCTGGTTGCCCGCGGCGAGGGCCTCCTCCTGCGCGAGCTGGGGCTCAAGGCCAGCGAGGATGCCGAGCTGCTCAAGCTCGCGAGCGGGCTGTGCGATGCCAAGGACGCCGGCGGCGTGCCCCCGTATCCGCACCAGCTGGCCGACCTCAAGCCGCAGGCCAAGTACACCTCGTGGATGCCCAACATGCCCACGTACAACTCGTTCTGCGACCTCAACGCCATCCGGGGCAACGACGCCGTGCTGGACCTCAAGCAGCCATCCCAGAGCGAAATCGCCGCACGCGTCGAGGGCGCCCTCGTCTACGCCGCTCCTCGCACCTGGGAGCTTGTCCGTGACGCGGAGCCGGCACAGAACCCGCCCGTGCGCCTCAACCCGACCCTCTTTGCCATCATCCTCGCCGACTCGGCCAACGGCATCAGCGGCATCCTCCCCTTTGGCAAGTGGATCTTCACCAACGCCGACTACACGATGCAGTTCTACCGCGCACCGCGCCTCACTGGCTGGGACGGGGACGGCGCCAACGCCCAGCCGCTCGGCTTCAAGTTCCGCTCCCGCCTCGAGCCTGCCAACCTGCACGGGCTGTCCTTTACCGAGATCCTCGACACGACGGGCCTCGCGGCCATCAGCACACAGCACCTCTGCGTCCGTCCGCCCGGTGGCATCTCGTCCCTGTGATTGTCAGATTAACAATAAAAATGCTGTCACAGCATGAAATTTTCTTCTTGCGAGCGACTTTACTTCACAGCTCTACGTGTGCTTTCGCCTGACCTAGCACAAGCACATCCTGACCTTTTTGTTGTCTTGGTTCGACACAATTTGTGATCGGCAAACGGCGTGATGCGTGGTACGCGTGCGGTGGCAAGTTGCCAGCCAGCCAGCCAGCCAGCCGAGCAAGCCCAGTTTGTTGAGCGGCAATGTCGTCGCCCTCGGATGGTGCGTCCCCCCTCCCCCCTACTCCTTTCCTTTTTACATGTTTATTTTCAGTGTGCCCTGCGTGCGTGGAGCCGTACGTGAACGACGAAAAGGCCACGCTGCCGTGTCTGCACCCGATCTGCCTCGCCTGCGCCGCCAAGAAGGACGAGGGCGACTGCCTGTTCCTGCGCGAAAACAGCTACTGCGGCCAAAAGTACAAGAAGCACGAGGTCGTCGTCGGCCAACTCAATGTTGCAATCATGCACCCGTGCCACCACCATTCTGTAGTCGGCGCGTCGATGTACTGCAAGCAGTGCAACCAGACGGCCTGCTTGGAGTGCTTCAAGACCACGCACGATGGTCATTGTATGCAGACATTAGAGAACGGCCTCGCCACTCGCGAGCAACTTATCCAGGCCAAGCTCGCATCGCTGGAGAAAAAGTGCAATGGCCTCAAGTTGGGCGGCAACAGCGATGTCAAGGTGGATCTGGACTGGCTAACGGCCCACCTGGCTACCACGGCCAACAATATCGACGAGACCTTTGACGCCATGATCCTGTCGAGCCTCGAGTTTGCCCGCCTCGCCAGCGCGCGCAAGGAACAGCTCCGAAGGGAGGCCCAGGAAACAATCTCGGCCGACATCAAGACCCTGGAGCAACAGATGGACACACAGGCGATCTTCAAGCAGGACGTCGATTCTGTCAAGGGGGCCTCCTCGTCCTCCCCCAACAACGCCACTCTGGCCCTCATTTCTGCCCGTCTCGTTGCGCTCGACAACTCGCACGTCGACACGACCCCAGCTGTCAAGGAGACGACGTACTTTTTCAACTTGCAGGCTGTCCAAGTCGCCACGCTGTTCGAGGCGCTCAAGGACATTCAGGTGGGCCAACTCGGTCAGCTCGGCAAGGGTGCCTTGCGCGCTCCTCCCAAGATTGGCCGCGACTACAAGAAGATCGGTGCCCCTGTGAAAATCATCGGTAAAGAGGGAGCTGGTCAAGGTGAGTTGTTGTATCCCATTGGCTTGGCTGTGGATGCGGCAGGCAACCTTGTGGTTGGCGATCGTGGCAACCAGCGTGTGCAATTCTTCAACAAGAAGGGTGGTCATGTGCGATTCATTAACTGTGGTGTGGCTGTGTGGGGCGTGTCTGTTGCTCCCTCGGGCGAAGTTTGGGTTGCCAATGGTGGCAGCGAGCTATGTCTTTACAATCCTCAAAGTGGTGCGCTGGTTCGGTCGATTGCCGCCAAACCCATGTATTGTGCGTCTCTCCCTGATGGTTCGGTTGTGGTGTCAACTGGCAGCCCCCACGTTCGTCTCTACAACCCGGCCGGTGTCCAGCAGTGGGAGTCTACGGGCAGTGGTCTCGCAAACACGTACGGGGTTTGTCATGTTCCCGACATCAACGCCGTCGCTGTCTGTGACTACAACAACAAGCGCGTCCAGCTTATGTCATTGGCGGATGGTCGTCACATCCGCACTATTGGCGAGGGCCAGTTCTCATCTTATGTTTTCTCAATTGCCTATGACGCTGCCGCCAAAGTTCTAGTCGTCGGTGAGGACGACAAGGTGTCGGCCTGGACTCTCGAGGGCCAACCCGTTCACCAGTGGGGACAAGGCACCGTGCTTACGGCATACGGAGTAGCGATCGATCCCAGCGACAGCACAATCTATGTCAGCGACTCCAACAACAATTGGATTCTAGTCTATTAGACTAACACATGCGAAAGTGAAGTTGTGAATGCAGCCAGAAAAGGGTGCAGTGAAGCCAAGAAACAGTGCAGAAATGAACGTGTGCAGGCAGAAGTGTAGGGTGACGGCAGCACCATCAGGGTCGTGTCAGGATTGACAGGGTCGCTCTCAGCCTTGAAAATAAAAAAATAATCGTTCATGAAGTTTCTCAAATCTGGCCGTTTGCGCAATGAGAACCTGCTACTACGACATCCTGCAAGTGTCGCGCGACGCAGGCCCCAGCGACATCAAGAAGGCATACTTCAAGCTTGCGCTGCAGCTGCACCCTGGTAAAAGAAGAAGACCCAAGCAAGCAAGAAGGCCACATGGCACTAAAATGCGCCAATTGCTGCTATGACCAGACAAGAACCCGGACAACCTCGAGGAGGCCCATCGCAACTTCCAGGCTCTTCAGCAGGCGTACGCCGTCCTGAGCGATGCGAACGAGCGTGCGTGGTACGACGGGCATCGCGAGCAGATCCTGCGCGAGGACAGCGACGAGGGCTCGTCCGTCAACGATAGCGAAGAGCTCATCAACCTCATGCCGTTCTTCAGCTCGTCTGCGTTCAGCGGCTACGGCGACGACGACAAGGGCTTCTACGCCGTGTACCGAAGGGTCTTTGAGCGCATCGTCGAGCTGGAGGAGCAGTTCCCGCCCACGGACGAGGACTCGTACGATAATGCGGACGCACCGCCCTTTGGATCGGCAAAGACCGAGGAGGAGCACGTCAAGCACTTTTACGCCTACTGGTCCAACTTTGTCACGCACAACTCGTTTGCGTTCTTGGAAAAGTGGCGCCTGAGCGAGGTATGCGGTTGTTGCAGCGGTAATAATAGGGACACTTTGGCAGGCACCCAACAGACAGTACAAGCGACTGATGGAGCAGGACAACAAAAAGCTGCGATCGGCCGGGCGCAAGGAGTTTAACGAGACCGTGCGCGTATGCCTACTCTTGTTTTTTTTTTTTTTCGAGCTGCAATAGAAAGAATAATTTTAATAGAACCTGGTCGAGTTTGTGAAGAAACGGGACAAGCGAGTGGACGCGTTTACGGCCGCCAGAAAGGCTCGCGATGAAGAGAAGCAACGTCAAGTGCAGGAGCGATTGAAAGAGGAGAAGCGGCAGCGTTTGGAGGCGGCCAAACAGTACAAGGCCCCAGAGTGGAGCAACTCTGATGTTTCGCTCGAGCGTATGTAAAAAAAAAATATTATTTGTAATTTATGTACTATTGAACCAGAACTGGAGGCCCTGATCGAGGGCAACACGCTTCCATCACGAGGAAGCGGCGCAACTGCGTCAACAGCGGTCGAGGACGACGGCGACGAGGACGAGATCGAGGAGTTGTACTGTGTTGCCTGCAACAAGTACTTTAAATCCGAAAAGCAGTACGTTTTCAGCTGGCGTAAGGGTTTCGTTTTAAAAAGGCCACTGGCAGGTGGGAAAACCACGAGAGATCAAGGAAGCATCACGAGAGGATTGCTGCAGTGCGGGCCGAAATGATGGCAGAAGAGGACGAAGACGATCTGGGAGAGGAGAACGAGCAAGTGGAGGTCGCTGTCGAGACAGAGGACGACCCACCAGCCGAGGAGGACGAGGACGACATGCCTGCTCCTGAAAAGATCGTGGTCAACCACGACGAGGAGGAGGAAGAAGATGAGGAAGAGGTCCCTTCTGCCGCTGCCTCAAAGTCTAAAAAATCGGTAGAAGGCAAAAGTCGCAGTTTATTTTTTTTCTAATTTCTGCATTTTCAGAAAAAGAAGAAGAACGTGCTCAAGGCCGATGATCTCGTGGATTCCACGGCAGAGCACCTAGCCAAGCTTGACGTCAGCGACGACGACGACAACGAGGACGGCGGCAGTGGCAAGCAGCAAAAGAAGAAGAAGAGCAGGAGAGCACAAAAGCAACCGATCGCTGTACCCAGTCCTGCCGCGGCGCCAACGCCAACGACCCAGCCTGCTGAATCATTGGTATGCGCCGTGTGCAAGCAAGCGTTCTCGGCCCGCAACAAGCTCTTTGATCACATCAAGGCATCTGGCCATGCCGCTCCACCGGCAGATGTCGCCAAGGCCCCCTCCGCCGGCAAAAGCAACAAAAAGGGCAAGGGCCGTCGTCGAAACAATGACGATGACGACGACTGGTAGATGGGTAATTCGGTTGTATGTTTTGCACTTGTACGTAACCTAAATTACAACTCGGCAGCATCGCCAAAGAGGAAGCGTAGTATTTGAGTGGACGATTGGGATCCATCCGTAGCAGAATTTGGGGAGGCGACAAAGAGCTGGCTATTGAACGCAGTCTTGGTGGCTCGCACGCCCAATACGTGCGAGGTCATACATGACTTGGTCTCGAGGAGGTTGCCGTTGAGGAGCGAGCGGACCTCAATCTGGGCATTGGTCACGCCCACGACGACCGGGTTCAAAAAGACGACATCGAGCGGGGTCGCGGACCACTTGAACACAATGTCGCGGGTCTGTTTGCCTTGAGGGGACACGACATAGGAGAGTGCGTTGTAGGACAGCAGCACCTCCTGACCCAACGGGACGATCGAGACTGGGTCGATCTTTGACGGCTGGTTGGCGAGCGGGATTGGTTGAACATTTCCGTCTACTAATAAAATTTAAAAAAAAAAAAAAACTTTTTCTTTTTAATTGTTCACCTTTAAGACTGAGGCGGACAAAGCCGGCTGTCGAAGCGAGAAAGACAAAATCGTCGTCGACAAACTGGAGGAGCGTCGGTTCGACCTGGAGGGTGTACTCCTTGATCTTTGCAAAGATCGAGCGGGCTGGCTGCCACACCGAGACCATGAGCTGCCGCTTGACGACATAGACCATGACGAGCTCGCTGGTTTGCTCGAGGACACGCAAATCAAACACAGTCGTGTTCTTGGTCTCGGTGATCTTTGTCCCGGTCGCATTGCCACGCTCCAGCGAGGGCAGATCGTACGAGTACACATAGCCCTGGCTGTTTGATTTACCTGCATAAGAAAGTAATTTACATTTCAAAACCCAAAAAAAAAAAAACATACTCTCAAAGGTCAGAACCAGCCCAAAGTAGTCGACGATGCGAACACGGGTCACCTTGCGAGGCTTGGCAGCAGGCCTGAAGTCCTCACTGTGATCGCCTTCGCCGCTTACAATCGCAAGACCCTCCGATGTTCCCAGCAACAACTTGTTCTCCCACACACCGCCCGACAACACGTCCTGGTACGACTGGGACTCTGGCTTAAGGAGCCATTTCTGAAAGTAATAAAAAATAATAATTAGATAAATAATGTATGGTTTTGATCCATACCCCGCCGCCATCTTCGACATTGTCGCTGGTCATCCTTCGACTGACCTGGGCCTCCTGGTTGAGTCGCCGTGAGGCCACGCCCTTCTTGGCCTCGGTGAGGAACTTGTCCTGGATGAGCTGGAGGAGCGACGACAGTGTGCGCTTCCGCCTTGTCATGAACGCAGGCGCCTTGTACGCGGCTTTTTCGGCATTGAGCACTATAGCAAGAAGGGTCAGACACGAGCAGTGCCATTGGCCATACTCTTGGCCAGCAAGAACTGCCGAAACTGCTCTGGATTGTTCCAGGTGGCGGGGTACGGCAGCTGCGGTCCGTACGGTGGGACTTTTTCGTTGGTGCATACGTTCATGCGGTACTGCGCGGCCCCGTTCACGACGCCCATTCGCTCGATCACCACAAAGATATCTGCAATACGCATGGATCAAAAATATGTAATAGGAAAGCTCTGACCGTACGCAAAAAGTGCGACGAAATCGTGAGGGGGGAAAAGAGGATGCCGGGCTCGTCCTGGAACACGATCGTGACAATATCGTTGCCCACGTGCCGTTTCCGCTCGAGCTGCTGCAGATCGTTGGCGTTGTATGGCAGCAGCGTGGACACGTGGAACATGATGTTGTACCCGTCAAACTTGGTGAAGACCGACTCTTTGCCCGTGACCTCGCTCTCCTTGTTACTCAGACCGCCGCGGTAGCCCGTCCAGCCCTTGAGCTGGATCCGATCGCCAATGATGCCGAGGAACTCGTCAAACTCGGGTGATGAGCTCTCTATTTTACAGGGTCTCAGTAAAGGCCCCCCCGTCCCCCTTCATGCTC
>Ga0302230_10001077_pt1 | contig 18879 bp, 30 predicted proteins | sample II_Palsa_N2_1_FD_193523 | JGI IMG/M metagenome (GOLD analysis project Ga0302230, IMG submission 193523) | Peat permafrost microbial communities from Stordalen Mire near Abisko, Sweden - II_Palsa_N2_1 | ecosystem: Environmental > Terrestrial > Soil > Palsa > Peat permafrost | place: Sweden... | reverse complement strand
AAAATAATTTTTTTTTTTTTTTTTAGAAAACATGCCCTATCCTTCGCTATATGTGTCGCTATGCAGTACACTGTAAAAAAAAAAAAAAAAAAACTTGTCTATCAACCGAAAATGGATAAAACTTCACTTCAAATCCGAGTTGTCAAACAGGCAGACAAGCTGATCCGATGGGGCATTCTCGATCAGTGTCTCGTACGCAGCCACAAACTCGTTCATGATGTCCCTGGCCTCTGCAATAAAATAAGATTAGCGCCAAGGGAAAAAAAATGTGGGGCGCGTACTGTCGATCTTGACGCCACCAGACGTGTTGCGCGACAAAAGGAACGGGTCTGGTAGTAATAAAAAGAGGATCGTGGTAAGACAAAGAAAACTGCAGTTTGTGCTACTACCTTTAACAACCAAGGGCTCGCTAAAACCGCTGTTTTTGCGGAAGACCTGCTTGTCCTCGCGAATGCAGACCTGACATGAAAAAAAAAAAAAAGTTGACAAAAAATACATAAATATTTTGTACGATGTGGTTTTGGAAATCAAACTCGAAGGCAAAATAGTGGAAGAAACCAACGAGCAATTGCGCAGCCGTCACTAAATTGTCGGAGCCAGCGTGCCCATTTGCAAATAGCAAGTCCACGTCGCTGTGAAAGGCGACGTTCCATTCGTCTACCAGGACAGGCACGAGATCTGGAAGGCCCGCAAGCGGACTTTGGAGGTAGGGCAGGACGCGCGAGCGTTGCAAGTAGTGAACGACCATCAGAGTGAGAGCATAGGACGACAGATTGCCTTTGCTTGCTGCAAGGAACTGTTGTTAAAAACAAAAACCAAAAAAAAAAAAAAAAAAAAAAAAACGGTTTATCGACCAACAAACCATCGTGGATTTCACGTCTGGCTGCCCACCGCTTGACGGCGAGGATCAGTGGTGCAACTCGACGGTCGAGCAGGCGATAGGTTTTCAAGAGTTGGCTGTTGTGCAGAGCCTGTGGTTTCATCGTTAATATCAAACGAAGGAACCAATTTTCACTACCAGGGTATTTCCGACGGACAAGTCGCATGCGATCGCCTTTGATTTGGATACATGCACTTTGAACTTGACGATGGGAACCTTGGCGTGCGCGATCATAACTATCGACGACGTCGTCAACCCACTGCTGTCGCTCTTGAGGGCGCCGGATAGTGACCGGAGCAGTTTTTTGGCATTTAGGTCGGCGTCGCTGACAAGGCACAAGTCAAGGTCGCCGTTGTTGAATCCAAGACCGGTCACTGTCGAGCCAAATGCCAGCACCTCTGCTTGCACTGCAATCCGCATCAGTGAAGTACCCCGCAACATACGAGAAAGCACCTTTCATGCCAGCGACAATTTCCTGCAGATCGGACCGAATCTTGTCGTATGTCTGTGCCTCGGCCTCACTAAACGAGGCTGACGTGACGAGATCGGAAAGATGCTCGTCCAGCAGGGACCAGTGCTCTGCTGGGAAGGCCTCGTGATAGAATGGCGGGTACTGAGGAAGCTCGTCGCAAAGTAGTTCTTGGTCGTAGAGAAAGCGTGACGCAAACTGCTTGTTTTTCTGTTCTAGTCGGGAGAGAGTATTGTCCTTTCTTACAGTGGGCTCGAGCTCCTTCCAAATCTTGCTGTAGGTGTTCTTGGCGGACTTGGCCAATGTGCCCAGGACGACTTCATTGAGGATGTCTGCATCCGTCAGGGTTGTCGCCCTAAGGTAAGCACAGTGATTAGAGAAAACCAGCCGACCATGAAAAGAGAGACTTACAGTTTTGCATGGGAAATCAACGCCAACTGGAACAGTGACAGGTGGTACGTTTGGCCAGCAAGTGTGCACGGGAGGGTCTACAGCGAAAGATAATTAAAAAAAAAAAAAACAGCAACCGCAAGAGGACGACACCTGGCAGAGACGCGCTACTTCAGTACCCAGCAGGCACCAGTAGGCCGTAGAGGAGATCTCACTGTGGGGGACCGCTTCAGAAGACGACAGCAATTTCGTTTTTTTACCTGATGAGGTCTGTCGTCAAAGTAATGATGCAATCAATGTACGCCTTGAGTCCCACGGAATAATAGACATCCTCGAGAAGGACGTACTGTTCCTTGAGGAAAGCAAGACCTGTTTGTAGACAGGGGGAGGGGAGGGTCACTTTCATATGCGACAAGCGAATGACCGGGTACCAAAGCGAGGATCGCACGCGATTTCGAGGCAGACCACGTTTACCAAGGCCCACTTGTAGTGCGATGCAAAAAAGGCAACGGTCTTCAACAGACCGCGCGGCACGACCTTGATGATCGTGTCGTCCAGACAGACAGCGCGGAGGGCATCGATCTCCGCCGGCTCAAAGCCGTCGACGTGTTTTCGTAGCACGCTGCCGTTCGAGGCAAAGAGCACCTCAAGGCCATCCTGCAGGCAGGAGGGGACGCGGTTGAAAAAAACCAATCACAGAACGCAGATCTGCTCACGACGATACATTCAGCAACTCCACGACGACAAACTTGGACGCCTTGACCGAACGCAGTTGGCCCACCTTTGGCGATAGATACGACTTTTGCACGTGCCTCGCCACTCGTCTAGGCCACAAAAGAAGTTGCGGTGAGATCTCGTCATCCATCCTCCCCAGCTCCTTACTCTTCTGCCTTTTGCAACGTGGCCAGCGCCACGGTATCGACTGAAAACGTCTTTGACGCTTCCGCCATGATTTCAAAAGTGCACTCCACAGGACCAGCATGAGAATCGAAGGTGCAGTTGCTGTCGTGACGGGCGGAGCGAACGGCCTTGGCGGCGCGACTGTTGAGGCGATCGTTACCAAGGGTACTACCACTTGTCATGCATACGAAGGATCGGCTCGTAGTGATATCGACGGACAGGTGGAAGGGCAGCCATCCTCGACATCAAGGAGGAGGACGCGGTTGCCTTGGTCCAGAAGCTGGGCGGGCCATCCAAGGTGCTCTGGCCAGGACCCACCGACATCACCAGCGAGGAGTCGGTCACCAAGGCGCTAGATCTCACGCTCAAGACGTTTGGGCACATTGACATTGTCGTGAACGCCGCAGGTGTCCCGTGGGTCCAAAAGGTGCGTTCTGCTGTCCTCTCATGTGTGTTATTTATCAGCAATTGTAATAATAGACGGTCGGCAAGGATGGCGAGCCCGCGGATCTGGATCAGTTCCGACGTATCCTCGAGGTCAACGTGACCGGAACGTACAACGTCACACGTCTGGCTGCATCCATCATGTCCAAGCAGAAGCCAAACGAAGCGGGGGAACGTGGAACCGTTGTCAACATTGCGTCCGTCGCGGCGTACGAGCCGCAGATTGGCCAGGCGGCGTACGGAGCGTCCAAAGGTGCCGTCGTCACGCTCACGCTCGCCCTCGCCCGTGACTTCCGTCCGATTGGCATTCGCGTCAACACGATCGCCCCAGGGCTTTTTGGTAAACAATTCGCGAATAAATAAACCCATTCAGTCTTTTTTTTTTTTCTACAGAGACCCCGATCTGGGCCGGTGCACCGGACTCGATGAAAAGCAACACGGTAAGGAGGAGGGATGAATATATTCAGTCCATTTATTCTATGCCGTAGCTCAAGAGCAACGAGTTCCCAAATCGCTTTGGCAAGCCTTCAGAGTTTGCTCACTGCGCCGTCTTCCTAATCGAAAATGCGTTCATGAACGGCGAGGTCGTCCGAATCGATGCTGCTGCCCGCATGGCGCGCATGTAGATTATTACTTGTTGTCTGCATGGATTTTTTTCCTTCTTTTTTTTTTTTTTTGGACATTGCAAAAGACGTCTAACTCGTGTGCGCCATGGTTGGTGCGCGTCGCTCCAGCTCTGCGATCGCGTTCTCAGCACACACTTTGAGGTCGTAGTAGCTGACAATAAGGCACGACTGCTCGTCGCGGCCGGTCAGCATGATCTTTTCGGGGCTTCCCGCGTCAAACTAAAAAAAACGTACTTTTTTTTTTAGTAGCTTTAAAACATTGCTTTCCTGAGGTCACCTTGTTGAGATTGATAACGACATGGGCCAGGTTAAGGACAGGGTCGCCATTGTCGTCGACCTGGTGGAACACATAGTCGCGGAAGAGCTTGAGCAGGTAGCGATCGCCAGTCTCGGCCCACTGCGTGTCCATGTCGAATTCGGGGCGCTCGTTGATAAAACCGAGTCTGACGAGCAGACGCACGAGACGGCCGTTTTCAATCTCCTTGGACATCTCGCCCTCAAGCACATCGGCTTGGCTGAAATATTCGGCCTCTATTAGAAAAGAGAAACATACGTGCAAAGGTGAGCTTCCTACCAGCGCGCACTGTCCATCTCGGCGACGAGACGCTGGGCAGTCATGGAGACAACATTGTCGATCGACTTCATCGGGGACGGTTTTGAAAGAAGGAAGACGATCACAGTCTTAAAGTCGTTCGAGTACTGGCGTGCGATAAAGTCCACCGCCTTGGCCGGGTTCTGGCCCGACTGCAGCGAGCCACACGCAAGGCAGATCATCAGCTGGCCCAAAGCCAGCAAATCGTCTTGTTGGAAAGCGGCCACGTTCTTGCCAGAGTCGAGGCCGACCACGTCCAGCAGGCCCAGGCAGTTTATCCGCACACGTCGATGCGATGTAAACAAAACCTTGGTGGCGTCAATGACTCGACTAGACGGAAAAATTAGTGCACAGGCTGTTAATAAATGGGCTTTTTAATACCAGGCCTTCCCATTCGAATGGACGTATTTGATGGCAGAGACGAGCTGCAAAAGGATAGACCACAGCTCCTGTTCAGAAGGCGCTTCGGATGCCTGCGAAAAGTATCGCTGGAAGAGAGTTTGCGATTGCGGGTGATAATCGTAAGAAAAGATGAGTGCTAAAAAAATGTGCGGAAAAAACAATTTCTTTAGAATAGCTTCACTTTTTTTTTTCCCCCTCCCTCCACGTACAGCTGTCGCCAAAGTTTTTGGTGGTAAAGGCCTCGCGCAAAGACACAATGTTGGGATGGTGGGTTCGTTTCCACGAGTCCACTGCAACCATCGAAAGTTGGTTTGTTGTTCGAAAGCCTTTTTCAAAAAGTAACACACGATTCAGTACACATTTTGAACGAAAACACACCTTCAATGCGACGGAGAATGTACTGCATGCCGTCCTGGCCGTTTGTGGCCCGGTAGACAAACGTGGGCAAGCGCAGGATCTTGGAGGAGCGCTCGGTGACAGTGAGCCCAGGTGTGGCCTCCTCCATTGGATAAAGCGAGTGGTACACGTGCAGCTCCTGGGGGATGCCCATTGCCTCGCTCACTTGCGGATCCAACATGGCAGAGGCCTCATCGTTGCGACGCTGCAGTGCTTCCCGCAGACCCTCGTGCACAAAGAAAAAGTGTGACGACTGTACAGCGTGTGTGTGTGTTAGAAAGATGTTTGGGCAAAAAGTAAGTACATGATGGTTGGCAGGCAAGAGGTAGCTGCTCGGGAGAGGAGCCGTGTACAGATGGTACTGCATGTCCTCGGGGATGGGGTAGAAGAACGACGCAGACATGTCGCTCGTGTCGTACAGTTTCTGTTGCTGCTGCAATTGCTGCTGTTGATGCCCCATGTGTATCTGGTGCGGCCGCACAGAGCTCGGCATGGACAGGGATGACTGGTGGTGACTGTGCGGGGCAGAAGCGTTGCGATGATGCGCCATCACCTGGTGCTGCTGATGCTGGTGCAGCTGAGGTGCACGAACACGACGGTTCATGTTGCCCTTTATTTTTTTGTTATTTGTTTTGTTTTTATGGGGAGTTCCGTTAATTGGCAAGCATGCATGCATCGTCGTACACGCAGCGACAGGCCCTGCATCTGCTGCTGCATAGGGTCTTGACCACCTCCTCCACCAAGGTAGCTGTTGTCAAAGTCGTAGCCAGTCGGCTCGCCGCTGGTGTAGGACGCGGATCTGTGCGACAGCGGCCCAGCAGTCTGTCCACCGCCGAGCCCACCGCCAAGCCCACCGCCAAGGCCTCCACCGCCGCCGTAGAAGAGCCCCGGTGGAGGTGCGCCCGAGCTACTGTCAGCGTCCATGCCTTTGTGATGTTTGCACGTCTCGTTACTTGGTGCACAAGCAAAACAAACAAACGCACCAATAAAGCGGGTCTGCTGCTGCTGCTGCTGCTGCTGCTGCTGCTGAGCAAACTGCTGTTGGGCAGAGGGACGCCACGCCATCTCACTGCGCCTGTGAAAAAAAAACAAGTGTGCCACCCTGATTTACGGGGTTCAGCAATCACCAGCGCAATCAAGCACAAGCATGTCGTTCGGAGGCGCCCCCAAGTGCCCTCGCTGCACCAAGAGCGTGTACAAGGCCGAAGAGGTGATCGGAGCAGGTAAGCACACGTTCACCTCCCCCCACCACACACACACACACACCACCACCACCACCACCACCCAAAGTCGTCTTCTGTGCTAAAAATACATAATCTGCAGGCTCGTCGTGGCACAAGCAGTGCTTCACGTGCATCAGCTGCAACAAGGGCGTGAGCTCGACGACGCTGGCTGAGCGCGAGGGCCAGATCTACTGCAAGACGTGCTACGGCAAGCAGTTTGGGCCCAAGGGCTTTGGCTACGGCATTGGCGCAGGGACACTCGCAGAGACCTCAGGGCCGAGCGAGCCCATTGCCAAGGCGGCCGCGTCCCCCGCGGGTCCCTCGACACAGACGTTCTCGCCCACGTCGAGTGGTGACGACGGCAGTGGCGCAGCTCCGCAGGTGAACCTCTCAAAGAACCCAAAGTACACGGGCACGGACGTGTGCCCGCGATGCGACAAAAAGGTCTACTTTGCAGAAAAGGTCATCGGCGCAGGCGTCTCATGGCACAAGCTCTGCTTCACGTGCATCAAGTGCCGCAAGGGCCTCGAATCGACCACCATGACTGAAAACAACGGCCAGATCTACTGCAAGGTAAAAGAAAAGAAAGAAAAAAAAAAGAGGATTTGCCTTGTTATGAACTTTCAACCTTTGTGTCCTGCAGGGATGCTACGCCAAGCAGTTTGGACCCAAGGGCTTTGGGTATGGTGTTGGGGCCGGAGCCCTTGCTCATTCTACTTGAGCGAGAAGAAACAAATCGGAACAACAATTTTGTTTTATGAGTTTTGTGTGATCAAAGTACATGTATCCCCATGAAACAACCTTCAACTGGCATTTTTTACATCTTTTCCGAGTCATGAAGCCGGCCTAGTTAAAAGATCGCACGCAGAAGCATGAGCAAAAAGAGCACGTGCAGCGCGACCACGTAAATAAAACCAAAAACGCGCACCTGCCCATACCGTCGGATGAGCTGGGCGGTCCGCATGCTGGACACGTCGCAATAGTTCAAAAAGTTGCGCAGGGCACTGCGGAAGGTCACCTGGGCACTGTGGCTCGTAAAGCCGCCCGACGACGTGCCCACGGTTGAGCCCTCCTCCAGTAGACGGTCGTCCAGGCTCGGGTCGGCTGGGTACGTGAACGGCGCAAACCCATCAGAAAGACTGGCGGCAGCCGAACCACTCGCGCCACCCAGCGACCGCTGTTGCGACGTGAGATCATTAAGCACGTTCTGGTTGGTCACGAGCTTCTCGCGCAACTGCTCGTTCTCGCTGTTGAGGGCCGATATCCGGGCGAGCGACTCGTCCCTGGACTGCTGGAGCTCGGCACGGACACGTTCGAGATCGCGCTGCACCTTGGACAGATCCTTTGCTGGTGATGCCATCACGACTCCCAGCTTTTGCTGCGCCTGACCGAGCTGGTCCTTAAGCTCGGCAATCTAATTTTACTTACTCCTGTAAGGGGAAGAAAAAAGGACAAGCCAAAAAAATACATACCTGCTTGGAAGCCTCGTTGAACTGGCTTTCGGCCGCTTCGGCACGAAGGACAAGCTCGTCGTTCTGCGTCGAATCTTGCTGCTGCTGTTGTACGGGGACCTGTATAATCTTGGAAGTACGCTCAAGTTGCAGTGCTTCTGACAGCTCCTTGGAGGCCTTTTGCAACTGCTGGAGCTCGCCTTGCGCTGTTCCCCAAATGGATAAGACAATGGCTTCATTTTACAGCAAACCTTGATGAAGTTGCTGCAATAGGTCCTGAGTGCCGTTGTTCTCGTAAGACAGTTTCGCCTGGAGCTCGTTGATCTGCTGCGCGTACTGGGCTGTGAGCTGGCTGTGGTCATCTTGGAGCTCGTCCAATTTGAGCCTTTGAGACTGGGTCAGTTGGTCCTGCAATAAATAAATAAATAAAATTTCAGTCTTTCATCTTGTTTTGAATGGTGTGCCTGCCTTTTCATTCAGGCTGGCCTGAGTCCTTCGCAACTCGTTCGAGAGCTCCTCCACGCGCTGCTGCAGCTGAGTGGTATGGAGATCGCCAAGCTTGAACGTCTGGAGGTTCTCCTGGAGGGATGCAATGTCGCTCTTCAACGCGGTAACCTCTGATGCATGCGCGGTTGTGATGCTGTCGATCTTGGACTGCTTTTCGGCGCCGTCTGTTTGCGCTTGCTGCAGCTGCTCAGACGACTTGGCTAGGTTCTTGTCACGCTCGCCCAATTGCTGGCGCAGTCCATCAGCGACGGCCTCGAGTTGGAGGACCTTGTTGGTCATTTCAGACAGCTTGCTCTGTTTGTCTCCCAGGGCGGTTTTCATCGCGGTTGCCTTATTTTTAAAACATGTCAAACTTAAAAAAACACTGTCATGCGGTTGTACGCTTTCAAGCGCGTCCTTGCATTCGGCCTGCACTCGGAGAAGTCGCTGCTCTGTTTCCGTGTGGTTCTCGAGGGACTTGGCGCTGTCCTCCAGTCGCTTGTTCAGCTGCTGCAGCTCGTCCTCTTGTGCTTTGACAACGTCCATAACCTGTGAAAGACGGCTCTTGTTGCCCGCCAGTGCGTCTTTAAGCTGTTCAAAAATCATTAGGATTCCTAGGGAAAACAATAAATAAGAAGGAAAAAAACGCACACTAGCCACCAATGAATCCTTCTCGTCGCTCGCTTGGGCATGCTGTGCCAGTTTGGATTCGGCATCGTGGAGCTTGGCGGCGAGGGCGGCGAGCTGTTCGCTCTGCTCGGCACCGGTGGTACTGGTAAACTCGGATTTGGCGTGGAGCTGCGACTCGAGCGCGGACTTTTCAGCCGCCATGGTCGCAAGCGACTCCTGGAGGTGAGTCAGCTGAGCACTGGCCGCGGCCTTGCTTTGCTTGAGCTCTGAAGCTTCTGCATTGGCAGCAGCGAGTGAAGATTCGAGCTGGGCGATCGACTGGGTCTGCGCTGCCCTTTCTGCCACGACGGTCTCTGCTGCCGCTGCCTGCGCCTTGAGTTCCTTCTGGGAGCGGTCGAGGTCGGCCTGGATCGCTGCATTATGTTTAACACGTTCCGCAAGTTCCTTTTGAGACAGGTTTAGGCTGGCTTGGAGCGCTGCGTTTTGTTGCGCATGCTCTGCAAGCTCCTTTTGGGCGCGGTCGAGGTCGGCGTGGACAGAGGCTGAGGACGTTGTTGTCTGTTGCAATTTTGCAACGGTTTCGTCGAGTTGATTCTGGAGAGACGCGAGATCGGACGATCGGGCAGCATCGGCCATCTCCACCTTGCCCCTGAGCGAATCCACCTCCAAAGTCAGCTGGTCCACCTGGGCCGACGCGGCCTTGTACTCGTTCTCAAACGAGGGAGCGATGGACGGGCTGGTCGCGTTGGTCGGCGTGCCAGGCCCGTTGGCTTTCCACTCATCGATTTCCTCTTGGAGCTGTTGCTTATCCTCCTCGAGCTGATCGCGCTCGGTCTCAAGTGTCCACATCGACTTGCGAAGGTCTTCGATCTGTGTTTTTCCTTTCTTCAGAAAACCTTTTTTTTTTCCCCTTTTCTTTCGGTGGTCAGGTTGTACCTGCTCGCGCAGTCGCTTCGAGTCGTTTGTGCTCTTCTCCTGCTGCGACGCAATCTACAGAAATAAAGGCTCAGAGAAATAAACCAACTAATTCTTTTTTTCCCAGTGGAAACCTGTTGACGCATGTTTGTCTGCTCCTCAACGGTGGAATCAAGACGCGCTTGCAGTTCGCTCTTCTCACGGGAGAGTTGAATGAGCTGGGTCCGCAGAGTCGACATTTCCTCGCTGACGTCGTCCTCCTTGTTGCCGGGCATATCGTCAATAGTCGCGGCCAAGGCAGACACATCACCCCATCCCTGCGACTGTTGCGACTCTAGCTGTTCGTTGCGTGCCTTGAGGGCTTGCACCTTGTTTGTGAAAAAAAAAAAATTTTTTTTTTTTAGTTTTATTTTCGGAAGGAATAAAGAATACCTCGCCCTCGAGCTCCTCGAGTCGAGCGACGGAAATGTTGATGTAGGCATCCTCATCAGCGGCAGCGAGGGACATGTCCAAGCGGCGCACACGGGATGCAGTGGGCGGGGTTGCCATGGGGCTGGCCTCGGGCCTGTACGGGGTAAGTTTGTTGAGGTTGTCGTTGCCGCTGATGCTGCTCGAGTTGCCCTGGAGTGCTACGATCTGCTCCATCATCGACGCCTTCTGGAGCTCGCTGACCTCGGTCAACGTAGTATAGGCCTCCTTGCTTTCGGTCAGTTGCGCTTGCAGGGCGTCCAGTTGGGCCTTGAGTTCGCTTTCGCTCTTTTGCATTGCGTCAATCTTGGCCATTTGGTCCTTCCTGTCTGACTCCAGTTGCAGCTCCTCGACTTGAGAGGCCTTGCTGAGCTTGGCTTGGAGATCGCCGATTTGCTTCAGATACTCGGTGCGGTCCTTCTTTGCCTTTGACGCTTCCGAGCCGATCGCGGCCAGCATCTCCTTTTGCTCGTCCAACTGCTGCTCCCTCTCCTCTACCTTGGCCGCCGCCTGCTCCAGTTGCTTGGTGCGCTCCTCCAGCAGGGCCTACATGCACGGTAAGCTAATGCAACTGAAGACAACAAACTTACAGACGTGGACGCCAACTCTTTCTTTTGCTCCATGAGCGTCTGCTGGGTCTGTTCGAGTTCGTCCTCGAGCTGTTTGACGACAGTGCTGCTGTTGTTGCTGGGGGAGAAGGAAGAAGCGGTCGGTGTCTGCAAGGGCGTATCGGCAGCGGCAGCGGCGGCGGCGGTGCCCTTGGCCGCTTCCAACGCGGCCTGGAGCTCTTGGATGCGGGTCTTCGCCTTGACTTTCAGTTTGTTCAACTGCGACACGGCGTCGTCCTTCTCTGCCTGCAGCTTGTGCACCAGCTTGGCCGCGTCCGATTCGTTTCGCACAGCCGTCAGCTCCTCCTGCAAGTAGGCACACGCCGTATCAGAGAAAGAGAGAGAGAGAGAGAGAACGTAGAACGGCCAGTCACCTCTTTCGACGCGAGCAGCTTCTTGTACTCTTGCGCCGTGGCGACATTGAGCTCCTCCGCGTCGGCCAATTGCTTGCGCAGCGCGGCAACGGGGTCCTCCTCGTCCTAAAAAAAAGTACACAGCGTTAAGACAGCGCGGCTGATAAAACACGCGTACAGTGCTCAGCGCCTCTGACGCAAAACGGTTTGTCTGCTCGAGAGTGCTCTCAGCCAGGGTCAGCGCCTACACGTGTTTTTTTTTTTTTTTGTACATAGAAAAGCAAAGGTCAGTCACGCGTGTGCTCGTGTGCTTTTCTGCTGTGGGCGTGCTTGCCTGCTTGGTCAGGGCGTTCAGCTGGCTAAACATATCGGGCGACGCTGGTTTTCAACGTTTGGCGGTTTGAGCAGGGAGCGACACTTTAGGAAAGATGTCTACCGCTCTTGAGCTTCTGCGAACGTGCTTTGTGCAGGGCAAGGCGACGTCGCTGGAGGGCGACGTTCTGGTGCTGGACGGGCTGCGTGTGCCGCGCGCCACGCAGACCAACTACAAGTCGACAACGGGTGCGTACTACCCGCTGGACGTGGTGTGGTACTTTTACGAGAAGAGGGAGATGGACCCGGCGGCCTACATGCAGGCCGCGCGCCAGGAGAACATTGGCTTCGTATCCCGTGTCGACAGACTCGACCTCGAGAACTACCTCGCGGGAGAGATCGTCTCGTCCAACAAGATCGACACGGCCTTCCAGGGCGACAAGGACTGGCTGGACCTCGTCAGCGGAACGGCAGCAGCGGCAAAGAGCACGACAGGCAGCAGCAAGAAGCGTCCTGCCGACGAGCAACACAAGGACAAGACCGGTCCGACAAAATCAGCATCCAGTGCCTCCTCGTCGTCGGCTGCGAAAGGGCCTGACGCAGCAGCCGCGGCCAAACGACAGCGCACCGAAAAGTCGTCCAGCCGCGTGACGTTTTCAGAGGAGACGAAAAAGTTGGATGAGGCTGCGGCGGTGTCGGCGGCCGAAGCTATTGCCAATCTCGTCAATCACGAGCGACGGCTGCGTGACCGCACAACTGTCTTGCTTTGCGACAAGGTAAAGAAGGACGCTGGTTTAGTTTTTTCCGTTTTCGTTAATCCACACTTGTATAAAATAGAGCTTTTCCTTTGTCACAAACGTCCTCAAAGAGGCTGAGTCCAAGTCAGCGTCCTCCTCTGTGGTACCACCGAGCAGCAGCAGTTCTACCGTCTCTGCTGCTGCCAAGGCGCCTTCGTCAAAGCCCGCCTCGGTCGCTGCTGCAAATTCGTCGTCTCGCCCGTCGTCCGGACGAAAGAGTAGCGGTGCGTTATTTTTCTGTTTATCCTGAAAAAAAGGGGCTGACTGTTGTTTTGTAGCGCCGACACCTATTATTATCGTTCCTGGCTCGTCGTCGGTAATCACCCTCGCCAACGTCAAGGAGTTCCTGGAGGCGTCCAGTTTTGTGGACCCGGTCGAGAAAGCCAAGTTGATTGTCACCAAGGACAAGGAAATACTCGTGCAAAGATCCAACGCGCCCGAGGGCCAGCCCAAGGTCTTCCGTGTGATCGACATGCCCAAGCGCCTCAAGCCCGAAGAGTGGAGCAACGTCATCTGCGTGTTTGTGAATGGTCGCGAGTGGCAACTCAAGGACTACCTTGAAAAATGGAAGACGTCTGCTGAAGTGTTCTCAAAGGGTAAAATATAAATAAAATAAAATATAAATAAAATAAAATAAAATTTTTTTGATAAAATTCACCCCCCTCTTTCCTTTTTGCAGTCATGGGCGTGCACGTCAAGTACGTGGACGAAAAACAAGAGGATGTCATCAAAAACTGGAATGTCACTGTCCTCCAGGTAATTATTTATTTTTACCTCAAGAAAAATAAAAACTTTTTTCTTTTAGGTTGATCGTTTTAAACGACACCTCGACGCGACCATCCTGGAAAAGTTTTGGTCTAAACTGGACCACTGGATCACGATGCACCGACCAAATTTGTATTAGACGACCTGTTATTGGAGCGCGTAGAAATAAAAGGCTGTACACAATTTTTTTTTATTTTAATTTTTTTTTTTTTACAAAGGCCGGACTTGCTGCTGCTGCGAAAACTTGGTCCCGCAGGTCGTGCACGTTTGAATCTCGTTGTTGCAGAAAACTAAACAAGGCATTAGTGGCAAAATTTTTTTGACAATTCGAGTACTTGAGAGGCACACGGAACACACAAAGCCAATATCGATGAGCCGTTTGTGGCAAAAGCACGACGCCCGAAAGTCAATGTTGTGCTTTTGGGGCAGGACGAGGAGCTTTCGCATGTGTCGGTCGGGCAGAAACACCGACATGAGTGTTGGCAGAAGAGCTAGCAAATTGGGAACCTGAACAAAGAGTCCGCCGGTGATGTGTGCAGCTTGCTGCAAGAAAACAGACTCGCTTGAGAGGAACGAACAAACATCAATCGGGACCGAGAGCTTTTGCGACGAGAACAGACAGTTCATGATGGGAATAAACTGAACGGGCGAATCGGGCGACATGTTCAACACAAGGATTCGCGGCTTGACGCCAACAAGATCGTCATTCTTGAGCACTCTGTTTATATCTGTATTCCCACCAGTGGTCAATGCAAAGAAATGTCTTGCCTGATTCGTACAACACAAGGCCGACGAAAGTGTTTTGGCGAGCGTCGATGCTGAAATTTTTTTTTTTTTTTTTTGGGGGGGGGGGGAAGAAATTCAACCTATGGCTTCAGCAACACTGATAGCACGTACACGTGTCACCAACGGGCGGTCTCCCAGCCGACTCGATCAGGGTCTTAATGTCCTGTCCGACAATGTGGTTCATCGTCGCAAACAGCTCGTACTTGCCCTTGAGGTCGTCGCCATCCAGCCTCCTCGCCACCGCCGCGTCAATCGTGCCCTCGGGACCATTCGCGTACACCAAAGTGCTGTCGCCAAAGTGCGCCGAGAACACGGCCACGAGATTGTCATCGCGCAGCGCCAGGTACGCGTTCAGGAACAGCAGCAGTTGGTTCATCGCCTTGTCCACCACGCCAGGCTCGTCGCCGAGCTGTGCGGCCCACGCAGCCGGGTTTGTCTCAAGCACGAGCACAAGGAGGCTCCGATCGTCTAGAGCAATGCAAAGGTTACGCCAGGGAGGGAGGGAGGGAGGTGCTTGCTACCTTCAGACACCAGTGCCTTCATTATTATAGAAGTGCTGGTCCCACCGCTCGAGTTTATAAAAGTTTTATTTGCTGCCGCTCTATTTGCGCGTCGTGTTGTCGTCTTCTCCTGCTGTGCTGTGCGTGCACCGTCCTCTTCTCTCCCTGCTGAACTCGCACGCCCCTTCTTCTTCTGCACGTCGTCGACGGACCCAACTCATTACTCCACTCCCTCGCGCTCTCTCTGGCGCACGCCACATCGTTCCATCGACTTCTCTTTGTGTGGTCTCACTGGATCGTTCTGTCGCCTCCCCCGATCCAATCTCTCCAACGAACTGAACTCATCAGGCACATATTTTTTAATCCGATTTCTTTCTTCTTTCTTTCTTTCATCACTGGCGCAGTCCACTAAGATTTGGCGAGGTTACTAACCGACGCTCTCCTAGTTCGAGTTGATGGACTCGACAATTGACCGCTGGTTTGCGCAGCTGTCCTCGGTATGTTTCTCTCTCCCATCCACCCACTACGTGAACTGACCATTATATCAGGGCCAGCAACTCGCCCCGATGATGGCTGTTGCTGACCTGTTCAAAACGAGCGGCTTGCCGGCTCTGACGCTCAAAGAGGTACCAGCAAGAAGAGTCCCCTCGTAGTGGTTGTATCTGGATTTAAACGGGCATGCCCCGATTGCCAGATTTGGTTCATGGTGCCGCGTGCCAACGAGGACGTGTTTGATCGCGTCCAGTTTGGTCAATCAGTGCGACTGATTGCCCACGCCCAAGACGGACGATCGCCGCTTTCGATCGCACTAGCCCAGCAGCGTAACGACTTGCAGATATTTTCCCTTCTTTTTTTTTTTTTTTACGAAAATAAACACAAAATTTTACTTAGAACCGGCCAACCTGGCTCGTTTTGGCGCAAATGGGTTCAACGATGCCAGACCCGCCGTTTCGTCGCCGACGTCGACCTCGCCTGAACAGATCGCTGCAGCCGTAAAGCTGGCCGGATTCCCGCGAGGTGTCTTTGATCCCAGTGGCCCCACCGTCCGCCCGCAAGAGAAGAGCGTCTACGAGGAGATCTTTGTCACGCTGAGCCCGCAGCAGCGCCCCGTTGCAGGCGACGTCATCCGCGATTTTCTCATGTCGACCAAGCTCTCTCCAAACATCCTCAGTCAGATCTGGCACCTCTCTGACATTGACGGCGACGGCGCCCTCTCCAAGATCGAGTTTTGCGTCTCGCTCCACCTCGTCCTCCTCAAGCTGGGAGGCGTCGAGATCCCGCGCAAGCTGCCAGAGGAGACGGTCGCGTCTCTCCAGCCCGGATTTGTGTACGTGGACCCGAACGCGTCAAAGCCCAAGGTCCACTCTGACGTCGTGCGAGTGCTCAACCAGTTCAACGGCCCAGACGAATCGCCCGGCCAGGGCGAAGACCCCTTCAACAGCACGCCGCGCGCTTCGCAGCTCCAACACGCGACTCTCAATCGTCCCGCTCGCGCGCGCAGGCCTCCCACGTCCTCTGCGACGTTTGCGGACAGCAACCGGGCCAGCGCAGCCGATTCGTCGTTCCCCACAGGCACAGATACAGGCGTTGCGGCAGGGTTCAACGTCGACTTTGAGTCGGCCTTTGCGGGCGGTGCCACCTATGCAGTGCAACCTGTGACCAAGCCTGCGTCGTCGTCGTCGTCGTTTGATACGGATTTCAACGCCGCATTTTCGTCGTCTTCCTCCCCCGCCCCACAGGTTGGACCATCTCTTGATTCGGCTTTCAATGTGTTGTCTGCTCAGCATGCGCCCAAGACATCTGCGTTGCCAGCCGTCGCATCCAAGCCCACGTCGTTTGAGTCAGACTTTAGCTCTGCCTTTTCGGCACCTCAGGTTCCGGCCCCTGCCTCGTTTGACACGACGTTTGATTCGACATTTTCTGCTGCTCCGGTCCAAACTCCTCAGGTGCTGCCGCGACCTGCCGCCGCTGTCGCTTCCGCGTCCTCCTTTGATTCGACTTTCAATGCGTCATTTTCTGCTGCTCCGGTCCAAACTCCTCAGGTGCCGCCGCGACCTGCCGCCGCTGTCGCTTCCGCGTCCTCCTTTGATTCGACTTTCAATGCGTCATTTTCTGCTGCTCCGGTCCAAACTCCTCAGGTGCCGCCGCGACCTGCCGCCGCTGTCGCTTCCGCGTCCTCCTTTGATTCGACTTTCAATGCGTCATTTGCGCCTGCGCCTGCGCCTGTCCTGACGGTACCCAAAACTTAATATTTTACTCTGTTGTTTATTTTATTGATAAACAAAGGCGACTGTTTCTCCAACTCGAGTGCCAACTCTGGCACGACAGCCGTCCACCTTTGACAGCGACTTCAATGCGGCCTTCTCGGGTGTCGTTGCAGCTGAGACGTCGCCAAACCTTCCCAAGCGACCCAGCCCTGCAGCGCTCGCCAGTGCCTCCTTTGTCCAAGGTTCGTCGCCCGTTGCGGTTGGCAGCCCGCTTCCTGGTCGCCCATCGACTCTCTCGCCGTCAGTCAGCCAGTCTCAAGGAGCACTGGAGAATGCGTCGATCGAGGAGCTCCGCATCACCGTGACTCGTTTGCAACTCGAGCTGTCCCAGGAACGCGCAGCCCGCCTCGAGCTCCAGGGCGAGATCGCCCTCATCAAGCAGCACCTGCACCTATGATCTTTCCCATTCCAGTGTTTCCTTACGTAATAATATTATATTTTTCCTTGAATTTGAAGATCACACAAAAACAGTGTCAAGAAGGGGAAAAAAAAAAAAGTGCAAAAAAAAAAAAAAGTCTAATACTCGGGCTTGTATTGGTCCCACCAGCCAATGATTTCCTTTTGGCCGTCGATCATTCCGTCCGCAAAGGACTTTGCGCATTGCTGGAAGTCGGTCTTGAGACTGGCTTCAAAGCGTACGAGTTCTTCGCGAACGAGCGCGGAAATCTGGTCTACATTTTCCTGGCATGTCTTGACGTGGCGCTGCTTGTCCGTGACCTCCCTGCTGGCATCCAGGGCGATATCGGGCTTGTTCTGGGCAACGAGCTGATCGAGGCGAGCCTGCTTCTTTTGCAACTGCGCGCGAGCGTCCTTGAGCTCAAAGACGTAGCGGTCGCGGGTGGCAAGGACTTGCCTCACAGACTCGAGCAAGCGGATGTATTCGTCGATGAGCAAACCAAAGTGGTTTGTGTACTGCCCGGTTAGTTTGGAGTTGATGTCCTCGACCTGATTGTTTTTTTTGCATTTGGCACGAGAACACAACAAAAACCAGCAACATGCCTTTTGCTGAATGCCTCCGAGGTGTCCGATTCCAGCAAAGACTGAGCTGAAGGGATCCGAACTGGATCCCATCGCGGTGAACACGTCCCAAAAGTCGGAAACACTGGACCCGAGCTCCTTGCGTGTGAGCCCAATCTTATCAGAGTGTTCGAGGAGAGCCTGGAGGTAATCTACCAGGGCGTCGATCGACTGCTTGCGGGCTTCAAACCAAGGGTCGACGTCTCCAAATTGACTGGAGTGGGTGTGGGTAATGGTTAAAGAGTTGACGGGGGAAAAAAATGGAAAAACAAATTCTGTACATCTTTGTAAGGGGTCCCGAGATGGCCGCACCGAGAAAATCGAAAAAGCTCTTCTTGCCAGCGTTTGCGCGAGTCCCGGCATCGACGACCTGCTTTTTTAATTTTAATAATGAGATTTTGTGGTTGGAGGATGAGTCACTTACCGAATCCAGGTTTTCCGTCTCGAAGAAAAGCTTGACGTCGGGCGAGCCCATGAGGATCGGGTGGTTTGCGATCCGCTTGACCATGCTCTCCAGGCCTGCGCGGCGCATCTCCAAAAACTCAATGTTGAACTTTCCGACCTCTTTTTTCTCGGGGGTCGGTGGGACAATCACACCGGGGAACTTGGCGGTGAGCTGTGTCATGAGCCAGTAAAAGTCGCTGAAGCGGCGCAAGCCCACGACCACGCGGTTGTCCTTGATGATGGTCACGTGTAGCTTGTACGCAATGTAGCTGTCGTTGATCTTTTCGGGGTCTGTCACGGCAATGTCCTTGTAGGGGCTCGCCTCGAGGCGTGTGTACTGTGGTGTTGTTGGTCCCGCTGGCGGAAGCTCCTGTTGCTGCTGATACACTGGGGCAACCTGGGGCTGCGGGGCGAGGGATGCGCCGGCTTGCTGATTGTAAAGTGGCTGGGAAGGGCCCAGGGACATACGGCTGTAAAGTGGCTGGGGAGGAGCCTGTTGGTAGTACTGCTGTGGCTCTTGGGGCGGCTGGCCGTAGAACTGCTGGGGCGGTTGCTGCTGGTAGACAGGTGCCTCCTGCTGGCCAAAGGGGCTCTGTTTCTGATCGGCATAAAAGGGCTGCTGTGGGGGCGCCGAGGCGACGGGGACAGACTGGAAGTCATCCTCGCCAAAGGGGTTGCTGTGCTCGCTGTACGCAGGCGCCGACGGGGCAAGGGCAGCCTCAGCATGCTGTTGGACCGGGGCGCCCACGTCTATTTTT
>Ga0302230_10001075_pt1 | contig 18882 bp, 17 predicted proteins | sample II_Palsa_N2_1_FD_193523 | JGI IMG/M metagenome (GOLD analysis project Ga0302230, IMG submission 193523) | Peat permafrost microbial communities from Stordalen Mire near Abisko, Sweden - II_Palsa_N2_1 | ecosystem: Environmental > Terrestrial > Soil > Palsa > Peat permafrost | place: Sweden... | reverse complement strand
CTGAACATATACCGGACTGGAATGAGCACGGCGTACAGCTTTCAAACGAAGATATCCTGGTTACCCATAACGTTCGTGAAATGCAAAAGTTGATGAATGATTATGTAGGTATAGTTCGTTCTGATTTCAGGCTGGAGAGAGCTATGCGCCGTTTGGGTTTATTATATGAAGAAACAGAATCGTTTTACAAAAAAACTAAAATATCTGTTAAGCTTTGTGAGTTGCGTAATTTAATACAGGTATCGTATATTGTCGTAAAATCGGCTATGATTCGTAAAGAGAGCAGGGGTTTACATTATACTACTGATTATCCGGTACATGCTGAAGTTATTGAGGATACGGTATTTTAAGGTGCTGTTTTACCTTTTATTGTTTTTACTTTTTTAAGATTGCTGCCGTCCCATTTGTAATAATCGGTAGAGGTGATAGTTATATCATTATAGGCTGTTCCATCGGGATTGTAATCGGGTTGTCCGTCCTGCATTTCTTCATCCCAATATTGTACAACAATCAATTGGTCAATAGGTATGCCGCAATCTGCTGGATATGGATATAATTCAGGTTTAGCTGTCATATTATTAAGTGTGAGTTCACCATTTTTTGCAAGCACTATTTTTTTACTATTTGTCAATTTAATAGGTAAATAAATATTCGAACCTTGTCCATCTCCGCCATCCCCAGAACCTTCTTCATAAATTAATCGAGATATTTTTTTTCCATCATCTATTACAAAAAGATCAGCATCTGTTTCTATGTCATGGAAATAATTATGTGTAATATGAAATACCGCGTCTGCATTTTTAAGTGCAACACTATAGACTTGCTTTAATTCATAACCACCGCCATAAACACTATCGACGTAAGAATCAAGTATTTCATTTGATTTGTAGTTTATTTTGATAAATTTAAGAGTACTGCCTTCATATGTATCGGCTTCTTTTGCATATTTGGTTATACCTATCAAGTAATGATAATCTTCCGATTGCAAAGAACTTCCAAGCATTTTATTTAAATATAAATCTGTCTTTTTGATATAACCATTTTTTGCTTTGTTTGTACATACAAGATAAAATTTTGGATAATCTTTCAAAATGTTCACAGAAGTATTAAATGATAAAGTATCTACTATTTTTGCTTCAGGTTTTGGAGAATTATAAACATAGGTTACCTTATTAAAGGTACCTGGCGTTAATTGTTCAGGATTGTTACTATATGGATAATGAGTAACTAAACATCCAAGCGTATTTGGATCTATTACGGTAGTATCAGTATTGTTTATAGGTTTTTTTTTGGATATAGTATGACCGTTATTTACAACTTGATTATTGTTTTTTGAAGTTCTAGTACAACTAAAAAAAGTAATTAATACAATTATTGAGAGGGATAGTTTCATTGTAACGTTGTTAACGTAATTTAGAACTTTAAAGAGCGGAAAACGAGGTTCGAACTCGCGACCTTCAGTTTGGGAAACTGATGCTCTACCAGCTGAGCTATTTCCGCTTAATATTTATCAAACATATAATTAAAAATTAAATAATGCCACTTATCCTACCAGTAAAAGATAAAAGCCCTGCCTGGGGTTCTGATTGTTACATTGCTGAGAATGCCACCATTGTAGGTGATGTTATAATGGGGGACAATTGTTCGGTTTGGTTTAATGCGGTTATACGTGGTGATGTTAATTTTATCAAGATAGGTAACAATACTAATATACAGGATGGGGTAGTAATTCATTGCACTTATTTACACGCTGGTACTACTATCGGTAATAATGTATCTATTGGCCACAATGCGTTGGTACACGGCTGTATTTTGCACGATAACACACTAGTGGGTATGGGCGCAATTGTAATGGATCATGCCATTGTAGAGGAGTTTGTTATCATTGCTGCAGGCGCCATTGTTCTTGAAAAAACAATATGCGAATCGGGTTACTTATATGCAGGTATCCCGGCTAAAAAGATAAAGCCAATTACCGATGAGCAGCGCGAAATGTTAAAGCGCCTACCCAATAATTACATCATGTATTCCAGCTGGTTTAAAGAATAAGCATCAATATAATACCTGTTCTTTTGGTATGGTGATCGATTCTTCTGCATCCCAATTTGGCCTGAGTGTAATTTGTACAGGATCAACCCAAATGCTTTCCGGATATTTTTTTTGTTTTACATTACCACTGTCCCATTTGCCGTTATGGTTATCGTCATAGATTACTTTAAAGGAATATTTTCCTGTTACAAAGTTCTTATAAACAATGTTTCCGGTTTTAGTAAGCGAGTTGGTTTGTAAAATATGTGCGGGATCCTGGTATATCTGTACCAGGTAAGCTTTACTAGTATCTGGTACAGTAACTTTTAAGGTTAAGGTACTGTAATTGGCAGGTTTATCAATCAAAAAGTTCTTTACAAATCTTTTGCTTTTATCACCTGATACATAGGTAAAAGCACCTTCGTCCATTGATAATATATATCGTGAATCTTCCTTCCAATTATATTTAATAATGTATCGTTTCAGATTAGTACTGTCCTTTGATATATTCAAGTTATTTACAGCTACAGAATCTTCATACAAAGTAATTGCAGAAGGATCCATTGAGGCTATTGGATAAGAAGATATAATTAACAGATCATGAAAAGGATTTATTTTTCCTGAACCACCAATATTTAAGCGTGTGCTAAATGTTTTTTGAAATGATTCTTTTCTTCCTTTAGTTTTTGAGATGCTATCCAGTGGTTTTCCGTTATCAAAAAATGCAACTCTTATTGAATCAAAATCCATGTTTCGCAAGTAAATACTGGCCGTATCTTTTGTTGGTGTAAATTCCACTATTTTTTGATCATCTAAGCCTGGTGGATAAATAATTTTTGCTGAGGGATTATTGAGCGGTTTATTAAACACAAAAAATAACTTTCCGTCCTGATCAAATTTTTGGACAACCATTCTAAACTTGTCAGGATCTTGCTTAAACAAATTTAGTTGTATACCCGAGGTATCGCCATATAAATGTACCGGTTGCTTTTGAAAAGCGATCAATTCATCATCTTTATTATAAATTCTATCGGGCGATTTTTCTTCAAGCGCGTAAATACGATAATCGCCGTCGTGCAAATTATTTAAAGAAAAATTACCGGCAGTATCAGTAGAAGTATAAATAGATGGTTTCTTTTTTCCAAAATAGGCAGAATCTTTTTCAACGGGGAAAAGCATTACGGTTACATCTTTTTCCTTTTTCTGGGTTAAGGTATTAATTACAGTTCCAGAAACACTTAACGAATCAATATGCGGACCAGTAGAAAATACATAAGTAAAGTTCTTTAAAATATTTCCTTCGTTTACATCGGCAATAGCTTTACCAAAGTTGATAACGTAAGTTGTATTTTTTTGTAAAGTATCTTTTAAATTGATCACTAAACTTTTTCCTTTTACTTTATACTCCGGTTGTTTGTCTGGGGTAGGGCTCATGGTAATTTCGGTGTACTGATTTAACAGTTTATAATATTCATCAAAATCCAGTTGAATAAATTTAGCATTGAAATTCCTGGTCATGTTTGTTGGCGTTGCCTTTAACAATCGGGGAGGAGTAACATCTTTAGGCCCGCCCATTGGTCTTTGCACGTTAGCGCAGCCTACTGCCAGGAAAATGAGCATTAAAAAGACGAAATTTTTCAATGAAAAAAGCGATTTTTTATTTAACATAGTTTTTAAGAGCTATAAACGATTTTTGCTTTTTGATGAAGATTAATATTCGAAATTAAAAATAATTGATTTAAATAGAAATTGACTTAACTTATTGATTATAAAGTATTTATATAACTACTTTGACATATGAACCATAATAACCGATATATCCGACGGTGAAACACCTGAAATGCGTGATGCCTGGCCTAAAGTACGTGGTTTAATTTTCATCAACTTTTCACGGGCCTCTTTTGAAAGCGAAACCAAATTGTGATAATTAAATTCGGTATTGATCTCGCGGTCTTCCATTTTTTTCATCCGTTCAACAATATCTAATTCCTTTTCAAAATAACTCTCGTATTTGATTTTTATTTCAGCCTGCTCAATAGTTTCTTTGTCATAGTTTGAAAGTAGTTCGTTTAGGCTGTTATCAGCTTTTCGCAAATTTGTAAAATTAACTTGTGGTCTGCTCAGTAAAGCAAATAGTTTAGCGCCTTGCGATATCGGGCTTGTTTCCAAAGATTCTAATAATGAATTCACTTGTTCGGGATTAAGCGACTTTGATTTTGTGAATGCAACAATATCATCAGAGTTTTTGATCTTGGCATCAACTTTTGCTAAACGCTCATCATTTATCAAACCTAATTCATGGCCAATTGGACTTAACCTGATATCTGCATTATCTTGGCGAAGCAGTAGACGATGTTCAGCTCTTGAAGTAAACATGCGATACGGTTCTTCAGTTCCCTTAGTTACCAGATCATCAATCAATACGCCAATATAGGACTCCGATCTTTTTAGGATCAGCTCATGTTTATCATTGATTTTTTGATGCGCATTAATACCGGCAATAAATCCTTGCGAAGCTGCTTCCTCGTAACCGGTGGTTCCGTTTATCTGGCCAGCAAAATAAAGATTACTGATTTGCTTAGTTTCTAAAGTTAATCCCAATTGTGTAGGAGGGAAGAAATCATACTCTATCGCATAACCGGGCCTAAACATTTTTACATCTTCAAAGCCTGGTATTAATTTTAATGCTTTGTATTGAATATCCTCCGGTAAAGAAGTTGAGAAACCATTTACATAGATCTCACAAGTGTTCCATCCTTCAGGTTCCACAAATATTTGGTGGCGATCCCGCTCTGCAAAACGATTGATTTTATCTTCAATTGATGGGCAATATCGTGGCCCCAAGCCTTTAATTCGGCCAGCAAACATCGGCGACTTTTCAAAGCCTTCCTTCAATGTTTCGTGTACCTTAGTATTGGTATAGGTTATCCAGCAACAACGTTGATCATTGGATAAAGGAACATCAGTATAAGAAAATCGGCCCCGTTCTTCATCGCCCCATTGCTCTTCCATTAAGGCATAGTTCAAACTTCTACCATCAACACGGGGAGGTGTGCCTGTTTTCATCCTGCCAGATTCAAAACCTAATTCGATCAATTGTTCGGTTATTCCTGTTGCCGCACGTTCTGCTGCTCTGCCGCCGCCAAAACGTTTTTCGCCAATATGGATAACACCGTTTAAGAAAGTGCCATTAGTTAATACAACCGCATCTGCCTCTATCTCTACACCGATAGAAGTTCTAACACCGCAAACAGCATTATTTTTCACTAGCAAAGAACTTACCATATCCTGCCAAAAATCAACATTTGATGTTTTTTCCAATGCCAAACGCCACTCTTCTGCAAATCGCATTCTGTCACTTTGAGCACGTGGACTCCACATAGCGGGTCCTTTCGACTTATTCAACATCCTAAATTGGAGCGAAGTCTTATCTGTTATGATACCAGAGTACCCTCCCAAGGCGTCAATTTCACGCACAATTTGTCCTTTGGCAACACCGCCCATGGCAGGGTTACAGCTCATCTGCGCTATGGTCCCCATATTCATGGTAACTAATAACACAGATGATCCAAGGTTTGCGGCAGCAGCAGCGGCTTCACAACCAGCATGACCTGCGCCTACAACTATTACATTATATTTCTTAAACATGGCTTATACCATTAGTTTATTCTACGTTCCACGTGGAACGTAGAATTATTAATTACTTTTCTATGTTCCACGTGGAACACGATATTTATTCACTCGCAGATGTTCCACGTGAAACCTTGATTAAAGAAGCCAATGCGAACAAGGCCCAAATGGTTTCAAGTACAACAAACGGGTAAAATTTTATTAAAAAAGATGAATATCCGCAAGTAGCAGCGCCTATAAAATTCATTAATGTATAGGCAATGCTGTTTGCGGGTAGCTTTTTATACAGATTTAAAAGCAATGCGATAAGCAAGATCACAACCCCTACAGTAGCTATAATGTCTGAAGCTTTCATGATTACATATCTTTTAGTTCAGTTAACTCAAGCCAGCGCAAGCTTTTTTCATCAAGCTCAATGCTCAGTTTTGCAGATTTGTCGATCAATTCATTTAGCAAATGCGTATCAATGCCAACTTTGTTTAATTGCTCATTGCAATCCTTTATCTGTATTTCTAGCTTTGCTATATCTGCTTCAAGCGTTTCCAATTCCTTGGTTTCTTTAAAACTAAGCTTGCTTTTTTTAGGTTGAGCGGCTGTTGTAGCAACAATAGGGGCCGGGTTTAATTTCTGCTTTCTCGCTTCTTCCAACTCAATACGGTATGATGAATAGTTGCCATTATATATACGTACATGGCCTTTCTCTTCAACAATAAATAACTGATCGGTTAACTTGTCCAATAAATATCTATCGTGAGATACCATCATCAGCACGCCGCCATAGTTGGTTAAAAACTCTTCCAGTACATTTAACGTATCAATATCCAAATCATTGGTAGGCTCATCCAGTATCAGAAAGTTCGGATTCTTCATCAGGATGCTCATTAACTGCAAGCGTTTTTTCTCACCACCACTTAAGTTGGCAATGAAGCCGTATTGTTTTGCTGGCGGAAATAAAAACAAAGTAAGCAGGGCAGAGGCCGAAATCATCTTCCCGTCAGCCATGGTGATAAACTCAGCAACGTTTTTTACTACATCAATAACCCGTTCATCATCCTTAAAGGTAATACCGGCCTGATGAAAATACCCTAATACTGTAGTTTCGCCACGTTCGATAATTCCTAAATCCGGCAGTAAACTATCCGTAATCATATTTAGCAGTGTAGATTTACCGCTACCGTTTTTACCGGCCAAACCAATTCTGTCGCCCTTTTTAAATACATAGCTAAAATCATCGGTAAAAGTAATGCCGTTAAATGCTTTGCTTATATGATGCAGTTCCATAATCTTATTTCCCTGGCGAGCTGTTTTAACGCTTAGTTCAACCTTTTCTTTAGCACCACCGCTTTTAGTTTTCTCTTCCAGATCATAAAAAGCATCAATCCTGGCCTTTGATTTAGTTCCACGAGCTTGTGGTTGGCGGCGCATCCACTCTAATTCCTTTTTCAAAAGGTTAGAATTCTTTTGGAATTGTTGTTCGTCTACCGCTTCACGTTCCGCTTTCTTTTCCAAGTAATAGCCATAGTTGCCTATATAAGGAATCATCTTTCCACGATCAATCTCTAATATCTCGTTACAAACATTATCTAGGAAATACCTGTCGTGCGTAACCATCAATATAGTTTTCGAACCATCGGTCAACAGTTTCTCCAGCCACTCAATCGTATCAATGTCCAGGTGGTTTGTAGGTTCGTCCAAAACATAGATATCCGGATCTTCAATAAGCAACCTCGCCAAAGCAAGACGTTTCTTTTGTCCACCAGATAGCGTACTGATATGTTGGTTCAGGTGGTGAATATCCAATCGTCCTAAAATAGTTTTGATTTTGTATTCATATTCCCAGGCATCTACATCACCCAGCTCTTCCATTGCCTTATCAATGGCTTTGGCATTATTAGGATCATTTTCCAACAGCTCTTCGTATTTACGAATGGCTTGTTGCTGCACGTTATCAGCATGGAAAATATAATCGCTTATGGTAACCGCATTTTTAAAATGTGGATCTTGTTCCAAATAACCTAAACGCAAATCGCGACTGCGCACAACTTTGCCCTCGGTAGGTAAAAATTCACCGGCCAATAATTTAAGCAGGGTAGACTTGCCCGCGCCGTTAATGCCGACAAGCGCCACGCGCCGCCCGCGGTTAATGCCAATGGTTACATTTTTAAATAACCATTTATCATGAAAAGAATGACCGAGATTTTCGGCAGAGATATAAGTGCTCACGCTATTTGTTTTATTTGATCGGATAGGTGTATAAATACACCATCTTCACTATTAGTTGATTGTTTGTACATAGCTAATGCTACGGTTTTTGCAGGTATGCTCCTGTACTTTTTTAAGCTGCCTACAAGTAATGGATCAATAACCGGAATTAATGCTACGGCAATTTTCTCCAGAAAACCTTGCTCTTTTCTATCGCCAATTAACAGAGATGGCCGGTATATATGTAAGGTATTTAAGCCGACTTTTTTAATGTCATCTTCCGTTTCGCCTTTAAGCTTGGTATAAAAGAACGATGACTTAGCATCTGCACCTAACGATGATACTAAATGATATTGTTTAATGCCATTTTGTTGGGCTAATTGTGCCAGCTTCACCGGGTAATCATGATCTATTCTTCTGTAATCCTGCTCATTCGGTGTTCGCGCTTTTGTGGTGCCTAAACAGCAAAATAAAGCGTGGCCGCTAATCTCATTTGTATAATCGTCAAGCTTGTCAAAATCAACCACAACTTCTTTTAATTTGTGGTGAGAAATTTCGGTAGGCTTTCTTACTAAAGCAGTCACTTCAGTATAGGTAGCCTCATCCAGTAATATATTTAATAAATTACTGCCAATTAGTCCGCTTGCACCCACTATTATTGCCTTGTATGACATTATACCTATAATATTTTCGCAAAAATACGCATAATTAATTTGTGGAATAAAAATTGAATGTTTAAACATGTAATCTTAAATTCAATAAATATGAAAAGTATATATTATCCCGCTAACGAACGCGGACATAACGACATAGGCTGGTTAAAAGCTAATTTCTCTTTTAGTTTTGGGCCGTATCACAATCCCGAAAAAGTACATTTCGGCGCACTACGTGTTTTAAATGATGATATTATTAAAGGCGGTACAGGATTTGGTACGCACCCGCATGATAATATGGAGATCATCACTATCCCGATCAAAGGAGCATTGGAACATAAAGACAGCATGGGAAGTATTGGCGTGATCCATGCTGGTGACGTGCAGATCATGTCGGCAGGAAGTGGTGTTACGCATTCAGAATACAATCACTCCAAAACTGAGGATGCGAATACCTTGCAAATTTGGCTGTTTCCGAAGGAAAGAAACATCAAACCAAGATACGATCAAAAGAATTTTAATGATGTTTTAAAGCCGAATCAATTGACAACATTGATATCGCCGGATAAAGAAGCAGACACGCTATGGATAAACCAGGATGCCGTATTTTCGATGGGCGATTTTGAGGCCGGTCAGCAATTTAATTACGATATTAAAAAGCCCGGAAACGGTTTATATATTTTCCTGATTGCAGGCTCGGCGCGAATAGATGGACAATTGCTAAACAAAAGAGATGCTTTGGGTGTTTATGATTTGAGTTCACTTATAATTGAAACCGAAGCTGCGTCACGTTTGCTTTTGATAGAAGTACCAATGATATAAGCCGATATAGCCAAGGTGATATTTATTTGAACCGTTTAAAAAACAAATAATCAATTATTTGTTGTAACACTCAATAAATAAACACTTTATGGCTGAGCAAGAAATAGAACTTACCGGTTGGAGAAAATGGTTTGCCGAAATTGGCGACCAGTGCATCTTTTTTGCCAGGTTTTTCAGGAATATATTTAAAGGCGGTTTTGAATGGTCGGAATTTGTGCGGCAATGTTATGAGATCGGATACCGGTCGATGATGTTAGTTGGTATAACCGCGTTTATTATGGGAGCAGTTTTAATTTTGCAATTACGCCCTAACCTGGCATCGTTTGGCCAGGAAGGAATGCTGCCTAAAACATTATCCGTTTCATTAATTCGTGAGATAGGGCCTGTAATTACTGCATTAATATGTGCTGGTAAAATAGCATCAGGTATTGGTGCCGAATTGGGTAGTATGAAGGTAACTGAGCAAATAGATGCCATGGAGGTTTCTGGTGCTAACCCATTACAATATCTCGTTGTTACACGCATAATAGCGGTTACGCTTATGGTTCCATTATTAACTATCATTGGCGACGTGATTGGATTGGTAGGAGGCTTTATCGCTTTAAATATCACCGATAGCGTTAGCTGGACACTATACTTTAATAAGATAGTAGCATCTATAGATTATTCTGATTTTTTACCCGCATTTATTAAAACCATATTCTTTGGTTTCGCCATTGGTTTTGTAGGATGTTATAAAGGGTTTAATTCAAATAAAGGAACCGAGAGTGTGGGCATAGCGGCTAATTCAGCTGTAGTAACTGCATCACTTTGGATTTTTGTAATTGATGCCATTGCTGTTCAAATTACCAGTATTTTATATTACAGATAGTATGGAAAAGGTAAAAGAACAGAAAAAAACGCCTGAAAAATCAAAAGGCGAGGTGGTGATCAGCATTAAACATCTCAAAAAATCTTTCGGTAAAAAGGACGTACTTAAGGATATCAACCTTGAAGTTCATCGTGGCGAAAACCTTGTTGTGATGGGAAAATCCGGACAGGGGAAGTCTGTTACCATACAATGCCTGGTTGGTTTACTTACTCCTGATTCGGGATCGATAAAAGTTTTTGGTGACGAGGTTACCAATATGAATGAGGAAGAGTTGAAGCGGCTGCGAATGAAAATAGGTTTCCTTTTCCAAGGCGGAGCTTTATTTGATTCGATGACGGTACGAGAAAATCTGGAATTTCCGCTAACAAGGATATTGAAATTAAAAGATCAACATGATATTGATGAGCGCATTAATGAAGTGCTGGAAGGTGTAGGGCTTCCTGATGCGATAGACAAGCTTCCGTCCGATCTTTCAGGCGGGATGCGCAAACGTATAGGTTTGGCGCGAACGTTGATTATAAAGCCTGAAATCATGCTTTATGATGAGCCCACAACCGGGTTAGACCCCATTACCTCGCGCGAGATAAGCGAATTGATCCTGAATATGCAGAAGAAGTATAAAACAACATCAATTATCATCACTCATGATATGGAATGCGCACGCATTACTTCGGATAGGGTAGTGATCATGAACGATGGAAAATATATAGCCGAGGGGACGTTCCAGTCACTTCATAAATCAACAAACGAATTAGCAAAAGAATTTTTTAAAGATATATCATGAAAACTACCGCATCACAAAAAATAAAAATAGGCCTGTTCACCTTTGTCGGTGTAATTGTGCTTGTGCTTATCGTGTTTTTTATCGGGAATAAACGAAACCTGTTTAGCTCAACATTCAACCTTTACGGCACATTTAAAAATGTTAATGGGCTGAATGTTGGTAACAACGTACGTTTTGCAGGGATAAACGAGGGGGTGGTTTCGGCCATTACCATTTTGAATGATACTACTGTAAGAGTTGATTTGACAATGAATGATAACGTTCAAAAATTTATAAAGGCCGACTCCAGAATAAGTATTGGTAGCGATGGTTTGGTGGGTGATAAAATGATTGTTATTTCGCCTGGTGGCATTACCAGTACACAAATTGTTAAGGACGGAACCAAGTTAGAAACCGTTGCCCCTTTTGATGCGGATAAACTGATCGCGAAACTAACCGGTATTGCAGATAATGCCGGAAATCTGATTCAGAATTTAGCTGCAATTACCGGTAAGGTAAATAGCGGAAAAGGCAGTCTTGGCCGGTTATTAAATAACGACAGAATGGCTAATGATTTGGATGCTACAGTAAAGCAGGCAAAATCTACCATTGCCAATGTACATCAAACATCAGCTACCTTAAATCAGGATTTGACCGCGGCACAACACAACTTTTTGCTAAAAGGCTTCTTTAACAAAAAGAAAAAAGCAGCAAAGGCTAAGCAGGATTCTATTAAAAAAGCGCAACAAGCGGCAGGCCAGCCTCAGCAATAATATAAGCGGTATAATAACAAAAATGCCCCGGGCTATAAACCAGGGGCATTTTTTATGAGTTAAAATTGCTTATAAATATTTTGTAAGCTCGGGTGACATTGGCGTTACCTGTGAACGGAAACGGTGGATTAATTTACCATTCTCGTCAACTAAGAATTTTTCAAAGTTCCATTTAATTTCGCCTGTAAAGTCAGGGTTTGGTGCCTCGGTTAAATATTTAAATAGCGGAGCAATGTCATCGCCTTTAACACTTACTTTTTGGCTTAAAGGGAAAGTTACACCAAAACGCGCTGTACAAAAAGTTTTGATTTCTGAATTTGTACCCGGATCTTGATTCGCAAAATTATTAGCAGGGAAACCTATAACTACAACTTTATCTTTATAAGTATCCGCTAATTTTTGTAATTCGGCATATTGTGGGGTGTAACCACACTTTGAAGCTGTGTTAACGATCAGGATTTTTTTGCCTTTATATTGTGCCAAAGAGAAATTTTGGCCGTCAATATTGATTAATTTAAATTGGTAAAGCTCGCTGCTCGAGGTAACGAACATCAAAGCAAAGATTAGTGCTAATGTTTTCATGATGATAATGAGGGATTAAGAAGTTTATTAGCGGTAAAATTAGTTAATAAAAGTACGGCTGCTTAAATAGAAATCCTCTTTTTGTGTCATTTTTTGCTTGTCGGCAGGAGACTTGTCCTTATAACCTAACAAATGTAATGCGCCATGGATAATTACACGGTGAAGCTCGTCGGTATCAGAAACATTAAACTTTGCAGCATTTTCGCGGGTGCGCTCTATAGAAATAAAAATATCGCTGATGATTTTACCTTCTTCTTCCGAATTATCAAAGGTGACGATATCGGTATAGGTATCGTGATCGAGGTATTGCTGGTTGATTTGTAGCAGGTAAGCGTCGGAACAAAAAATATAATTGAGTTCTTTTAATTTAAATCCTTCGGCAATAATGGTATCGGTAACCCATTGCCTAACCTGTGTTTTATTTTTTAGCTTGAAATGGATATCCTCTTCGAAAAAACTAATAGCAGGCATTATATTTTAAAATGCAGTTCAAGTTCGTTACCGGCTGTATTAAAGATGCATTGATCGGCAAGGGCTTTCATGATAAACACACCACGACCAGTTTCCAGTTCTAAATTTTCAGGCGAGGTTGGATCAGCAAGGTGGTTATAATCAAAACCATCACCTTCATCCGTTATTGTCCATATAATCCGTTTGCTATCAACTTCGGCGTTAATAATCACTTTTTTATCAGGAAAAAACTTATTACCGTGCTTAATCGCATTAATTAACGCCTCATTAAGGCAAGTCATCATATTAGCAAATGTATCTTCGCTTATATTGTAGGCATCTGATAAATTTTCTATCAATAACTCTAACTGCGTTATACTTTCCTCTTTTGAAGGTAGTTGTAACGTGTAAAGTTTTGTTTCCTGAACATTTGCCTCTTCCATACTATTTGGCATTGATTTGATCAAAGTAAATATTGATTTTTTGTTTGTAATATAAATTTAGCGCCGGGGATTCAGTTTTGATCTGCTCTGTTTGTTTAGCTTTCACTTGCTGATAATCCTGCAACGCTTTAATATATCCCGGAGGCATATCCTTGCCAGTATTACTTTCCCGTTTCTGATCCTGATCTCGTTGCTGTTCAGCCTTTTCTGCTTCTAACAACCTGGTCTGGATCTGCTCCTGCCGCTTTAATGCCTCGTCGGTAATATGCTTGTTTACGAGATCGCGCTCGTTTTGTTCCATTTGTTGCGAAATTTTATCAAGGTTGCCCAATTTATTGGTGCCGTCCTTATTATCCTCCGCGTTTATTTGCTGCAATGTTTCGCGTATCATTTGCTGTTCACGAGCCATGCGGGCCAATTGTTCGCTCATCGAGCCTTGTTCGCCCTGTTTTTGACCATTACCATCCTTATTGCCCTGTTTTTGCATTTGCTCACGGGCTTTTTGCATATTTTGATTTAACTGCTGCTGCATCTTGGCTAATTCGCCCAACGTTTGCTGTTTAGATTTACCGTTACCCGAGCCATTTTTGCTTTTTTGCAATTGATCGAGCGCATCGATCAACATTAGTGCCAAATTATTCATGGCCGTCATGGCATATTGCTCATTACTGCTTGCCTGCATCGTTTGCCTGTCGCCCATATTTTGCAGAGCTACATCAATATGGTCATTTATCCCGCTGATCTCTTTATTAACGGCCGACTGTATCTGCGGTATCCTGCGACTTAAAGCATACAAACTATCTTCTGCCGTTTTCAAATTATCTTTTATGTCCTTTTGCTTTTGGGCGAGGGTTATATAATTCGGATCACTGGTATTAGTCGTTTTTAATGTTTGCATCACTTTTTCCTGGTCGAATGAGCTGTTAACCAAGTTTTTAAGTAAGGCTCTCAATTGCTGTATATCTATAGTATTCTGTTGCTCCTCGCCTTCTGCACTTTGTGATTGCATTTTTTCGGCCAGCTTTTTCATGTCGTTCGCGGCCTGTTGTTGCGATTCGGATGCTTTTGAACCGTTGTTTTTTTGCAATTCATCGCTGCTTTGCTGCATTTGCTGGTCTATGTTTTTTTCTTCTTTCTCCGGGTTTTCAAAATCCATTTTACGATCGTTTTGCTCGTTCTCTTTATTGAGCTCATCTAACGATTTTTTTACATCCTTAAAATTATCGCTCAGCTTTCCCTGTTGTTGCTGTGCTGATTTTGGGTCGATTGTTGACTGTTTTGTTTGGTCTGACAATTTTTGCTGCTCTTGCGACAATTGGTTTAACTGTTTAACACTTTGATCTAACTTTTGGTCGAAAGCCAGCTTTTTGTACAGATCTAACATACGATCTAACTCTTTTTTGAGCGATTTGTTATCTGATTGCATCTTGGAGAGGTCCTGGCGGGTTTCATCTTTTTGATCCTGTTGTAACAGTTGTTGCAGATTTTGAAGCAGTTGCTGCGTTTTTGGATCGAGCACATTATTAAACAATTTTTCCATCTCCTTTTGCTTTTCGGTTATGGAAGGGTCTTGTTGCAAGTTTTCCTGGCGGTTAAACTCGTTTTTATGATTTTCATCCTGAATCTGCTTTACCAAATCATCCAGGTCCTTCTTTTTCTGCATCAGGTCTTCTATCTGCTTTTTTTCATCAAAAGATAGGTCAGTCTTATTCAACAAAAGCTCATTCAACTTTTGCGATTCTTTTTCAACCTGCCCGGCCAGTTTTATAGCCGATTGCATTTTTTGTTTTACAGCCTCGGTACCGGTGTTGAGTTGTTTATTAAGTTCGATAGCATCAGGCACGTTTAGTGTGTGCTTTGGCGAACGCACTTTTTTAGGGCCGTTTACCGCGTCGTTATCAGCAACTTCAAAATAATAAGTAACATGGTCGCCGGGTTTTATACCTAATTCCAGCAAATTCCAGAAATAGAAAAAGTTTGATTGTGTTTGGTTCAGATCAGCCTTAACTGGCTTTGAAAAGATATGCGCATTTTTTTCATCACCTATCTTATAAAAAAACTGCAGCGACGAAAACCCATGGTCATCCTGGATTTGACCATTAAAATAGATAGCCTTCATACTTACCGAATCCGGCTTTTCCGCCACACTGATCGTTGGCGGCTCATCGGCAATTACATTGATGCGATAGCTTGCGGAATCTGTATTTTTTACCAGGGTGTTTAGTGGGTTAATCTTGTATGCTGTGTTTCTGATAATCTTTTCGCTGTGTTCAAAAAGGTCGGTCGTTAGGGGATTAAGTAATTGATTTTTATCGCCCAGAGAGAAAAATAAGCCATTCGCATTCTGTGTATGGAATACCCATTTTACAAGCGTACCGGCAGGTATGGTTAAATCACCGGCATTGTCAATAACTTCATTTTTTTTGTGGAGATAAGCAGGGTAACTCAAACTTACATCAAAATGCAATAACGACGGTCGTAAATTAACCTTAATCTCATATGGTGCCGATGTAAAGCCATTAGCCGTTAACCTAAAAACGGCATTTTGCTGTAGGTTGCTAAACAGGTAATTAAAGCGGCTAATGTTTTCTTTATTTAACTTGAAGGTGTTTCCCGCGCTTTCTACATAAACTTCGGCAGGTAGCTTATCGCCTGTTAATTTAAGATTGAGTTTAAAATCCTGACCCTGAATAACCGATAGTGATACATTTTGCACTACAAATTGAAAAGGCGCAACCGGTGCAAAATATTCGTTATGCTTAATAAGTCGTTTAGTGCTTTCGGTTAATACCGATGGTGCTGCCAGTGCAATCACACAAATAATAGCAATAGGTGCAATGATCCATTTAAGGTATTTACTGTTTTCGCGGATGTTGATGGCGGATGGGAAACTAACCGGTTTTAATAGCTCTATCTTTTGATCGATACTGGCCTCAATTAGCGCCCGGTGGCGTTCATCATCAATTACCTGCTTTTTTAGCTGGAGGGTATTCAGCAACTTATCGTTAATGCTGCTGAAATGCTTGCCGATGATTTCGGCGGCTTCATCATGGCTTAAAGTTTTGCTCAATTTTAACCAGGCTAGCAGTGATGGGATTACCAGCCAAACAATCAACCCTAAATTCAACAGGATAAACGTGTAAAAAAGGATGGTGCGAAAAACGGTATTGAAATTGCCAAAATATTCGCACAGCGTAATAACCACATAAGCCGAAAACAAGCCAGCGCCCAAAAAGATCAATCCCCGCAAAAGATTATTTAAATAATACTTGCGAATGAAGACGTTGATCTTGCTGATTAAAAGCTCGTAATTTTCGGAAGCGTTCATTTTGCAGCCTTATTTCCGGCGATATTAAACAGAAAAATCCAGTTTATGTTGCCGTGGATGTTCAAGATAGATAAATATTAGTGTTAGCTAAAAACATTTTAAAATTATATAACATTTAGATGATAAGCGAGCATTGTAATGTTTATAAAACAACACTACCTTTGTAAGGTAAACTTATTAGTTTAATTTACTAAAATGATTAATAAAGACATTCAATTTGCATCTGATTTGCGTACCGTGGTTACACGGCTTACAAAAAAATTAAGAAAGCTGTCAAAAACAGGCTTACAATTTTCGTTTACAGAGCGGTCAACCTTATCGTTGTTACTACATAGCGAAAATGGTTTATTACCAAGCGAACTTGCTGCAGCAGAAAAGATCACTAATCAATCGATGTCGCAAATATTAAATCGGTTTTTAAAAGACGGGTTAATTACACGCACGGCATCCCAAACGGATAAACGCAAAGTAATTATAGCGATAACCGATACGGGCAAGCAAGTAATATTACAGGTTTTAAGTGAGCGGGATGAGTGGATGGCTGATGCGATTTCAAAACTATTTAGCGAAGAAGAATACAACTCCGTTAAAAACGCGATTGGCCCATTAACCAAACTGGTAGATTTTGAATAATAACAATTAATAAGAGGGGACAGGATGAATATTAGCACTTTCAGGGCATTTAAAAGCAGGAACTACAGGTTATATTTTAGCGGGCAATCCGTATCATTAATTGGTACCTGGATGCAAAAAACAGCAGTAAGCTGGGTTATTTATACATTAACGCACTCTACCCTGATGTTGGGGGTTACGCTTTTCGCAAGCCAGTTCCCATCGTTTTTATTTTCGTTGTATGGCGGTGTAATTTCGGATCGATATAATAAATATAAAGTATTGCTAACCACGCAAGTTTTATCGCTGGTACAGGCGGCGCTGCTGGCGGTATTAATATTATTAAAGCATTACCAGGTTTGGGAAATATTGGCGCTAAGTGTAATGTTAGGGGTGATTAATGCTTTTGATGTACCCGCCCGGCAGTCGTTGGTTTACGAAATGATTGACGATAAAGACGATTTGCCTAACGCGCTGGCATTAAATTCATCCATGGTTAATCTTTCGCGATTGATAGGGCCGGGGATTGCCGGTATCGTACTGGAAAAAATAGGTGATGGTGCTTGTTTTTTATTAAATGCGCTAAGTTTTGTAGCGGTTATCACTTCGTTGTTAATGATGCGGTTGCCTAAGTATGTAAGTAAACCCCATACCAAAGATGCTTTAGGCGAACTTAAAGAAGGGTTTGAATATATTAAACGCACGCCCGAAATTATGTTCGTAATCATTATGTTGATGTTCATCAGTTTGTTTGTGTTGCCTTATAGCACGCTGATCCCATTTTACGCACGGGATGTATTTCATGGCACGGCATCAACCTTTGGTATCATCGATAGTTTTATTGGTTTGGGTGCATTTTCGGGCGCGATATTTTTAGCGTCGATCCGCCCGGGGCATAATCTTAAAAAAATTCTCGCTATAAATACCCTGGTGTTTGGTGCCGGATTGGTATTGTTCTCACATGAAAATAATTATTTTTTAGCCTTGTTCTTTTCGGCACTTGCCGGTTTTGGTATGATGTCGCAGATCACAATAAGCAACACGATTTTGCAAACCACTGCCGAGGCAAAAATGCGTGGCCGAGTGATCAGTTTTTACGCGATGGCATTTTTCGGGATGCAGCCATTGGGCGGCTTAGTTATCGGATGGGTCTCCAAATGGATAGGCACAAAAGATACTATGCTTGGCGAAGGTGTGATCGCTTTGATAATAGGCATAATACACATTGCATTTTTACGCAAGGCTAAATTAAAAGCCAAACAAATGCCAGTGGTTGAACCGGCCGCTGTAGATTCGGCACACATACCGGCATAGGCCTTCACATAATTTATTGTGCATTACCGTAAAAATGCTGATAGGTATAATACAATAATGTGCTAACTATAATTATATTGCATGCCAATTATAGCCAAATAATAATTTAAGCCGTAAAATTGATCCATCATGCAAAACATTAAAACAAGTAAATTATTTGTTGCCAGCTGTTTATCCTTATTGGTAACGTCCCTGTCTTTTGGTATCCGTGCCGGGATAATGGGCCAGCTAGGAACCGATTTCAACTTAAATGCGTCGGAGCTATCAACTATAACGGCTACCGCATTTTGGGGTTTTCCGCTGGCGGTTGTAATTGGCGGTTTTATTGTTGATTTGATCGGGATGAAACGCTTGCTGGTAATGGCGTTCATTTTCCATTTGCTGGGGATTGTGCTTACCATTTTCGCGCAG
>Ga0302230_10001068_pt1 | contig 18962 bp, 13 predicted proteins | sample II_Palsa_N2_1_FD_193523 | JGI IMG/M metagenome (GOLD analysis project Ga0302230, IMG submission 193523) | Peat permafrost microbial communities from Stordalen Mire near Abisko, Sweden - II_Palsa_N2_1 | ecosystem: Environmental > Terrestrial > Soil > Palsa > Peat permafrost | place: Sweden... | reverse complement strand
TCTCACCTTTCCTTAATGGACTTATATATCGGGAATAATGGGGGTCGAACCCATAATAATTGACATGACAAATCAACATTTTGACCATTAAATTATATCCCCTTGATTTTCTTAGATGGAATGGGATTTGAACCCATGAAGTATATTATTACTTATTAATTTTCAAAACTAACACTTTCAACCGCTCAGTCATCCATCTTTGGGGGGAATCAATTTATTCAATTGATTCCCAATAATTTTCTATAATGGATTAATGGTTAATCACCATTTCACTAATTTAATGGGGTGTATGAAACCACCATTGATTATGAAGTTCGTTGTATAGAAGGCAATAAATTAATTTAAAGTATATATATCTATTGCTCTTACTATCGGTTAAATTTTCTTTCATAATTATGAATATAATATTAAGAAAGCCATCATTAATGCGAATAATCCAACGGCTTCAGTTAAAGCGAAACCTAAAATAGCGAAACCAAATAATTGTTGTTTTAAAGAAGGGTTACGAGCTGTGGCTTGAACTAAAGCGGCGAATACTGAACCTACACCTACACCTGCACCACCAGACCCAATAGTGGCTAAACCTGCACCTATTAATTTTGAACTTTCTAACATTTGTTTATATTGTTTGTAACATTCAACTGTTTGACTGAATCATATTGTGGAATGTCAAGACTGACCCGAGTTAATGACATTTAAATCATGCAGGGGGATAGCATTTAACGGATACTATCTGCTTTCTTTTCTTTTATCTAAGTTAGTACAAACTTGTTTTCTAATACGTTTCTTATAAAGGTCCCCTATTAAAGATATGTCTAGTAAATTTAATAAGGAGGGGCCATCTATTAAATGATATAAGGTTACGAATATATGATAAAAGTAATGAGACCCATATATGATATAGTAGAAAAAGACCCCGGCTAAAGTATGGAAAAGAATAAGGGAACCCGAATAAAGACACGATAATTGGAAATGAAAGATACGAAAAAGAAGTTAAGTAGAGCGAGCACCTTTACCACTTAGAGTTTTAGATGTACCATAAAGAGAACGGCCTTTTCGTCGGCGTTCAACTCCTTTCAAATCATATTTACCTCTAACAACACGATATTTTATACCAGGAAGATCTTTAACCCTCCCACCACGTAATAAAACCATAGAATGTTCTTGAATATTATGGCCTTCGCCAGGGATATGAGCTAATATAATTTTATTATTACTTAATTTTATTTTACATATTTTTCTATTAGCGGAGTTAGGTTTTTTGGGCTTCATAATCATAGCCTTTAAAACAGTACCTTTTAATTGTGGATTATGATCTAACGCAGGGCGTTTAGATTTTTGTATTGGTTTTTTACGTTGTTTAAATTTTTTAAGCATTTTGACGCAAGCATTGGAATCGAACCGATAGTCTTCAGATTATGAGCCTGATGAGTTGCCTTTACTCTATCTTGCGAAATTAAGGAGAATTCATATATAATAAGTATTAATCAAAGAGCAATATAAACAGTATGAGACCTCAGTAAGCGGGCTATTTTCTGCCCGCTTAAAGGTAAAATAAGCTTAAACGCCATTAAAGTTCAAAAAAGCCCGGCGAATCAAACCTATGGTACGTCAAGTAAGCTTGTGTTATTAGCCCACGATAATAAGCCCTATTAAACTAAGCGGGTAAAGCTTAATTAGCCGACCTTGACCAATATGAGTTAAGTAAAACAAGCCCCACCAATACAGCCCACCATAAATAGCCCAGCCAATAATAAGAAGTACTAAACAAGCCCGCCTTAAATCTCAAGTAAACCTGCCTTTACTCTCAAATCAGCTTATTTTACACATCGATTGAGCCTGCCTAAGTAGGTTCACTTTACTTGAAGGGTGATTAAGAATAATGAGATTTTGTTGGCTAACTACTTAAGATTCACGGAGGTTAATTCGATTTGCAGGTTAATATTAATGAGATGGAGCCGGCTTAAGCCGGCTCCATATTCGATACTTAATGGGTAATGAATATTAAGGAAAGGGGATGATTAAAGGGGATACTTATTAAATGGAGATGAACAGACTTGAACTGATAGTGCCTACGTGCAAAATAGAAGTTTTACCAATTAAACTACATCCCCTCTTTTATATTTGGAAGGACTTGAACCTTCAATCACCGAATTCGTAGTCCGGTGTTTTGATCCGTTAAACTACAAATATATTGGCTTTCCCAGTCTTGTTCGCGCGCCTTTTTTTACTTTCTCGGCATATACCTCTTTCTTCACCTATGAGTAATAAAGGATTTGAACCTCTGACAAAGGTGTGTAAGACCCATATTTTACCATTAAACTAATTACCCCAACCATCAATTTAGTATTCACTCGCGCGAGGTAAAGGCCATATTTCCCTATTTCAACCTTTCTAAATTAAAGTGTCGCGCGAATTACTTATAAATTATGAAGCTTTTCTATTAAAAAGGAAAAAAATAAAAACTCGGCGATGTAATGGATATCCATTTCCGGACTTGAACCGGAAGGTTAATAAATTTTAAGTCTATCGCGTATACCATTCCGCCAAATGGATGTTAACAGGGTATGTTTTAAAAAGATGATAATTTTATCAGCCCTGTGTATTGTCTAATAGCCTAATAGGCTTTGTTTTAATAAAATATGAGATATAGTAATAATATGAGAACTTACGGCATCAAATTTCTAATTAAAAGTCTGGGAGTATGCATAAGCTATCCCTATTTTCTTAATACCTTTTCTCGCGCTTATATCTCTATAAGGCCGATCTAGATCGGCCATGTTTATTGAAATAAGGGGGAATCTTTAAGACTTCCCAATAAGGGGTAATTAAGAGTAGTTATTAATCCAGCCGCAGTTTCCACTACGACTACCTTGTTACGACTTCATTTTAGTTATTACATTAATTTTCCCGAGTTTCGAATTTGAATATACAAAAAATAGGACAAACCTAATATAAGCGACTAAATATAAAATATTTAAATCGCGTTAAAATCATGAAAGATGATAACCCAAAGCGATACACTAAAAAATCAAAATAAATTCCAAAACGTGACGGGCGGTGTGTACAAGATTCAAATACAAATTCACCGTGATAAAGTTTAAACGATTACTAAAGATTCCTGCTTCAATTGGTCGAATTTCAGACCAATCTCCGAACTAAGATAAGATTTAAGATTCCGGAGTGCATAAACACATCCGCGTTATTATCCTTATCATTGTAACACGTGTGAAGCCCAATTTCATAAGGGTCATGAATATTTGACATAATCTTCACTTCCTAACACTTATCGTGTCTAGTCAATCGTGATTAATTAACACGATTTGAAGATTGCGTTCGTTTAAGGACTAAACCAAACATTTCACAACACGAACTGAGGACAACCATGCAACACCTGCGCACCAACACAATAATCCCGAATAAACTAGAAATCTAGAGGATTCGAAGCGGAAAATTGAATTTTGGTTATTCAAGAATTGGTAAGTTTAAGCGTGTAGTTTCGTATTAATCCACATGTTCCACCTTTTGTATAAATCCCCGTCAAATCCTTTGAGTTTTAATCTTGCGATCGTACTCCCCAGGTAAAAAGAGGAATTTTTTCCTCTTTCGTAATTGATAGTTTGAATTACGAGGGTCTCTAGTTGGAATAGGTAGATCCTCACGGATTTTCCCCTCCTCAGAACCGTACATGCCACTTTCATGGCATACGGCTCAAGCAAAATGGTATTTTATATTCCTATTGTTGAAAACAAATTTTTAGCTTCCACCTTAATTATTTCTCTCGGTGTATCTTCTAATTTTACTATTGCTAATCGAGCTTCTTGTCTATGTTCATAAACATAAATTAATCCAGGTAAATTTAATTCTTTTTTAAGATATTGTAAAAGAGGCAATTCCCTTATATGTCAACTTAAATTAAATCCGTATCCTACATTATAATATGTTTTTGAGTATCCTTCTGCTACGGTGCGGTTTTTAGTAAATACTTGAAAATTTCCTTCCGCATCGCAAAATCCAATAAACCAGTATAGTAAATTTGTTTGCATTTTCATTTTTCTTTTTTTACCATTTCACCTATGCGTAAGTGGGCACCCTTTCAGGTTAAGTTATAAATATATATTGACCCAGTTAACCATGGGTAGATTAATTCTCAATATTTCATTTTACTCTATAAGGACCATTACAGACCTTCATTCGCTTTTTACGTTATCCTACTTCTTCTATTCATTGAGAGTACTCACATACTCTTAAGCTACCTAAATTAGTAGCGGAATATAAGAGTTATCATGTTCCATTATATGTACAATAGCCGTAAGATATAATTAAATATATCAAACATCAAACTAAATTAGTTTGATTCCGTTAGGTTCCAACTTTACCATTTAATTTAAATATCCATCTGTAAAGAAACAAGGACACATTCTTCACTGAAATTAAATGATTTTTACATTGATTCGATTTCTCTAACCGTGGGAAGCAGTTCAAAATAGCGTAATATTAACGCCTTTCTAACAAGAGCTTTATACAAAATTGTCACCAATAATGCATATCTTGTTGAACTCAACTTAGATGGATAAGAAGGAGCACTATAGCGCTCGATACATATAATAACTTCATGTCGCACATCCTATTTACTCCTCAAACTTTCGTTTTATAATGTTAGTTTTTTAAGGATAAAGGCTTTCGCTTTTGATCTTCCAACAAATATCACTAATTTTCATTCTTCCATTTGCTATTCGTTTATCCCCTATTAAACTCCATTCATTAGTCAAACTTTTTTTACCCAATTAATCCGAATTACGTTAGCCCTACCTGTCTTACCGCTGCTGCTGGCACAGATTTTGCAAGGACTTTAAAGAAATATTTCATAATAATATTACTCATAAAGAAGGAATAACTCCCTTCTTAAATAGATCACCGCGCCACGCTTTCACATGTTGCGCAGTATTCCCCACTGCTGCCTAGAAATCTAGTCCAGGCCGTTTCAGACCCGTTGTGACCGATCATTCTCTCAAACCGGCTAAGGATCTTAGGCTTGGGAATCTATTAAATTTCCAACTACCTAATCCTTATTAGGCTTCTCCTTCAACCCTAAACCATATTAATTATGGTCGTTGACAAATATGTCTATGGTTTCGATGTTTTATGTCCTATTGGAGGATAAATTCCTAATTTTTACTCACCCTGACGCCGAATGTCTTTTGACATATGTCATATTACACTCTGACTTGCATGTGTTAAGTATCTATTCAACGTACATTCTGGACCAGGATAAAATCCATCCACAATAAATGTATTCATATTTCAGACCATTTTGCGGTCGGAATTACTGTCATTTTCTATGGTTTAATTGCTTTACTATCTTTTTTTCGACTTTAATTCTATTTATATTTTTATATCTACCCATTAGTTAGTATACCGTTATACTCTTTTCCTCTTTATTAGCGGGCAAGAGTAAAGAAGTGCCGGTGGGGTCAGCATAACCCTTAAATAAAGCCCAGCTTAGCTGGGATTAGCATTAGCCGTGTATAAGCGCATGGGCAAAGAAGTTACGGGAGGGTAAGCATAACCCGAATACAGAAAAATGAATTAAGGGAGGGTAAGCATTACCCGTAATATAAAAATAATGTTAAAGAAAGGTAAGCATAAATCTTATATAGCACCTAAGACAGCCTTAACCCCGCATTATCCTTGACCTATTAAGTGAAGCGCGAGAAATGACCTTTAATGGGAAATCCTGAGTAAAACTATTATGCGAAGCGCGAATTAAATAACGGGTGGCAATTTACGATGATTGGACCAATATTTAGTAAAACTATGGACTTCAATATAAATAAATAAACCAATAGTGAAAATCCCTTGTATAAATACATCGACACCAAAAGGACCGAAAAATCCAATAATAAAGGCTAATAATGGAACATATCGGCGTGGAATTAACGGTTGTGCGTAAATTTTCTTTATGGGTAGATCATTTGATCCCAACAATAGCGCTGATTTATTTATTATAGGTAGATCACTTGACAGCGCATTAGTATAAAAGGGAAAGGGCGAAAAGGATTTATAGAGGTAGACTAAGATAGCGACAATTAACCATAAAATAAGAAATTTAAGAATTAAAGATGTGATATTACCATATGAGTAGATTTGCACTATATCGTTTTCAAGAGGTTTAGAAGAAGATTTGAGAATATATGGTATAACAAAATATAAACAAAGAATTAATTCAAAAAAATAGATTTGTAATACTCTTAAATAATAGTTAAAGTATAGTTGAAATTCATAGAAATATAATCCTGAACTAATATATAAAAAAAGATATAGAAATAAAATGGGCATAGAAAGACATACAGTACTAATAATAGTTAAATAGAATTTAGTAAAGAGAATTTCATAAAAAGAGATAGCAACTAAATTATTAAAAGCTAATAATTTATGAAAATAAAAATAGGTTAATATATCACAATAATATAAATTAATTGTAAATATTAATAATAAGTGACAATAACAATAGAGAATCAGATTAACTAGAACTTTTAAATGGTTAAAAAACATTTCATTTAAAATTATGAGAAGACATATTAGTATTTCTTCCTATTTTCATCTTTTCCCAAATATAGGCAGTAGAAGTCCTTTAGCAATCGACCGGCAATTAAGATAAATAGTGGATAATAACGAGAACCCGGCAGCGATAGTCGATAATAGCTGAACGAGTAAAGGAACCGAAGTGATAAGTACTTCTTATCTTAAATTCAAATAATGGAAACCGGCTATAACAGGTGCTTTGCCCGGAACCCGGCCGATTCTTAAGAATCGGCCAATCCTTACCTAGCAGAATCAGGCACAGTACAGGAAAGACCGACCAGACTGAAGTGACAGTACTTGTTATACTAATTAATGAAATTGGCAATTGTGGGTGTTGTTAGCTCGTAACCCGACCTTAACCTTTTACATTGTCTTATAGTACTTATTAGACATATTTAATTAAAATGACAAATAAATAAAGATCACTTGTCTTAACTTAATAAATATAGATCCCTTGCCTTAACCTAATTATAAAGAGACACCTTGCCTTAATTTAATACTTCTTTATCATTCAACCTTTAAAGTACTTTTTCAACTCTGATAAAGGCAGCTAAGCTGCCCCACAATCAATACCATAATAGTACTTGTTATACTTATTAATTAATAGACCTTGACCTTAACCTTATCCTAAGAAAGGATACCATAATAGTACTTGTTATACTTATTAATTAATAGACCTTAACCTAAGAAAGGAATAGGGAAATCTTGTCTTTAAGAAAGGAATAGGGAAATCTTGTCTTTACCTTAATAGTACTTGTTATACTAATTTATTAGTCTTTACCTAAATAGTACTTGTTATACTAATTAATAAGTATTAATAAAGATTACTTAAGAAGGTTTACCTGGAGGATGATAACAATATGGACCAATCTGAGAGTATGAATAAACCAATCAAAGATAAAGAGTACTTACTTAATTAATATTACCTATCTTAAGCTAAGCGCGGACTTTAATGGTTTATATTTAATTTGTATAATAAGTACTTAATAAATAATGGTTTCTATTTAAATTAGTATAAGAAGTACTTTATTTTACTTTGTAGAATAAGTACTTAATAGTTTATATTAAAAATTTGTATAAGAAGTACTTAGTTTATATTTTAATTAAGAAGTACTTAATAGTTTATATTTAAATTTGTATAAGAAGTACTTAATAGTTTATATTTAAATTTGTATAAGAAGTACTTAATAAATAATGGTTTCCCATTTAATTCTTTACTTTCCTTATTAAAATACAAGGGTTGAGAATACGGAAGCTGTTAAAAATAATAATCCGGGATTAAATGAAAATAATAATAATCCTAGACTTGTCCCTATTATTACATATGATTGATATATATTTGGTATTATTATTTCTGTTTCACGTGCTTCATAAAATAATGCATAATGAATAAATCTTAAATAATAAAATAGAGATAATATTGAAAATATTAATAAAAATACTGCAACAAATATTAAATTGTTATTAAATATTAAATATATTGATAAAAATTTTGCTAAAAATCCTACTAATGGGGGTAATCCTGCTAATGATAATACTGGTAATGTTAATAATAGCGCGTATATCGGATTATTTGTGAATATATTTTTTAATCCTAACATATTTGAAATATTCGCATTTATTAATACTGTAAATACTCCTAAATTTGCTATTATATATGTTAATATATAAAAAAATAAATATTGGGATGCTAATGGTGTACCTAAGGATATTAATATTATTAAAAATCCCGCATTCGATATTGTTGAATAAGCAAATAATCTTTTTATATTATATTGCGAAAATGCTCCTATTGTTCCTATAAATACTGATAATAGTCCACATAACATTAATAAATAATTTAAATACGGTACATACAAGATATATAGATAAAATTTAAAAAAAAATGTTACAATTATAAATTTTGGGAATATTGTAAAATATGCTGTTATTGGATATAATACCCCTTGATATACATCAGGTGTCCAAAAATGAAATGGAGCTATTGATAATTTAAATAAAAATGATATTATTATAAATATAAATCCAAATATTCCGGCTGTACTTGATAATGTCGGCTCTAATAATCCTAATATTGTAAAATTTATTGAACCATAATCTAAATATATTAACGTACAACCTAGTAAATAAAAGGCTCCTGCTAAAAAATTATAAATAAAATATTTTATACCGGCTTCAGTTGTATAATAGTTTTGATGTATTGTGGTTATTAAATAAAATGTTAATGAAAATAATTCTATACTTAAATATAATATTAATAGATCATTTGATACCATTAATGTCGTAAATCCGAAATATGCTATTAAAAATAAGGTAGGCAATTCTTTATAATTTGAAACACTAGATTCAAATAAAGTATATAAAAATATTATAAATATTAATGTGAAAATAAATAATACTAATAAGGCATATGATGATATATCTAACGTTGCTGCTAAATATAATCCATCTATAAATGGGTGATTAATAATTAATAAAGAACTAAGAAGACATGTCCATATTAAAAACCAATTAAAGGATGCAAATTGGAAGGCTGGAATAAATATTAAAAACCAATTGATAGATACAAAAGTAAATAATAAATATATTAAAGGGTTAAACATGTTCTGGTTATAATTCTGCATTCCACCCTTTCTTTTCAATCTCTTGATCATCCACCATTATAGCTCAGGTCTGAATCTCTTCCATTGAATAGAGTGGCGTAAACTTTCTAATTCTTTCGCACTTCTTGGCTTTCAAGGTCCCCAAGCGGCGCATCTTATTTAGGACCTATCGAGGTTTCAAGGCTATTTCCATGCTCGCAATGCTATATCGCGCCGCTGATGGTAATTTACATATGAATTAAATAAATATGAGAATATAAGCGAAGTGCGGACTTACATACTGATTATTTGGAATAAACAATATAAATATGTAAAGAAGAGGTACCTAACGTTTGTAATAATACATGTGAAGTATAAAATAATTTTACTTGTAAATTAGTTGTAGGGGTATTAGGTATTTGACCAAATTGATATACTTCATTTTGTGTACGTGTAGATTTTTTATATCGGCCTTGTATTTTAATCTTGATACCTTTAATTATTCCTAAAGTTAATAGTTTTTTAAAAGTATTTAAACGTGCTTTATTCTTATAATCACGTAATATATATTTTACTAATAATTCTACATCATGTATCGGTAAAGTATAAAGATTATATATTTGAATACGAGTTTTAAATATATTAAATAATACACGGTGTAAAGTTAAATTTGTATTAGTTTTTCTTATCAAATTTGAAGCTAACCCATTTCTCTCTTGATAATAAGCAGTTTTAAAGATAGGAGTAGAAACAAAACGATCTTTACAAATATAGATTTCAAGGATTTCTCTAGTTTTATGTATTTCAATTTTTTTGAATTTTACTAATCCGCTAATAATTTTAAATAAATATTTATCACTTTTCGCGCCAGGTAATTGAATTGTACCATGATTTAATTTAGAATCAAGATTAGTTACACCTTGATAATATAAATGATTCCATTGACGATTAATGCCAATTCTTAAAGCTATTTTATTCATTATGTAAATAAATGATTATCAAGAAATGAAGAATTTTGTTGATAAACTTCTTGATAACGATTTTGTTTTGCTGTTACTTGTGTAAAAGTTAATACGATTACCCCTAACATAGCCACTAATAATATTATAGCGGCTAACATTAATTGAGGTAAATAAGCTGTATATAATACAACCCCTAATTGAACTAAATTATTACCTTTAATCGCTAACTCATTTGTCCAATTTACATTATTTATTGGTGTAGATTGAAAAGGAGTGGTAAAGGTAGAAGTATCTAAGATAAAAAAAGAAAATAAAAATAAAAATAATAAACCAAAGAAAAAGCCAATTGGTAAGTACTTATATATATTATCATTTAATTCTGTTAATTTTATATTTAACATCATAACCACAAATAAGAATAGTATGGCTATTGCACCAACATAAACAATAATAATAAAAATCCCTAAAAAATCAATCCCAAGCGAAATAAGAAGCAGGGCAGTATTTAAAAATACTAAAATTAAAAATAATATCGAATGAACCGGGTTTTTGGCACTTATTACAGCACAAGCCCCTATAATAATAATAAATTCCAACATTAAAGATTTCAGGGATTTAACCAAAATTCGATTTCATATCTAATGAAAACAAATAATCCTGCATTCTATAGGAATTGAACCTATAATGAATGAATTAGAAATCCATAATTTTATCCTTTAAATTAAGAATGCCTAAGATATCTAAAATTGAAGTAGAATAACTGAGAAAGTCAATAAGAGGGGCAATTAAAAAAAGGAATCACATGAGATATGAACTCGAATATAAACTCAAATGAGATTGAGAGCCAATGAAGACGACAATATGTGATTTTATGAATTTTTTGGCAATAAGTTGATGACCAGATAATTTGTATTCGATAGCTAATGGTTGTTTGCAAAGCTTACCAAAATCTTTAGTAGCAATATAATTATTTCTGAAATATTTTAAAGACATACCGTCTTTTCGTAATCTATTTATTTTTGATGACACTATTACACCAGTGCCGAGAGTCCCCTTGATTACACCAACAAAATCAATAAAAAAAGCACGTTCTCTTGGAGCAGTAATTTTAGGGGCTTTTAATTGGATGATTTTAAGGTCACCGACCTTAGAGTACATTTGAAAAGGTTTTCGCATAGCATTAATAAACACGCCGTAAATTTAATAGTTGTTTAACCGGATTGTCGAGTTCACTTAATTTTCAATTCCCCGTCATTCAGATAGTCCAGCTTTATCGGTTCATACCGGAATTAAATATATTAACAAGCAGGGGAAAGGACCATTATGGTAAATATTATGCAAAATCTAAAGCACCACTAAACCATTCATAAATAAAGCCAATAGTTAATACTACTAAAAATACTAACATAGATAAAAACCCAAAGATATTAATATGATTTAAGGCTAAAACCCATGGAAAAAGGAATGAAACTTCTAAATCAAAGATTATAAATAAAATACCAATTAAATAAAAGGAAATATCAAATTGATTACGGGAATCTTCAAATGGATTAAAACCACATTCATATGGTGAAATTTTCTCAAAAGCAGCTGAGGTATTATATACTTTAGAAAATGATAATAAAAAAGATAATAAATAAACGATTATAACTAAAGCAAAAGAAAAACTCATAAATAAGGTAAACTCTAAAAATTCTAATTGTTGCATGTTATTCATTTATCATCATTAACTATCCTTAATGTCACCCATATATCTTACTTATATGCCGGCCAAATATGGCTAGCCAATCATAAATAGACTATCCATCCCATTAGAACGGTGGTAAAGAAACAGCGTGACGCTTCAAGAGACTATCAATATAAAGTAGCCAAATAAATAACCTAGGATACCGAGCTGTACGCTTAAATATACTATAGCCCAATCTAAAGGCGGAAATTTAACCCCCCATTGGTAAGAGACTATAAAACCCCACATCTAAATTAATAAAGAAAAGCCATGGGCAAGAGACTATAAAACCAAATATAAATAAGTATAAAGAAAACCAATACCACTCAGCCGGCAAGAGACAATAAGATAAGTATAAAGAAAACCAAGTAGACCGTTGCAAGTAGACAATAAGATAAGCATAAAGAAAACCAAGTAGACAGCCAAGTAGATATAGATACCACCAGCTAAGCTGGTTCTCAAGGGGTTATCTAATTCTTTCCTTCTTCGAGTAGGTTCTCAAGGGTCTTCTATCTTTTATGGTTCTCAAGGGTCTTCTATCTTTTATGGTTTCATATTGGGCTCATATTACCTATCTTCTAGGTCACATTCTTATAGGTCTTATATTAGTTGTTCTCTAGGCTTATCCGTATAGGTAGAATATTCGTTAGAATCTAGTTCTTATTAGATAGGTCTTAGATTTGGTTATTCTCTAGGGCTTATTAAGGATAGGTCTTATAAATAATAAACTACTTAAGGAGGAGGTATCCGGGCCAATAGGAAACTATCCGCACCAGGGGATTTAAGATTTTTTTTGATTAAATCTCGGTTCATTTTATGGGACTTATAAATAATAAACAAATTTGTTAAATAAGGATATAGGGGAGTAACCCGGGATTCATTTAATTGGTAATAATTTTGGAAACTAATTAGAAATAATAGGATAGATAAGAAGAAAGACTAGGTAAGAGTAGCGCGATAGAAAGACTAGGTAAGAGTAGCGCGATAGTGGACCAGGCATATAAAATAATTAACCGTTGATAAGCGAAGGACGATAGTGGACCAGGCTTATAAAATAATTAACCGTTGATAAGCGCGATAAGACCCGGCAAGGTTGAAAAGTTAGGTCGTGATGTAAATCTAAATAATAAATAAAATAAATGAGAACCTAGTTTTGAGCCTACTCATCCTTTTCTAATTTAATTCTAGTATCTTATATATTATTTATAAAACCAAATCTTTGTGGATTAACCAGTTACGCGCCTGCAAAGCAGGCTTTGTATCCATCCTTAACGAAACTACTTTTTTTGGAGTTGGTCTAATTCACCTTGTAGCTCACTTTAAGACATTTAATTTAATATTGTCTATCTATTACTGGTAATTGATTAAATGTATGATATGATGGTGGAGTATTTAAATACCAATCTAATGAGTAATTACGATTTACTTGGTTTAAAGCGGTTGAATCAAAAAAGGAAATTGAAGGGAATGTAGTAAATGGTACTTTTTTTACAAATATATCTATTAATAAATATATGAAAAATACTGAAGCAACTAATGATATTAATGAACCAAATGATGCTATATAATTATATGGTGTATATGCATCAGGGTAATCAGGTATTCTTCGTGGCATACCCGCAAGACCTAAGAAATGCATTGGGACACCACCTATTTTGTTTTTATATACCAAGTATTTCTAAATAAATTTTCTGTATTTAAAGAACTTATCGTTTTTTGTGCTGTTTTTAAAACATATGCTGCCCCTCTAATTGATTTATATTCATTTAAACGTCTTCCTATATTTAATGAAGAACCAACATAGATATAAGTGGGATTTTTATTATTAATAAACATATAAACTCCAGAATTACCTACATATGATTTTATTAGGTTAGAGAAATTAAAATTAGTCGTAACACTGAGTAGGCGAGGTAAAATAAAATTAATTCGTAATTTAGACGAATTAAAATAAAAATCATTGGATTTAACCAAATATAATTTATGAAATACATGTGTATATAGAATCATCATAGTATAGTTAGATTTTATCTTTATATTTAATATAAATATATGTTGCATAAAATCTTTGAGAAACCTTTATAGTTTCCTGCAGATAAACTTAATAAGTCATAGTATTACTCGCCGAGAGCGGGTAATAGACAGACGATAAATTTTAAAGATTAATATCTATTTATATAGAGAATCTTTATTATCTTAAACGGTGTTTCTGCATATGGCAACATTAATTGAAACACAATTTGTGCCATTCCCCCCAAATGAGAATGTAAGATTTACACCAATGAACATTGTCCAAAAATGAATTTTACCTAAAGTTTCATTATAAGCAAATCCTGTTATTTTTCCTATCCAAAAATAAAATCCAGCAAATAAAGCAAATACTGCACCCATTGATAATACATAGTGAAAATGCGCTCGATTGAGATCTGGACTATATTTTAAAATCTAATAAGGATCATCTATACATATAGTCTCTAAAGTATTAAATATTATAAAATATACTTAATTATCAGGTGTTACCCCATAAATTTGTATGTTGATTATATTTATTACTTGTATATAATTTCATATTGACTCCAGTGAGTAGTTAAATTTGCTTGAAATTTCATACATTTAGTATAGTTTTACAAAACACATTAGTGCGTTTGGTGGCAGCATTAAGATTTTACCACATAATAAGAGTCATGTAATGCGATATCTAGAGAGGCATTGGCTAAAATTACACCTGTTACACAAAGATTATAGATTAATAAAATAAACTTTTTGTGGACTATAACATAAGATATTTATATCTTAATCACATTTAGTCTCTGAAGTTAAAATCGTAATAATATACGATTTAACTTGCTTATTACTCTGAAGAACTTTAGCATTCCGCGCTAAATCAAAAGTTTCAAGCATATAGTGAATAGATATAAAGCTTAATAGCTTTAGGACTAACAGGAAATCCTCCAATTGTAAATAAAAATACAACGAATCTTTAATATAAGCCGGCCTAGGCCGGCTCTTTATACCCTATCTAATATATTGGTATAATATAAGGTAAGATCTTAATATTTCCGGGAGGGTATAACCAAATCTTCACTTTATATTATGACACAGATAGTGAATGCGGCTATTTTTGAGTATTTTGTCGCGGCCTATTTTATTTCTTTTTCTAATTATATAATAAGCCTATACTGGTTACCTATCCCCCATCTTTAAAAATTAAGAAAAAGTTATTTATTTATGGTAGGTCATGGTCTTTAACGTTTATTTCATATATCTTTAGTATAACTCTAAGATAAATTTAATAGAAGATGATCTTAAGAATGCAATAGAGACATATAATATTGTTCGATGATTATAAGATTTTCATTGTAACAATACTATAAATTCCCTTTCTTCCATCTTTTTTCTTATTTTAGGCCGCGGCACAAGTCATTCAAGCTATAGTCTATATTTATTATCGCGCAGAGCTTAGTATATATAATTTATAGGCCGGTGTGTACTATACTTAGCCCAACCTTCTTTGCGCGATATACGACTTTATCCTTAATTGTCAGAAATTTCTAATGTAATCATATTTTGGTGAGAGAGGTATTTCCCCGGTCTATTTATATTAAATTCTTTAAAGAAATGGACTTTATTTTCGAATATTTTATTCGTTTAACGTAAAGTCTCTGAAGTTCCTATAATAGTAACTTGCCTATTTACTAATTTTTAACACAGAATATGGCCAATGTCTCTATTCGGCCATAGAATGTAAATAGTATTTCAGGCATATAGTAAAAATTTAGTATTGGACTTGTATATATCCAATAGCAAATAACATAGGTGTATTTAATACTATTGATCCTCCCCATAAAGTTGCTCAAGGTTCAGTCTTTAATCATTTCAGATTCAGTCGACTTATTTCTCAGTATATATGTGTTAATGAATAGAAATTAAAAATTAATATACTTTATTCAGGTTATTATCCTAAAATCCGTTACCGGTGAATTGGACCATTCCTTGTAACATTTTAACTTAATTTCCCATAAATTAAAATATTATGTGGCGTCTGGCCTCTACGCTTTTACATTAATTCCGTCTGATAACCTTTGACGTCATATAGGATGCTAATTAATGATTTAGTTCGACGATTATCCTCATAAAGTTATTAATTCCTTTAGAAGGACTTTTCTCGAGTTTGCCACATCAGAATAATAAACTAAAATAATCCATAGTTATATCAGATAGATATAAATTATTAGTTATAGGAAATCTTTCGAATTGAAAATCTCAATTCTTTTTATTTTTCTGCAGGCCATTTGTCCCTTACTGAAGGAGAATGACAGCCAAGAGAAGATTTTAATACCAGTTGGGACCGCAATTATCATAGTAGCTGCCGTAAAATATGCTCTAGTCATTATCTTGGGTATTGAGATTAACCCGGAAAAATTTTCGTATAATGGGACTATTTCTTTTATTTACACTAATATAGATTTCTAGTGTCATTGGGCGTATAGTCTCTGAAGTTTTTAAATGTTATAAAGTTATTATCTGCTGTTGATCAAGCGCTGCGGTTCTACTCTTTTCCGTACCTTTTCTGCGGACCTCTCCATATTTAAGGTAATTCCCCGGTAGCCCCTATTAGGTATAATTATTCTGCGAAACCGGTAATTAAGCATCACGGCCATTTTCTAATCATCTGATATGGGCCGCGCTAAAATAGCGCGGCCTACTAGAGATACCCATTAAAATAAAATTATGCAGATATAATAAAATTTAGTTTAGCGGGCATGATACTTATCTACCTTACACTTATTTTACTTAATATTAAAATATAATTTAGGTAAATGTGACTGATCCTTCGCAAACCTTAACTTTATTAAATGTAAGAGAAGAAAAATGAACTTAGCCTACAGGAGGCCATGCCCACCAATTAAACTTAATTAAAACATCGTAAAAGGCAGATAGGGGACATGATAGTCCCCCCACTAAGTAATTAAACTTAGCCGAAGTCGAGGGTTAACGCGCGGCTCTAAGGTTCTTTCATTGAACTTTGATTATACTTATTTGAGCCTCTCGTAGGTAATTAAACATAGCTCCCCCTTCTTAAAAAAATTTTAAATATAATTAAACATAGTGGAAATGAAAGTACTCCCCCACTTAACTATTTTAACCCGCAAAAATATAAATAAGCGAAGCGCGGAATAACTAAGGTTATAGAGCGAAGCTAAATACGGCGGGCAAGTTAGTAAGGGGTTAGGTCAGCTTCGCTGCCATGAAATTTAGAAAAGAACTGGTATTTAATAGATATGAGCTACTAAAATTATAGAGCTTCGCGAGCACACTCCCATAAATGTAAAAGTTTTAATAAACCACTTTTATGAAAATGCTCTTTTCTTTGACAAATTCTATAGATTTTTCGGAATTTTAAAAATTTAGGAAATTTATAAGTTAATAGAGGATAATTATCTAAATGATTTAATAATTTTATCAAATTTACATTAGGAAAACTAAATTTTAAGTGGGATGCGAATATTCTATTCATCGCGCTTTGTTTATTTTCTTTATAATAATTTAATACTTTAAAGCCTTGAGATAATCCATCTTTTCGCGCTTCGCTAATTGAATTATGAAGATATGAACGAATATGAGTGTCAATAGGATGTATTTTAAAATTAATAATTCTGAAAAAATTTAAATTAACTAACGATAATCCAAAAATTTGACTAACCTTTGTTAAAGTTAAATAAGATGAATTAATTAAATCTATTTCAAACATAATTTGAGACATTAAATATTTCCCTGATCCATGTTTCTCTTTTTCCAATCCTAAATCGCTAATATTTTCTGTTAAAGGGTACAAAGCCTTTATATTTAATTGCATATGCCCTTTTCGTATATTTGCATCTAATACACCAGATACCCAATAATGTGATATAATTTCATAATTTAATAAAGGTTTAATGTCGGCGTATTGGGTTCCGTCATTCCAAGGCTTATGTGTAAATTCTTTATAATCAGTACTCACCATTTGACTTAAATCCATAGGATTCCAAGATTTAAAAGAATAAGGGAAAACACTAGCATGTGGCATAACAAGATGATTAAGATTATTAAGGGGAGAAGGAAAAGTAGAGTAATTTAGATTAGTCAAAGAGAATTTATTTTTTGTTAATTCATATAGTTTTATAAGTCCCTTCGGTTCAATTATTGAATAATTTATTAAGGCTATATGGGTATATCTTTGAATTTTCCCATATCCAATGATATCGCGTAAAGAATGAATAAGCATGATATCATTGAATTCAAGACTGATATCAATAGTATATCCCAATTTATCAAAATTAGAAATTAATGAAACTTTACCACAACCCTGAATCAACCCAGTTAAATAATAGTTCCAATTTAATTTATTAGTAGGTTTATATTGACTTTTTAAATGGTTTCTTAGTATCAGAGGTAAATTTTTCATTTTTAGTTTTCTTTTATAATTGCGGGTTATTAATAACCCGCCCTTGACGTAAGTTATTTAATGTCTAATTTTTTATTTATGCGCAGCCGGAGCCATTTGGAGCCGGGAGATAATTGAAATAGTTAAAAAGGCAGAATAAAGTGCAGCGGGTTCTCTTATAACCCAACCTTAAGAGGGTAAAATTTAATCATAAATTTGTGGAATATAGGCGCAGCCTATATAGGCTGCGCTAAATATAGTATATATTAAGATTCTATTCGCCGAAATTCATGTAAGGGCCGTACTAGTACGGCTGCGCTAAATATATTTAATTATAAAAATATATTGTCCGGAATTTTGTGGTGGGCCATTATAACCCGACCTTAAGTTGTTTAATTATAAATATTAAGTAATTTTAGATTATGAGGGGGACTAGTCCCCCGCAATTTATAAGTTTAATTTATATAATAAAGTTTGTCTTATTTTATTGAGGGGGGTTTATTAAACCCCATTAACCTGAGTTAATTATTCATCAAGATATGTCGTAATTATGGAGTAAGATTTGAGAACCCCCATTAAATAATTGTATTAGGTATATAAACATTAAAGGGGGGGAGTATATAAGAACCCTTATAAGAAGGATAAAATAAAATCGGAAAGAGGCAGGATTGATATGGATAGAA
>Ga0302230_10001066_pt1 | contig 18967 bp, 21 predicted proteins | sample II_Palsa_N2_1_FD_193523 | JGI IMG/M metagenome (GOLD analysis project Ga0302230, IMG submission 193523) | Peat permafrost microbial communities from Stordalen Mire near Abisko, Sweden - II_Palsa_N2_1 | ecosystem: Environmental > Terrestrial > Soil > Palsa > Peat permafrost | place: Sweden... | reverse complement strand
AGTTGTGGTTTGATAAAAAAAAGCTCATTGACATACTTCCATCCCTCAACGCCCGCGTGTTTGATTAGTTGTGGTTTGATAAAAAAAAGCTCATTGACATACTTAAAGAAATGAAGCAGGCGGCGATCAGCGAGTTGTGGTTTGATAAAAAAAAGCTCATTGACATACTCTTTCCCGGAAGGCGCTCCGCATCCTGTCGGTTGTGGTTTGATAAAAAAAAGCTCATTGACATACTGGAGGCCAGACATGCCCGATTGGTTGCTCAGTTGTGGTTTGATAAAAAAAAGCTCATTGACATACTGTCGGAGTGTAAGGCCTGTGAGGTTATCATGTTGTGGTTTGATAAAAAAAAGCTCATTGACATACTATTGGGTATGATATACACTTTAGTATTAATCCATTAGGGGGCATTTTGGCACTAAAAAATTGACCGGGAAGGCTATTTGGCGGATTGATTCTTCAAAAAATAGGTTCCTAAAACATTTCAATTTGAGTGGGACCAGGGGCTAAGGGGTTTTCTTTGGCGCCCCAGATATTAATGATGTCGCCATACTGCTTGTCTGTAATCTTCAGAATGGAGACTTGCCCCTCTTCGGGAATGGCAATCTTGGTACGTTTAATATGAACCTGGGCACTTTCATCACTTGCGCAGTGGCGACTGTAAACGCTGAATTGCAACATGGTGAATCCATCTTTTATCAGCATTTTGCGAAAGTCCCCGGCTGCTTTACGTTCTTTTTTAGTCTCGACAGGAAGATCAAAGAATACAAAAAGCCACATGATGCGGTATGCGTTTAGGCGTTCCTGCCTGATCATATTTCAGGTAATTCGGGATACTGTAGTTTTTTTGCCATCCCTTCAAAACATTTCGCAAGGTTGGCCGATACGGATTCAATAGCCACGGATAAAGGACTCTTCTCTTCTTTCCAGAGACAGTCAGACTGCAACAATTGAAAGAATTCTGCCTTCCTATCCTTGGTGAGATTATGATAATCGGGAATGCCCCGGATCTGGAGGTATACCAGCCAATCCACAAATGGACGAAAGGGCTCCATAATATCATCGGCCAGCGCAAAACTATTGTATTTATTATGGTGATGAATGCCTAAGGTTACCAACAGGCCACTGCCGGCCAGCGCCCGGGCTACGGACGCCCGGATAAGAGAATAGCCGTAATTGAGGGATGGATTGGGCGGGGGACCATCTCTGTTACGGAGAAAAGTGTCGCCATAAAGGCTCTTGAAGTATATCCTGGCGGCTTGCGCTTCACAATTCGTTGTATCGCCACTGGTAACCCTACCCGCAAGATGATAAAGAGCTAGCGCGCTCTGGCCAGCATATTCGAGTACTTTTGCCTGGTTGCGGATTTTGGCCTTTATCGTTTGTTGCCAGAGCTGTTTTTTCAGGGGTTCGGTTGCACTCAACTGATCTTTGAACCGTTCGGCTTGAATATGATGAGTATCCAAATGAAGGAGCATACTGGCCGGATGGTGTTTGCTGTCGCAAAAAATTACCGCCACATTGGAGTCCGCCAATACTTGCATCAGCGCGGTTGTAAAGGTAATTTGCGGATGATCCAAAATCAGGTAGCCAATGTCCTCAATAGGCCTGGTCACTTCATCTTCTGTATCCTTATTGAAGATGACCAACTGACCCAATTTGGCACTCAAGTGAAAAGGATTTGAAAAGGATAGTATTCGTTTACTCATTGACTGACGGCAATATTTGAATAGTACCTTCATGGCTTATAGTAAAATCAATATTTTCTATGAAGCCTTTGAACTTGTTATGACTCAATTTCCGGAAGGTTTTCCCATCACCAAATTTATAGTCACCGCTTTCCATCTTAAGCAAACTGTTTCGTCGCGCCTCTAAATGATGTGTCAGCGTTATGATACCATACAGGTACATTTCCCCTTCGAATTTTGCTCTTTGAATGGATAATCCCGTCACCTTATATAAACGGTCACTTAAATTCCTATTTGTCTGGTCCGATATAATTTCCTCTGGAGATTTTTCGTATAGCAAGACCTTCAGGTTTTGCTTCAATACCAGATCTTTATTGTTCCTTCTTGCCAACGGCAGGACAATCTTCTTTCCTCTGATAGTCTTTTCCTTATATAACGGATATAGACCCTGAGATTCTCCGACAAGACCTGCCAATTCATATAAATTAATGATTTTGAAGTCTCTCTGCCTACCATTCTCATAAAAGGCCATCAGGTAATTACCGTCAGTCTGAACATAATACCATTGCTTGTGCTCAGGTGCGCCTTCGACATGCCGCTTTAGCTTTATAGGGTTTTGCATTTTATCAGCAAATATCTTCACCTTATAGACTTTGGTAGACTGGGCCAATGCATCTCGCCTTTTTCTCTGTTCGCTAGGCGGTATCTCGAAATATCCTTGTTTCTGGATGACGGCCGCTCCGGTCTCTTCGGCCAATTGCCTAAGGCGGTCATCCACAATATTTTCAATCGCCTTCCTGATGGCATCTAAAGTATTACCGTTAAAGACGAAACCTGTCCGGTATTTGATAATATCATTCCCGTCCTCATCTTTCTGGAGAACGAGGCGACCACCAGGATCTGATATCAATTTTCCGTTTTCCTTTACCGGAATTTTAATGGCGCCGTAAAACGTGTCTTTGTGCAGGCTGCCTTTTATCCCTCTGCCTTTTTGATAGACCGGCACGTTATTTCCGCCGTCTTTTGAATAGACAATGGATCCGTTAGACCTAATCTTCTTTTTCGTTTGTTTCAATACATTGTCTCTGTCTGCGTGATACACAAGAATGTCTTCCATCAGGTTTTGCATGATCGTATAAAACGTACCCGGATCTAAACCCCATGGATTGGGTACCTTAGGTTCCTTCCACTTATTATCCTCCGCCGTCTTATAAGATGCCGCCAGGATATTATAGATGTCAGGCTTGTTCCTTTCTTTGTATAACAATGTCTGTATAATGGCGTCAGCTGCATGATGACTATGGCGGCTTCTGTCTTTCTTTTCGTCTTTACTCAAGGCGCCCCAGATACGTTTTATTTTATCGGTAATTTCTCCTTTCGTCGATCGAACGTGGAAAAAGAGTGTCTTGAGATATAATACACCATATTTAGCAATGATCTGGGTGTCGATTAGTTGGCTGTTCTTAAAGCCATCTGTAATGTCAGTCATCTCAAAGCGTTCCAATTTGCCTTTCCAATATCGGTGATGCAGGCTGCAAAAATGCCGTTCCTGTATGGCATGATCTTTCGCTTCTTTGGTTGAGGCCGAACGACTTTTACGAATGGCCCGGTCGATTCTCTCCTGGTACTGATCGACTTTATCCTGCCATTCCCTGAGCCGTGGTTGGATGGAGGAATAGCCATGTGCCTCTTCCGTGTAGTTCGGTAGCTGCGATGGAAGTAACTTGTCCTTTATTTCATTGTTGTAGTATTTAAAAGCGATAGTTTTATTTTGCAGGCTGTCATCAAAACTAAGGCTACGAGGGATGGTATGCTCAACATCAGTAGTGAATTCATCGAAAAGGTCGCTGTCGCTGATGGTCTGTCCAGTGTACAAGCAGGCACGTGCCGGTTGCTCTTCTCTTAGCCTGTAGCGGTCAATATAGGTGGACAAATCTTGCGGTAATGTCCTGTTCTGTTCTTTGAAGATTTTTTGAATCTCCCCGGCATATTTTTGATTTACCGCCTGACGTTCCCTTTGATATCGTTCGATAGCCTGTCTTTTATTGGAGTCGTTGAGCTCTCTTGCCATTTCAACAATCACATGAGTGTGGTCATCCACAAGATCGTTTTCAATGAGGTAATTAACGAGTTTTCTAAGCTCATGCAGTGTGCGCATCGCCATCGGATTCCGAATACTATCCGTTCGGGGGCTGTTGAGGATCTTTCTTGCCACCATACCCGGTGCATCCAGAGCGGGCAGGAAAGATTCAATCTCGCTGGGATGATAGAGCTTATTCAAGAGCTTTTCCCCGGGATCGATCCCAAGTGCCGTACCAAGGGCCTTTTTGAGATTGGATTCCAGGCGGGGTGGCTTGATGAAACTGAGTTCACCGCTGGTAGATAACCTTAAGGCCTGTTCATATAGCACTGCTATCTGCTGCCGATACAGCGAGTGGTCTTCCGGTGAGAGTTGGCTCCATTTTCCAGTTCCGAAGTAATGCCCGATGGCCTGCCCAATATCCTGATGATCGTCTGAATCCAGCGTATATTCCGGCGTGTTGCGGGCAAAACGTTGATTATATGGCAGGTTATTGTATTGGCTGATCAGGCCGTTCACGATATCGGTAATGTTCTTCTCCCGGGTGATGTGTGACATCTCCGTCTCGACTATCGAAATGATTTCCTCCTGGCGGGACTCCCAGCATGACCTGCCGATCAGGGAAGGGATGTTAGCTAGAAAGACGGCTTTGTCATAGCGCACTTGTTTTTCAAGCCAGTAGTTTATTTTTCTTATGGCTTTGAGGCTTAAGTTGGCGTATCCCTGTTTGACGGGTATCCGGACAAAGTTGTCTGCCTCTTTTTCTGAAAGGTTTAGTTGATGGATTATCTTTTCCCTGATGATGACCTGATCTTTATCGTTGTCCATCTGGAATAGCCAGTGCCAAAGATCGTAGAGATCAAGTCCATTTCCGTGGTATTTGAATGCAGATGAGCGTTTCTCGTTTTCTTCCCAATGAATCCTTTGTAAAGCCTTAGCCCGAAGTTCCCAAACTTTTTCTTCACCCAGGACGGCAAAAAGACCAGCCAGGGTGGGACACCCGGAGAGGGTCTGCCGATCTTTGTAGTTGAAGATCCGGCCCGGATGCTGCCGGGTAAGAGCTTTGCTGATGTCGGTGAAGGGAAAAGCAGGGCTTGAACGGCGGAAGAATTTTTGTTGAGCCAGGGATCTTTCAGCCGAAGTCAAAGGATGCCAGTTTTTTTTGCCGTCATCAGAATACCTGATATTATTCAAGACCTGCCACATCCGATAGAGTTCGAATTCCGGGTGGGATATAGGGCAGCGGCTTTTGTCTTTTTCATATATGCATTTCCCGACCACGCCTTTCTGTGATTTGAGGGGGCGTTGTTCAAAGATGACTTTTCTGATTTTCTCCGTTAGCACAGGATTAAGCTGCTGGCAGGAAGCGATTTGAAGGAATTCAGCCTGAAGCGTCAATCTGCTGATATTCGTGCTTTCCTCTTTTCTTCTTCTGGCCCTACCCCCTTGGCTGATCTCATGGGACAATTGCTGACCTATGGTGTGTCCAGTGAGCTTTTCCTCTAATTCGTTGATTGCTGTGGCTACTTTACCTAACTGTACACGCTGTTTCGGACCTGGGCTGTCGTCTTCTTCTGGTACCTGGTCATCTGCATCCAATGCTTTGTCACTGCGATTGCTGAGATAACCCCGTCGCTGTGTGAGGTGGTAGCAGATTCTGCCAATCGCCTCCGGACTGAGGGGGTTGATAAGAGCTGCTGCGCGTAGCTCGAAGGGGTTCAGATAATCGGGTATTCCGTCGTTGTTGAAATCCAGTCTGAGCCAGTTTTTAAATAGGACACTTTGTGGATACTTCTTTTCTCTTTTTCGAGAGGGGTCTTTCCAGAGACTTAATTCTTCTATACTCAGGGGACAAAGTTTGTTGTTGATGAGCAGCGTCAGCAGATCGATTTTTCTCCACCTCCTGCGTTGATGGTTCTTTCTGGCGGATCTTGCCTTTGTTCGTTCAGCGGCCCGTGAGAACTCTTTACCCTGGTTCTCACCTACACCCTTTTCGAAAATGACAACTCCTTTGCGGATGATCTGATCAGGGCCAATGCCAATGTCGGTGTCTCTGATGGCCCAGCCTATACTATTGGTTCCTAAGTCGAATCCAAGGATTTTGCTCATGGCGGTTATTAGGGGTTCATTAAAGAATCAAAAAAAGTTTGGATGAGCAGCTATATCTAGCAGCAATGACTGGGTTAAGGAAGACAGGTCTTAAAGGAGGTAGTACGAGTAGGGTCAGGAATAATTTGGATAAATATATGATTTTTCTTTCCTTTACAATTCATTGAGCTTTTTTTATCTTACCACAATAAGGCTATATGCCGTAGGTAAAAACCTTTGACCCTGCATCGTCTAACGCTCTGTAGGGTCTTTTTTTGTTTCTAGTGAATTGTGTTTCACGGGCTTCATCAAGTTGATGGGTTGTTTGGTCCTTTGTTCAGACCAGTTTATCCCCGATGACATTCTTAAACCCTGCTCCCATATTGAGTGTGGGCATGCGAAATTGCTTATTCAGAAATGTATCAGCCAAGCTTTTTCGAAGTACGGGGGTCATCCATAACTCCTTATTTCGACTCAATAAAAACGATAAAATTGTAAATTATTTTGAACATAGTTACTGGAATAGTTTTACAATAAGGATAAACAACTGTTAATATAGTTTAGCCAATCTTCCTTCTTTTGCAGGGGCAGTTGGAAAAAGGTGCCCGATACCTGATCGTAAAAAAAACCGCCGTAGGAACTGATCAATATTTTCCTGATTTTCCCATCATACAGACAAGTAGCCACGACTCCTCCCATCCAGACGGGCGACTCTTCAATATGCAGCGGCTCTATTCCGTGTAAGAAATTCGCCATGGAATCTGACTGTAACTGATAATTTTTGAAAAAGCTAAGACTATCCGCTGAAATGGAAAATTGTACCGCGTCCTTTATATTATATAGACGCCAGTGGCTTGTTTGTTGCCAGTTGATTGGACTTTGACTGTGAGTAAAAGACAGAACCGTGAACGCCAATAAAACAATTTTCATTTGTGTGCTTTTTTTGATGAAATTCTGAGTATCTCGAGGATAAATATGTCGACGAGTATGATTATCCCGACAATAATAGTGACCCAATAGAGCGCAACCCAAAGGGCATCTCTTTTGATATCTCCGATTCCCCAAAACAAGCCATAGTTGCCAAGATAAAAACAGCTTAAACCCAAGAATACATAAACGAAGCCTGCGCGACCAATCACCCCGAATAAGCGCAAAAGAACAATAAGCATCGAAGCCGGCAGGCAGATCGCCCAGCTCACGAAAAAAAAGCCGAATAACCCCGGCACATCCGATCCTTGGTTCGCTATCCGGGCAAAGTATGTCGACAATGCGGCAAGGATGGCCGCACTCAAGACCAAATTCCACCATTTCGCGAATTTGCTCATACTACTTTTTTTAATTGCATTGCCCAATATTGCTATGCGTGACAGGCGGGGCCGTATTAACTATCATGTTGGGTATTTTGTCTGTCAAGATATCTTCACCTAAGTCCCCGGGGTCACAACCGCTACCTCCCGGCCATGAGCCGATAGTCCGCGGCAAATTGATTCCAGCCTGGGCAAAGGTGTTGATAGCAAAAGTCGAGCAATTATTTGAATTCAAATTATACAAAAACGAGCTATTATCTATTGCAGAGATGTAGTTCAGCATATCATAAAATTGGGCATTATTGACCGTGAAGGTTCCACTGATATTGTATTGATGGAATTCGTCATCGCTGAACTCGCCAGGAGAGGATGGGCTGGTCGGCTTTACTGTCGTTGAGGGATAGAAGCCGATGTTCCTCGTGATCGTTGTATTTCCGTATGATTCAGTAAAAATCAGAAAAGTATGGCCGGCATTGATGATGTTTGATGCTTGAGTGGATCCGGTTGGGCCGCCTGATGTTACTGTCCAGGAGTCTCTTGTACCTGGGACGGGCTGCGCAATAGCCAAAGTTACTGTGTAAATGTGGTCGCTTCCGCCTACATTGGTGAAGCAGCTGAAATAAGCTGGGACGCTAGCAATGCGGTTGGTCGGCGGAGCAATTAGCATGGTAACCGCCCCGGCCCCCCCGCCCCCTACATCCGAATAATCCGTGCCGGAAAAAGCCGTAGACCCGGCGCCGCTTTCCCCTCCAAAAGAATATAAAGTACAGGTCGATTCCTCCCAGGCTTCTCCATTCTCCGCGTCACCAACCGCATAGTTGTAGCCATCTATTTCAGTACAAACGGAAACGGACATGTCATCGGCGATGACAGGCCTTCGGGTAGTAGCCGAGACCGTCAGCAGCTGGCCGATCCTTTGAGGGCTCATTAATGAATTCCCGCTGTAATCTTCCGATAGCACTATCCCTGAGAAGACTTGGCTGTTGGCTATAGCATTACTGTCTGGAATGAGCGTTAATACCTGATAGCTGAATTTCCCGGTTGAATCCCGGAATATCACCAGCTTGGTTATTGAACTTAGATCCAGCAGGTTGGACGCGGCCACGGGAGTTCTGACGAAAAGTAGATTTTCAAAATTGATGGGTACTATTACTACCGGACCAACAGACAGGGTCAGTACCTTAGCCTGATCCCACTGCGGAGATCTCACCTGGTTAGCACGAAAATTTTGGCTATTGAGGGGCAACTTCTGACCCAATACGCCACTGAAGAAATTTTGAGCTTGGACAATAAGCGGATTCGGCTGTGAAGTACTGGCGATTCTTTTTTGACAGGCCATGAAGCATAGCAGCAGTAAAAAGATGAATGTTCTTTTCATTGTATAAGGTTTGTATAATTTTATTCGTGGGATAAAATTAAACACAATGAAGATCGGGTGTGCTAAGGGAAATACTTAGGTCGGACAAATTAAAGTTGTCAATTGCATATTTCGAAGCATAGAAGTCGGCCTCAATCTAACGGAATCAGGAGATTGAAAACAAGTAAAAGTTGTCTAAATAAGAGACCGCTCCTGGAAAGGAACGGTCTTCTATTATTCCTAAATCTTAAAGACTTAAATTATGAAAAAATGTCGAATGTTGGTTCTGTCATTAATGAAATAAATAAGGGCCGCCACAATTGAAATAGCGAAACCAAAAAGGAGAAATGTCTTCCTTTTGGTAAACTAGCAAATGTTATTTATTGGTATGCATCTTTTGTTGTTTGCCAGTAGGACGAAGGGTGATAATCTATGGAATCGACCTTATCCATTTCTCGGACTTCATACCCGGATATCTTGGATAAAGGCACCTGGTTTGTCGGACCAAATAACAACCTCAAGTCTCCTTTTTTGATTAGAGAGTCTTTTGGATCCTGAAATATGGGAATTTTAACAAGCTGCTGGCCATGCGTATTAAATAAATCTGTAATTTCTATCGGCGGATTCCGAACCGGGTAATACTTCCTCAGATACCTTTGGTAGACTACGACATCCTGGCGAATCACATCGCGGTCTATGGTGCCTAAACTGGAGATCATAGCCTCGAACGTCGGAGAATCTCCTTTTCTGATGGCATCGATTACTGCTGTTGAAGTAGCCGTAATTTGCTCCTTGGCAGTCAAATGAAGACATCCTATGAGACTGGACAATATAATCGTTGATCCAATAATTCCGACTAATATTTTCATTTGCTCTGGTTGAATAGTTTTACCGGTGAACCTACCAGGTGATTGCGATTGCCTCTGCATAATTGCAAAGGTTCGCTACTGGGTAGCTTGCCCCGCCCGTTGCCAATATGATAAAGGGTGATAATGTGTCGAATCAAACTTATCGATTCCTCCAACTTCGTAACCGGTTATCTTTGATAAGGGGGCTACATTGGTCGGGCCAAAAAATAACCTTAGATCACCTTGTTTAATTGGCGCATTTGCGGAATCTTGAAAAATATGAATTTTAACAAGCATCTGGCCATTGGTATTAAATAAATACGTAATCTCTATGGGCGGATTCTTTTGCGGATAATATTCTCGAATATACTTCCGGTAGAGTGCGACATCATGGGGAATGCCTTCGCGATTTAAAGTGCCTAAATTTTCAATCAAATCTTCAAATTTTTCTAAGTCTCCTTTCCTAATGGCCTCGATTACTTTTGTGGCCGTAGCCGTTATTTGTTCCTTGACAGTTGACTGACTACATGCTGTAAGACACGAGAAGATAATCATGGTTCCTAGAATTCCAACTAAAGCTTTCATTTCTTGTGTTTTTTGAGCGAATTGATCGCTTTTATTAAATCTTGGTATTTACCCAAAGCTTCCAAAGTCTGCGACTGAACTTGTATGTTATTATTTTTTAAGATTGATATTCCTGTCTGCAAGACACTTAGGCCATATTTCGCTGAATTTTCCGCGTCAGATACGTTGATAGTAGGCAACGTTCCGTCTTGGACAAAGTTGGTTAAATCATCTTTAAACCCTACTGAAAATGACGAGGCTCCTGCCGATGAATTGACTAGTGCTATTGATCTATCAAATTCAGATTGATTATTAAACAGGTCCCCGCGAGCACGCCATTTTTTCCAATCGGTAGTAAACATCTCGATCCATTTACCGACTTCCTTGAACGCTGATCCGGCTGCGTTTGCCTTATCAGCAAATTGTTTGCTTGCTTCCGCATCCGGTGTTAGCTTTCCGCCTGCGGTACTGGGTGTTGGATCTGGATCCTGGTCATCCGCGGAGAAGGTCCAAGGTGTTTTTTTCAGAACGTCATTTGCCGATGTGAAATGCGGTTGGCCATCATCCGGGATATCTCCCTCTGGGCCTGTTTTTACGCTCGCGGGTGTAAAAAGAGGGTTTCCACTTTGGTCTTTGAAAATTTGAGGAATATTGGAAGCTACCAGGGAGACCTGTGCTACCCAAACTTTAGTGTCCTTTCCATTAATTTGCTGATTTGTATATGACCCCGTTTCCCTAAACCAGGCACTATTGAATGGTAATAGTTCTAAGCCCTCTAAATCAATTCCAGCGGTCACCTTGTCCTCAGCATAACAGTAATCGCTTATGCTTGAATATATCGTCGCCAATGGATCAAGCTGCCAAAACCGCCCTATCTGAGGATCCTGTAATCTGAAATGCATATCGTACATGTCCAAGCCACTCCCATCGCTAAATTCTTTATTCTGGAATTCCTTCCCGCTGAGTTTGTATTTATTTGGTGCGTAAGCTTGCTTCAAAGCCATATCCGTGACACCAGGCATTGACAACCCGAACGGGTAATAGTTAGGCCCTTTTTTATCCGGGACGTCTTTTTTCCCTGGGGATAGTGCCAAAAAATTCCGGGACTGTTCAAAGAGCTATTGTCCTGTAAAATATACTTTTTTCTCCGTCTTTACTCTTACCCGGATAAAATTTTGTGCAAGACAATTATCGCTAGTATCTGCAAAATAAAGAATAGAACAGTATGAAGGTAGGCTAATGTTATAGCCGCTTTGTTGCCATCGCCGCTTTCTATTTCTGTGCGGCCTTTCTTATATCGGAAGTAATTTTTACCGGGCATAGTTGGAGCTTTTATTATTGATCTTCCATTATGCCCGGGAGCCGGTTCTAAGGTAAGGTGCATATTAAGGTCGAAACAAATTTTTCTTTTTAGAGCCGCACATTCGAACGTTTTTGGAGCAAAAAGTGAACTTCTCTGACGTTTTTGTCTACCCTGGCCGGCTTTTACATAACATGACCTTATCGATTCGCTTCGCACACGGCTCGGGCCGTGTCCGATAAGCACATTATGTAAAGCAGCGGAGCTGCCGCCGGCCAGGGCCACATTGCTACGTCCTGCTGCAACCTTATTTCGCCCCTTCCGTCCCCCTCCGGGGGAGACGGTTTTTTTAGGATATAGGGGGATGGCGGCTGTCAATGGATAACGGGGTTCCCTGGTTGTTCGGCCGGAGCGCAGCGGAGGCCCAATCATGAGACAAAAAAAAGCCCCCCCTATTCGGGGAGCTCGTCTTCGTTCATCTCATCGTTGATGTCATCGGGTTCCGGCAACTGGCCGTAGTTCATCAGGGCCTCCATGGTGTTGTTTCCCGATGCCAGGATCCGGCCGGCATAATCGGCCTGGAAGAAGTCTTCCTGGTCCACCCTCACGGTGATGATCTTTAATTCTTTTCCTTCTTTTACAATGTAAGTCATGATGATTGATTTAAAAATGGATGAAAAAAGTAATCCCCTTACACCCCACCAGGGAGGGGTTACTTTTTTCATTTTAAAAGCAGTTGGCTGACATGGTAAAAGGAAAAGAATATCACCGGCGTCAGGAGGGCATTAGCGGCCTTTCCTGGCCTTATCCGTGGGCGGCATGACAACAATCATCCGGACGGGTAGACAGGGTTACTAATGCCCGGCTTATGCGCTGCTGTTGGGAGGTGTGCAGACGATCAACTTTGCACTGCCGCTGCCCCCTGTCTGCCCGGCTGGATGCACCAACGCCGTTACTACTGCCCGGACTTGTTCTACTGCTCATCGGCGGCGGTTGCTTATTGTGTCGCCTTTATGTCGGAGATTGGCCGGAGTATACTTTGCAGGAATGTGGCCGCGCGGGACTCGGGAGAGTAGCGGACGAGGCCCTACCGCCACCACCGCCATGTGGCAGGCCGTGCTGACCGGGGAAGGCCGAGCTTCGAGGCCGCCGGGCAGCTACCCGCCGGATCGGCCTTAGCGTTATGCCGTAGCGCGAGAGGAGGCAATATGATCAGATAAAGCGGCCCGGCCACCGGCAGGTGGCGGACAAACAAGAGGCAGCGGGTGGATGCGGCTTCCGCCGCAGCCACGGGCAGCTGCCCGAACGGAGCCGGGGTGAGCTGCAAGGGACGTGACAGCGTGCGGAGCACCTGGCGCGGCAGTTGCCGAGCCCTGGTGGAGGGAGACCTATTTTCCTGGTGAGTGGTGCAGGCCTGTGCGATGGTTATTCTTCTTCACCTGGCCGGCGGAAGCCGATGCGTGGACGGGGTTCCAGGGGAGGGTTTAGTAGCTCCTTGAGCGCAGCAAAGATCATCTGTATGTCTTCACTATTTTGAACGGCCTGTCTTTCAAATTGTTCCAACTTCAGCAGTATGTCTTTATGGGTAAGCAGCATTTCACGGAGCTTTACAAACACGTCTATAATTTTTATGCTCATTTCAACGGCCCTGCTGCTTTTTAATACATTAGACAACATCAGTACCCCATGCTCTGTAAAGGCATACGGAAGGTATTTAGAATGGGCGCCGTGTCTTAAGGTCGCATTTTGCGACCTTAAGTTTTCATTCTCCTCCTGGGTTAATTCGAACATAAAATGAGCGGGGAAGCGGTTGAGGTTTCTGTTTACCTGCTCCTTTAATCGTTTGGTTTCCACCCCATATAATTCTGCCAGATCTCGGTCTATCATCACCTTTTGACCTCTGATCAGATAAATTTTACTGATGATCGCTTCGTCTGCTACGACTATTGATTTAATTGATTCTGCCATAAGATTAGTTTTTGAGGTGTCGCAATTTGCGACACCATGATAAAATTATTTATTCCGACAACTAAAACGGGTGGAACTTTTTCACATCAGCCTGCAGTTCATCCAGCAGTTGTTGTTTGTAGGCTTCCGTAGAGCTGACGTACCGGTGACCGGCCAGGTATTGGGCCTTACGCAGGTCATGGATTTTTACCCAATGGGTGATGACTGACGCCCTGATCTGATCCAGGTTCTTTACTGACGCGTTGATCTTGCGCAGTTGTACCAGCAGATAACCGGTAACATTGTAAAAATGTTCCCCATTGTGCCATTGCAAAAACAGCTTGTCGGAGGGTTCCTGCACCTGGATGAACGCTTTTCGGACAGTCTGCACGTAATCCATCAGTTCGTAGACCTGGTAAGGTTCCAGCGTTAGTATCCTTTGGGCGATCCTTCGCTGGCTCTGCACGGTTATGCGCCCTTCCCGCAGCTGAAGATCCTGTACGGCCAGCGCCTTTAATTCCTCTACCCGCAACCCCTGGTTGACGAGCAGCCCTACCATGACCTTGTTCCTGCGCCGTGATAACCAATTCCGCTCCTGCGGTGGAACGACCTTCCCCGGTTCCTGTTCGATCTCGACCGGGTATTCCCGGTAAAGTCGTTGCAGTTCCTGCGGGGACAAGATGTGGTAACACGCTCTTCGTTTGATGCCCCGCAGCTTGATAAATGTTGCCGGGTTGTCTTTGCTCATCCCTTCATGGATAAAAAAATCGTATAACTTTCGAACGTCGATCATATAATGGGCGATCGCCTTTTGAGAGACGCCCCGCTTCTGACAGGTTTGTACGTAACCCATCAGGTCATTGTAATTCATCGCGGCCGGCTCCGGGATGTTCTCCTGTTCAGTCCAGGCTAAAAACTCGACGGCCTGCCGGACAATGGTTTGTATTGTCGCCGAGCTATACCCCTTCAGGGTAAGCCATTCGCGGAACTTCGGATAATTCAGTGTCATGTGTGGTGGATTGAATCGTTTGTAAATAATGGGTGTAGAGCTGGGTGCTTTCCAGGGAGGAGTGCCCTAAAAATTCGGCGATGCGTTCCAGGCTCATGCCGCCCGCTAAAAGATGCGTGGCAATGCTGTGGCGGAGCGTATGCAGGTGGACATCCTTTCGGATCAGTTCGTCGTCCCCGGTCAGCTGGATGAGCTTTTGCAGACGTAGCAGCATGGCCGCTCCGCTCAGCCTCCGGCCGCTGGGGCCGATAAAGAACGCTTCGTTCCTTGCCGCCAGAAAGTAGGGCCGGCCTTCATAGAGATAGTCTTGCAGGCAGGTCATGGAGGGGCCGGTCAGCGGTACAAAACGTTCCCGGTAATTCTTCCCCTTTCTGACATGCAGCAGCGCCTTGCCTGTATCCAGGTCTTCCCGGTCGAGATAGTAGGCCTCACTGCGGCGCAGGCCGCAGCCGTAAAAAATGGTCAGCATGGCCCGGTCGCGTAATTGCATGGCGTCATGCCAGGCAGGCCCGCGGTCATTTTTACCCAGCTCATACCGCAACCGGGTGGCTTCATACAATAGACCGACCTCCTGCACGGTGAGGATATCTGTTATCCGGCCTTCATCCGCCTCCGTATCGATATCCAGGGACGGCAACAGGAGCTTGCCGCTTTGCCGCAGGTAGTCGCCGAACCGCTTATAGGCCTCCAGGTGCTTATTGAGATAGTTGTTGCTTAACCCGCCGCCGCGGCGTTGATTGGGCCGTTTTTTCAGGCGGGTGTAGTGTTCCCTGATCAATCTATTATCGAGCTGGGCTAAGGCGGTGTAGCCCCTGGATTCGGCGTAATACAGTAATTCCTGCACATAGTTGGGTAACTGGTAAACGGCCTGTTCATTGTAGCCGACGGTCGTGAGCCATTCCCGGAAGCTGCGGACAATATACCGGTAGGCTTCACTGTGTAAAGCAAGTTGTTTCATACAATAATTTTTTTGAGGGGGTGCTCCTGATAAAAATGGTGAGCCGTCAGCCTACCGGGTTGGTTTTCATCTTCTTTGTCGGCTCACTGCCCTTGTGGGCCGGTGTCGGGCTGCTGAGCCGGTGGGTCATGCTGTCCAGTACACTGCCGATGCTGTCCTGCAACTGACGGTATTCTTCATAGGATACGATCTCATAATGATGGGCCCTGGTGGTTTGATCGGTGATGCGTTTAATATAACCAGCCTGCAACAGGGCACTGTGATAACGCTTGACGGTCGAGATCGGGAGGCGGAGCCGGCTGCGGACGCCGGCATTGGTAAAGCGCGACTCGCCGTTTTGCTGTAGCCAGGCTTTCAGCGCTTCCAGGTGGTTGCGGGTAGCGCCGTTCAGCTCGTCGCTCTTGCGTAGTAGGATCTCCCGTAGCAGATCGTTGGCCTCGCGGATATCTTCGAGCGTGGTTTCGATATAGATCTCCCCGGTCGTCGGGTCGACTTTCCGGTCCCGCTGGTATTGCTTGTAAAACGTGATCACTTCGATAAAAGCGAGGTAATGGGCATTGCTGCGGCGCTGCTTGAACACTTCGCGGGGGATCTGCAACTGCTCGGCATAGGGGTTGCGGACACTCACGGGTTGCAGGACGCGCTGCACGTTCTGCAACAGCTGGCGCGCCTGGCTTTCGGCGGGCACGTCGATTCGGCCTGCGCTTAACTTACGCTGGTAGTCCATGATCCGCTCGTCCTGGTCGCCGGTCTCGTCCAGGTAGATCAGAAAACTCCGGTTGGCATTGTCTTCATACAGGCTCTCCTGGGTGGTACAGCCGGCAATGCTGACGGGGCCGTGGACTTTCAGGTGGATGGTGCGCGTATGGCCGTTGCGGTCTTTGATGGTGACGGTTTTGCTGATGCGTTGTTTGCTTTGCAGTTCCCGCAGGGGATACAGGGCCGACCAGATCCCGTCGAGGTCTTCGATCAGGATCAGCTTGTGACCCAGCTCCGCCTGGTCAAAGTAGTAAAAGGCGTTCTCGGTGAGGGCGGTGATCTCGATGCGGTCTTCGTCGGGGATGAGCTCGCCTACCTTCTCTTGCAGGTGGCTCTTACCCGTACCGCTGCTGCCGAAGCTGACGATGTGCAGGGGCCGGTGGGTTAACCGGGAGGTGAAGATCAGCCACATGATCAGCCGGTTGGTGGTCTCGCCGATGATACCGCTGCGACCGATCAGCTCATTGGTCTGCTGCAATAGTCCGGGCTGCTGCAAAAAAGTAACGGCGGCGGTGGTGTCCGCTTCGCTGAGTGCCTTCTTCACTTCTGTCGGGGTCTGCCGGGCGGCGATCTGTTCGGCCCGGTATTTTTCCAGCTGCTGGGTGATCGCGGCCAGCGCCTGGGCTACGGGGGTGATGCCGACTTCCAGCCGTTCGGCGATCTTACGGGTGAGCTTCTCGACCTGGTTGTCATTGTACAGGTCGAGGCTTTGGTGCATGGGCAGCGCTGCCAGATCCGGGTTGTTCAGGTAGTGGGGGAACTTACGGGTGACCATCTCGGTGCGGATCGTCACCCGCAGCCGATCCAACCCTTCCAGCCGGATACCGCCCAGGATGGTAAATTTCAACTCGTCGGTCGTGTAGGTGATCGCATCAGGGTGACTGACATTGATGGCAGGCGTTGTTTCCATGTGGATAAATTCGATTTCTGATATATTTATCGTAAAACTAACCCATTTATCAGAAGTGAGCAAGATTAATTTAGCTTGATTCTGACATTTGTATCGGCTATCTTTGCCAAAGGCTTTGTAAATCTGCCTTTTAAACGATAAATATGACTTTTGGCGAACAAGTAATGAATCTGCGTAAGCGCAAGGGGATATCTCAGGGGGAATTCGGTAAACTGGTGGGTACTTCGGGGGATATTATCGGCAAGTATGAACGCGACGAAGTAAAACCTTCCATCGAGGTCGCCAGTAAGATCGCGGATGCCCTGGAGGTTTCGCTGGACTACCTGGTCGGTAAAACCAATGTGGAGATCGACGCTAAAACGCTCAGCCGGTTGCAGGATATTCAACTGCTCAACGAGCAGGACAAAGCCCATATCTTCGAACTGCTCGATGCCTTTCTGCGGGATAGGAAAACGAAAAAGGCCTACGCCTCCTAGCATTCGGTTTACTTAATTTAAGCTCAAAAGAAAGCAATGGAGCATGAACTCTTATTAATCAAAAATTTTGTAATTAAAGACCGGCAGGAGCGATATCTTAATCTCATTGCGACAGAAAAGGGAAGGAAAAAATTCAGGACCTATATTGGTCATTTCAAAGACCTAAATACCAAATGCTGCATCCATCTCAATTCTTTACAATCACATTTAGAACTACAGGATTTGTTGAAGTCAGAAGGGGCTTCTGATGTATGTTATGTTATTTCAGAAAATTCCAAATATGATCTGAGAACTCTTCCTATCATGGATGCAACCAAGCAATTGTTTAATTCAGGAATAGCTTTCTTTCTGTCCTGCCTACCAGGAAAACTAGTTTATTATGAGGGGGAAGACGCCAGCGAAAGGTTTATTTTAAAAGCATGATCTAATCATAAGTATGGAAAGTGGAGAATTTAACTTCTATATCGCCGCTAATAAGTTCTTCCGCTAATTTAAGAATTGAATTTTCAACCTCGAATTTTTGAATGCGGTTACTAAATTTTTCTGCTTCCTGCAATCTTAATAACATAAAATGTTGGAGAGAAAGCGCCTTGGCCACTTTCTCTCTAAAATCAATTTTTCCTTTGGCTAATCCTAGCACAGTAACATAGCCGTAATTCGCATCTTTAATGCTACTACGAATTTGATCAATCTTTATATTGGCCGTAGCTATCCAAATTTCGTCATGTCTAACTCGGGTATTCATGATGGGTACTATTAGGTGACTTTTCTCCATTTTCATCTGTAGGATGATAATGATCTCCGCCTTTTTTAGGATTAGTATGCTTCACAGGGGCTTTCTTCCCTTCTTTTCTGGCAGCATCCTTTGCTCTTTTTTGACTTGAGTGTTTTACCGTATTGACTTGAGGTTTGCCACTCGCCCCTAATTTATTACCATATGCATCTGTTGGATGTCCGGCAGCCGTTTGACCAGCTGCGGTGGCTGCTACTACTACCGGTTTTTTTGTATCCGCAGGTAAGGTAAGCACTATCGGTTTTGTGGCTGGCCCGTCCACAACAGCAGGCTTAGGTGTAGACTGAAAGACACTACTGCTTACTTCATATATAAATATTCCAATTACCCCGACATCGCCACCTACTTCAATTAACGGCCCACCTACCTCCGGATCAGCCTGTTGTGCTGCATTCTGAACAGCCTGCATGGCTTGAAGGGTGAGCTCACAGCATGTTACGTCACCTTTAGGGTCGTTGTGTTTTATAGGGTCATTCCCCATTGAGGTATAAGGCGAAATACTCTCAAGATCCCCTACTTCTGCCTCGTCCTCCGCATTCTCATTTTCGACAGCCGCAGGGTTAATGCTTGCATCTGCTTTTGGGTCTATCTGCCACCATCTCCCCAATTGCGGGTCCAACTCCCTAAAATGTGTCTCATACATTTCCAGGCCAGACCCATCTGAGAACTCTTTGTTCTGTAACTCAGACCCTTTGTTGAATCTATATTTATTTTCCGCATATGGAGTCTTCAATGCCTTGTCGGATATGCCGCTCATCAAGAGGCCGAACGGGTAATAGTTAGGCCCTTTTTTATCCGGGACGTCTTTTTTCCCTGGGGATAGTGCCAAAAAATTCCGGGACTGTTCAAAGAGCTATTGTCCTGTAAAATATACTTTTTTCTC
>Ga0302230_10001061_pt1 | contig 19066 bp, 23 predicted proteins | sample II_Palsa_N2_1_FD_193523 | JGI IMG/M metagenome (GOLD analysis project Ga0302230, IMG submission 193523) | Peat permafrost microbial communities from Stordalen Mire near Abisko, Sweden - II_Palsa_N2_1 | ecosystem: Environmental > Terrestrial > Soil > Palsa > Peat permafrost | place: Sweden... | reverse complement strand
AAAATTCACTTTGCATTCATCGTTCACAATCGACATTAACTCGACGAAGAAAGGGAAAAGGAACCCTAGCACTGCGATGGCGGACACACCTCACAGACAACAACTCGAATAAGTATGCCTTGTCCGACAATATGAAAAGGAGAGAAGAAAAGATGCGGTTGAATGTGCATGAATAGAGATGTAAATTCTCATCAATTGTGCACTCGGGTGTAATTATTTGCCAATTTTTACAACTTTTCTACGTCCGATAGCGGATTCGGGGGTTTAGATCGACGATGCGGAGATTGTGCATCTTGGCCATGGTCTCGGTGTCGTGGTAACTGGTAAGGCCTGTGCAGAAAAAGAAATTAAATTAAATAAAAAAACGTAGATTGATACATTTAAGTGTTGCGCGGACGACATTGGCCCTGTTCATGGAGCCTCGGACCTTACATCCCAACGTAGTGATGCCCGCTAGCTCGCAGATGGTTTGGACGATCGGGTGGGCAAGCACACCCTTGTGCTCTGCAAGCGGCCACATCTCCACGACTGTGGCGCCAACCTTGACCTTTCGACGGATAGGAACAGTCATGCCCAGCAAGCGGTTGATCGGGAGGAGGTTGCGCATCGCGCGGCGAGCACCCTTTCGTGTTGCCTGGACATTGGGGGGGAAAAAAAAAAAGTTGACGAGAGAAAAGAAAAAGAAAATATGAGACGGACCTCCATGGGGGTGGCCGACTTGCCCATAGCAAAGCCGAGGGCGCCGTTCTTGTTGCCGACAATTACATACGTTCGGATGGAGTCGCGACGACCACCGCGGACAGTTTTGCGGACGCGGGCCGTCTGGGAAGCGGGAAAGGAAAAGGAAAAAAGAAAGGGTTTTAATAAATAAAAACGAAAAGAAAAACAAACCAACCTCGACGATCTTGTAAAACAGACCAGAGTTCTTGGGGAGAATGGGGATTTCCGCAGAAGACATGGATTCCATGTACATCCGGTCCTTTGATGCCGAGTCTTTCCCATAGTTTTCAAAATACTCTTCGTCTTCCATTTCGTCGTCTTCGAGGTCCGACAAGGCAGCATCCATTCGCTGCTTCTGCTTCTGACTCTCCTCAGAGTTGATCAGATTGCGCATGCCGAGGCCGCGAGCATGGTCTTGGGCTATGCTGTCCTTGGCCACCTGGTTCAGGTACTTTGTGAAGACCGGGGACGTGTTTTTCGGCACGAGGTCCTTGGGCAGAGGCAGGCGGGCTTGGGGCTGCTTACGCTGCTCTTCATCACGATTGCCCCGCGCAAAGGAGTCGCGGCGGGGGTTGTTGTCTTGGCGCTGACCGTACTTTCGCTGCTGGCCATCACGCTGCTGGCCACCGTCGCGCTGCTGGGGGTTCCGCTGCTGGTAAGAGCGACGATCGCCTCCTTGGCCGCCTTGGCCGCCTTGACCGCCTTGGCCGCCTTGACCGCCTCGCTGGCCTCCTTGACCGCCTTGGCCGCCTTGACCGCCTCGCTGGCCGCTCCCGCCGGTGGACGCAGTCGCCAGCGCGCGAGTGGCAACGGCAACTAGAAACAGAGGGGTATCTTAAAGGAGCGAGGCGCAAGGCACGACCTACCTGGAAGAAGAAGGACCTTTTTCGCAGGAGCCACGACGGAGGCCATCTTTTCGAGTTGAATTTGACTAGTTTCGCCCCTAAAGTGACCGCCGCGTGACAGTTCCGCAATGTTTGACGAGTTGAGCGTTCTCTTGCTGACCGCGGCGGTCTCGCTGACGGCGCTGCTGGTCTACATGACCTCCCAGGTAAGCCGCGCGCAAAAAAAAAAAAAAGGGCTTTTTATTGACTGGACGGGTCCGAAAAACCCCTCCAGGGTCCGGATGTGCCCCCGTACAAGATTGCTTACCAGTGCGACTCGACCAAGACGCGTCACCAGGTAAAGCTGTCCTGTTTGGTGTTTAGTGTCGTGCGCACTCAACAGAATGAGACGACAGGGCGAGTCGGCCGTCTATCGCTCGCGCTCGGCCACGAATGGTCTGGTCCGCAATGTCTACACAGACTCCAAGACGCTGTACGAGGCCTTCCAGCGCGGTCTCCGCAACAATGCCGATCGCCCCTGCCTTGGTACGATGCGTTGGTGTTTTTGAGTGTGTCAACAAAACGAAACAAACCGATATACCGCAGGCCACCGCGAGGGCGACAGCGATTTCATCTGGAAGGTAACACGCTCTCAAGTTGGTATGGCATCCTAACTGTGCTCGCACAAGACGTATGCCCAAGTCGCCGAGACGATCGACTCCTTTGCCTCGGGCCTGTTCTCGTTGGGCGTCAAACCCGGCCAGAAGACCTTTGTTGGCATCTTTTCCATCAATCGCCCCGAGTGGTCGATCACCGAGCAGGCAATCACACTCTCGGATGTGGGGACTATTTACTGACGTTTTTTCAGGTCTGCAACTCCTACTCTATGGTCACCGTCGCTCTGTACGATACACTCGGCCAAGATGCTGTTGTACACATCATCAAGCAGTGCGAAATGCCCGTAAGTTTTCCTGTGTCCTTTTTTTGTTTATTTGAATTTTTTTTTTTTTTTTTTTTTTTGCCAAAAAGGTGGTTGTTGCGTCCGCAGACAAGCTCTCGTTGGTCATCGGCGCTGTCAAGAGCTGCCCATCCCTCAAGCTGATCGTATGCATGGATCAGTATGCCCATTTATTTAAATTTAAATAAAAAAAATGTTACTACACTGACGTTTTTACAATACGAAATAGGGCAATTGCTGGCGACCTTGTCAAGGCTGCCAGCGATGCCGGCGTCAAGCTGATCACGTTCAAAGCTGTTGTTGAGCTTGGTACCTCCAGTGGGAAGACAGCGCACATTCCCCCGACTCCCGAAGACATTGGTAATTTCTGTTTGTTTTGTATTACTAAATATTACTGTAAACAGCGACGATCTGCTACACATCTGGCACAACGGGCATGCCCAAGGGCGCTGTGTTGACCCACGGGAACCTTGTCGCCAATAACGCTGCTATCGTCCTCACCTGGCCCTCGGAAATCCTTCCGACAAATGTAAATCCGATTGTAATAAAAGTATCTATCTGGTCTGATGTTTCTTCTCAGGAGGATTGCTATCTGTCGTACCTCCCACTGGCCCACATGCTTGAACGCTTGATGCACACGTTTGTCTTTGCCAACGGTGCACGCGTTGGCTTCTTCCGCGGCGACACCCAGCGCCTCCTGGATGACGTCGCCGTCCTGCGCCCGACATACTTTGCGTCTGTGCCGCGTCTCTGGAATCGCATCTACGACAAGGTCGAGGCTACTGTCGCCGCGTCGAGCCCCTTCAGCCGCTTTATGTTTAACCTGGCCTACTCGCAAAAGCTGAAGCTTCTCCGGAAAGGCATTTACCGAACTTTTTTTATTCGAGACCTTTTTGTAACATTATTTTTTTCCGTCAAGGCATCATCCGCAACAATACAATCTGGGACAAGCTCGTGTTTACCAAGATCCGTAATCGCCTGGGTGGTCGATGCAAGGCCATGGTGACTGGTGCAGCCCCGATCTCGCCCGAGGTGCTCGACTTGCTTCGCATTGCCTTTGGCTGCCAAGTCTACGAAGGCTACGGTCAGACCGAGGCCTGTGCGGCCATCAGCGTCACTGTCACCGGCGATTACTCGACCGGCCACGTTGGTTGCCCCTTGCCGTGCGTCGAGCTCAAGCTCGTGGATGTGCCCGAGATGAACTACACTGCAGAGGACAAGCCCAACCCCCGCGGTGAGATCTGCGTTCGCGGCACGTCTGTCTGCCAGAGCTACTACAAGGAGCCTGAGAAGACGCGCGAGGCCATTGACGCCGACGGCTGGCTCCACACGGGCGATGTCGGCGAGATCCAGCCCAACGGCACGCTCAAGATCATCGACCGCAAGAAGAACATCTTCAAGCTTGCCCAGGGCGAGTACATTGCTGCCGAGAAGATCGAAAACGTAGTCATCCGCAGCCCCTTTATCGAGCAAGCGTGGGTGTATGGCAACAGTCTGCAGGTATTTTCCATTGCTGTTACTTTCTTTTTTTATTATTTAAAAATTTAAAATACAAAAAACAAAAAATAAAAGGCTGCCCTTGTGGCCGTGGTGGTCATCGATCACGAGTACGTCACCCCCTGGGCCAAGGCCAACGGCTACACGACGAGCCTGCCCAACCTGGTGGAGATTCCCGAGGTCAGGAAGCTCTTTGTGGAGGACATGGTCAAGACCTGCAAGAGCGCCAAGCTCCACTCGTTTGAGATCCCAAAGGAGTTTATCGTTGAGGTCGAGCCGTTCAGCGTCGAGAATGACGTCCTCACTCCCACGTTCAAGATCAAGCGCCAGTCGGCCCTCAAGCGCTATGAGAATAAGATTAACGCTGCGTACAACGCCATCAACAAGAAATAATCTTTTTCACAAAAAAAAAAAATAAAATAAAATAAAATAAAATAAAAAAATCATCAATAGAGTTCTCTCCTCTCAGGAAGTCCTCCTCCTTGTTTGTTTGTTCAATAAAAAAAAATTCATCACTATCAACTACAAATGTTTAGTCTTGCTGAGCAACGCTCACCGATAACGTTGCTTCATCCCAAGGGCCATGGATTTCACTACGATACCATTTTCTTTAGCAACGTTGACGAAAAAAACACAGGCGTACTTCTTGTAGCGTTGCATCCACAAAAGCCAGTAGGGGCAAACAAACGTGACAAAGAGGACAAAGCCGGCATATAAAATGGTGATTGTCGTGGACAGGGGAACGAGGAGGGCCGTTGTCAGCAGCACCATGGACACGGTGATCTTGGTCGTCATTTGCGGAGCAAACCACTGTGGTATAGAGTATTAGTTGAAGGCACGGCACGGCACGGCACGGCACGGCACGGCACATACGTGAAGGTAGCGGCGAAACATGGGAAAGAGGGCAAACCACTCGATCGCCAAGAGCATGAGTCCAAAGACGTGCAGCGTCGAGGGGAGGCGTGATGCCAGCATCACAGACCCCGATATTGCGGCGTTCAGTGATAGTGCCCCGGGAAACCTATGCATGTATTAGGGAAGACGACAATACATAAAATACTTGGCGAGATTTGACGTGGTGACCGAGGTGTAGTCGTGCAGGAGGAGGTTTGCAAAAAAGAGGATCGAAGTGAGGGCCCAGACGGTGTCGCTGGACGTGTGCTCTGTTAGTGTTCTGAGGATTGGTGACAGGCCGAGCAAGCTGCACACAAACAGGATCGCCCCTTGGGCCGCCAGCCACACTAATAAAAGCGGTCAAACCTCTTCAGTCAGGATAGCGATGAACGTACGAGGCTGCTCCTGTTGGGGATTGATGTAAAACCAGATCAGGTAGCCGACGAGGGACGTCGACGAGGAGAAGCCCACAAGGAAAGCCGCAGGCAAGAGCCCCGTCAGCGAGTGAATGAATATGATGGCAAAGAGGACGATGCTGCTGCCCTGTTGCGTGATCGACCCCGAGTGCCGCACGAGCTCCCAGTAATCGTACGCCCGCACATTAACTAGTGCCGTTGGTTGTTGTTGTTAGAGACACATAGTGATTGTCGTACGTACCATTGCGTTGCAGCTCCTCGAGGAACGAGCCGTCGACGTGGTTGTCTGGGAACGGTTGCTGGACATACAAGAGCTTGCGCCATTTGGGCGTGTCCTCGCCCAACGAGCCCCCCGATCCCGCCTTGTCGGCGGCAAACTGAGCGGGATCACGCGAAACATTACACCATGGACACATGAACTCGCCGTCCTGGAAAGGCCGGCCATCACGCGGACAAAACGTAAACAGCGAGTGCGCTGGCGATGTCCCTCCTGCTGTGAACGGCGACGATACTGCTGTCGTTGCCGCTGTTGTCGTCGATGATGCTGACGCTGATGACAATGACGGCGTTATCCTGCCAAAGGCCGACGTCGTGAAGCTTGTTGTTCGTCTTGTCGTCATTATTTTGTGCACTGAGAAAAAATCTCTGAGTACGACGTAAGGTCGTCCAGGTAAGGCAAGGTAATCCTGCGTAAGGTAATCCTGCGTAAGGTAATCCTGCGTAAGGTAATCCTGCGTAAGGTAATCCTGCGTAAGGTCCAAAAATACATGTACAGAAGCATCAAACAAAAACATTGAACAAAATGCATCAGCACGAGCATGCATCCGAGGGCGCCTCCCCTTGAGGAGTCGAGAGCTTGATCGTTTGCTTTTGCTGTTGCTGCTGCTGTGACGCTGCGCTCTTTTGGTATAGGGATGGGGTGTCAATGATCTGCACACGCGTAAAAACAGGTCAGAATGTTTTTTTGTTTTTTTTTTCTCCACAATCACCTTCTGGACGAGCTCCTCAAATGCTTGCTCAACACCGGACCGTGTCTTGGCACTGGCCTCGATGAATAGTGTCGAGTGTTTTCGTGCGAGAAGCTCGCCTTCCTTTCGGTCCACTGCGCGCTTTCCTTCCTATATTTTGTTTTTGATTCATGATACAGTTGGTCCCCCCCCCCTCCATGTGCATTACATCGTCAATCTTATTGCCCACGACCATCTTGACAATGTCTTTGGTCGTCGCGTACGTGTCCAGCTCGTTGAACCACACATCCAGGTTTGTAAAGCTCTCCCTGTTGGTGACGTCGTACACTGTGCACACCCAACGGTTTTAGTACTGCAAATGGCGTGTCGCTCTGCCCTCGATACCAAAGATGACTCCATGTGCGCCGCGGTAATAGGAGGACGTTAGTGTTCGGAAGCGCTCTTGACCTGCCGTGTCCTGCAAGTTTTTTTTTTTGAGCGCCAATCAGGGATTGCCCACCAAAATAGAACGCAGTGCACCAGGTACCCAAATGGTCAGCTTGACGCTCTTCTTGGCCACCGTGAGTATCTTGACCTTGAAGTCGACGCCGATCGTGGCCGTCTGCTCCAGCTCGAAACGGTCGTCCGTAAAGCGAACGAGCAGACTCGACTTGCCTGTCCCACTTTCAATGCAGTGTTGTCAGTGCTCTTCTCAGACCCCCACCACGAGAGCCAGCGTGTGTATTCGTTACCTGTCGCCTATGAGCAGGAGTTTAAACGTCGCAAAGATTTCGTCTTCCATCTCGACGTCGGGTCTGGTGACGCGTTAGGGGTCCTACGCTTGAAAAAAATATTTTTTTTTTTTTGGTGCGCATCCACGTCTGTTGCCTTTGCACGATTTACAGGACGATGACTCTCTCTCTCTCTCTCATGCTACTGAAGCGCGCGCCGGTGTCACATCAGTGCCCGGTAGGTCGCGAGGCCGAAGAAACCTGGCATCGTCAACGACGGAATGTTTCGTTAGTGGCCTGTGCACTGACATGCGGTTCACGATACCTGCGCCGGCTGCAGCCAGAAAGACGCGATTTTTGTGCCCGACCTGCAGCAGCGATCGCTCGTACAGCAGGTAAGCGCCCAGCGCCGACAGCGATACCGTCCCAGTCACTCGGCACGCAAGGCAATCGCCTATCTTTTGTGGCGGCTCCAAAGGGTGTGACCGCTCGGTCTTCTGCTCTTCGGTACTTGTCATCCGACAGTGAGGAGAGGAACTGAAGGCTGAACAAAGCTGAAGCTGAGCTGAAAGGAAAAGAAAAGAGAAAAAAAAAAAACTTTGAAAACATGGGAGTGGCAGTCGTGCAACGCGATGTGCAGCGCGGCCGCTTTGTCGTCGCGGCGCGGGACCTGGCCGCAAATGAAACGGTGCTAGAGACGTCTGCGTACGTGATCGCGCCCCTGGAGAGCTACAAGAAGCGTGTGTGCTCGGGATGCCTTGCGTACAACGCGACCGGCCGGCTCGCGCTGGTGGGTTGTAAGCGGCACATGTGTGACCAGGTGTACTACTGCAGCGAGACGTGCCGCGAGCGCGACGCGGCCGACCACGACGAGCTGTGCGCGCTGTGGAGGCGTCTGGCGTCGCACGATGCGGACAGGCACATCAAGTCGCTGCTGCGCGTGCTCACGCTGGTCCTGCTGCGGCGGCACCAGGAGGAGGAGAAGGAGGTGGTGGCACAGACAGGGACGGCCCACATCGACGCTGCGGGGAGACCCAACACGACCGTCCCCGTGCTGGACGAGCTGTCAACAAACGAGCGCGGGTCGTGGGCAGACTTTCTGCGCCTGCAGAGCCACGCAGACTCGTGGACGCAGGAGGAGCTGCGCGAGTGGCGCAAGACGGAGCGGTTCCTGGCCGGGGCGTTGTTGCCACACATGAGTGCAGGGGGCGAGCCGCTGCAGCACTACGTCTCGGCCATCGAGAGCAACTGCTTTGGCGCGTGGACCGACAAGGGCGAGACGTACGGCCGCGCGCTGTTCCTGTTTGCGTCCTACTTTAACCACTCGTGCCAGCCCAACTGCGAGAGCATCCAGCACAACGGGACCATGGCCATCGTCACACGCGGCCCAATCCCAAAGGGCACAGAGCTGACGATCCGCTACATTGACGTCAACATCCCGTGCTCAACGCGCAGGGCAACCCTCCTCGCCGAGTACCACTTCCTGTGCCAGTGCGAGCGCTGCATCGCCGAGGCCGAGGCGCAGGTCAAGCCGACGTACACGTACGCCAAGAGCGTCAACAACAGGAGGCCCCCAGGCTCCACCACCAAACGAAGGGCTGCTCGCAAGGCGGCTGCGGCGGCGACCGCCTCCTCGTCAGCGTCGCCGGAAGAAGCATTAGAAGAGGCATTTGAGGATCGGTGATCAGTTACGGTAGAACGTTTCTTTTGGTGAGTCTAGGAGCGAAGAATGAGATCCAACTCGCCAGGGACGAAAACACTCTCAGTGAGGAAACGGTGATTCTTGTCTGAGCGCAGCTTGCCGGCGAGATGGTCCTCAAAAGCGAGGACGAGTGCGAGGCTGCGCGAGGTCTCGGTCGCGGCGCGCTCGTCGTTGCGGACGCGAAGACTTGCGAGCCGGACGGCCAGGAGGACGGCGAGGTGGTCGAGATGGCCGTTCACACACGCCTTGCGGAAGACTGCCTTGGCGACGTCGACGAGGGCCATCTGATCGCCGCTGGAGGACGCCCTGATGTCGCCCAAGCAAAGAAACTGGACAAAGGTGCGAGTTGCCTCAGAGTCAAAGTGAGAAAGCTGCGCTGCCACCTCGGGCTGCATGTCGAATTCCTTGTCGAGCTCGCGCAACATGAGTGCAGACGTGCGACGCCCGATCAGTGCCAAGGGCAGTGACCGCACAGAGATCGTCTGGGGCCAGTACCGGTTGTCCACGATGTTGATAGACGCGATGGTAGATAGCTCTGGAAGCAAACACGGCGACTCGACAATGATGTCTAATTTTTTTTTTAAAAAAAAAAAACAGATTCGGCAGTTTTGAGAAATGAGTTTCCCCAGAGGACTTGCTGATACTTTGATCGTCCACGAGGTTGACCTGGACCTTGACGTTTGCATAGTCCTGGTTCACGGCGTCGACGGTGACGAGGCAGCGGTTCTCGACAGCGAGGACATGCATGTGGCGCAGAGCTTGCAGGTGGTACTGGTTGTCGGTCATGCTGGTCGGGAACCGCGGATAAAGGCTGACCACGAGCAGGGCGATCGACAAGTTGTCGGTTTCTGCATTTTGTGACATGTAAATAAAGAAAAAAAAGGACAACGGGTGGGGGGGACCTACTGAGACTGGCCGTGCCGCCGCTGAGAAACAAGAACCCCAGGGCCATGTGAACTGCCACGCTGATGTCTTCGCTGGGGTAGTTGTGGTACTGCATGTACGTTTTTTGTTTTCAGTTTCAATGAAAAATGTTTGAAAAGAAAATACCTTGCGGATGCGGCGCAGCAGATTCACGTCGCCCGTGCCCGCAAGAATAAGAGATTGTGCCAGAATAGCAGCGCACAAGCAAGTCTGCAGTCCACGGCGCTGAGTGGCATTGCCGACCGTGCGGCTGATGCGTTGATGCTCTGTCTCAAACTGGAGCATGTAACGCTCGATCGAGTCGACGGCCGTGGTCTCTGCCGAGCCCGCATAGCGGAGACCCAGCAGGAAGCATTGCCCGGCCATAATGTGGTAGTAGGCCGAGAGGATTGCTTCGGGAACGTCGGACCCTCCTCGCCTTGCCATTTGTTGACGAATAAAGGGCGGACACGAGTCGTCAATCGTGGCAGTGTCTACGGTGATTGCGTCCCACATGACGAGGCCACGTGCGATCACACGCAGCATCAGCACGTCAGGTCGAAAGTAGTCCAGAGCAAACGACGACGTAGGCAGATCGAGGTCTTTGTTGTAAGAGTGATTGAAGTGCCATTTTAAAAAATTTTAAATAATGCAGTACGTTGGGCGACCGTGGCATCACTGGTCTTCATGTAGACAAGACCCAAGGCAAGGGTCGCGCCCGGCGCGGTCACGTGAACCGGGGCTCGCGTCTTGGCTCCGGCTGTGAGCTGCGGCGTGGGCTGGGCAATCATGTACGAGACGAGTTTGGTCGTGATCTGAAGGTCTGTCAAAGAAGAGACCGAGTTTCCCTAGGGAGAAAAAAAATGAAAATAAAAATAAAAACGATATCCTAAAATTATTGGCATACGCGGCCAAGCAAAACGAGTCCCAACGCAAGCGATGCACTGAGTGAGTAGGCGTCAACCGACGTTGCAGAAAGCTGGTTCGCAACGTTGACGCTGTGTCCGCTGATCGAAAGCGGCGTGTCTTGCTTGAGGCTCTGGATGCAGAGTCATGTAAAAACGAAAGTGCTCAAGATCCTTTGCTTTACCGAACGGCCGATTTCGTCCAAAAGGACCTCGGTAATTTGCCGATGGCACGTCCCTTGATAGAGAAGACCTAGTGCAAAGACGGCAGCGGTCTGGACAACTGGCGGCGTTGGGAGCTCGAGCGAGTACGATGGCAAGAGTGCGGGAACGTGAGGATAGAGCATATGCTCGGCCACCGAGTCCATCGTGCCAATTTTACTTGCTGCCACACCTGAAAGTGCATAAGGGTTAGTAGAAAAAAAAAATCTGGATTCTTTTTGAAAGGTACCTAGAAGAGTGCCAACTGTGGCCATATCGTGGCACGATGACAGGATGGCATAGAGATCATACGTTTGCGATCCCAGATGTCCATTCAAACCAATTCCCAGCAACACACCGCCCCACGCGTTGTAGTCTGCCGCGGGCGGATTATTATACCTACACGGGAACGATAATAATAATAATAAAAACATGAAATAATAAAATAATTAATTAATAAATACCTGAGCCAGGACGAGTCCAGCTGGAAGCCCGTGTTCCGCGGTATGCGGAGGCCTGCAGCAACTCCATTGTGAAAATTGGCCCACATGAGCACGTCCGGTCGTAGGGGCTCCTCAAGGCTGACCGTGAGAGCTTGCGGGCCCACCACCCGCCCCACTGTCACCAGCTCTGGGACGTGAACCGAGTGCCACGTGTTGGCTGGCGATGTTCCGAGCGTGAACAGCGCACGACCGATCGACAATGTCAAAGTTCGTTGGACGAGAGTGGTCAGCTTGGTCTGGTATTCGACCATGCGATCGTGGTCACTGAAGGAAGAAAATTTAAAATAAAAAATAAAATAGAAAGGAAAAGAAAATTCAAAAAAATACCTCAACTCTTGGCGATCTGAAGGACGCAAACCAATAGGCCGACCCGAGCTGAGAAGTCGCTGGACCTCAAATATGCGCAGGTCCTGATATTCTCACATAAGTGAGAAAAATGCAAAAAAAAAGTAAACGATACTTTGGAGAAGCGCAGGCCGATCGGCGCAAAGAGAAAGTCGGTGCCGTCGTTCCAGCCGTGCACGCCCGTGGCCTTTTCCAGAGCCGTTAGGCCACTGATGGGTCCTTGGTGAGTCTTGGCGGCGCTCTCTTCGGCAGCAGAGGTCGCGTCGTTCGATCGCAGCCAGAGCAACCTGTTGGCTTCGGCAGTAGGCGCGGTTGCAACAACGCCGCTGTCACTGACGAGTCCAATGTGCTTTGACAAGTTTTCAAGTTCGCGCAGAGGCCATGAGATGCCCAGGGGCATGTCGTCGATTACTGAAGTAATTGTTAAAAGAAAGAAAAAGGTAAGCATTAAACTACGTACGTTTCTTGTTGAGCCCGCTCGATTTCAACGCAGACCAGAGCGTCGTCACGTCGAGGGTCTCTAAAGAAAACTTGGAATAGCACTGTGTGACAGCGTCCAGGAGAGGCGTCGGAACGAGGTCTGGCAGGTTTGCAGCGGAAATTGGCGAGTCCTTGGGGAGAGCAGCCGCAGGCAAGAGTGTAGACACAAGGTTCATTTGAATCCGTGGCAATTCCTGAAAGCGACAACACGGTCTCAGTTAGCAGTCACAAGGAAGAAAAAACGAACCAGCGTGGGCGACGTGAGGCTGTGCAGGCAATAAGCGTTGATCGTAGGGACAGACGGCGGCTCGATGCTACCATTGACAACGACAAGCGGTTGCTTGAGACTGAGATTCGATGCCACGGAATCCAACATGACCACCCATGGCGATATGCTTGTAGCACTCGCTCCAAAAGTTGCATAATAGGCAACGTAATCGGCCCAGTGTTGAGCGGACGCAAGAGGAACGAGGATGAACTTGCGCAAGCAGTCAAACGCTGAGCGCTCGGACGCCTTGAGCGACCACTCTTCATACAGCACATGCAGGCTTAGCGTGAGTACGGGCAAGTAGGCCACAGGGACACTTAATGACGAGGCATTCTGCTTCAAGTACTATGCGAAACAAAAACAAAACAAAAAAAAAAAAAAGGATGTTTTAATTATAGCTTTATTAATTTGTCTCCTTACTGCAAATTGGGACTGCATCCACGGAGGGTACATGACACCACTGGTACTGGTACTGGTTTCGGCGATGTAGTTGGCTCCACCAAAGGCGTACGAGAGGGAGCAAACGAGTGCAATCCACTCGCTCGACAGGCGTGTCGTCATCTCGTCATCTGCAGCGATGGCGTGCAAGAGAGCTGCGTCGGACTTCCTGGAAGTCAGCAACACTGTGGTACTACGTTTAGAATTCGGGCGAGGGAAAGCACTCTGGGCGTACTGCATGCCAGTCTAAGATTCCACGACAGCGACGAGGGGAGGCATTGCTCGAGCACTTGGTGGATCTAGGAGACAAGTTGAGACGAGGCTCTCGTAGAGGGCATACCCGAAGAACAAGCTGGTCTTCAGGCGAGAACCGTGGTAGCTCCATTGCGACGACGTCGCCGTTGTGCAGCTCCACCGCGAGCTGCTGTTTGTTTGCCGCTTGGTTTGCGACAAAATCCACCTGCACGCGCGATTAAAAGAGGAAGACAAGGGAAAACGAGACGCACGATCGATGCCGCTGGTTTGATCGGCGCAGCAGCAGCAGCAGCAGGAGCAGGAGCAGGAGCAGGGGCGGACACGTCCATCTGTTCCCTTAACGGTCAGCAAAACATTTGTAAAATCATGCGTGTACCGCAGATGCTGAACCAATCGACAGATGGGACGACACGGTGGCACTTGTGGCAGTTACAGCCGTGGCGGCAGGCGGCGACAGCAGCACGATGGCATCGTCCTCGTCGTCAAGCGACATATCCATCGCCGATGTGTCGCCCATATTGGTCGACACAGTTGCGAAAATGGAGACGGTCGAAGTAAAAGGTGTGACGGTTACAACACGCCGCAACAACGGCTCTCCGGTGCACCGCACGTTTGCCGAGCCTGTGCGCAAGGCGCTATGGACGCAGATGGACACGGGACAGCAGCTGGAGGCCGACAACAGCGCCATGGCACCACCGCCTGGTGACAAGCAGCACGTCCTGTGCGTCCTCCTCAGCACGACGATGCACGTCTTCTTTGCCGCGTCCGGGTACGTGTACGACGTGCCGCTGCTCTTCCCGGTCGAGACGGTATTTGCCCTGGCCGAGGGGCTTCTGGTCGTGCGATCGCTGCAGGGGGAGGCTGGCGGCAAAGCGGCGGCAAGCACGCAGCCAACCCTCTACACGCTCACCCACCCACTCGACGACCTCGTACCCGTCGGCTCCTTGGCAGAGCCCGGGTCCGGAGCAGCCGCAACCGCAATATCGTGGTCACCCTCTGTGCACCTCGTCGGCGTCGCGCACGAGGAGGCACCGCTGCTCCTCCTGTATGACTCGCAGCAGAAGAAGCACACGGCCTGGCTCTACTGGTGGCGCGGCTCTGCGATGGCAGAGGCGATGGCAGACGCCCCGCCTCCAGCGCAACAGACAATCCAGCTGGTTGCGTCGACACCGGTGCGCTCATCCAAGCCGTCAGCGTCGTCGACCTTGTCCCCTCTCACACCTCTTCACCCATCGTCGGGCTTCAAGCTTCCTGGACCTCGCGTGTCCCTCGGTGGCAACAGCAGCAACGCCGCCAACACGGGCGCAAATAGTCTTTTTCTGATGAGGGCAAATTCGCCAAACGTAACGCCGTCCAAACGGCGACGTCTCTCGGTCATGGCCGGCTCTGCACCGCTCTCGCCCTTGCGCGCCCTGGCCTTGTCCCCGGTCGTTCCGTCCACCGCACATGGTGGTGTGACGGCCGTGGTCGCTACGCCTCCGCCTCCTGCTACCGCGGCTGGACGCACTGCTGCAAAGATTCGGCCGACACACTCGCCCCTGGCGCCGCCGATGACCCCCGCTGCCCATGGTTCTTTCGTTTCAGCAGGCTCACCGTCGTCGAGCAGCAAGCTGCCAACACCCGAACGAATGACGATGGACCGGAGCGGCGTCATTTCGCCTGCCTCGTCTCGCCTGTTGCTAAACTCCAACAGCCAAGTGGCGCACTCGTCAAACGATGGTCCTGCGTCAAGGCTGGCCGCCGCAGAAAATCAACGTCCGCTCCTTCCAGATCTCGTCGTGAAGCAAATCTGGGAGCAGTCGGATACATCGCCGTAATAGAAATGAAAATATGTAGTTTACTCAGCGACTGGTCACAGATCTCCAGCGATCCAGTCCTTTTGCTCGTTCAACTCGTCAAACGACCTGCTGTTTAATCTCGTGCTCCCGGCGGCGGACGGCAACGATGGCAACAACAGGTTGGTTGCGATGGTCTTGACCGGATTTGACGAACAACCAGTCCAACCAACTCTCAAGTTTTCCTTTGACCTGCCCAAGTATGCCAAGAATTCTTTTCTTTCTAATATCTCTAATAATACACTAGCATCCGCACGGCCGTACCCAAGTGCGTCACTCGCGCGTTTGAGAAAAGTATCAACGATGACTCACTCATCATGAATGATATCGTCGTCCTCCGTACGGATGGCAGCCTCGTGGTGTTGCAGGTAAAAAGCAATTCATCATCGACTTGCTTCTGAACAAAATTTTCCGTACTACACCCAGGACGACAAGCACTTTTTTAACCATGTACCTTCACTTCAGGGCATTTAGACACCGACTTTTTTTTTTCCTTTTTTTTTTCTGTACACACTGCCTTTTCATTGATCATAGTCTGGATCGTTTTGATGATGTATTGACGCCACGAAACCCATTCGATTTGGAGGCCACACGACTCCTAGCACATGTCCGTGGATCAAACCGAGCGAGACCTAGGAAAACGACCGATTGAGTCATTGAACTCATTGTGCAAATAGCATACGGGTCCAAAGATGCCACTGTCCGTAGCTCCTGACACATCCTGATCCGTCCGCACCCAGCAGTGGCCCATCGGGACCCGCATGAGCCCTGGGGGCCTCAGTGCATCCGGGTGCCTGTCCATCTTGACCAGGTCGCCCTCGATGGCTGTGATCCTCCTTACAATGTACTCGTTTGGATGTACTGGCGATCTGTTGCACACCTCCACTCTGTCAGCACGTCGTTTGAACCAGAGACGAATCACGTACGCAAGGACAACGACATCGCCGCGCCGGTACGCGTAGCTCTTTGTCGTGACCTCCCAACGGCCCAGCAGCAGCCAGTCCCTCGGTGCCACGGCCGGCTGCATCGTGTTGACGCACCCGTCCGCATCCGCCTCGGCCGTCACACGCGTCACGTCCAGCACCAGGTCCTGGAACATGACCAGCGGCGGGCCAACCAGCACCAACTGACGCAGAAACCTCCGGCACCACATTTACTCAGTCGAACAGTGTAATTCCTAGTCTGGGAGCGGGACTACTGTAGGCGCGGTGTTCTGTGTCTCTTGAGGGTTCAAAGGATAACCTAACGCCATTCGGAACCGGCAGGCACCAGTCATGTACGTCGTCTTGACACCCAAAGGTGTCCACAAAGGAACGGCTCGTCGAATCCTGCTCCCCGCAAAGTATGCCAAACTTACATTAGCACACACGCAAACGAAAATGCTTGGTGGAGGGACTGAAGGAGGAGGTGGAGGGCCGTGTGGGTGGCCAGTGTGCGCGTGTGGCTGGTGTGCCCCGTTTACTGACCCGTCAAAATTACCTCCACTGCCAGGATTTGCCGCAAGCAGCCCAAACAAGAGCCCGGACAGGAGAACGGAATCTTCGACAACAAGGTTCTTTCTCGTCAGCACGCAGAGATATTTGCACAGGACAACAAGGTGACTGGGTCGGTCATTCTCTCCCAAAAGGCTAACACAATGGGGGGGTCTACTTGAAAAAATAGGTATTCCTGAAGGACCTCAACTCGAGCAATGGCACGTACGTGAACGGAACCGGGCCCATCGTTGAGCCCGTGCAAATCGCTGAGGGTGACATTGTGGACTTTGGCGTGGACGTGAACGATCCCAACGACGTCTCAAGAAGTACACCCCCAAAAGAACAAAACTATTTTTCATATAGAGTTGTGGTCCTTTAATCATGACAACATCAGTACAACACCACAAGCTGACTGTCCAGATCAGCTTCCCGCAAGTTTACCCCAATGGCGAGGTCGCAGAGTTGCTTCCAACAGTAAGATTGCTAAATCCCAATACAAACAAAAATCAATTTTTTTAGATTGATGATTCGCTGCTGATCACGGACCGTGGTCCTGGTGGCAACCCTGCTGCGAACAACAAATCCCAGCAGTCGCTTGAAAGCATGCTGAAACTTCTCACGGTACGATTTCCAAGCTTGATAAGACATTTATTAATCAAGTATAATGCTCACGTGTAGTCGGAATTGGCCAAGCAAAAGGAGCAGCACGAGTTTTTGAACAGGCTCAATAGAAACCTTCAGATTATCACTACGCCACCTCCAGCTGCCAGCGGAGACGAGGCAGCATCAAAGAATGCACAAGAACCGCCAGCGCAGGGGCAACAGCAATCCAACAGCGGTACATTTTTTTTTTAATTGCTCTTCTGTTTAGTAACTGCCGAGGATTTGCAATTGGCAGAGCACAATTCAGACGAAATCAACCGGTTGACACTAGAACTGCTGAAAGCACGTGAAAAGATTGTCGACTTGTCGCACGCCAACGCGTCCATGGCATCACAGCAGGCCGAGTACGAAAAGCTAAAGGAAGAGAATGCACAGCTGGAGGTATGGCAGCAAGTAGATGGCTGTCTGAGTGCGTCTACTTTAGGCCGAGGTTCAAAAGCTGCAGGAAGAGACTTTCAAAGCACAGCAGCAGCTGCAGAACGTCGTCACCGCAAACCACTCGGAAAAGATCAAGTCCCTAGAAGCGAAAATCGGCACTCTCGAAAGAGCAAGCCAAGAGGTACATCTATCCCTTCCCCTCAACCAAAATTGAATACTAAGGGAGATTGCGACGCAGTTGGAAAACCAAAAGCAAGCCTCTGATGTGCGGTTACAGGAGACCTTGGGACAGGTGACTGGGTTGCAATCCGAGCTGACGAGCTTGCAGACACTGTTTGAAAAGTCCAAGAAGGAGGCAGCAGATACTAAGGCGCAGGTGGACAAATGGGTAACTAAAACACCAAGGGACTTTCGAATACTGAAAATATTTGTTTTTTATTTTATTTTTGGGGACTGATAGGAAGGACAAGCGAAAAGCCTGGCAACCCAAGCCGGCTCGCTCGAGACGGAGGCATCAAAGTTGAAAAAAGAAATTGCCTCCCTCGAGGCCAAATACAAGCAAGGTATTGTGGCAGTAATGTTCTTTCCAAGTGCTAACAGCTTTTAACTTTCTCTTAGCTCTTGTCGACGCCGAGCAAGCGCAGTCCATCGCCAAATCTGCCTCTGCTAAAACAGACAAGGTGGTTGACACGGCAAAGGTTGACTTTAAGGACGAACTGGTGCAACTTCGGAAGGAGCTCAAGCAGCGCAAAGCATGGGTTCTGTGGGCACCCCAGAGCATTGCTCTCGTGCTGTTGCTGCTCGTCGTCACCACAGTGGCCGCTCCGTCGGTGCATGCGACCGTCGCAGAGTACACACCGGCCGTAAACGCCGCGATCTCTAGCTTCTCCGCGTCTCTGACTGATATGTTTGCGTGAGCAAGACAAACAAATCCCTTAGGCGTCTCTTTTTGCAGAGGAAAATTAGAACCTAATTTTTTTTTTGCCACATGATGTCGTCAGAGGACGACTGGACCGTCGAAAACGTGCCACGACCCATGTCCGCCCCCGGCAAGCTGCGAGGCTACGAGTTTTACCGCACCGTGTGCAAGAACGCCAAGTACGCCTCACAGCCAAGGTGATAGTTAACCGAGAAAACACAGGTATGTGGTCGCGCCAATGGTGGACGCCTCCGAGCTCGCGTGGCGCATGCTCTGTCGCCGTTACAATGCCGAGGTACGCCCCGCCAAAGCGCAGGCAGCCTGCTCTGAAACAACACACTCCTCCTTCTAGTTGGCCTATACGCCCATGTTCCACGCACTCAACTTTGCCTCGAGCAAGTCGTATCGCGAGGCCCAGTTCACCACGTGTCCTGAGGACCGCCCCCTCTTTGTCCAGGTTCACGTACTAATGCGGTCCAATCACCACCAACCCTCTTTTTTCTCGCCTCCAGTTTTGCGCCAACAATGCCGAGACGCTGCTCAAGGCGGCCAAGCTCGTGGAGGACCGATGCGATGCCGTCGACATCAACCTGGGCTGCCCGCAAAACATTGCCAAGCGAGGCCACTACGGCTCGTTCCTGCAGGACGAGTGGGAGCTGATAGAGTCGATGGTGCGCACGCTTGACCAAAACCTGAGGGTCCCCGTCACTTGCAAGATCCGCGTCTTCCCCGACGTGGAACGGACGGTTGCCTACGCCAAGATGATCGAGCGTGCTGGCTGCTCTGTATATCCTTCCCCCCTCCCCCCA
>Ga0302230_10001059_pt1 | contig 19099 bp, 18 predicted proteins | sample II_Palsa_N2_1_FD_193523 | JGI IMG/M metagenome (GOLD analysis project Ga0302230, IMG submission 193523) | Peat permafrost microbial communities from Stordalen Mire near Abisko, Sweden - II_Palsa_N2_1 | ecosystem: Environmental > Terrestrial > Soil > Palsa > Peat permafrost | place: Sweden... | reverse complement strand
CGCCTCCCAATTGAAGTGACACACATCACAGCCAACCGTTGTCTCCAGCGCCGAGACTCGCTCTGCTGATAGATCCACATCTTCACTGGAGAAGGTACTGACATGGCCACCGCAACATTGATTCAAGACGCAGTCTTCGAGGAGGCAGTCGCCTCCATCCGCAAAAATGGCGCTCGCGCCCGTTATGACAACTTCATCGGCGGCAAATTCGTCGCCCCCACTACCGGCAAATACTTCAAGGACAGCAGCCCCATCAACGGCGCACCCCTCGCCGAGTTCGCCAAGTCCGCCGCAGCTGACGTAGAGCTCGCGCTCGACGCCGCTCACGCTGCCAAGGACGCATGGGCCGCCATCTCCTCCACTGAGCGCGCTGCCATCCTCCTCCGGATCGCCGATCGCATGGAAGAGAACCTCGAGCTCCTCGCCAAGGCCGAAACCCTCGACAATGGCAAGCCTATCCGCGAGACCATGAACGCAGATGTCCCGCTATCCATCGATCACTTCCGCTACTTCGCCGGTTGCATACGCGCTGAAGAAGGCACCGCCGGCGAGATCGACAAGGATACCGTCGCCTATCACTTCAAAGAGCCCATGGGCGTCGTTGGCCAGATCATCCCCTGGAACTTCCCACTGTTGATGGCAGCCTGGAAGATCGCACCAGCCATCGCCGCGGGCAACTGCACCGTCATTAAGCCAGCGTCCAACACCCCGCTGAGCCTGCTGATTCTCATCTCGCTCATCGCGGACATCGTTCCCGCAGGTGTTATCAACGTCATCACCGGCCCCGGCGGCGAGATCGGCAAAGCACTCGCCGGCAATCCCCGCATCGCCAAGATCTCCTTCACAGGAGAGACGACGACCGGTCGCCTCATCATGCAGTACGCGTCCGAGCCCATCATCCCCCAGACCCTGGAGCTTGGCGGCAAATCCCCCAACATCTTCATGGCCGACGTCATGGATAAGGATGATGACTTCCTCGACAAGGCTCTCGAAGGCTTTGCTCTCTTTGCCTTCAACAAGGGCGAAGTCTGCACCTGCCCCTCGCGCGCCCTCGTGCACGAGTCCATCTTTGATGAGTTCGTCAAGCGCGCTGTAGCTCGGGTCGCGAAGATCAAGGTTGGCAACCCGCTCGACCCCACCACCCAGATGGGCCCACAGGCCTCGAAGGATCAGCAGGAGAAGATCCTCGAGTACATCGCGATCGGCAAGGCCGAAGGCGCAAAGTGCCTCACCGGCGGCGAGCAGGTTCATCTCGGTGGCGATCTCGAGAATGGCTACTACATCCAACCCACCGTCTTCGTCGGCCATAACAAGATGCGCATCTTCCAGGAAGAGATCTTTGGACCGGTCCTCTCGGTTACCAAGTTCTCCACCATCGAAGAAGCACTCGAAATTGCCAACGATACCCCCTACGGCCTCGGCTCAGGTGTCTGGTCTCGCAACGGTACCGACGCTTATCGCATCGGCCGTGGCATCAAGGCTGGTCGCTGCTGGACCAACTGCTACCACCTGTATCCCGCTGGCGCTGCCTTCGGCGGTTACAAGGAGTCGGGTTTCGGCCGCGAGACCCACAAGATGATCCTCGATCACTATCGCCAGACCAAGAACCTCCTTGTGAGCTACAGCCCCAAGGCCCTCGGCCTGTTCTAGAAATCGATACCCCTGGAAACACCAACAGGGAGGCCTGCGGACGTCGATTACGGCGTCCGCAGGCACTCAAACCATCGCAACGATCCGTGCCCTCCCCGGCACAATCCCAAACGCATTACGAAAGGAATTCAAAATGGCAAAGACAATGAAAGCGGCAGTCGTTCGTGAGTTCGGCAAGCCCCTCGTCATCCAGGAGATGCCCATCCCGGAGCCGGGCCCCGAAGAGATTCAGATCAAGATGGAAGCCTGCGGCGTCTGTCATACCGATCTGCACGCTGCAGAAGGTGACTGGCCCATCAAGCCCACACCCCCGTTCATCCCCGGACACGAAGGCGTAGGCTTCGTCTCCGGCGTCGGCCGCAACGTCAAGACCGTCAAGGAAGGCGATCGCGTCGGCATCGTCTGGCTCTATTCCGCCTGCGGCCAGTGCGTTGACTGCCTCGCTGGTCAAGAGGCCTGCTGCTCCAAGGCTGAGTTCGGCGGCTACACCAAGAACGGTGGCTATGCGGATTACGCCGTGGCCGATCCGAACTACGTAGCTCACTTGCCCAAGAACGTCGGCTTCGTCGAAGTCGCACCCATCGTCTGCGCCGGCGTTACGGTCTACAAGGGCCTCAAGTCCACCAACGCCAAGCCCGGCGACTGGGTCGTCATCTCCGGCATCGGCGGCCTCGGTCACCTGGCCGTCCAATACGCCAAGGCCATGGGCTTCCACGTTGCCGCAGTCGACGTCTCCGATGAGAAGCTCGAGCTCGCCCGTTCGCTCGGCGCCAAACTCACCGTCAACGCCAAGAAGCAGGATCCCGCTGCCTTCTTCCAGAAGGAAATCGGCGGAGCCAACGCAGTGCTCGTAACAGCGCCCTCCATCCCCGCGTTTACACAAGCCATCGGCATGGCCCGCCCGCGCGCCACCATCGCGCTCAACGGTCTGCCTCCCGGCTCGTTCCCCCTACCCATCTTTGAAGTAGTGCTCAAGGCTCTCACCATTCGCGGCTCCATCGTGGGCACGCGTCTGGATCTGGCCGAGGCACTCTCCTTCGCCGGAGAAGGTATGGTCCACGCCCACGTAGCTGCAGAGAAGATCGAAAACATCAACGACATCTTCGCCCGCATGCACGCCGGCAAAATCGACGGCCGCATCGTCCTCGACATTACCGGCACCCACTCCACCCCGGCCGCCGTCCACGAAGCTGAACTCGTCCACGCCTAGGTCTCATCCACCAGGTTCAACCAACCGAAAGGCCCGGACACCCGTCCGGGCCTTTCTCTATAACGCGCCCTCGTCTCACGGGTTCCCAGATTACCCCTGAACATAACTGTAGACCCCGATTTGCAACACGAAACCCACCTCAAGCAGTCGATTTGCAACACCAAATTCACGAAAATCCCTGCAAACCGGCTCTTAGTTGACCGTCACCGTGATCGTAGCCGGCGCAGTCACAGAAAGGCTTCCACTCGTTCCCGTTACTGTCACCGTGTATGTGCCCGCGCTGGTCCCCGCCGTCGCATCGTTCGGACAGATCTCCACCACGTTCGCAGCACACCCGCTCATCATCCACAACCCCAATCCCATCAGCAACATAAGGGGTGTGCCACGGAGCAGCCTCCGACGCCGTGCGGGCACCAGGAGCAGCAATAATCCCGCCAGCGCCACGCCGTCGATCACACCTTTCCGGTTCGTTGCCGAGGTGGCCAGGCATGTGTTGGTAGGGCCCGCCGAGGTCAGTGAGATCGTGGCCGTCCCCGTCCCACCCGCCATGAGACTCAGGCTTCCCGGGGCCACAGCGCAACTTGGCGGCTGTGCGGTAACTGGTGATACTGAACAGCTTAGCGCGACCGTTCCCACAAACCCGCTCAGCGATGTTCCCGTGAGCACCCATGTGCTCGTCGTCGTCGTATTCGCCACCGGCGTCACCGACACCGTTGATGGACTCGACACGAGGGTAAAACTCCCCGTAATCCCGGTTCCTCCGCCCCCTCCGCCCGATGCGGCTGCAATGAAGTTCGCCGCGTCCAGAGATCCCAATCCGGTCGCCTGGTCGTATCCCACTCCCACCACATACCCGGGCAAGCCGCCCGTCAGGCTCGATTCGCCTGGTGTGCTGTTATCACATATCGATGGCGTCGCTGCCATGCAGCCTGTAACCCCTGATGTTGCAACAGTTATGTCGTGAAATGCCGCTGGGGTTGAGGCCGCCAACCTGTACAGCGTTGGATTGAGATTGCCTTGGGCTGCTCCCAATTTCGTGTTCAACAGCGCCGCAATTCCTGCCATTCCCGGCGCCGCTGCCGACGTCCCGCTGAACACAGTAATCTCCGTCCCACTGGTATTAGAGATGCAGCTTCCGCCGCCTGCAGCAAAGCAGCCAAGATATCCATCATGATCCGCCGCCGTGAACGACACATCCGGCACATCGCGAAAACCATCTGCCGGCACTCCAACCCCAGTCTGCCAGCCAGGCTTTGCGATAAAGGCGCTAACCCCACCTCCCCCGGCTGCCACTTGGTAGGCCAATGCGCCGCTATTGGCGGACGACTCATTCCATGCGCCCTCGGGTATGTAAGATAGCGCCGATTCATAGCCGGCGTTTGCATTGCCAGAAGCCCAATAGAATGATGGGTTTAGTTCATCATTAAACTCAGTTCCGCCCACGCAGGTAACGTATCCGCTGGAACAAAGTACATTGATGCTCGCAATCTGTGGCGTCTCCGCCAACGTAACAGCCGCAAACGGCGTATCGCAGCCAGCAACACCGGAATCATCGGCGGACACAAACGTCGATATCCCCTCACTCGCGGCCGTCTCAAACTGAGTGTTGAGAAAGTCCGTTTCGGCTGAACCGTTTTGAGCCTCGCAGCTTCCGAACGAGATCGACATGATCGGATCACGGAGTGTGTCGATGTTGTAAGCGATCCCGATGTCGACACCGTCGTCCGTACCCGCGTCAGCGCTGATGACCAGGTCGGTCTGAGCGCCGGGCGCAGTACCGATCACGCGGTCCACATCAAGCGTCGCTTCACTCGCATATCCAACGTTGGAGCCCGTCGCCACTCCAGGATCTGCTCCTGCCAGCACCACGTTGGGTTGATGGCTTGAAAGACCCGCAAGGGCTTCGTAATTCGCTATGTCACTAGCCACAACACGGGACTTCCCGATGATCGCAATATGCTGCGCTTTGGATCCGATCGTCGCGCCCTCATCACCTGAAGCATAGATACTGGCGATGTCATAGATGACCGAAAAATCGTTGGGTAAGACCGCATACGAACCGGCGCCCAGGTCGACCTGCGGTCTAATTCCAGTGGCCGGCCGTGTGCGCACGGAGAACCTTGACTGCGGCTCATAATGCGTCTGGGTAAGTCCATGAACCGACCGAATGACCTGACCCAGTGCTGCAGGAATGGAGGGCTTGGAAATCGCAGAGAGGCGCTGCCGTCCGCTATCGGTAAACATCCCAAAACTAGTATGAAATGCTCCGCCGACCCTTGCGATTGAGCCAGAGGCATGGATGATCAGGCCGTTTGGAGAGATCGATTCCACTGTAAGCCCTTGGCTCGCGAGCCAGGACGTGACGGCGGCCAGATCATTCGCAGTGGGTCCATAGAGTTCCCCAACTTGTTGTGGTGTCAGCCACTGGTGGTATAGCGGTGACATTGGATTTTGCTGGTTAGCTACCAATTGGTCGAATGCAGATTCAGCGGCTGTATCTCGGCTCAACAAAACTGAGACATGAATCGGCCTCGCGAGGCTAGCTGCTTGGTCTGCAATCTGGTTCGACTGCTTAGCCCAACCCGGTAGTATCTGCTGCAATGCCACCAACGAGGCATAGTCCGCATTCGGTGAAATTCGATCAGCTTGCTTTGCTGGTTGTAACCTCGCAATTGCGTCTGAGGGAGTCTGAGCTGACAAACTGGACGCGAAAACTCCACCACTCACCGCAAGGATCAAGGCGCAGAGGAAGGTGTAGCGACGACGAATCGCAGAGCAGCGGTGCATCAGGCCTCGAATTTGAGTACAAAAGGCAGTTGTTTGTGCCGGCAGACAGTTACGGCATTGCACTGCGCAGGGAACGCTACAGCGTCGAACTCAAAATGCCTTCCTAGCTATGATGTCTGTTGGAGGCAACTATGTCCAGAACTCAATCCTCTATGGTCGAATTGGGAACCATTGCCCACGATTTCCAACTCGTTAACGTGGTAACCGGGGATGTTGTAACTCTCGATAACGTTCGCGGAACCGGAAAGAAGTCGGGGCTGCTTCTGATGTTCGTCTGCGTACACTGCCCTTATGTGAAGCATGTCGAGGCAGAATTGGCGCGAATCGGCACGGATTATTTCGGCCCGTCGGGGGAGGGCCCCATTGCGATGGCCGCCATCCAATCCAATGATATTGAGCAATATCCTGAAGACGGACCCGAGTCTATGCGCGAACAGGCAAGTCGCCTGGGTTGGAGATTTCCCTATCTTCTTGACGCAACCCAGGAAGTCGCCCGTTCTTACGAAGCCGCCTGCACTCCCGACTTCTTTCTTTTCGATGCAGAGTTACGACTCGTATATCGCGGACAACTCGATTCCAGTCGGCCGCGGCGTAAGGATTTTGGCAATGATGAGCCTGTGACCGGCAAAGACCTACGAGAGGCCATGGATGCACTGATTGCGGGAAGCAAGCCGGACCAGGAACAACGCAGCAGCATTGGATGCAACATTAAATGGCGAGAAGCTTCATAAGCTGCCCTCACCGGAACACCCACGATCGATTCAGTTGAGGAGGCCAGATGGACGAGATTTTAAAGCGACTCGAAGACGGAGTTCGACGCTTTCAGACCGAGGTTTTTCCGGAGCAGGCAGAGATGTTCGCGCAGGCTGCAAGCGAAAAACAATCCCCGCACACGCTATTCATCACCTGCGCCGACTCGCGCATCGACCCTATTGCAATCACCAGCTCTTCGACTGGAGAGATCTTTGTAGCCCGGAACATCGGGAATATGGTTCCGGCTTATGGCGAGATGCTCGGTGGAGTTAGTGCTGTCATCGAATTCGCTGTCAGCTCGCTTGGAGTTCGCCACATCGTAATCTGCGGCCACTCGCACTGCGGTGCTATGCAGGCCCTGCTTGATCCGGCCTCTGTTGCTACGATGCCAACCGTTGAAGCCTGGCTTCATAACGCCCACGCGGCCCTTCGCGTTGCCGAGACTTTGCACGATCAATCGGGCACCACTCAATCGGATCATGAACTGATTGAGACTCTTACGGAGCAGAACGTCTTGCTGCAAATGCAACATCTGAAGACGCATCCGTCTGTTGCAGGGGCTATGGCTAAAGGAGATCTATCAATTTCGGGTTGGATCTACAGCATTGGTACAGGTGAAGTTCGCATTGCGTCCGATGGAGAGCGCATCTTCACGCCGATTGGAGTTGCAACCCCAACCGGCGCTTGAATGCGTAGCGATTACTGTTTGACGTCTGCGTCCGATCCGTGTTGCTTCACCATTTTGTTGTAGATTCCGAGTAAAAGAAAAGGTGCGACCCACTGGCCGACGAACAACGCTGGATTAGCCTTTTCTTTCTGGGTGATCCGAAGTGTCACCGAAGCTGCTATCGCAGCGAGGGCTAGTCCCAGGTATGCGCTCGATGGAACGGGCGCAGTATATTTTTCGATCGCTGCAGTCACCTGATCTTCCTGTGCATCTCCAGCATGTACGCGGTGGTCCGTCATAAAGTAAATCTCCTCGGCAAGTTGCCGTCACCTCTACAGATGCAATTTGCGAGGCGGGCAGGACTTCGCGCTGTCCTAGGTTTCGTGGCACGAAAGATCAACCAATATTTTGTTATTCTCACTTCAGCTCTTGTGTTCATTGACATTGAGACACGATCCCTTTAGCGTAAATATCAATGAGTGTTCAGTTGCTCCATCTCGGGTATCACCATCATCGTGCGCATAGCATGTTGGCGGCTGTACCTGGGGCGGCAAAGTAAGTAACAAACGCACTCCAGGATTTACGACAAGCCCGCCGACGCGCACCTCGCGAGCGGGCTTTTTTGCTGTGTCGCGTCGAATTGATCTACGGGAACTCACACGGCGAAATAACAAAGAGGAACAAGATGACGAATTCAGAAGAGATGGTATCGATCGATTTCACAAAAGCCGGGGGCATGGTCGCCGGTATAGTGCAGGACGCTAAGAGCAACGAGGTGCTGATGCTTGGCTTCCTGAACGAAGAGAGCTATCGCAGGACCATCGAAACTGGTTTCGTCACGTTTTGGTCTCGTACCCGCTCCAAACTATGGATGAAAGGCGAGACGAGCGGCAATCGCTTGCGCGTAATCTCTGCGAGCACTGATTGCGACAATGACGCGCTGCTTTTCCGCGTAGAAGTTGAGGGCGATGGCTTGGTCTGTCACGAGGGCACCGTCAGCTGCTTTACCAAGCCGATCCAGACAGGGAGCAAGTAATGGCAGAGAGAAAGAAGCTGAAGCTTGGGATTCCAAAGGGAAGCCTGCAGGACGCCACCATCGCCCTGTTCGAGCGTGCGGGCTGGCGAATCTACGCAAGCGGTCGAAGCTACTTCCCAACGATCGACGACTCTGAGATAGAGTGCATGCTTGTTCGCGCCCAGGAAATGGCTCGCTATGTTGAGCACGGCGCCTTGGATGCGGGTCTCACTGGCAACGACTGGGTGCTGGAGAATCAATCCGATGTCGAACGAGTGACCTCACTCACATATTCCAAGCAATCTCGAGTGCCTGTGAAATGGGTGCTCGCAGTTCCCGAAGACTCCTCATTCCAGAAACCCGAGGACCTTGCTGGAAAGACGATTGCCACTGAACTGGTCGAGTACACTAAGCGCTACTTCGCCGCCAAGAATATTCCAGTCAAGGTTGAGTTCAGTTGGGGCGCTACCGAGGTGAAGCCTCCCACGCTCGCCGACGCCATTGTGGAAGTCACCGAGACGGGCAGCTCCTTGCGGGCGAACCGTCTCCGCATTATCGAAACATTGATGGAATCCGAGACCCAGCTTATCGCCAACAAGAATGCATGGGCGGATAACTGGAAGCGCTCCAAGATCGAGACTTTGTCGCTCATGCTGAACGGCGCAATGGATGCCCAAGTCCAGGTTGGCCTCATGCTCAACGCGCGGAAGGTTGATCTCGATAAAGTTCTCGCTGTTCTTCCGGCGCTGAATTCCCCGACGATCTCCCAGTTACGCGATGAAGATTGGGTTGCGCTCAACACGATCCTTGAAACTCATCTTGTTCGCGATGTTATTCCAAAGCTGAAGGCCGCCGGCGGAACGGGAATCGTCGAGTACCCGCTTAGCAAAGTCGTCTTGTAATAAAGGATGCAATGAAGATTCTGAAGACATATGGTGCGGACGCTTCTGCTGCAGATTCAGTAATCCAGCAGCTTGAGGAGCGTGGCGCCATCAATACCGCCAAAGTAGATGTAGTCGTTCGTGAGATCCTCTCGGCTGTGCGACAGCGTGGCGATGCGCGCGTACGTGAGTTTGCCACTGATTTCGATGGTCTTACGGATGACCAACCATTCCTCGTCGGTCGCGCCGAGATGCAAGCGGCCTGGGACTCTATCAGCGAGCAACTGAAGGCTGCGATGCGCCTGGCCCAGGCCAATATACGTGCGTTCGCGGAGAAGCAACTTCCGCGCGCGTGGAGTTTTCGTCCGGCCGAAGGTATGGAGGTAGGCCAGATCGTACGGCCGCTCGGATCTGTTGGCTGCTATGTTCCGGGAGGTCGCTATCCGCTCCCATCCACATTGTTGATGACCGTAATCCCCGCGCAGGTTGCAGGAGTCGAGCGTATCGTGGTGTGCTCGCCTAAGCCCGCACGCGAAACAATGGCTGCCGCTTATCTATGCGGCGTCACCGAGTTTTATCGCATCGGTGGAGCTCAAGCGATTGCTGCATTGGCGTATGGGACGGAGACGGTGCCTGCGGTCGACAAGATCGTCGGCCCCGGCAATCTGTACGTGACCGCCGCAAAGATGGCTGTCTCTCATCACACAGGCGTCGACATGCCCGCTGGCCCAACTGAGATTGTCGTCGCAAGCGAAGATGGGGACTCGACTGGAATTGCTGCCGATTTGGTCGCACAGGCGGAGCATGATCCAGAGGCGCTCGCTGTCTTTATCACCAGCAAGCCCGAACTTGCATTGGAGGTTGTTCTGGAAGTGAAGCGCCAGTCGCAAGGTAATCAGGTTGCTCAACAATCGCTTGCTGCACAAGGTGTCGCTTTTGTTACGAAAACGGTGGAGGAGGCGCATTCACTTACGAATCGGCTCGCGCCTGAACATCTGACGGTGGATACTGGTGCAGATCTGCGCTGGGTGAAAAACGCGGGATCCATCTTCATCGGCCACCACACGCCGCAGTCCATGGGGGACTACATCAGCGGGCCAAATCATGTTCTTCCAACGGGACGCAACGGACGTGTTCGTGGAGGCCTCAGCGTGCTCGATTTTGTGAAGGTAATTACTGTGCAGCAATACACTCTGGATGCGCTGCGTGAGGTTGGTCCCCATACGATCGCACTCGCGGAAGCAGAAGGTTTGGTCGGCCACGCCGAGAGCGTGCGCGTGAGGATGAGATGAGCGCAATTCTGGAGCAGACAATGCTGGTTCAACCGCGCAAGGCCGTGCTGGCAATGCCCGAGTATCATCCTCCGCTCGCGGGTCGCGACGCACTACGGCTTGATTTCAATGAGAACACCTTCAGCCCAAGTCCGTCTGTTTTGCGGCGCTTGCAGCAACTTACGGCTGAAGGTTTGACGATCTATCCCGAGCGGGAGCCGGTTGAACGCATCGTCGCACAGCACTTCGGCCTCGAGCGCGATCAACTGCTCCTAACCAACGGCGTGGACGAAGCTATTCATCTGGTTTCCTGCGCGTTCCTCGAGGAAGGCGACGAAGCGCTTATCTGTACTCCGACTTTCTTTATGTACGACGTGTCGATCGGTCTGATGACCGCGGGCCTCACGCGAGTGCAATCGGATGATTCCCTCTCTTTTCCTTCTGAAAGATTCCTTGCTGCCATCACACCGAAGACAAAGCTAATCATTGTTGCATCCCCCAACAATCCTACCGGCGCTACAGTTAGCCGGGAGCATCTGCTCGCGATTGCAGCCGCAGCACCGCAAGCCTTGCTGATGGTCGACGAAGCATACTTCCACTTTCATGGCGAGACGACTCTCGGCGACGTAGGGACGATCCCCAACCTCATTGTTGCGCGCACATTTTCGAAAGCGTATGGCCTGGCGAATTTGCGTGTAGGGATGCTAGCTGGGGACGCACGCTTAATTAGCTATATTCGCAAGGTCTCTTCACCGTATAACGTGAATGGCGTGGCACTCGCGGTGCTTCCGGATGCGGTGGCTGACGAGGCGTATCTCCAGTGGTATGTGGAGCAGGTCCGGACCGGCCGCGAGCGAATTTTAGAAGCTCTGAAAGATCTTGAAGTGCGAACATGGCCAAGCGCGGCCAACTTCGTTTTGATGGACATCGGCCCGAGGCATAAGGAGCTTTGCGCCGAAATGCATAGCCGCGGCATTCTGCTGCGCGACCGCTCGGCCGACCCGGGTTGTGAAGGTTACGTGCGAATCACCGTCGGTGTGGAGGACCACGTAACGCGCGGCATCGCGGCGCTCCGAGAGTCGTTGGCTGCAATGAACTGGACGCCAGCAGAAGGCAGAGGTCGAGCGTGAGCGATCTGGCACAGGAAGTTGGCGTTGCGCCGCAACCGGGTGGACCGGAGCGCATTGGAGTCGTTGAACGTAATACGACCGAAACGAAGATATCCCTGCAACTCAACGTCGATGGAAAGGGAAGCTACGTCGTATCGACAGGCATACGCTTCTTTGATCACATGCTCGAGCTCTTCGCGCGTCATGGAGGCTTCGACCTTGAACTCAAGTGCATTGGCGATCTTGACGTCGACCAGCATCACACGGTTGAAGACGTCGGCATCGCCCTTGGCGAGGCTTTTGCCGAGGCGCTCGGAGACAAGAAGGGTATTTTGCGAGCGGGTTATTTCGTGATGCCAATGGATGAGACGCTTGCAGTTGCGGCAGTTGATCTGTCTGGTCGTGTCGCCTATGCCGTTGACGACCAGGTGGATGTTCCAGTGGTTGGTGATCTCCAATCGGAGCTGGTTGTGGACTTCTTTGAGGGCTTTGCCCGGGGAGCGAGAGCAAACGTTCACGTAAAGGTCATGTATGGCCGCAGCAACCATCACAAGATTGAAGCAATTTTCAAAGCCTTCGCCAGGGCTTTACGAGGTGCGTGTTCTCGCGACGAACGTATGCGGGAGCTGTTGCCAAGCACTAAAGGGTTGTTATGAGTATTGAACTTACAAAGCAGGTTCGCGACGAAGCGATTGCGTCCATCCAGCAATACTTCGAAAGAAATATGCCGGAACCGATTGGTGAACTTGCGGCAGGTCTACTTCTGAATTACTTCGTTGAGGAGATTGGACCCGCGATCTATAACCAGGCCATAGCGGACGCGCAGGTTCGTCTGCAGCAGCGAGTTATGGATCTTGAAGGCGAGCTGTACGAAGATCCCTTTCAGTATTGGCACAAGACCAAGGCGAAGCGAAGTAGATGATCGCGGTCATTGACTATAAGGCGGGCAATCTTACCAGCGTGGTCAAGGCGCTTCGGTTTCTTGGCGCTGATGACGTCGTCGTGACGCAGTCTCCTCAGGATGTGCTTGGTGCTGACAAGATTGTGTTGCCTGGGGTTGGGCACTTTCGGGCTACGCAGTTGTTGCATGAGTTGGGATTGAGTGAGGCTTTGAAGTCTGCGCTTGGTGAGGGTGTGCCGTTTCTGGGGATTTGTGTGGGGTTGCAGTGGCTGTATGAGGGGTCGACTGAGTCTCCGGATACTCAGGGGCTTGGTTGGTTTGCGGGTGAATGTGAGCGGTTTCCGGCTGCGTTTGAGGGTGAGGAGTTGAAGGCTCCTCATGTTGGGTGGAACTCGCTGGAGGCGATTCGCGGGGATTCGCGGTTGCTGAAGGGTGTTGAGGCGGGAAGCTTTGTGTATTACACGCATTCGTGGAGAGCGCCGGTTTCTGCAGATACTGCTGCGGAGACGCTTTATGGTGGAGCGTTTACTGGGGTTGTTGAGCGGGGGAATGTGATGGGAGTGCAGTTTCATCCGGAGAAGTCGGCTGAGACTGGACTGTTGGTGTTGAGGAACTTCCTGGAGCTTTAGCCATGCTGACGAAGAGGATCATTGCTTGCCTGGATGTTCGCGGCGGACGCGTGGTGAAAGGCGTGCAGTTTGTGGACATTGTGGATGCTGGTGATCCAGCTGAGTTGGCTTATCGGCATGCTCGCGGAGGTGCGGATGAGATTGTGCTGCTGGATATTACCGCTACGCATGAAGGGCGCGGAACGCTGTTGGAGACGGTGAAGCGGACTGCGGAGAGGCTGTTTGTGCCGTTTACGGTTGGAGGTGGGATTCGATCGGCGGAAGACGCTGCTGCGGTTTTCGATGCTGGTGCTGACAAGGTGAGTATCAATTCTAGTGCGATTGCTCGGCCGGAATTGATTGGGGAGATTGGTGGGAGTTTTGGGGCTCAGGCGGTGATTGTGGCGATCGACGCACGTAGAGCGCAAAGTGCTGATTCTGTTGGAGATGCGGAGGTTTTTGTTTCGGGGGGAAGGAAGCCTACGGGGCTTCGGGTGGTGGAGTGGGCGGTGGAGGCTGAGGCGCGGGGGGCGGGGGAGATTTTGCTGACCAGCATGGATGCGGATGGGACGCGGGCTGGGTTTGATTTGGAGCTGACGCGGCGGGTGTCGGAGGCGGTGCAGATCCCGGTGATCGCGTCGGGTGGTGCTGGGTCGGCGGCGCATTTTGCCGAGGTGTTCCTGGCGGGCAGGGCGGATGCGGCGCTGGCGGCGAGTATCTTTCACTTTGGGGTGACGGATTCCCGGGCGCTGAAGGTTGAGGTGGCGGCTGCGGGTGTTCCAATGCGGATGCCGTGCTAGGGTACCCCCCTCCCCCCTTTACCCCCCTGTTTTTCTAATGGCAATGGAATCAGTTGGTTGCGCTGGAAGTACCCTGCTAAAGTATGGGTAGCAGGCGGGTTATCGTAAAGTAGGGCAAGGATTGGGGTTAGGGCTTTTATGGCCCGTATGTGTATGACTGCCAAGTCTTTATCGGTAAAGTAGGGCAAGGATTGGGGTTAGGGCCGTTCTGCGTGCAAGCCGCTGATTGCAGGAGGCTTATCGGTAAAGTAGGGCAATGATTGGGGTTAGGTGGTTGGATGGGGCCTGGTCGCCTCTGTTGGTTTTCCTCGCTGATTTAATTATAGGCTTTCGCGTGGGGTAACTATGCCAACTCTATCTTGTTTGGAATGTTTTGGTTAGGTGGTTTAGGGGCTTGACAGGTTTGGGGCGAACGTCGAGAGGCTTCGGTCCTGCGCGGACGGCGGAAGGCTTCGCGTGGTGGGCGCTTGTAGGGGTGGGCGGCATCGAGGAAGGCAATTGGGGCGTTCCGCCTGCGGCTCCACTCCGGCCTGCGGCAGCGAGGAAGGGCCTTCAGCCGGCGGTGTGAGAGCCAAGGCTGAAGCCTTGGGGTACCTAGAAGCTTTCTGAGGTTACGCGGGAAAGCGCGGACGGCGGTAGGCTTCGGTCCTGCGCGGACGGCGAGGGGTTTCGCGCGGCGGGGCGCTGGCTTAGGGTGGTGACATTCGGGAAGGCGATTTAGCCCATTCGGCTTCGTTCAGGGCTCCGCGTGCCGCTGCGCTTCAACCGGGCTACTGCCTTGGCAGGGATTGGGAGAGGCTGACGAGGTTTTGCGGAGGGACATGGATCAGGCCGCCGCGCGGGGCGTCGATATCGGCGATGAGGAGGAAGGCGATGGAGACGAAGAAGGGCAGAACCAGGAACATTGCGGTTCTGACGCGAGTGCCGCGTGCGGCGTATCCGACCAGCACATTGGAGCAGATAGCAATCGCAATCATCAGACCCCAGGCTGCGGATGGAATCCGGTTCCACCAGGCGGCCTGGGTATAGCCCTGCGAGTTCAGCACATCATTCATGCCGGCAACTGCTAGAGCCATGACAGGTGTGGGCTGAGTCAATGCCGGATTCTGAACTGCGGACCATAGCTGGGTTTGCAGTTGACTGGTATCCGCGTCGATTTTTTGAAGATTGGATTGATCGCGGGTGCGATAGAACGCAATCCGCAGATCGAGATATTGGGCCAGCTGCGCACGTACGCGAACAGCGTCGGACGCGGGCAAAAGTCCTGCACGGACATATTCGGTGCCGATGGCATTTGCTTCTGCTTCCTCGTAGTTCCTGCGCTGGTCGTAACGGCCGACCGCCATGGAGAAGGTGAAACCGATGATTAAGCCGAGCAGGGTGAGGGCGGCGGCCTGCACAAAGCCGAAGTCATCGCGCTCGTCGGCGGCCAGGGGTCTGTGTTTGCGCAATTGAGCGCCTATCAGTGCCGATAGCCACAGGACGAATAGCGAGAGTGGGAAGAAGAGAAGTGGATAGTTGAACATGGGCGCGCCTCCTGGGGAGCGGAACCAGTCTATGCGCCCCGCGGGTCCTGCGCGGACGGCGGGGGCTTCGCGTGGTGGGCGCTTGTGGGGGTGGCGGCAGCGAGGAAGGCAATTTGGTCGTTGCGCCTGCGGCTTCACTCCGGCCTGCGGCAGCGAGGTAGGGGGCGTTTTCGTCTTGTTGACCTAGGGCTTCGCCCTAGGCTGTGATATGTCGGGCCGTTGGCCCTGGTCGTCTGCGCGGAGGGTGGGGGGCTTGGGTGGTGGGGCTGGTTCGATGGGGGATTTATGGGTTGGATGGGCTTTGGGCACGCTCAGGACATGGCGCGTCCGGAAGGTGGCGCCGGTGAGGGGGTCGTGCGCCGATCATGATTTCTGCGAGTGGCGAGGCTTTGAGCCCCACCCATGACGAAAAGATGTCATGAACGGGGCGCCCGGCTTGGGAATGTTTGGACTCGTGAGGTCTCCGTACCCACTCATGACATGAAGCTGTCATGAATGGGGCACCCGGCAAGATCACTTCGGAGTGTCTGGTTTATAGTCGCCGTCTGCGCGCTCAAGATCGGGAAAATCTTCCCCAGGACTACAAGGCCCCAAATAAACCAAGTCCGTTATAGACGATACGTAGGACTGATAACAGTAGGTGGCTTCTGCAACTGGCGTATCCGCAAAGCCATCGCGGTACCACAAACGTCCGGCGATAACTATGTGTTGCGTTCCGTTGTGCAATGCGCCCTTGTCCATTTCTTTGATTACTTGATCCATCCCAGTCAGGTGGTCGCCGGAGGCAACTGTCCCAAGGTGGTGATACCAATGTTTTCGTATTGTGCCCTCATTGGTTTCGACGACCAAGTAGCTGACGTAATTTGTTCCTTCCGCAGGCAAATGTCCAGTATTTACAACCGGCAAGCGGATGCTGTTCCTGTCATAGCGAATCTCTGGATTTTGAACAGAGAGGTATGCGCGCTCGGAAATATGCAAAGCATCCTTAGCAGTATCAGCAGCACTTTTTGCTGCTCGTGCCGCGATCGTAGCCTCCTGAGCCTGAATGATCGCTTGACCAGCTTGGGTCTTTGCCGATTCTGCAAGAGATTTGGTTTGATCAGCCAAGTCCTTCGTCCGGTCAGATTGATCCTTCATGCGATCTGCAAGGTCTTTCGTCCTATCAGCCTGCTTTCCAGCGGCGATAGCAAGATCGTGAGTGTCAGTCCCACCAGATTGCATCTCTTTCCATTGCTTGTAGAAGATGACCGCTTGAATGACAGCGGCTAAGAACAGAAGCACCGTAAATAAGGCCATAGCCTTGTCGGTCCACTTTGCCTTGTCACTTTGGGGCTTGCTATTTATCTCGTTGGGGGGATGGGAGGCTGGTACAACCTCTGTCTCCTGGGAACTAGCAGAAGTAATCGCACTAGGTTTTGCCTCTATGTGCTGCTCTGGCTTCTTGGCCTCGTTCTCGTCTGTCATGGCGTGCAGCTTTCTCTACTCACAGATGCGGAAGTCTACCATCCAGAGAGACATCTGATATGGCGAAATTTTGACTGTATAGCTCCAGTGCTGCGACCATCTGGGTATGGGCAAACAGTCTCCGAAGGTGCAATACAATAAGGTTTTGCCTCTTGCGCCCGTGGCTCAGCCGTCTCTGGAGACCTTTTCTTTCCTTCCCAAGAACATCACAAGAAACCCCCTTCTCCCAATCGTCATTGGCCTTCTCTTTACGGGGTTTGGTCCTAATATGGTGAGCACCTTGGCGGCTCTTGCCATTTGCTTCCTATGGGTCTGGGCGGACTTATTTCCGGTAGCGCGATTCATAGGGATATGGACTACTAATCACTTCTTCCATGAATACCACTCCCATTTGGAAGGGTTTGGACGAAGGGAGACAGAGAGTAAGCGAGAGCGTCTAAGAGTGGTTACAACTTCCATATCGTTCTTGTTGTTTTTTGGAATTTTATTTGCCGGCTTCGCCAGAATTACAAAATGGCAGATAAAGCGTTACCAGGTTATTGAACAACAAGAGATAGCCAACCGAATTGAAGCAGTCGCCTCAACTGACTCTACGGGAGATCCGAAGTTTTCCTTTGTGAACAACAGCACACACGACATAACCCTGCTGGGAATTGCTTGCCACCCGCGCTATGCCCATACCACGGTGGGTCTTGATCTGAGTGACCCCACGATGATTCCTTCTATTGGTGGAACGATATTGATACACGGAAACGGGGATGGGCAATCTGTTACCTGCTCAATGCAAAGTGGGGTCTTCTCTGGATTTGGATCGTTTGATTGCGCTGACATGACATGGGAAATCATATACACACTTCCTGATCAACCCAGTCAATCCGCAATAACAGGGCGCTATCGATTTTTTCTTGATCCTCGAACTAAGGAGTGGTCAAGAATTGGCTTAGAGGCTCCGCCCAAGCGTTGCCCGAACGAATCAAGGCAATCTGCGGCACAGTGAACCGCTTATTGTTGGCAAAGTTTAGCACCTCGGAGATTGATGGTTGTGGCTAAGATCAGGGGATGGCGGCGAAGAAGAGGGCGGGGTTGAAGTTGCCGGGGCGGCGGTTGGCGGAGGCTGGGTGGGCTGGCGGGGAGGTGGTCGAGGTGGGGGCGCATGGGCGGCCGCTTTGCCGGTGGTGTCGGATGGAGATTTTGGCTAAGCGGCGAAGGACGTTTTGCTCGGAGTATTGCGTGCACCAGTGGAGGCTGCGGTCCGATCCGGGGTATCTGCGGGACCAGGTGTTTCTGCGGGATAAGGGCGTGTGTGGGTTGTGTGGGACCGATACGGTGGCGGCTTATGGGGAGTTGAAGCGGAGTCGGGGGAAGGTGAGGGGGGAGTTGCTGGAGGTTTGGGGGATGCGGTCGGTTGCGGCTCGGCGGTCGTTGTGGGATGCGGACCATGTGCGGGCCGTGGCCGAGGGGGGTGGGGAGTGTGATTTGGATAATCTGCGGACGCTTTGCTTGTGCTGCCATCGGGAGGTTACTGCGGATTTGCGGCGGAGGCTGAAGGGCAGCGGGTAGCTGCCAGCAAAGGCAAAGGGCACTTGTGGTTGGGAACCATGGGGCGGCTTGCGGCTGCTGGCTGGGTGGCGGGTCCTTCGGCTTCGCGCTGTGCGGTGCGCTCAGGATGACAGTTCTGGGGCGAAAAGAAATCTGAGGGTAATGGGTGGCGCGTACTTTAAGTGGGTGGAGAATAGACGGTGTGAGGTTGGTGCTATGGGTGTGCGGGCTAAGGCGCTGTTTCTCGATCGCGATGGGGTGATCAACCAGGAGGTGGGGTATCTGCATGCCGCGGAGGAGGTGCGGTGGGTGGAGGGGATCTTTGAGTTGTGCCGGGTGGCAGTGGGGCTTGGATACAGGTTGGTGGTGGTGACCAACCAGGCGGGGATTGCGCGGGGACTGTATACGGAAGAGCAGTACGAGACGTTGATGGAGTGGATGCTGGAGGAGTTTGTGCGGCAGGGCGTGGCGCTGGATGCGGTGTACTTCTGCCCGTTTCATCCTGAGGGGAAGGGGAAGTATGGGCGGGAGCATGAGGATCGGAAGCCGGGGACGGGGATGTTGCGGCGGGCGGCGAAGGATTTGAAGGTGGAGCTGGGTGCGTCGGTGATGGTGGGGGACAGGTGCACGGATGTGGCGGCGGCGAATGCGGCGGGATTGCGGACGGCGTTTCTGCTGGAGGGGACGGAGGCGGTGGGGTGCCCGGGCGAGTATCACGCAGTGACAACGCTGCACCAGGTGCAGGAGTGGCTGGTGGTGGCGGCGGCGGCTAGTGCGGATGAGGTCGCGCATGGGGATGGGGATGTGGATGGGGCGTTGGAGTAATGCAGAATATGCGGGATTTGCTGCGGGGGTCGCTGGGGAGAAGTTTGCGGGAGCTGCCGGAGGAGGATCGTCTGATGGCGGCGTGGCCGGTAG
>Ga0302230_10001051_pt1 | contig 19156 bp, 19 predicted proteins | sample II_Palsa_N2_1_FD_193523 | JGI IMG/M metagenome (GOLD analysis project Ga0302230, IMG submission 193523) | Peat permafrost microbial communities from Stordalen Mire near Abisko, Sweden - II_Palsa_N2_1 | ecosystem: Environmental > Terrestrial > Soil > Palsa > Peat permafrost | place: Sweden... | reverse complement strand
AACTCGTCGCCGCCAAAACGCGCCAGCACATCGGCCTTGCGAAGAATGGCCAGGATGCGCGACGACGCCTCGGCCAGCACCTGATCCCCGCCGCCGTGGCCCACCGCATCGTTGACGACTTTGAAGCGATCAAGATCGAGCACGCCGACAGCGAGCAGCGCATTGTCCTGCTTAGCCTGAGAGCGGGCCTGTTCAAGCAACTCGAACAACAAGCGCCTGTTTGGCAAGCCGGTAACCACGTCATAAAACCCCAGCCGCTCGACCCTGGCCTCGTGCATCTTCTGCATGGTGATGTCGCGCTGGCTCCAGATGCGTCCGTGCAGAACACCGTCAACCAGGATCGGGGTGAAGTCGCGCAAAACGATGCGCCCGTCTTTCAGCATGACCTCGTCGTTGCTGACGGCGACGCCTCGCTGCAGTATTTCCCGCCGCCGACGAATTTCCTTTTCCGGATCGGCGTAGGCGTTGAGCAGCCGGCTTATGACCAGATCCGACGACTGGTTTTCCATCTCCGACGGTTTGCTCTTGAAGCCGAACAGGCTGCAGAACGCTTCATTGACGAACTTCACGCGGTTGTCCTGCGATTCCACCAGGATGCCGGAGTGCTGGTTGGAAAGAATGCTCCGGAAGTGCTGCAGGTTGAAACGCACTTCGCGCTCCGCCGCCGATCGCGCCAGACGCGTGCGCTGCATCTGGATACCCAGACCCAGCTCGGTGGCCATTTCGGAAAAAATCTCGATTTCTATGTCGGCAAAAGCGTTGGCGTCCGTTGCGCCAATGACCAGGGCACCGGCGATGACGTCATCCAGCCGCAGGGGCAGCGCCAGGATCACGCGCGCGCCGGAGGAGAGCTCCTCCGGCTGAAATTCTGCCGTATCACCCGGGGGCGCATACGCCAGATGCGCGGCGCCGGTTTGCATGGCCTGCGCCGCCGCGCTGTGCACCTGGATCGTCGTTGACCAGCGACCATCGTCCGCCGCCACGGCACCCGCGCACGCACCATCGCCCGCCACCCACTGTATGCCGCCGTTGCCGCCCGGCGGCAAAAGGCCAATCCCAGCAAACCGATAGTCCCCCAGCCGACGCGTCACGCGGCATGTCTCAATCAATAACGATGCCTCACTCTTGCAACGCGAAACCAGTTTGATCATTTCGCTGAGCAATCGCAGCGACGATCGCTGCCGCGCCTCGTGGCGCACGAAACTCAGCAGCCGCACGCGCTGTTCGTGGGCTTCCCGCCCAAGGCCGATGCTTGCCGCGGCCTGCCGCAGCAGTTCAACCATGGGCTCCGAGAAATAGTCGCTATAGGACGCACGTATGACCAGCACGGCGCGTACTTCACCAAAGATCATCACCGGCACGGCGAGCGACGAGGTCACCCGATGCCTGGCAAAAATCTGCTGGTAGCGTGCAATACCGGTGGCGCCGCCCTTGCCCATTTCCCGTTGCGGCATACCTGACCAGAAAGAGGGTTGCGCCAGCGCCAGCGGCCATTTTTCCGGGTAGATTTCGAGCGCGTCCGGCGCAACCTGGGCGGGGGCAATCCGCTCAAAGCAACCGGAGGTCCGATTCACCTCGGCCATCATCACCAGCCGAGCCCCGATCCGGCGTTCCAGTGTTTCTATGACAGCTTCATAGAGCACGGCCGGATCAAGCGAACGCAGGAGCAGCTGGCCGAGGTCGGAGAGTATCGCGTAACGACTTTCACCCGACAGCGGCGACGGTGTCGAGAGCGCGTTGATCTTTCTCGGGCTTTGATCCGGGTTGTGCATGCACGCAGCGATCCGTATCGATGGAACGGGCCGCCCGTAGGGCCAGCCTGGTAACGCCTGAATTGGCAAAATCCCCGTCGTCGGCAAAAGCGTGGCTTCAGCCCCCGCACCTGTCCGCGCCCGTATTGCATCCCCTCCGGCAGAAACTAATCCTCTGCCCGCCCCGGCGCAAGCGCAACATCCCTGGATCGCCCAGCTAGAGTTCGATCCAGCCCCAGTGATCGAAAATCCACGGCGATGGCACGGTCGTCGTGAGCCTGACAAACCAGGGAGCGGCTTGCGCATCGCCCTTTGTCAGATGGTAGACGCCTTGATCATCGCGCCGCAACGGCGCCTGCGACCAGCGATACTCTCGTACCTCCGACCGGCTGACCACGCTGAGTCTGAGCAGCGGTTGCAGCCACGCCGGTGGTTGCCACGGCAGTGCAGTCGCGGTGACGGCAAGAGGTTTCGAGCGCACGTCGAGATAAAGCTCGGGTCGGCTGGCGAGGTGTCGCATGCGGCGGCCACTGAGCGCCATCTGGCTTTGATGGGCCTCGACAGCCGCCAGCTTGGTGCGCTGGTTATCCGAAGACGTGGGCATCACCTGCGCCGCGGCTGTTTTCGAAGGCCGTCCGTGAATAAGGTAGGCAAACAGTGGCGGTGGATCGACCCGGTTGGCGAGCGCCAGACGCATCAGAACATGCGCTGCGCCGTGATCAGGATGACTATCCGTCAGCGCAGGGATAAGGATCAGATTCGGCGCAAAGGCATCCACCGCGGCGGTCAGTCCCGACACGGCGGCATCCGTTGCTGCATGAAGAAGATCCGTCACGCCCAGGTCGGGCCAGTCCATGGTGTGCAACGCATGCGTCGGCAGATCAAGCCTTGCCAATGCCTGGTGCAGTTCGATGCGGCGGCGCTCGCCCCAGCGGGCCCGGTCCGGTGCCCGAATGCGCACGCGACGTTCCAGCCATCGCTGCGGCCACGGATTATTGTCGCCGGGCGTCAGCAGCAAAATTCTCACCTCGCCGCCGGCCGCGCGCACGCGCTGGATCAGCAAGCCCGCGGCGATCGTTTCGTCATCGGGATGCGGTGCCACGACCAGCAGGCGGGTTTGCGAGGACACGTTCTGCAACACTGAAAGCTCGGGCTCGCCTCGCTCGCCGCTTACTGCGCCGGCAATCAACGCCACTGCGCCAACAGTTCGAGCAGCAGCAGATCGGCGCGCAGCGGACCACGCAGACTCTCGCGCGTGCGGTTGACCGCGTTGTACCAGCGATCCAACGCCTCCGCGCTCAGCGCGCTGGCCAACGGTCCGGTTTTCTCGGTCGCTTTCGCTTTCATCTCGTCAGCCGCCGCCTGCGCGGCAAACCACAAGCGCTGCACCGGCTCGTTATCGAGCCAGCGTTTGACTACGTCCATCGTCTGTCCGCGGCCAGCGGCCAGGGCGGCAAGATCCTTGCGCACTTCGAGTCGCCGTTCGAGCGCGCCTTCCTGCGACCATGCCTGAGCTAGGCCGGGATTACCCGCCGCCGCCGCCAGTGCAACGGGTGCATCGCGCACGCCTTCGTCCTGCAGCCACGCCAGCCCAACCGCTGCGTCGGGCAGATGAAATTCGATGCGCTGACAGCGGCTGCGGATGGTCTGCGGCAGTCGCCAGAGCGCATCGGCCAGCAGAATCAGCATGGTCTGCGTGGCGGGCTCTTCCAGCGTTTTCAGCAGCGCATTGCCGGCTGCCGGATTCATGGCATCGGCCGGATCGATCACGGCGACCTGCCAGCCACCGAACTGGCTACTCATCGCCAGCCGCACGGACAGATCGCGAATCTGGTCAACCACGATTTCACTGCGCTGGACGCCGTCCTTGCGCAAACCATACGTCAGCTCGATCAAGTCCGGATGACTGCCGGCGGTCAGCAGCAGACAGCGGCGACACCGACCGCAGGCATCGCCATCGATCGGCGCCTCGCACAACAGGCCGGCGACGAAACGCTTGACGAAGGCGCGCTTGCCCAGACCCGTCGCGCCGCACACCAGCAGTGCATGCGGCAAGGCATCGCGCTGGCGACGCGACTGCAGCCGCGACCAGTGCTCGGCATGCCAGGGCAACGCGCTCATGCGGACAGCCCTTCGAACAGTTCGGCCATGGCGTGAGTAGCGGCGCGCAGCACTTCGGCCGGCGACTGGCTGGCGTCCAGCACGCGAAAGCGATCCGGCTCGGCCGCCGCGCGCGCGCGATAGGTCGAACGGATACGTTCAAAAAAAGCGTCCGCTTCGACCTCGATGCGATCCGCCTCACCCCGACCGGCAGCGCGCGCGCGCCCCGTCGCCACCGGCAGATCCAGCAGCAGCGTGAGATCCGGCATCAGCCCGTCACAGGCCCAGCTTTCAAGCGCGGCGATGCGCTCCATCGGCTGCCCGCGGCCGCCACCCTGATAGGCATAACTGGCATCGGCAAAGCGATCGCACAGCACCCACTGCCCTGCATCGAGCGCCGGCGCAATCACCTCGCGTACCAGCTGCGCGCGCGAGGCAAACATCAGCAGCAGCTCCGCTTCGGCCGTCAGTCCGCGCTGCGCCGGATCAAGCACGATGGCGCGCGCGGCCTCACCCAGCTGCGTGCCACCAGGTTCACGCGTCTGCACCAGGGTGATGCCGTGCTCTTCGATAAAGGAACGAAGCCCGGCCAGCAGCGTGCTCTTGCCCGCACCCTCACCGCCTTCGAGGCTGATGAATTTTCCGCGCGCTGGGTGGGCTGGTGATGCGGTCACTGGCAATGCTTCCGCTGGTAGCAATCGACATTGCGATTGTGCGCCTCGAGCGTGCTGGCGAACACGTGCCCGCCATCGCCACGCGCGACGAAATACAGGTCGCTGCCCGCCGACGGATGCAGCGCGGCCTCGATCGCCGGTTTGCCGGGCAAGGCGATTGGCGTTGGTGGCAATCCGGCACGGGTATAGGTGTTGTACGGCGTATCGGTAGTGAGATCGGTCTTGTGGATATTGCCGGTGTATTGCGCGCCCATGCCGTAGATCACGCTGGGATCGGTCTGCAGCATCATGTGATCTTCGAGGCGCCGCACGAACACGCCGGCGATACGTGGACGCTCGTCGGGCCGGCCGGTTTCCTTCTCCACGATCGAGGCCAGGATCAGCGCATCGTACGGCGTCGCCAGCGGCAGATCCTTGTCGCGCAGCGGCCACAGCGCGTCGAGCGTCTTGACCATCGCGCCATGCGCTCGCTTGAGAATATCCAGTTCGCTATCGCCTTTGACATAGGCATAGGTCTCGGGCAGAAAGCGGCCTTCGGGCGCTTCGCCGCTGGCACCGATTTTCTGCATGAGGCTGACTTCGTCCAGCGCGCCGCTATCGTGCTTGAGCTTGTCGGCGGTGGCCAGGGCCTGGCGCAACTCGGCGAAGGTCCAGCCGTCGACGATGGTGAAGTTGCGCTGCATAACCTTGCCCGCGGCCATGTTCGCCAGCAGCTGACGCGGCGTCAGCCCGGCATTGATGGCGTATTCACCAGCATGCAGCTTGCCGGCCACGCGCATCTGTTCGGCCAGCAGCCGCCAGTACAGTCCGTTCGTTTCGCTCAGGCCGCGCTGCTGCAGCTCGGTCACAATATTCCTGAAACCGGAGCCGCGTGCGATATCGATGCTGTCACCCTGCGTTGTTACCTGCAGCGGCGTCCGGGCAAAGCGATTGAAGTCGTAAACGCCGTAGGCCAAGCCAGCGATCACGATCAGCAGCACCAGTATTGTCATCACGCGGGCGAAGGCACCGCCGCGCATCGTCTTGCGGTTCATCCGACCTGCTCCATCGACAACGCTGCCTGCACAAAGCCCAGTTCACGCCAATGCTGCTGCAGTACGCGGGTGATCTCACCCGGCGCGTACGCGCAGTTATCCAGCGATTTGACCGGCATAATTCCACGAACGCTCGAGCTGAAAAAAATTTCATTCGCCTGCCGCAGCGCGTCTAGCGATATCGCTTCTATACGCGTCTGCGGAAACTGCGCCAGCACTTCGGCGCGGGCCACGCCGGCAATCCCGCAGCAGTCCAGTGCCGGCGTGCACAGCGCGCCGCCGATCACCGCAAATATGTTGGCCATGGTGGCCGAGATAACTGACCCTTCTTCATCGCACAGCAAGCCTTCGGCAATCGACGGATCGGCCCATTCCGCCCGCGCCAGCACCTGTTCCAGCCGGTTGAGATGCTTGATACCGGCAAGCCGCGGCTGCCGCGCCAATCGTAGTTCACAGACGCGCGCATGCACGCCGAACAAATAACCGTCTTCATCAACAGGCGGCGGCGCGAAAGCAGCCACCATACGCGTCGGCGATGGCGCGGAAGGCGGCGCGTAGCCGCGTTCACCGACACCGCGCGTCAGCGTGATACGCACCACCGATTGTGGAAAATCGCGACTGACTTCGTACGCCTCGCGCCACAGTAGCTCCGTATCGGGCTCCGGCAGCTGCAGACGGCGGCAACCCTCCGCGAGCCGCTGCATATGCCGTTGCCACAGCGGAGCGCGTTCGCCGACAAAACGGATGCTTTCAAACAACCCGTCGCCATACGCCAGGCCGCGATCCATCGGCGAAATCGCACCATCGGCGCAGCCATTGATGAGCACCGGCGAAACCATCAATCGGGCACTCCCAGTGCACGCAGCAGGCCGCGCGCCTTGGCGCGGGTTTCATCCAGCTCCTGCTCCGCCACCGAGTCGGCCACGATACCGGCGCCGGCGCGCAAGGTGACGTCATTGCCGGACAGCGTCAGCGTGCGAATCAGAATATTCAAATCGAGGTCACCGTTGCGATCGAGGTAACCCATGGCTCCGGTGTAGGCACCGCGAGGCGCGTCTTCCAGTTCCGCGATGATTTCCATGCAACGTACCTTCGGGCAGCCGGTGATTGTGCCGCCTGGAAACGTCGCGGCGATCACGGCGCCGGGCGTCACGTCCGCGCGCAACTGACCCCGTACATTGGACACGATGTGGTGAACGTGGGCGTAACTCTCGACCACCATCAGCTCGTCAACCTCGACCGTGCCGGGAACGCAGACCCGGCCGAGATCGTTGCGCTCCAGATCGATCAGCATCACGTGCTCGGCGCGCTCTTTTGGATGCGCTGTAAGTTCGTGAATGCGTGCGAGGTCATCGTCACCCTTCAGTCGCGCGCGCGTGCCGGCAATCGGCCGGGTCTGCGCCAAGCCGCGACGCACTTCCACCAGGCGCTCCGGTGATGAGCTGACGACAGCGAACTGCGGTTGCTGAAACATGCCAGCAAACGGGGCTGGATTGGCCTGGCGCAACGCATGGTAAAGCGAAGCCGGATGCGGCGCCTCGACATACCTTGCATGCCAGGCGCGCGACAGGTTGGCTTGAAAGACGTCACCCGAAGCCAGGTAGTCGTGGATGTGTGCCACGCCCTCGAGAAATGCCGCTGGCGCATCCTCGTGCCAGCGATCCAGCGCAGGCAACGAAGGCATGGCCGGACTCGCCGCAAGATCACTTTCCAGCTGATCGAGCAGGCGTTCCTCGCCCACTTCGGCGATCAGGATGGTTCTCTCGCCAACATGGTCGACTATTAGTGCCGCAGGACAGCGCAGTGCCAGCGCCCGCGGCATGGTTGACGGGGGCCGCAGACGCAACCGTGGTTCAATCTCTCCGGCGAGCTCATACGCCAGCAGGAGAACCCAGCCGCCGTGAAACGGTAATGCGTCCTCTTCGCCCGAGGGAAGTTGCTCGGCCTGCCAGGCCGAATCCAGCGCATCGAGAAAGCCGCCCGCCAGAATCTCATCTTTATCGTTGTGCAGAGTGCCGTCGGCATCCAGCGTCAACGTATCACGTGGAAACGCGAACAAGATGTCATACCGCGATTGCGCCGTGCCCCGCACGACGCTCTCAAGCAGGCACGGATAGCGCGCCGGAAAAGCAGCGGCCGGCGCGAGAAGATCGCGTCGGCCGCTGAGCGTTCTTCGATGAACCGCTGGTTGATCCTGAGCCGCGAGAGGAACGCTCACGCTCAGACGCGACGAAAGGCCAGCGTACCGTTGGTGCCACCGAAACCGAACGAGTTGGAAATCGCCACATCGAACTTCGCATCGCGCGCGGTATGCGGCACGAAATCCAGATCGCAACCTTCGCTGGGCTCGTCGAGATTAATCGTCGGCGGCAGCACCTGGTCGCGCAGGGCGAGGATTGAGAAGATCGCCTCCACGCCACCGGCGGCACCGAGCAGATGGCCCGTGGTGGACTTGGTCGAACTGATCGCGAGCTTGTAGGCGTGATCGCCGAACACCGACTTCGCCGCCATCACTTCACCCAAGTCGCCCAGCGGCGTCGAGGTGCCATGGGCATTGACGTACTGCACATCGGACGGATTAAGGCCGGCATCGTTCAGCGCCGTTTTCATGCAGCGCGCCGCGCCTTCGCCACCTTCACTGGGAGCCGTCATGTGGAACGCATCGCCGCTCATGCCAAAGCCGACCAGCTCGGCGTAGATGCGCGCGCCGCGTGCCTTGGCGTGTTCGTATTCTTCCAGCATCAGCACGCCGGCGCCGTCGGACAGCACGAAACCGTCGCGGTCCTTGTCCCATGGACGACTGGCCTTGGTCGGCTCGTCGTTGCGCGTGGACATGGCCTTGGCCGAACAGAAGCCCGCCATCGCGGTGCCGGTGGTAGCGAACTCGGCGCCGCCGGCGATCATGGCATCAGCATCGCCGTACTGGATCATCCGTGCCGCGAGACCGATGTTGTGCGCGCCCGTGGTGCAGGCTGTGACGCATGCGATATTCGGCCCCTTCAAGCCGAACATGATGGAAAGCTGGCCAGAAATCATGTTGATGATCGAGCTGGGCACGTAGAACGGCGAAACCTTGCGTGGGCCCTTGGCAGCCAGCTCCAGCGAGGTCGCCTCGATCGTGTACAGACCACCGATACCGGCACCCACGGCTACACCGATGCGCGGCGCGTTTTCTTCGGTAATTTCCAGACCGGAATCACGCAAGGCCTGCGTGCCGGCAGCGACGCCATAGTGGATGAACGGATCCATCTTCTTGACGTCTTTTGCCGCCATCCAGTCCGCCGGATCGAAGCCGTTGACCTGGCCGGCGATGCGGGTGGCATAGGCGGACGCATCGAAATGCGTCACCGGGCCGATATAGCTGGCGCCCTTGACGACATTACCCCAGGCCGTGGCGATATCGTTGCCGACCGCAGAAATGATGCCCATGCCGGTCACTACTACTCGACGCTTGCTCATGCTTGTTCCTTAGTCTATCCGTCAGTCGGCACAAACCCGCTTTGCCTTGCTACGTGGATACGTTTTCGGCCTAGGCACAGGCGTACAACGCTAACCATACGGGATCGGACGTTACAAAATGCAGAAATGAAAACTGCGCCGTGAGGCGCAGTTTTCGATGTAGTCAGATCAGTGGATGCGCGGCCATCGACGCCGACGGGTTACTGATCCGTACAAGGATCAATCAATCCTTGGAGTGGGCTTTGATGTAATCGACAGCCTGCTGCACGGTGGTGATCTTCTCGGCGTCTTCGTCCGGAATTTCAGTCTCGAACTCTTCCTCGAGTGCCATGACCAGTTCCACCGTATCGAGCGAATCGGCGCCCAGATCGTCAACGAACGACGCGTTCGCCGTGACTTCATCTTCCTTTACGCCCAGCTGTTCAATGACGATTTTCTTGACGCGCTCTTCGATGGTGCTCATGGTGCCCATACCTCTCAAGGAGTAAATGTTTGTCGACACAGGCAACTGCCTGCGCGAGCCCGGCGGCATTGTAGTGGCTTCGGGATGAAGTCGCTACGATACGTCGGTGATGAAGGCGAGGGCCAACGTTGCCCGCGCTAAAGGGTAATTGTCTCTTAAAACGTGGCCGCTGGCGACTACCCGTGGCACAAGCCTTATGGCATATACATGCCACCGTTGACGTGAAGGGTTTCACCCGTGATGTAAGCCGCCGCCGGCGAGGCCAGAAAACCGACCGCCTTGGCGATGTCGGTTACATCACCGAGTCGGCCCAACGCAATTTGGCCCAGTAAGGCCTGCTTCGATTCTTCCGGCAATGACTTGGTCATGTCGGTATCGATGAAACCCGGCGCCACCACATTGACCGTAATCCCACGTGAGCCGATCTCGCGCGCCAGCGACTTCGAGAACGCAATGATTCCGGCCTTGGCCGCAGCATAGTTGGACTGTCCCGGGTTGCCGGTGAGCCCGATGACCGATGCAATCGAGATGATGCGGCCCTTGCGCGCCTTCATCATGCCGCGCATCACCGCCTTGGATGTGCGGTAGACCGAACTGAGATTGGTATTGATGATGTCGTTCCAGTCTTCTTCGCGCATGCGCATCAGCAGCTGGTCACGCGTGATGCCGGCGTTATTGACCAGGATCGACACGGCACCGAGCTCCTTGCCGATACCGTCGATCAGCGCCTCGACCGCAGCCGCATCAGTGACATTGAGCACGCGACCATGGCCGCTGCCGGCAGCCAGCCTTTCACCGATGGCCGCGGCGCCGCTTTCGCTGGTCGCTGTGCCAATCACGGTAGCGCCCATGGCCGCCAGTTCATCGGCGATCGCCGCACCGATCCCGCGGCTGGCGCCGGTAACCAGCGCAATTTCACCTTGCAGGGTGTTGCTCATCGGAAGAATTTCCTGAAATTTTTCGGTTGAAAATCGGGTACGAAATCAAGCCCACTCGGCAACGGCAGCGTCCATATCGGCCGGTATGCCCAGGGCGCGCGCCTCAATGGCCTTGTCGATACGTTTGATCAAACCGCCAAGTACTTTGCCCGGACCACATTCAGCCATGCGGGTTGCCCCTGCAGCGGAGAGTGTCTGCACGCACTCGGTCCAGCGCACCGGCAGGTAAAGCTGGCGTTGCAGCGCGCCACGAATGGCTTCAACGGAATCATAGCTTTTGGCTTCGGCATTCTGCACGACGGGAATGGATGGTTGTTTCCAGCTGATGGCTGCCATGCGCTCACCCAGGCGATCGGCGGCGTCGCGCATCAGCGCGCAATGCGATGGCACCGACACGGCCAGCTTGATGGCCTTTTTCACGCCCAGCTCGGCTAGCCGCGCCAGCACACGGTCAACTGCCTCGGCGTTGCCGGCAATAACCAGCTGACCAGGCGAATTGAAATTGGCCGGAGAAACAATCTGGCCCTGTGCCATCTCTTCGCAGACGGCCGCCGTTTGTACGTCGTCACCGCCGAGAATCGCGGCCATGGCGCCCACGCCGGGCGGCACTGCAGCCTGCATCAAGCGACCGCGCTCTGCGACCAAGGCCGCCGCGTCATGCAACGACAGCGCGCCGGCGCAAACCAGCGCGCTGTATTCGCCCAGGCTGTGACCGAACAGCTGAGACGGCGGCGTGCCCCCGAGCTTTTGCCATACGCGCCACACGGCAACGCTGGCCGCCAACAAGGCCGGCTGGGTATTTTCCGTGCGGTTGAGCTGATCTTCAGGCCCCTGCTGCGCCAGGCTCCAGAGATCGACATCCGCGCCTTGCGAAGCTTCCTCAAACGTCGCCATTACTTCAGGATGTGCTGCCGCCAGCTCGGCCAGCATGCCGACGGACTGTGACCCCTGACCGGGAAAAACAAAGGCAAGCGATGCGGAAGATGAGCTCATGATTCGGTCGATTCTGGTGGGCGAAAACCGCCATGGTGCCAGCATCGCCAGCCATACGCAGCGGTATTGGCATTTGATGCACGGCAAGTTGATGCGCTGAAAACGCAATGCCGCACGAGGCGGCATCGACGGTCATCAAAAGTCAGAGCACACAGGCTCTCAATAGCGCAGCAACGCAGAGGCCCAGGTAAAGCCGCCGCCGAAGGCCTCAAGCAGCAGATTCTGCCCGCGCTGCACCTTGCCCGAACGTACCGCGTGATCGAGCGCCAGCGGCACCGAACCCGAAGAGGTGTTGGCATGCTTGTCGACAGTGACCACCACGCGATCCATCGACATTTTCAGACGCTTGGCTGTGGCTTCGATGATGCGCAGATTGGCCTGGTGCGGAATCAACCAATCGATTTCCGATTCCTGCATGCCGGCCGCCTGCAGCGTTTCATCGACCAGCGAATCAAGCGTTTTCACGGCCACCTTGAATACTTCACGTCCAGACATGCGAATGCGAACGCCGTGGTTGGGCTCGTCGGTAAAACCGACCGATACACCGACCGGGTTGTAAAGCAGATTCTTGTGCCCACCATCGGCATGCAGGCAGGTGGCGTAAATGCCCGGCTCGCTCGATGCTTCCAGCACCACGGCACCGGCGCCATCGCCGAAGAGCACGCAGGTTTCGCGCTCGGTCCAGTCGACCATGCGCGTCAGCGTTTCGGCACCGATCACCAGCACTTTCTTGGACTGACCGCTCTTGATGAACTTGTCCGCGACACCCAGCGCGTAGACAAAGCCCGAACAGGCGGCGTTGACGTCGAACGCCGCGCAGCCGTTGGCACCCAGACGATGCTGGACCAGGCACGCGGTTGAAGGAAAAATGAGGTCTGGCGTCGTTGTACCCAGCACGATCAGATCAAGCTCCGACGCCTTGACGCCGGCCGCTTCCAGCGCACGCTGCGCTGCTTCGAAAGCAAGATCACCGGTAGTTTGCCCATCGGCCGCTATGTGGCGCTGCCTAATACCGGTGCGGGTAAAAATCCACTCATCGGTGGTGTCGACAATCTTTTCCAGATCAGCGTTTGTCACCACGCGCTCGGGCAGCGCGCTACCGGTAGCAATGATGCGAGAGTAGATCTGGGTCATTCACCTGTCCATCGACAAAACGTGGAAATAAAGCTGCTTAGTGAAAGCAGACAATAGCGCCAAGTGACGTTTGGCGCCTGTAAACGCAAAACGGCGCGTCGCCGCGCCGTTTTACGTGATCGATACATCGCAGGAATACAAGCAACCTGCGAGGTGGATCAATCCTCGACCGACACCGCACCCTTGGTTTCGATCACTTTCTTGCCGCGATAGTAGCCATCCTTGGTGACGTGATGGCGCAGATGCACCTCGCCACTGGTCGGATCGGTCGACAGCTGAACGGTCTTCAACGCGTCGTGCGAACGACGCATGCCGCGGGTGGACGGGGTACGGCGGCTCTTGGCAACTGCCATGATATTTCTCCAACGGGAACTTGATGATCTGTGTGGCAAATCCGGATCGGATAATCCGGACCGGGATAGGTTGTCGCTGTTTATTTCTTCAATTCGCGCAGCACGGCGAACGGATTCTCTCTACGCTCTTCGCCGGAGAAACCCTCCTCCGACTCGTCGCTTGTTACTTCGTCGGGCAACCTGCTTTCCGGATTAATGGGAACCAGCGGCAGCGCCAACATCAATTCGTCTTCAATCACATCGGCCGGATTCAACTGGCCGTCGTCCGCGATCAACAGCGGCTCACAATCCGGTGGCAGCCCTGCCTCATCGCGCTCGAGCTTGATCAGCCCCAGTCGCGCGTTCACGTTCACCGGCAGCAAAAACGGCTCCAGCGATCGTTGGCAGACGACAGCCAAAGATGCCTGCGCGCGCACATCGACATAACTGATGCCGAGGCTGTCACGACCGAAATCCAGCTCGTAGGCTACCTCACCATCATCGGCCGCTAGCATCTCCCGCAGGCGTACCAATCTCGCGATAGGAAGGGTTCCTTCAAACGAACGCCGCGCCGAAACCATGCGCCAAGCGTCCACGGACTCTGGCAGCGTCACGGACATAATCTGTAAATGTTAGATTTCCCGCGAGCTTAAGTCAACCCGTGACGTATGAAAACGAGAGTCATTGGCCGGCGTAGCCGCCTATTTTGCCTCCAGCTGTTCAGATACGGCAAACTGGCTGCCTCGCCAACGAGTCGGGTTTCGTGAATGCCTAGTTTGATAGTCGGCGGCGCCGCGTTTGTTCTACTGCTTGTCGCCGTGGTTGGCTGGTCGGTGCGTTCGCGCCAGCAGCAGGCTCGGAAGGAATCCAGCCTCAAACACCTGCTAGACCTCGCCGACCGCCTCGAGGCTGATATCAAGACCTGTCGCGCCGGACTGCAGCAGGCGCATGCGGTGATGTCGCTCAATCCCGACCTGCCGGCCGCCAGCGAACAGGAAGCCCAGCAGGCCATCGATGCCGGCTTGCGTGCGCTGCTGCAACAGCGCCTCTGGATACGCGACCACGCGCCGCGCGCAAGTCCGCAGGCGCTGGACGACGCGGCCTTGTCCATGCGCAACGCCCGCGACCGGTTGCAGCCACTGCTGCAGGCTTTAACCCAGGCGCAGCGCGATTTGAACAGCGCAATGCGAGACCACATTCGCCGCGAAGCGGACGTATGACCGCCAGTTCGGATGGCCGCCGCCCTGCCCGCATCGTGCTCGGCTCGACTTCGCGCTATCGCGCCGAATTGCTGAAAAGGCTGGTATCCGATTTTGAACAGCGCGCTCCCGGCACCGATGAACGTGTACGACTCAACGAATCGGCGCAGTCGCGCGCCCTGAGGCTGGCGATAGCCAAGGCCGAAGCGGCGGCGCAAAGCCTGGTGGACGCGCTGGTCATCGGCTCTGACCAGGTCGCCGATCTCGACGGCGAGATTCTGGACAAGCCCGGCACCGCTGACAACGCGCGCCAACAACTGGCCGCCAGCGCGGGTCGCATCGTGCAATTCCATACTGCGCTTTGCCTGCTGGATACGCGCGACGGTCGGCAGCGAACCTACGTCGACAGCACCCGCGTGCAATTCCGCACCTTAAGTAAGGACGAGATCGAACGTTACGTTGAGCGCGAACAGCCTCTTGACTGCGCCGGCAGTTTCAAATGCGAGGGGCTTGGTATCGGCCTGTTCGAGCGGATCGACAGCGACGATCCGACGGCGCTGATCGGGCTGCCGCTGATTGCTCTGGCGCGTCTGCTGCGTGAATGCGGCATCGCGATTCCCTAGCCGTCCATCTGGCCAAAACAAACATCGCCAACACGCGAAAACCAACGCTACACTGCCTCAACGACGGCCCGGCGACGTTCACTGCGTGTGCCCTGCCGTATATATCGCAACAACTCCCGCGCAACGACCAAGAAGAGCATGTCGAACATCACTTCAGCACGCGACGAAAATTTGCAGCGGCAGCTGGATGCCGCCATGGCCCAGGTCAATCAGGTGCTCTTGGGCAAATCGCGGCAGGTCAAACTGGCATTTACCTGCCTGATCGCCGGCGGCCATCTTTTGCTGGAAGATGTGCCTGGCGTGGGCAAGACCACGCTCGCCCACGCGCTGGCCGCCACGTTTGCACTGGACTTTCAACGCGTGCAGTTCACCAGCGACCTGCTGCCGTCGGACATCATCGGCGTCAGTATCTATGAGCGGGAAACCGCGACGTTCCGCTTTCATCCCGGTCCGATCTTCACCGGCCTGCTGCTGGCCGACGAAATCAATCGCGCCAGCCCGAAGACGCAGAGCGCGTTGCTGGAGGCCATGGCCGAAAACCAGGTGACCGTGGATGGCCAGACACATGCCCTGCCGCCGCCGTTTTTTGTCGTCGCGACGCAAAATCCGCTCGACCTCAACGGCACCTTTCCACTGCCCGACTCGCAGCTCGACCGCTTCATGCTGCGACTTTCTCTAGACTATCCCGACGCGGCCGCCGAACGATCGCTGCTTACCGGCAGCGATCGCCGCGACCTGCTCGCGCAATTGACGCCGCAGCTCGATGGCGCGGGCCTGCTTTCCCTGCATCAGCATTCGCTGGCGATCACCGCCAGTTCGGCGTTGCTGGATTATCTGCAGGCGTTGCTGACCGCCAGTCGACGTCACACCGACATTCGCGTGGGTCTTTCACCGCGCGCCGGTCTGGCTCTGCTCGGCGCCGCGCGCGCCTGGGCACTTTTGAGCGGCCGCTCACATGTGCTGCCGGAAGATCTCCAGGCACTGTTTGTTCCGCTTGCCGCCCATCGCATCTTGCCCGCGCGCGGCGGAAACGGCGACGCGCTTGCGCGGCAGCTGCTGGCCGAGGTGGCGGTGGACTGATGCGCGGCTGGCTGCGAGCGCTGCAAACCCGGGCCGAACGCCGGCTGCCGTCGCTGACCCGTTATCGTCGCCCGGAGCCGCTGCCGATCGAACTGCATCGTCGGCGCATCTACATCGTACCGACGATGTTCGGCCTGGTTTTTTCGATCCTGCTGCTGGTCATGCTGGTTGGCGCGCTCAACTATTCCAACAACGCCGCCCTGCTGCTGACCTGCCTGCTCGGCGCGGCCAGTTCCAACAGCATGTTGTCCGGATTTCGCAGCCTCAACGGCCTGCGACTGAACCACGTACGCGCTGGCCATGCGCTAGCCGGGCAACCGATCGAGCTGACGCTGACGTTCGAAACGGAACGGGCGCGCAATGCTGTCCGACTGGATCTGGGCGACGTTTCCTGCGCCTTTGCAATCGAACCAAACGGCTCGACTTCGGTGCGGCTTTCCTTGCCGACCACCGAACGCGGCTGGCTGCCGTTACCGCGCATCCGGATATGGAGTACCTGGCCAATCGGGCTATTCCGTGCCTGGAGCTGGCTGCACCCGGACCAGTCGGTGCTGGTATGGCCACAACCCGAGCGCACCGGGCCGGCGCCCAATGCGCCGGCCGACGACGCGCGCCACATGCGGCTGTATCGCGGCGATGAGCTGGCCTCACTGCGCGACTACCGCGCGGGCGATCCGCAACGCCATATCGCATGGAAGGCCAGCGCCCATCACGACAATCTCTTGGTAAAGGATTTCGAACAGCCACAAAGTCGGCCCCAATGGCAGCTCGACTGGCGCCTGCTTGGCGGTATGGACAAGGAAGCGCGAATTGCGCGTCTGGCACGCTGGGTCGGCGAAGCCCAGGCCGAAAGGCGGAGCTACAGCCTGTGGCTGCCGGATACCGAAATAGCCGCCGGCAGCGGCCCGCTGCATTACGCACATTGCATGACTGCGCTGGCGCAATTGCCATGATGCTCAGCATCCTTCGCTCAAGACACAAGCAAACCACCGAGCCGGCGATCAACGATCGTACATTCGATCTACTCAGCATCACCATGGCCGTGGTGCTGGCCGTACACAGCTCGCACCTTCCCTGGTGGCTCAGCGTCGCGCTGGCGATAACGCTGGGCGGGCGCTGGTGGCAGCGGCGCCAGCTCAACGGCCGCGTGCCGGTGTGGCTGAAAATTCCGCTGCTTGTGCTGCTCACATTGTCGGTGATTGCCAGCTACGGCAACCTGTTCGGTCGCGAGCCGGGTACGGCGCTGGCCGTGGGCCTGCTCATCTTGAAACTGCTGGAAACCGACAAGGCGCGGGACGTGCGCGTCGGTGTCGGCTTTGCCTGCTTTGCCCTGATGAGCGCCTTGTTGATTGATCAGGGGCTGGTCGCCACGGTCGTTGTCGCGCTGGGCCTGCTGCCGGCACTCGCCACGTTGCGCGCGCTGGAACCCGCGCAGACGCAGGCCAGCCTGCCGCGCGCCCTGCTGCCGGGCGGGCTGCTGCTGATCGTCGCCGTGCCGATGGCCCTGCTCGCTTTTTTGCTGGTGCCGCGTTTGAGCGAACCGCTGTGGGGCGCGCCCACGCCGGACACCGCGCGAACTGGTCTGAGCGACAGCATGTCGCCGGGCAACTTCACCGATCTGCTGACTGACGATCGTCCGGCCATGCGGGTCACCTTCGACGGCGCGCCGCCGCCGGCTGACCTGCGCTACTTCCGCGCTTATGTCATGTGGGATTACGACGGCCGCAGCTGGCGGCACGGATTCGTTCGACGCGATGACCGAAAAGACCCGGCGCCGATCGAAGCCGCCATCGCCATCTCCTACAGTATCGGCCTCGTACCGACCCAGCAGCGGGTGCTGCCATCGCTCGACGTCGCATTGAATGCACCGGCACAGGCGCGGCTGCAGCCCGATCACGAAATACTGGCCGACAAACCGGTAAACGACGCGCTGAATTACACGCTGCGCTCGGCGCTGCGCTATCGACTGCAGCCCGCCCTCGACGAGCGCTCGCGGCAAAAAGGTCTGCAGCGACCGAGCGGCTTCAACCCGCGCACGCTTGCCCTGGCAACACAATGGCGCCAGCGCTACGGCAATAACGACGCGGCGATTGCGCAGGCGGCACTTTCGCTATTTCACGACGGCGGCTTTCGCTACACCCTGGCACCCGCGCCGCTGGGTCGCGACTCGGTAGATGACTTCCTGTTTTCGACCCGCGAAGGTTTTTGCGAACATTACGCATCGGCTTTTACGCTGCTCATGCGCGATGCCAATATTCCGGCGCGCGTGGTCACCGGCTACCAGGGCGGCTACTGGAACAAGTTCGGCAACTATCTGCTGGTGCGAAATTCCGACGCCCATGCCTGGAGCGAAGTCTGGCTGGCCGGGCGCGGTTGGGTGCGCGTCGACCCTACCGGCGCGGTGCGGCCTGAGCGCGTGACGCTTGGCGCATCGGCCGCGGCCGGCGATCAGTTGTCTTGGTATCGAAGTGATTGGCTGCAGGGAATGCGCAACCGCTGGGATATCGTCAACCGCTGGTGGGCTCAGGGCGTTATCGGTTTCGATGCGTTACGCCAGCGCGGGCTGCTTACGCCGTTTGGCGTGCGCGACGTTGATACAGCGACGCTGGGCATTTTACTGGCTGTCGCAAGCGTGCTTTTCATCGGCATCGGCCTGACTTGGGCATTGCTGAAAAAGCCGGCGAAAGATGGACTGCTAAACGCCCTGCGCATACTGGAAAAAAAGCTGGCGAAGAAGGGCATTGTGCGGCGGCCTGGCGAAGGCCCGCAGCACTACATGACTCGCGCCGCACGCGCTTTGCCGCACCACCGTGATGAACTTGCGACGCTGATGAACCGTTATCTCGAATTACGTTACGCCCATGACATACCGGCACCTGAACCACTGCGCGCCTTTCAACGTGCTGTTAGGGAATTTCGGGTCACTGACGTGGTCAAATAAAGATTAGATACGACGGCATGTGCCGTCGCCCTTCCCGGAGATGCTGTGATGTCCCTCTACCGCCCGCTTGCACTCACCGCAGCCATCGCCTTGCTGGGCGGCTGCGTGACCGTACCTCAACCGCTACAAGGCAATTACACCAACATCACCACGGCCAGCGCACAACAAGGCGGCGCCGGTGGCACGATAGTTCGCTGGGGCGGTGAAATCATCAAGACGGAGCCGGGTCCTCAAGAGACCTGCTTCTATATCCTGTCGCGTCCGCTGGACAGCCAGGCACGCCCGACGCGTGGCAATGAAGGTGAAAACCAGGGGCGCTTCGTCGCCTGCCGTACCGGCTTCTACGATCCGGAAGTCTTCACCCGCGGCCGCGAGCTGACGGTGACGGGCACGGTGCACGGCACGGTGACGCAGAAAGTGGGCGATTATGATTAC
>Ga0302230_10001050_pt1 | contig 19159 bp, 20 predicted proteins | sample II_Palsa_N2_1_FD_193523 | JGI IMG/M metagenome (GOLD analysis project Ga0302230, IMG submission 193523) | Peat permafrost microbial communities from Stordalen Mire near Abisko, Sweden - II_Palsa_N2_1 | ecosystem: Environmental > Terrestrial > Soil > Palsa > Peat permafrost | place: Sweden... | reverse complement strand
GACGCCTCCTGGTGGTCATTGTCAAACTTGAGCAGCTTGAGTGCGTCCTCGAGGGCCTTCTTGTGGTCGGCATGGGCCTGGTCGAGGGCGGCGCGGTTGGCCTTGAGGCCGTCCACCTTGCCCTGGATCGACTCGGTCTGCGGGTGGCCAGCAGAGACGAGCGTGGCGCCGTGGTCCTGCACCTTGTTGAGCTTGTCGCTCTGGCCAGCCACGTTGGCGGCAATGCCGGCCAGCTGCTTGAGTGCGGCGTGAACCGCGGCCAGGTCCTTGGGCACCTCAAAGCCCTTGATCTCGTCGTGCTTGTCCTGGACGTAGGTGTCGGCCTCGCGGTGGCTCTCCTCAAAGTGGAGGTGATCCAGCACGCCCTCGAGCAGCGTCTTGCGGGCGTCCCAGGCGGCCTTGAGCGCATCGCGGGCAGCGTTGAGCTGGTCCAGCTTGGTCTGGATCTCGGCCGAGGAGGGGTGGCCCTCGGCGATCAGCTTTTCGCCCTCGACCTTGACGGCATGGATGCGCTCGTCATAGGCCTCGATCTGAGCCAGGCGGTCGTTGTGCTCGCGCAGGGCCGTGTGGGCAGACTCGACGTCCTTGGGCGTCTCGGCAGAGCTCACGATCTCCTTGATCTCCTCGATCCAGCCAAGGGCCTCGCCGTGGGCAGCGTTGAAGTGCAGCAGAGCCTGCACGTCGTCCAGCTGCTTCTGGCGGGCGTCCAGCGAGGACGTGAGCGACTCACGCTCGCCCTTGAGCTCGTCCAGTTTGGCCTGCACCTTGTCGGCCTGGGGATGCGGCTTGGCGATGAGTGCGTCGCCCGATGCCTGCACAGCCTTGACGCGATCGTCGTGGGCCACCGCGGCAGTGCGCTGGTCCTTGAGCTTCTTGAGGGCCGCGGTGACGCCGGCCACGTCGCTGGGCACCTCGCTGGCAGTGACCTGGTCGTTCTTCTCCTTGAGCCAGCCGACGGCGTCCTTTTGGTCGTGCTCAAACTTGAGCAGATCGAGCTGCTCGTCCAGATGCTTCTTGCGCTCGTCGAGGGCGTCGTGAAGGGCCTTCTGGTCAGCCGTCAGCTCGGCCACCTTGGCCTCGATCGCGGGCGTGGCAGTGTGGCTCTGCTCCACCAGCTTGCCTCCAAACTTCTTGGTCTCCTCCACCTTTTGGTCGTGCGTGTTGGCCTGGGTGTGTGCGTCCGCGTGCTTCTTAAGGGCCTGCTGCACACCGGCAATGTCGCTGGGCAGCTCGGCGTTCTTGGCCGCGTCCGTGTTCTTGTGCAGCCACGCGAGCTCATCGGCGGCCTCCTCGTTGAACTTGGCCAGCTCAAGGGCCTCGGCCAGCTGCTTGTCGCGCGCCGAGAGGGCCTCGGCAACGGCAGCTCGCTCGGCAACAACGGCCTCCACCTTGGCCTTGATCTCCTCCGAGGCAGAGTGGCCATCGCCCACGAGCTTGTCGCCCTGGGCCTTGACCGTGTTGACGCGCTCGTCGTGCGTCTCGACGGCGGCCTTGAGCTCCTGGTGCTTCTTGAGCTGCTTGTTGACGCCGGCCAGATCGGCGGCCGTCTCGGCAGCGGCGATCGTGGCCTTCTTGTCGCCCAGCCACGCGAGCACCTCGGCCTGGTCGCTGTTGAACTTTTGCAGCGTGTAGGCCTCCTCCAGCGCCTTCTTCTTGGCATCCAGCGCCGTGCCCAGATCGGCGCGGTCAGTCTTGAGCTTGTCCAGCTTGCTCTGGACGTCGTCCTTGGCAAAGTGGTCCTGGCCAACGAGCTTGGCGCCGACCTCGTCCACGGCCTTGATCTTGTCGTCGTGCAGCTGGATCGCAGCCTTCTCGGTCTCGAGCTTTTTGATCGCGACCTGGGTCTGAAGGGCGTCCGAGGGGATGGCCTGCTGGGCGACCACGTCGGCCTTGTCGGCTTCGTCGTAATAACATTGTAAGGATAAAAATTACTGTTTTTTTTTTAATGTTTACCAACAAAGGCAGCGGCGTCAGAGTGGTCGTTGTAGAACTTTTGCAGCTCAGAGGCCTGCGCGAGCTTCTGTCCACGGGCATCGACGAGCCCCTGGAGGTTGGCGAGGGCCTCGTTGACATCGGCTCTCTTCTTGTTCAGGAGCTCAGCAGGGCTTTTTATTTTTGTTGTTTTAATAAAACATAGAATAACTCGTATTGGATATACCTGGAGGGGTTGGTCTCGATGGCCTTCTTGACCTCGGCCGTGAGGTGCTTGGCCTTGTCGCCCAGGGTGGCGACGTCGCGCTCGAGGGCCTCGTGCTTCTTCTGGAGCGCGAGGACCGAGGGGAGGTCCTTGCCAAAGTCGTCGCTGCTGGCCAATGCCTCCTTGGCGTGGATGGCGTTGAGCAGCTCGTCCATCTCCTTGGTCAGGTCCTTGGCAGAAATGTGGCCGTCGATCGTCTGGCCCTTGGCCGTCGCCTCGTTGGCGAGGATCTCCCAGCGCTCGTTCAGCTCGGTCTTCTTCTTGTTGATGTCGTCGCTTTGCGGGTGGTTCTCGCCCGTCAGGCGATCGGCAGTGGCGTTAATGTCCTGATAGTAATCGGTACTCAGTACTTATTGCATTCGATAATATTGCATCGGTATTTATGCTACCTTGAGACGGGGCTGGTTGGCCTCGAGGTCGCGGTTGAGCGCGTCGTGCTTCTTCTTGAGGGCCGCGAGCGACTCTGCGTCGAGGGCAAAGTCGCGATCCTTTGCCTCGCGCTCGCGATCGCCGATCCACGAGGCCAGGTCCTCCGACTCGCGGTTGAAGCGGTGGAAGTCCAGGGCCTGCTGCAGGGCCTTCTTGCGCTGGGCCGACTGGGCGCGCAGGTTGGTCCACAGGGCCTCGATCTCGGCCAGTCGCTTGGCAATGTTGGCCTTGTCGTGGTGGTCCGCGTCGGTCAGCTGCTGGGCCTTGGCACGCAGGGCCTTGATGTTGAACTCGTACGACTCGATCTCGCCCTCGACGCTGTCGTGGCGCTTGAGCAGTGCCGCCGAGGACTCCTCGTTGCCGCCCACGTCGGTCAGCGTCACGGCCGGCTCGGTCTCCTTGATAAAGGCCTCTGCCTCGTCGGCGCTGACGTAAAACTGGATCGACTTTTGCGCGTCGTTGAGGGCCTTGGTGCGCTCATCGGCCGCCGTCTTGAGTGCCTTCCACGCCGCGTCCAGCTGTGCGTGCTTCTCCTTGACCTGTGCATCGCTGGAGCTGCCAGACTCGTTCAGCACCTCGACAACGGTCTCCTCGTGAAGGGCGATGGCGCTCTGCAGGGCCGTGTGGTTCTTGATCAGGCGCTGCGTGTCGTTCTGGTTCTTGCCGTACTCCTTGGACTTGGCTGCGCCGTCACGCTCCTTGACCCACTGCAGCTCCGTCTCCAGGTTCTCCTTGAGCTTGTTGCCGCTCACGGCAGCCTCGAGGCTCTTGGCACGCGCCTCAGACGCCTCGCGCAGCTTGGTGTAGAGATCGTCGATCTCCTTGGTCTTCTCGAGCACGTCGCTGGTGCCATCTGTAGGGCCGTCGTATTGGCCAGCGGCAACGACGTTGTCACCCTCGGTGGTCGTAGAGGCGGCATCGACGGGCTTGGTCTCGTCAACGGCAGCGGCGGGGGCGGCCTCTTCCTCGATGGCAGCCTCCTCCTGGACGGGGGCGGGGGTCTCTTCCTGGACGGGGGCAGCCTCCTCAATGACCTCGACCTTGGTTTCCTCAACGGGGGCAGCTTCTTCGACAACGGCTTCCTCGACGACCACTTCCGCAGCCTTGACCTCGTCGACGACCACTTTCTCAGCCTTGGGGGCGGCGGGCTTGGACGAGTGGTCAAAGGCCTTGCCGGAGTGGATGGCGTCGGCCTGCTCCTTGACAAACTCGAGACGACTGTTCAGGGTCGAGATCTCGATGTGGACATCCTGAAAGAAACAAAAAGATCAAGCCATGGCTGTTATTTTATTATTCAAAGGACGTACGCGGTGCTCACGGAGGAGATCCTCAGCGTGGGTGGTGTCCTTGATGGGCTCGTCCTTGCTGGCAACGGCGTGGTGGGTCTTGATGACTTCGACGAGTTCGGACGCATCAGCCTTTTTGGTAAAAATTAAAATGAGAAATAATTCTGACCGGAATAGATTTTTTGCTGCTTACGTGGAAAACGAGGACGGTGAGGAGCTTCTCTAGCTCGTGGCGCTTGCTCTTGGACTTTTCCTCGAGGGTGGACCAGCGGGCGAAGACCTTGTCGGTGCGCGCGAGCAGGGCGTCCTTCTCGCGGTAGTTCTCAGCCTCGAGTTCTTTGGCCATGATCGAGACGTCGTGGAGACGGTCCTCGTGGGCGGCAATGTCGGACGTGATCGACTCTTGCTTCTTGATGGCGGCCTGGAGGGCGATGATCTCGCGCACGTCGTCCAGGGCCTCGATCGATCCCTCGACGCTGCTCAGCCAGGCTTCCTGGATTTTGGCCTTTTTGTCAAAGCGAGCCGCAAGCTGCAGAGGAAAAAAAAAGACATTTTTAAAATAAAGCAACAGCGGTTTGTTATTAGTCCTACCTGCTCGAGCTTGGAGAGACGCTTGAGCTCCTCGACGAGGACGACCTGGCGATCGTGCTCTGCCGACTCGAGGACGGACCATGCCTTGTTGACATCGGCAATGAGGCGGCCTTCCGGTGGGCGGTAGAGAGTACGGTTCTGGGTACGCAGCTTGGTCTGGATCTTGAACAGCTTGGCCTCGAGGCTGTCCTTTTCCTTGAACTTGGGGGGCTTCTCGTCCGCGCGGTAGGACTTGAAGCTGGTCTGCTCGGCCTGGAGGGCTTCGATCGTGTTGGGCAGGGTGCGGTCGTCAAGCTTGTTGACGGTGGCCTCGATCCATTTCATCAGGGCCGTGGCGAGACGTTCGTACTCGTCTTGCATCTCGGCAATCTACGTAATGATAATTGGGAAAAAACAACTGAAAGCCTGAAAAAAAAAATACCTCGGCGAGCTCGCCAATGACGTTGGCCACACGCTGGCCAGCGACGTCTCCCATCTTTTGCGATGCAAAGTAGTGGTACAGAGCCGCGACGTACGTCATGACGGAGCGCTCGTCGGGGCGATCGACGGCGATATCGATGGGGTCGAGGAGGGACGTGATGCCGAGCTTTTGCTCCGCCACGTCGAACGCAAGCTTGAGGTTGCCGAGCTTGGAGCCCTGGTCGAGCGAGTTGAAGTCGATCAGGTCGGGTCGGTGGGCGTGGATGATGGCGCAAAAGGCGAGTCCATCGTTGAACGACTTGTGGAAGTTTTCGACAAAGACGCCGGCGTAGCCCTTGGTCTTCTTCTTGCACCAGAGCAGCAGCGCGTCCTTGGCCGAGAGCTCGTCGACCGAGATGTCCTCGATCTGGAAGCGCAGGATGATGGTCCAGATCAGGCCCAGCGTGAGCACGGGGCTGCCGTCTGCCAGGTCCTCGGCGCCGATGTTGGTCAGTGTGACCTTTGTGCTGTTAAAACAGACCCCGCTTAGTCCAAAACGGATGGCCAAAGGCAAACATACGCAAGGAACTTGAGTGCCTTGTTGAGGTTGCCGACCATGACGAAACGGCCGCGTCCCTTGTCGGGCTTGGGCAGCTGCTCGCCCGAGATGATCTCGAGCAGCTTGATGAGCTTTGTGCCGTCCTTGAGGTCCTCGTACAGCTCCTCTGCCTTCGTGCCGACCTTGGTCAGGTGCGAGTTGACCCACTTGGTGAACGTCTTCTTCTGCACACCGGCACGATCCTCCTTGCCCTTCTGGAACTTTTCGTCGGCCTCGGACAGCGGCTGCTTGACAGACGCCGTGGAGGCCGTGCGGGACAGGGCAGTCGCCATTATCCGCTTCTGTTTTTGGAGAGTGCCTACAAACCAAGGGAGGCACGGTCAAGAAAACAGAGGGCTGGAGAGAGAGAGGGAAAAAAAAAAACGTAAACAATGCCGTCGCGAAAAAAAAAAAGACGAGACTAAAAAAAGGCATTTGGGATATAAATAGACGAAACGCGAGTCACAGCCCCGTTTCATAGAAGAGTGTCCCTGGCGTCACGGCGTGCCGCTTACTGATCTGCAGAGCAGCAGCGGCAGCGGCAGCAGCCTTGGCCCGGGGAGAAAAACAACTTTTTCTTGTGACGTTCCTCGTGCCATTTTGTTTTTCCCCGAAGCGCACGCTGAGGGAGCACGCACACAACTGAAGGATCACGGATCTCCAGAACAGATAGTGCACTCATCTGGCCACTCAGGCGAGAGGCCAACCACACGAACACGGCACGCCGTCGATCGGACTGAAACGGTCTTTTCGCACGCGTAAGAAGACAGATGATGTCGCAATAGTGAAGTCATCATGCCGTTTGCATTGCGTCATGGCCTCTACTTCCTCGACTCTGCCGGACACTGTCGTCCCACTTGTGCGCACGTCGTCGCGCCTCGCTGCCAAGCAGGCCGCCGAGGCTCTCAAGGCGCAAACCCAGCCGCTCAACAAGGGGGGGGACGACAGCGAGTTTGTCTCTGGCAACGAGCTGGACGACGATGACGACGACATGGACGTGGATGACGACGGCGACAGGATGGAAGGCAAGAGCAGACGAAAGGCCGCAGCCAGCAGCAGCAGCAAGCGCAAGAAGGCCGCAGTCGACAACGATGTGGAGGATGCCGACGACGACGACGACGCGGACCACGAGGAAAAGCCCCAGCGCAAACGCAGCCGCACCAGCAAGAAGAAGGCCGCTGCAGACGCCGAGGCGGCCGCCGCTGCTGCCCTCCGCCCCAAGCCCATCGCGCCACGTGACCCCAGTCTGCCGCTGCCCGACCTTCCGACCGAGGTGTGGTCGCTGATCCTGTCGCACCACACGTCGCCGCTGGCTGTTGTGCGCCAGGTGTGCCGCGCGTGGCGACAGATCGCGTACGCCGTCGCCGAGGTCCCTGCGCTGGCGCCGCGAGGCTTTTGCTACCACTGTCTGCTGGGCGGGTCGACGCTGCGTGCGTGCCGGTCGGCGGGGGACGGCAGCCTGGTCCCCGTCCACTCGGGCTCGAGGAACGTCAAGCTGTGCGGCGCGTGCCAGATGCTGCCCGGGTACCGCCGCATGTTTCTGTCCGAGGCCACCGGGTCGTTCAGCCTCTCGGCCAAGGACATTGACGATTACGGCATCCGCGAGGTCGCGTTCAAGCAGAACCCGCACTACCGCAGTGCGGCCCCCATGCGCTTCTTCGCCTACCTGGAGCTAGAGACCGCGGCCCTCCAAAAGTTTGGCACAAAGCGCACGACCAAGGCCGCCGAGGAGAAGCGCCTGGTAAAGCTGCACAGCATCTACAAGCTGCGCCGTTCCTGCACCAACCAGGCCAACCGGGAACGGCGCAGCCTGCTCGCCGAGCAGATGGCCGAGTTCGCGGCCCGCGTCAAGGCAGAGGAGCAGCGCCGCGAGGAGATGCAGCGCCACCAGGCCGCCAATGTCGTCGTCAACGCCGTCCTCGACAAGCACTTTGGCAAGACCAGCCTCAGCGACGTGCACCGCACGCAGATGCTCAAGCACTCGTGCGTCCTCGACGTCATCGGCAAGTATATCTCGGGCAAGAGCGCAAAGCCCGTCACGGCCAAGTGCCTCAACGAATGCCTCCCCGTCCTGGACCGCCTGCGCGAGCTCCAGCTGGGCCATCCAGTTCACGGCCAAGCGGGGCCGCTATGACGCGATCGTCAACCCGATCATTCACCAGCTGTCGACCGACTACGTCACCAAGGGCAACGGCAACCGCGGCGTCGCTGGCATCAAGGCAGACATCGAAGCTTTCCTGGCCCGTGAGACACTGGCTGTCGAGTTTTACAAGGAGCACGCCCCCTTCACGTCTCAGCGCACCCACGACCAACAGCTTACTGGCTTTGTCTGCCGCGGCACGCCCTCACTCGAGACGATCCTTGCCGACATCGAACGGTCCCGTCTGCTTCAGATTGCCCAGGAGGTACGATTTTAAAAATAAAAAATTATTTTTATAAATTAAAAAATGAACAGAAAGCCAGAGCTGAGCAAAAGGAGGCATACCAGAGGCGAGAGGCCGAGCGCCAGGCCGAGAACGAAAAGCAAAAGGCCCTGGATCGTGCGGCGTTTGCCCAACGACAACCTGTTGATTCTGCTTTCCTCAATGGCATCCTGGAGGAGCAAATGAAAATGCCCGTCAACCAGAACACCCAATGGGGCGCATGGAAAACCAAGATGCCGGAGATGTGGGGTCGCGCGCGTTCGGCTTTGGGGGCGTCCGGTCTGGAATCCGTTTTGAATAACGCATACAACCGTTGTTGCAGCTCCTACCAACAGTTCACTCACACTCAAGCTCCTCAGCTGCCATCTGCTGCTGATATCAGCCGCGTTGCGAAAGCTGCATATGCGCTTATTCCGCCTGCCTCATCCGAGTCGCAGTCGGTGTCCGAGGTGAGCCCGTCCGTGTTGTCGGCTGTGTCCTCCACGTCTGCAGAAGCTTCTTCCACATCTGCAGAAGCTTCTTCCTCGTCTGCAGAAGCTTCTTCCACGTCTGCAGAAGCTTCTTCCACGTCTGCAGAGGCGTCCTCAGCCCAGCAAGACATGCCCCAGTAAAAAAAGGGCTCTTTGAATGTAATAGGAATAGTTTGCTATTTTTTTTTGTGTGTGTTCAAATGTTATTTGCTTTCTTGTTTTTTTACATGTTTTTTTAAAACCTGTCCAACTACTACTAAAGAATTGGGATATTCTTCATGTCCAGCTCTTGTGGTTCCTCTGCGTTTTCATGGACGGGATCTGCCTCGTCCTTCTCTGCCTGCTTCTTTCTCAGGAGATGCACCCTTTTGGCGCTCAGCTTCGCCTTCAGGAGAGCACTGTTTTCCTTTTGGACAGCCCTCTGCTTGTACTTGTGGACCTGCGGCAGGACCTTGACGATGACCTCGCCGTCGCGGAAAGAGATCTTGCGGGCTGCCTCGGCCAGAGGGCTCAAACTCTTCTCGTTTCTGTATTCTTTCCGCTTGGACTCGTTCTCCATCGACGGCGTGTACTTGCCGAGGATGTGGCTCCCAGCTGTGTCCTTGGGTCCGGCTAGTTTTGTGTTGTTTAGTTGGTTGAAAAAGATAGTCTAATTTTTCGTGTGGTTGCTGCATACCAATGTACTTTTCCCTAGCTTTGAATTGCTTGGGAATCGGCTTGTTGGAAAGCTTGGAGATTCGCACCTCTTCGTAGTTGCCGTGCTTGCGCTCTTGGAACTTTATGTAGATCTTGGTTGGCTTCCTTTTGAGTATAATTTTTTTTCCGGAAAGAAAATTTAAATATATAAATAAACAGAAATAAGAGTTAGTCTTTATTACCCGGTCTCAGGATCGGCCAGTCGCAGGGCAGAGTAGTCGACCGGAGCCTCCTTGTCGTAGACGCCACCCTTGCCTTGGGTCGTGTACGGCACCGTCTTCTTCTTCAGGTTGATCCCCGACACAAACACCTCGTTGCGGTTTTTTCTGACAGCAAGGACCTCGCCCGTCTTGCCCTTGTCCTTGCCGCGCATCATGACCACCTGTGTGGGGTGTGAGTGAAGACAGAAGGAAGACAGAAAAGAGTGCACCTTGTCGCCCTTGTGGAAGTTCCACTTTTTGACACGCTGCTCAATGGGCAACGCCTTGTTCTTCTCCTTTGCGTGGCGCGCGGCCGACCGAGCCGACTGGGCGCTCACGGGCGACTTGCTCCCGAGCCAGCTCGCCCTGCGGGCCGCCTTCTGGGCCGCACTCAGTGTTCGAAGGAGGATCATGGCGTGCCACCACGGTTTATTTAAGTGACCACCCTAGGGTCTCGGGAAAAAAGCCAAAAAAAAAAATTAAATTTTTTTTTAATTCGCTGGTCGATCTGAGTGGCCCCTCAGCCTCTGTTCTATGTGTACATGGGATTTACCCATCTAACTCTGCCGGTAGTGCGTACAGGAGGAAAATATTTATTTTTGATATTTACAAGGGAAATAATTATTCAAGTCTACTACCCATTTCCTGAGTCAGGGCCATCCTTTTCAAAGACCTCGGACAAGAAAAAGGACTCGGCGACGTAGTCTGCTCCTCCTGGAATTTTCTCTGTTTTTTTGTGTTTTATTTTTAATCGTTCGTTTTTTGTTTCTTGGATACCCATCATCGTAGGAGAGGCGTACATCGGGGCAAAGCCTGGACGAGCAGATAGTAGGCCCTTGATGATTGGTACATTGTCTATTTTATCAGCCGCCGCTCTAGCTGTTTGCTCCTGCGACACTTGCAGCGACCCATCCATCCACGCTGGAGTTGGCTCCGCCGACCATGCCTCTGGGGGCTGTTGCAGAGGTTGTTGCAGTCGAACATTGGCTGGTTGTGCTGAGGGCAACGCTGCATTGGTTGGAGGGGTTGTACTGGAACCACCACCATCCATCCGACCATTCATTGCCTGACTCATTGCCTGATTCATTGCCTTTCCCGTCTGTTCAATGTATCCACCGACAGGCCCTCCGCTAGCGCTCATGCCGCCGCCGCCGCCGCCAGTAAACGCCGAGCGCATGATGTTTGAGGGCCTGGCCGCACGCAACTCTAGCTGGATCTTGCGTATCTCGTCCAAACTCGACTGCAGCTCTCCCATGCCCGACGTCTTTCCTCGCACATGTTTTGTTCGGTAAAAAGAATCGTTTGGTACTTGCGCTGTACCTTTGACAGCAGCTGGTTCTCCTCCAGCTGCTTGACCACGACATCCCTGGACCATCGCGCAAACCACAGCACACGGCCCACGGCGAAACCAGCCCATCGTGCTCCCGTCACCACCTTTGCAGGCCCTGTATTCGATGACGTACAGTCGTGTGTGTGTGTTAGACAATGCGGCACGGTACGCTGTGCATCCTTGCCTAGCAGGCCCGCAGTGACGACGACCGCAGCGATCGTCGTGAAGTCTGGCAAGAAGTACATTTTTACAAACGGAAGGAAACCAGGGCAAGAAAAAAAATAGTTTTTTTTTTCAATCCTTTTTGATCGTCGGAATTGATCTCCGTGTTCTCCTACAAAATTTTTATGCCTCAAACGAATCTATTGCTGCGCCTCCTCGCGTTGGGGGTCAGCCTGTAGCTGTTCTGGTTGAATAGACGTCGTTGCCGGGTCGATGTCCATGGGGGCTTGTTCTTGCTGTTCTTGTTCTTGCTGCTCTTGTTCTTGCCGGTCTGGCTCTTGCCGGTCTGGCTCGGGTGCCTGGGCCTGCTCGCCATCTTCCTCCCGCGCCCCTTCTTGTTGCCGATCGACGTCGTCATCAACCTCAATGTCGAGGTTGTCTTCCTCATGTGCCTGCAGCGGTGGCGTCGGGGCGACTGACGGTGCATCGTCGCCGACGTCGACATTATTGCCCTCGTCGTCGGGGTCCTCTTGCTTGGCGACAAAGACGGCCGTGTGCGAAAAGTCGGCCGCGGACGAGCTGAGGATGTGTGCGAGCGAGCTGCGCCGCTGCGACGACAGCTGGTTCTGCGCGAGCATGGCCTCGAGCGACTCGGCCGACTTGGTCTGGTCCGCGAGCTCCTCGGCGGCCGTTGTGGCGGGCTTGATGGACAGACGGCGCGCTCGCTTGGTCGCGTTCACGTCAGCATCAGACGAGGGGTCGGAAATGTCGGCCTCCGAGCGGCGGCGGCGTGATCCGGTCTCGACGTCCGCGTGGTCGTCGTTTGCGGTAGCAGTGGGCGTGTCTGCGTTGCTCACGGGGGCCGGGCTCGACGCTGCCGATGACGGCAGTGCGAGGTTGGCAATCACAGACGCAGTGGACCCGAGGAGAGGGAGACTGAGAGATGTAGACGGTGCGGAGGCTGTCGATGCTGCAGTTGCTGCAGCAGATGCAGACGACGCACCACCGCTCGCGAGGAGGGCAAGCGCACCCGAGGGCTCGTTACCGGGCAGCGGGGCACCGTTGGCGTCAATGTACACATCCAGGTTGAGCTTGAGCTTGTAGTTTTGGTAAAAGTTCTTCATCTGCTGTGGCGTTTTGACGTTGGCCATGAGCCGCGACAGCTGGGCCCAGTCCTTGCCCGTCACCATAAAGTTGCGCACAAAGGCCTCCTTGTCGGCCGTGGTCCAGAAGGACGACGTGCGGCGATCACGGCGTTCGCGTGGGCGCTCGCCCCGTGACGACGACGCCGAGCCAGGCGTGTTTGGCGAGGGCGTGTCGGCAGCCGTGGGCTCGGTCGCATCCCCCGCACCACCGGCCTGGGGTGAGTCGCTCTGTTTCCCGCCTGCCGTTCGTGCCGCCACAGCTGCCGCCTCTGCCTTGCGCTGGGCGCGTGCATTCTCCTCAAACTCGCGCACAATCTTGTCCAGGTTGAGCTTGCGCCGGTAGTTGCTGAAATAATTGCGGCATTGAACGACCGTCTTGGTCGTCAGCTCCTCGGTGATCCGCGCGTAGTCGGTGCCGTAGCGGCCGAGCAGGACGATCATCAGGTCACGCTCTTCGTCCGTCCATCGAGCACCCTACCAAGGCCAAAAAAAAAAAAAAAAAAAAGCACACTTACAACCAGTGATAATAAAAGAAATTACAAATACCTGGTCAGCCTCGCTGGGACCGGCGGATGAGCCTCCTGCGGCATAGCCGGCATTGCTGTTCCCTCCACCTCCTCGATCGCCCGATGAGACGCCCATGTGCTTGACACGACGGCGGCGAAGGCCAGCTGCTCGCACGCGCTTCTTGAGCTTCAGGCTCGACTTGTTGAGGTAGTAGTACAGGACACAGTCGGCCGTGCTCTTGTTCTCGAGGTGCGACGCGATGCGCGAGAAATTCTTGGGGTGGTTGACGTACTTTTCCAGGAAGATGTCCTTTTCACGCTGGGTCCACGGGTTGATGAACGCCTGCTCCTTGTGCAGCTGCATCGGGTCGTCCACAAGGCCGTTGTTGTTGTAAAAGTGACGGTTGCGCGCCTCAACATCAAGCTCCTGTGGAGGGATCACCGCGAGGGTGCGGATGTAGCGGAGTTCGGGGTTGTCTCTACATACAATTTTATTTATTTTAATGTGGTGAAATACAGCGACAATAATGCACACCTCTCTTGTTCAAGAAGGTTGAGGAGAATTTGCTGCATCTCCTCTTCAGAGCGAACGGCATCACTGGCGCCAGCCCCACGGCTGCGTCCCGAGCGCCGAACAAACGCATCGCCTCCTTGTGCGCTCGCATCGCCACCAGCAGCGGCAGCACTTGCCGGTGTGACTGGTTCTGGAGCAGCAACGGCAGCACTGCCTCCTTTTCGTCGCTGCAACATTTTTTCAGTTTAGAATAGGATTTCAACTGAAAAAAAAAAAAAAAAAAAGACTACCTGCGAGCGCTTCGACTTGCGCTTCCAGGCCTCCGCAAGGTCGTTGAACTTGGTCGTGAGGTTGCGTGTTTTCTCAATGAGCTTCTGGCGCTTGGTGCGGAGGAGGCTTAGGATGTGCGGCTTGATGCGTTCGTGGTTTTCGATCGTGGCGTTATATGTCGGCACTTGATCGACGCTAAGGTACAGCGGCTTCTGCATCTTGAACTGCGCCTCTGTCATACCCTCGGGAAGGTGACCAGTTCGCAGGATGGTCTTGGACACCTTGGCGGCCTTGACCAAGTTCTCCTTGGTGATACGCTGCATATTGTTTTCAGGCTCGGCGCTCTCACCATTGAGCTGGGCGTCAGCGTCGGCGGCACTCTCGGCCCTGGTACCGTAAAAGAAAACATTTCTTTAAGCAAACGCAAAAAAATAAAAAATAAAAACACAAGGCAAAAATTACGCATCCAAAATCGACTGCCGCTTGGTTTGAACAACCTCCACGAGGCGACGGTACTTGGAGATCTCGCCGTCCAGCCTCTTGATCGTGTTGAGCACCTCCTCTCGCGTCGGCATCTATTATTTTTTTTATTATTAATTAAAATTTTACTTAAAATAGTTGTAGTTTCGTACTCGACGCTCAGCTGGTTCGGCCGCCTTGACCTGCTCAGCTGCTGCAGCAACAGATGAAGGCTTGTCCAGAGGCATCTCATCGTCCGAAATTTCTGCACGACGGGGGGTAAGAATTAAAAATGGGTCGAGGCCTCTTTAAATGTGAACCATCAAAAGTGTTGGCAACCGCGGGCAACGTAGGCGAAATGTCCTCGATACCGGTGTGCGGCGGCGAGATTGGCTCGAGGTCGGGCGTGGGCAGGACGACTGTGTGGACAGTTTTAGTGGCCCGACTTGGCGACTTGTTGATTGGCTCCGGTTTAACTGTTTTTTTCTTTTGAGCATAAATTTTTATGTGTCTTGGTAGTTTACAAGTAGGAAGAGGCAGCGGCTCGGGCGAGAGACTCTCGTAACGAATGTCGTCGTTGGGCGAATCGCGCTCGTCTTTATTAAAAATAAATAAATAAATAAATTTTTGAAAATGTACAGCTGATACCGTTGAAATTGAGGCTGTTTCGCATGGAAATGCGTCCATTCGCATCCGTCATACCCAGGGAGAGAGAGGGACGCCAAAGTGACGCTGCTCCTCGTTCGCGGGATCGGTCCCTGTCGCCACCACGGTCATTGCGATCGCTGCTGCTGCGGCTGCGCTCCACGGACGCCGACCGTTCGCGAGACCAGAGTTTTGCCCTATTGTTTTTTTGTTTAGTTCTTCCAGATCAGTAGAAACTCTACCGTTTGTTGTCGTCTTTGCTATCGAGTGAGCGCGGTGGCGGTTGCGTCTGAGAAAGACGATCGCGAACAGGAGGGGGAGGGAGCTGCAACGCAGACGATTTCGAGCCCTCGAAATCAAATCCACGCCGACCACTTCCCGCGATAGCAGAGTTGCTGCGAGCTGTCGCGCTCTGGAATCCGGTCGTCGGCGTGTGGACTGGCTTGGCACCCAGGCGTCCTCGGAACGAGTTGCCAGCCGCCAACCGATTGCGAGGAATGAACGGGGCCCGTTGCTCTTGCTCTCGCTGGCGAACAGGCCTGACGGTCTAATTTTTTTTTTTTTTTTTGCGGCTTTCCTTGGTAAAAAAGGTTTTACTGTGTGTCACCTTAACGTACCTCACGCTCGCTGCGGTACTCGTTGCGCCAGTCGCTGCCCAGGCCTCGCTGAATGGGCGGTCCCAATCGGCCGCCCCGCATCGCAGGGCTCATTCCTCGTCCAACCGCAGGGGATCTGCTCCTGCTCCTGCTGTGACTGCGGCTCCTGCTCCTGCTGCGGCTACGGCTTCTGCTACGGCTGTGGCTACTCCTCGAGCTCCAGCTGTGGCTGCGGCTGTGGCTGCGGCTGCTGCTGCTGCTGTCTGGCGACTCGCTGCGGCTGTTGTTGTCTTCATCGCTCAAACCATCATAGCCGGACGACGAGCGACCACGTTGCTGTTGTTGCTGTTGCTGGCCATAGTGCTGCTGCTGCTGGTGCTGGTGCTGCTGGTGCTGCTGGTGCTGCCCCCCCCGTTGGGTTGGCGGAGGGATCATCGACCGACGCAGCAGTTGCGACGCAGCAGGACGTGGCAGCAAACTGGGTCGCTGCTGCTGCTGCTGCTGCCGAGCCTGACGGTGCTGGGGCGGCAATGGGATCCGCGGCGGCGGCGGCTGTGACGCGTGGTGGACGTACGGCTGGTCGTCGTCCGAAATGCTCTCGTACATCTCCATTACTGTAGTTGGGTAGGACGTACACGTAAATGTGGACGTTTTTGCCAGCCCGGTATCGTTCGTGTTCGTGTTTTTTATTTATTTATTTATGTTAGCTGCTGGCCAAACATACATGTAAAACGAGGACCCACCACAGCTCAAAGGCCCAGTCAAAGGCCGGCGATTGATATTTTAGTTTGTTACCTCGGTATTTTTTTAGGTGAGCGACATTCCGATTTATTTTCTCGAGCGATTCTCCGCCCCATTTTGAGTGCTTTGCTTTTCATGTCGTGCGTTTCTTTTTCTGGCCAGTGGGCGGGCTTATTGGACAGGAGCCGACAGACGCCGGGCAAAAGGAATTGCGCGGTTTGCAGGTCAACTTTCCGCATTCGGAAGGTGCGTCGTTTCGTCCGCGTTTCGTGCCCTTTTGTGGTTTTTTGTTGCTTGGAAGATTGAGCAGCACAGGTTGGCTTTCCTTATCCCTGCGTGCGCAGCACGTGCGTGGCTGCCTGTATGTTGTGCGTTGATAAACGTATCACTGTGTTTTTTTTTGGGTGGTTTTTGTTTGTTTTTTTCCCTCGACAAACAGAGCGCTTCACTTGCCCCCTAAAAACGCCTCGGTCCTCCGTCCAACAGTTTGTGTTGCTGTTTGTTTGTGTTGCTCTTTGTGTGTGTGTGCGTGTGTGTGTGTGTTGGCTGCTATTCGGCGAGGGCTCTTGTTCGCCACTGTGAAACAGACTGACCAAAAAGGGCCATCCCGTTCCAGACTAGACGAGGACCCCCTCCCCGAATGGACGGGTCGCGCACACGCGTGCTCAAGGAGGGCGTGCTGCAGCACCAGACGCTGACGAGCCCGGTCTACGACGACGTGGGCAACTGCGTCGCTCCAGCCGAGTACGCCTGGGAGGTACGTGTCGGCTGCATCCCCCTCCTCATCCTCCCTAACCCAACCCCAACCCCGTCCTTCCTAACCCAACCCCCTTAGGGCGTGTCCCTCGACCTGAGCGTAACAGAAGAGGTCGACGAGGCCTCAAGAGAGTGGCGGATAAGCAGGGCAGAGCTGGCTGTGTGGTCGCTGAGCCCGTCAGGCGCTGTCGAGTCGCTCGTGGTACGTTCCTTTGATGGGTGCTCATTCTTGCTGATTTGGCTGTGCCTGTTTTTAGGACCAAGTGTCGCTGCACGAACGGTGTCCCGTCATGCACATTGACGGCGGCATGGAGGCCGTGTTTGTGCTGAGCTTCCCGTCGATGCAGCCCATGGTGCTCAAGGCGCCCGACTCGGCCACGCGCCAAAGCTGGATCGAGGTGCTGCGTGTGCTCGTGAAGGAGCTGCACCCTCAGCAGGCCGCCACGGCAAAGAGCGCGATCGAGATGGAGGAGGAGCTGGACAGCGTGCCTGCGCAGCTGCAGCCGACGACGCCACGGGGGCACCATCCACGCTACGTCCGCGAAATGCCGCGCAAGTCGCACTCGGTCGACCTGACCGACATGCCCGTCCTCGCAGAACTCAACAAGCGCAACCAGGAGACTGCCAGCGGCAATGGCGGCAGCATGAGCAACAGCCAGACACTGCAGCCCTCACGTGCAACCAGCCCGCTCTCGCCAATGAACGTCTCGCGGTCACAGAGCAGCGCGAGCGGGAGCACACTGTCTCGGTTTACATCGCTCATCACCCGATCGTCCTCGTCCAACCTGGCAGGGAGCAGCAGCAGCGGCGGCGGCGGCGGTGGTGGTGAAAGGAGCGGCCCGTCCAGTGCCGGCGGCAGCGCAACAAAGCTCGCCCCAACTGCGCCATTCCGATTCAGTAATAAATTACTTTTTTTTTTTATCATGTACTTATTTTACCAATTCTTGGCAGCGTCGAGGTTTAGGTCCAGCTCGTCGTCCGACAGCCGAAAGCTGATAGACGATCCAGCGGTCTCGCGATCGCTCGAGTTTGCGTCCACCTTGTTGGAAAAGTACGACGAGTTTCTCGAGGCGCAAAACATCAGGCGGCCCCAATCGGCCGACCTCGTTCACGGCAAAAACAAAAACTCGCGTGACAGTGACGTCGACCTCACACCCGAGCAGCGCCGCGACGCCTTTATGCTCAACATGCTCAACAGCAGCCTCTGGGTGCGCTATTCCATCGACTTACACACACAGGCTAAACCCACAATGACGCGTAGAACGATTACAGCATGAGCAACAGCAGCTCGCCTGCGTCGGCCCCCGCGCCTTCGCCATCGCTGCGCACCAGGATCATGTCCAAGCGCGAGTCGTCAAACTCGGTCACGGGCAGCAGCACGCCTCGCCGCCAAGTCGTGAGCATGTACGATGACCCCGTGATCACCAAGTTCTCGTCGGCGCCGAACACGTCCTCGCCGCCTCTGAGCGGGATCAGCCCCTTCCAACGGTCCCTGTCCCCACCACAGCAGCCGTCTGTCCACGCCAAGACGGACAGCTCTGAAAGGGAAACATCCTTTGCCGAGTTCCTCGCCGAGATGGGCGACGACGAAGCACCAGGGATCTCCCGCAACAACAAGAGCCCCACCAACGCCGCCGCCGCCGCCGCCGCCGTCGCGTCGTCGTCAGCAGCTGCCCGCTACTCGATGGTGCACTCTGCTCACCAGGTAAATCTTTTAAAAGAATAAATAGATATTTTTCTCAACGATTTTCATTAAAGGCGTCTTCCTCGATCGGAGAGGAGCGAAAAATGTTTGACCTGCTCAACCGCGTCCAGTCCACACGAAGGGACGACCAGCGAGTCGTCCTCCCTCCACCTCCAAAGCTGCAAGAGATCCGCAATGGTGAGGGCCATGCCCGTTCTCGTTCCGACGATGCAGACAACGTAAAGAAAATCACCAACCTTTAAAACAAAACAAAAAAACCAAAAAACTTGTTAGAAACGGAGGAGAGCAAACGTCAAGCGCCAGGTGGATGACCTCCATGTCAAGGATGGCCTCAAGACTGCTGTGCTCGAGTCCGCCCCGGCTCCCCCGCTCTCTGCGACATCATCGACGTCGCCGTCAGCCTCGGGGTCGTCGAGCACGCTGGGAAAGCGCTCCAGCATCCGAAATCTCTGGGGCTCTCCCGAAAAGTTGGATGCAAAGCAAAGGAAGAAGGAGGAGGCTGCCGCCGCTGCCGCTGAGGCCGAAGCCGCCGAAGCCGAAAAGAAAGCAAAACAGTCTGCCGCGTCTGCTGCCGCCATCGCCGAGGCCGCTGAAAAGCTACAGAGACAAAAGGAGGCTCAGCAGGCCGCCACGGTCGCCTCGATCGCCGCAGCGCTGGCCAACAGCAGCGCCGGTGTCGACTATCCTCTGGACCCGCAGGACACGCAGATCGCGTGGCTCGCCCCGTCGCCCATCATATCAGAGTACAACCTGACGATGTCGTCCCTGGCCGACGCGGCATCCGAGAGCGCCGTCAGCATCTCGTCGTCGACCCCGCGTCCCGCCATGCGACTGACGGGCGTCCGTGGCATCGTCTCGGATGGTCTCAACGGCTACATGAACAAGCGCATCACCGGCGCGTTTGGCCGCGTCCAGTGGGTCAAGCGCTTCTTCGTCATCAAGGACGGCTTGCTCATGTACCGCAAGAAGGAGAAGGATGGACGACTCGAGTTTGCTGCCAACCTCGCAAACGCCAAAGTGTCCTCGTACTTGACGCCCGAA
>Ga0302230_10001048_pt1 | contig 19182 bp, 18 predicted proteins | sample II_Palsa_N2_1_FD_193523 | JGI IMG/M metagenome (GOLD analysis project Ga0302230, IMG submission 193523) | Peat permafrost microbial communities from Stordalen Mire near Abisko, Sweden - II_Palsa_N2_1 | ecosystem: Environmental > Terrestrial > Soil > Palsa > Peat permafrost | place: Sweden... | reverse complement strand
AACAGAGAGAGAAAAAAAAAAAGAACCCGGCGATAAAACCACCACAAACTAAAAACGGCGGGCAACACGCTGGTCCTGGTACAGGCGCGGAACAGCGGCGCGCACCAGCCGCAGCCCAAACGCAGACGTTGACTGAGTGCATCCCCTAGATCGATGACTATTTTTTTGCCAGAATACAAAATGTTTTATTCTCTACCTTTTCTCTCTCTTGCTCTCTCTCTCTCTCTACCAGCGGTTGTAGTCCTTGTAGTGCTCGACGGGTGTGGCCCTGACGATGGGGAGCAGCTCGTTCTGCATGCGCTCGGTCATGAGCCGGTACCTGTTGAGTCGCCTGACGATGGCATCGAGGACGTTGCGCGGGTAGGACGGCGCGTCCTTGTTGTCCATCACGACCTCGGCGATGCGCACGAGGCGGGCCTTGCGACACGAGCGCACGTAGTGGAACATGATGGTGTTGGCGAGGTACGGGGGGATGCTGCCGGTGTAGATCTCGCGGTAGTCTTTGGGCTGGTGCTGCTGCCCTTGGTCGTGGTCGCGGTTGTCCCTCTTGCTGCGGCGATCGGGCTGTGCAGCTGTTGCCAGCTTGGCCTCGGGCTTGCTGGGCTTGTGCTGCTTCGGCTGCGGCTCCACCAGCAGGCCCTCGCTCATAAAGTCGTCAAAGTCGTCGTCCTGCTCGTCGCCGTCGTTGACATCGCGCATGAAATACGACGTGGTAAAGTGGGTGTTGGGGTCCTTGTTGGCCACGGGCATGGGCGACACGGGCGTGTTCTCCGGGTCCAGCACTCGCAGGATGGTGTAGCTGGGGTGGACGCCCTTGCGGTGGGCCCACATGACGGCGTCGGCCAGCGCCTGGTTGCCCGCGGCGAAGCACAGGCGCATCAGGTGCAGCGTCATGTGCGGCGAGTAGCCGTTGGTGTGCCCGCGCAGGATGTCGCGCAGGGTCGTGCGGGCGTACAGCGCCAGGATGTTGCGGGCGTTGACGGCACGTGGCGCCTTGGGCATGACGTACTCGATCGACGGGACCTCCTCGTGGGGCTGCACGATCTCGCTGGCCTCGCGCAGGTAGCACACGTCGTAGTTGAACCACGTCGACGGCGTCTGCTCGCGCGAGTTGATCCACAGCCAGTTGAGGTCGCGCAGACGGCCCAGCCGCGCCACGACCTTGAGCGCGTTGAGCGGGACGACCACGTCCGTCTCGGCCGGGCCCGACTTGGCCAGCATGGGCTTGAAGAACCGCTTGTAAAAGTTGTCTGCGATGCACAGCGTCATGGTCGGCTCACGTGCCTGCTCCGCCAGCCGCTTCTTGGACAGGGGGACCAGGCCGCACAGCAGCAGGTTGGCCGCGACGGTCGGCGTCAGCTCGAGCTGGCGCGGCTGCATCTCCTGGCTGAACAGCCGCTTGACCTCGGTGTTGACCAGCGGCCGGTCGTTCTGCCGCGAGATGTTGCCCAGCAGCGTGTTGTACACGTCCAGCGACGGGGCCAGGCCGGCCTGCGTCATGTGGTCCTTGATCTTGCGCAGGATGGCATAGTGCAACGGGCTGACGGCCGTCCCGGAGACCAGCACCGCCGAGCGCACCGTGGAGCTGTCCGGCTCCAGCTGCTCCATGCACTTGAGCAGGTTCTCGTACACGTCCACCGTCAGCGGCACCTTGGACGTCAGCGCCGCCGTGACGACGTTGGTGCAGAACGAGAACGGGTTGACCTTGTCGGGCACGCGCACATCCTGCATCGAGCGCAGCATGGCCAGACGCCGCATCGCAGCGTACGTCACGTACAGCAGGTCCCCAAGGGTCTTGGCCGTGAGCTGGTGGGCCGGGTGGGACGAGCCGAGCTGCGGCAGGACGACCTCCATCGCGCCCAGGGCATGCCGATGAGGGACTGATGCCACCAGGCCAGAGACAGCCGCGTTGTAGAGCGAGACGGGGTCCCATGCAGTGGTGCTCGATGGGGCCGGCATCGTCGTGACCCGATCCCGGATGCCCTTGAAGAGCTGGAGGCACGGGGCCAGGCTGGCGTCGGGGCCGGTCTCCCTGTTGCGCATGCCGACGGCCTTGACCGTGAGCTCGATGCAGTCCAGACGCAGGGAACGCTGCTCGTCGAGGGGCGTGTGCGCACGCAGATGGACCAGGAACTTGTCCACGATGGCGCAGATGGTCTGCATCCACTTGTCCTGCTTGGATCGCCTCCCAACACCCTTAAGAAAAGGATTACGTAAAAAATAATACAATATTTAGTGTTACGTTGAGGAAGGTGAGGAGGACGACGTCGTCCGGGATCACGCTCGCGTCCTTGAGCAGCAGCGCAAAGAGGCTCTCGGCCGCGCGCGAGTTGTCGTGCAGGTTGCACAGGAGGGCCTGCTGGTACACGTCCGGGTGCAACGCAATGCCCTTCTTTTTGGCGTCCATCAATAGGGCGACCAACTGGTTGGTGGCGCCGGCGGTCCCGTCGTGCTTGAGCGCCTGGGCACGCAGCCAGTAGTCGACCATGTCCAGCTCGGCCCCGTGGGCCTTGCAGTACGCGTCCCATAGCCGGCTGGCCTCCTCAGCTGACCGTACTGCCACGTTAACCCAGTTAAATGCATCCAGTCGTACCGTTTTGAGCCGTGGCCAAAAGGGCCCGTCGAAAGAGCTCACGAGGGGGCCGGACCGTTGGGTTGGCCTCGATGGCAGCAAGCACACCGTCGACCACGTCGCGCGGCGCAGTTGCTGAAAGCGCAGCCCACACCGTCTGGTACTGCGCAGGGATCGCGACGGTGTCGACGGGGGCCAGCTCGAGGGGCTTGAACGACCTGCCCCGCTCGGTCCACCAGCCCGGCAGCACGGCGCTCGTGGTGTCGACCATGGGCGCGTCCTCTGGCAGCGCCACAAGCGGGCCCATGTGCTCGTCGGCGCGGTGGGTGGCCAACGGGGGACGCGTGTCCAGGGCCTTGAGCACGCCGGCAAGGGCCACCACGTTGGCCTTGGACACGTTGGGCGGCAGCTGGTCCAGCGTCATGACCGACGAAGGGAAGGCGTACAGCCCCTTTTGCTGTGGTGGTCGCGGCTTCTTGGCTCCCTTGCCGTGGTGGGTCGCGAGGGATTGGACGGGCACGTGGACCGATCTGTGGCCTGTGCTGCTGGCAGCAGTCGACAGGCTGGTTGCCGCTGCTGCTCGTGCCCTGCTGCTGCCGGCAGAGGAGGAGAACAGGGGGATCCTGCTGGCCATGAACCCTCGTTCTTCTTTCTCTTTTTGGGAAAAATTGGTTGGTCGTGACGTCGCACCAATCAGATGCATCATTGCTATTTTTAGTGATGCGGCGCCTTTTTGTCCCCTCTGGCGGCCTTCTCTTGCTGGCCTGGGGGGGCCTTGTTTTCTGCGAATAAAGGAGAGGGGCAGAGAGAGAGAGAGAGAGAGTGGCGTCGCTGGGCGGGACCGGGCCAGCGGGGCCGGCCCCGCTTTATTTTGAGTTACTATTATTGGTTTCTGAAACGACGCCAAAAGAGGAACGAGGGAGTGTGGCTGCTGCTGGGCAAGCGGCTGCTGCTGCTGCACGTCGGCGGTACTAGCTGTTCCCGTGTCTGCGTCTGTGTCTGTTTGTGGCCTGCTGGTCCTCTTGGGTTTGGCGAGTGGCCGGACACAGCGCACCTTTTTCTGTTCCTGTCACCCATTTTAGGCCAAAGAGGTCGTGTGGGGCAGAGGCGCTGCGCAACCCTGTCGGCACGTGTGCTGTGTGCTGTGTGCTGTGTATTCTTCATGTGTGCGTGTGCATGTCTTGATTCAATTACAAACCTCACCACAATTTGCATGTTGCTATCCTCGTTTTGTGACGTCGGTGACCTATAATTACCTTGCGCCAAGCGCACTCCCCTTTGCAACTAGAGACCACTGACCTCCCTTCCCTTCCTCGCGCAAAGCAGACTCGGATATGGCGATGCCGGCAGCCACGGACAAACCTCGGTCTGCGGGAGCCAAGGACAAGCTGCCCCACTTCACCTCGCTCGCGACCGAGGAGATGGACCGGGCTCGCATCTGGGCCGCCGCGTCGCTCCGGGCCAAGCTGGGCCAGGACGTGCTCACGGAAGAACGGCACAAGTAAACAACATGACTACAATAAACACGAAACCGGTGTGAAACATTCTTCGCCACCCAGGGATTCGGGCTCTGTTCTGGGCAAGATGAAGACGGCGTTCGGGCTGAGCGGGGGCGCGGTCAAGTCGCCGTCCAACTCGTCCACGTCGGCGCTCAGCACCTCTTCCCTGCCCGCGGCGGCGCGTGTCTTTGGCGTGCCAGTCGAGAGGGTACTGGCAGAGTACCCAACCGTCACGGGGCCCTACAAGCTCAAGATCCCCGAGCCGGCCCACTCGATGCTGCTGTTCCTGCGCAGCGAGGACAAGATCAACGCAGAGGGCCTGTTCCGTGTCGCCGGATCGGCAAAACGCGTCACTGAACTGCAGGCCCTCTACGAAGCCGTACCGAAATGAATAAAATATTGTAAATAATTTGCTGTCTTTTTTTAGAATCCAAAGCTCGCACTCGAAGAAGTCCAGCTCCCGAGTGGCCAGATGTCGGTCCACGACGTCAGCACGTGCCTCAAGCAGTACCTGCGTGCTCTTCCCGTATCATCCTATTTGTTCTTTCTTTTGCCTCCTCCTGATTACCCACCCTTTCAACAGGAGCCTCTGCTTCTCTTCTCCTTTGCCAAGTTTGCCCTTGCCCTGGACAAGCTGCCCGCGACCGAGCGGATCGACGCCTGGCAACTGTACTACCTGTGGCTGCCCAGTGCGCACCGCAACCTGACCGAGGCCCTCTTCCGCTACCTTAACCGCGTTGCTCGGCGGCAGAACCGGATGGACACGACCAACCTCGCCCTGGTATTTACGCCGGCGATGCTGCGCAACGAGGCCATCGCCGACCTGCAGCTGCACTCGTTCGTGGTCAACGCCCTCAAGGTCCTCATCGGCCACACGGACGAGATCTTCCGCTGCACCCTGTGGCTTGCCGTGCGCGACAACGAGGCCCTGTCCAGCGGCACCAACCTCAAACGGTCGGGCTCGCAGCAGCAGAACATCCCCCTCGCGGCCGACGACGCAGAGGCAGAGGCAGCCTTCCGTGCCAGCGGCCTGCACAAGTTCATCTCCTCGAGCAGCGCCAGCATGAAGCGGGCAAAGAAGAACCTGGCCGACATCATCAAACGAGGCCTCTCCTCAACAGGGCCAGGGCCAGGGGCAGGGACCGCCGATTCTGCTGGGCCAGACGGTAGCGGCACATCGGCGCTGGCTGCAGTGGCCGCCGTTGCCGTCAGTGCTGCCCAGCCAGGCGCTGCCCCTCCCTCGACCCTTGACGAGAGCAACAACAACGAGCTGCCCGAGGCCAACACCACACTGGTCCCGACAGGCAAGCACAAGCCAGTCAAGCAGCGGTCCAAGTCGCACCTGTGGAAGGACGTGCCCAAGTCGATCGCCTTTGCGACCATCCGCGGCAAGGGCGGCAACGTGTCGGCAGCGGCTATGGCCTACAACGACCAGGACCCCGACGGCACCACGAGCACCAACGGCGACAACGACGCGTTCAAGGGCAACGCCACCATCTCTGCCTCCAGCAGCCGATCGGCCAAGAAGCGCCCCAGTATGTTCACCGTGTCCTCGTCCGTGGACAACCTGGCCACGAGCGCCAGCAGCAGCACCGCCAACAGCGGCACGAGCAACGCCAGCAGCAACAGCGAGGACGCCCTCCACAACCCCACCGGCGACAGCAACAAGCCCGTGACCTCGCCCACCGCCGGCTCGCGTTCCTCTGCCGAGCTCTCCGCCGCCTCGTCCCTTCGCCGCCACAACACCATCAGCACCGCAGCACGCCCCAAGATCCAGATCGACACGGGCTCAGACATCATTGTCGTTAGCCCCGCCGCTGGGGTCGACGACGAGGGCGAGGACCAGACCACGCCCACCAACGCCCAGGTGCCCTTGTCGGCCACCAGCCAGCACAGCAGCAGCAGCGGCGGCATCAAGCGGGCAGCCACGCTCAGAAGAGGGCGGCCTGCGTCTGACTTCGTCGACCCACCACAGCGGCCGCCGTCGATCACCACGGCCAATGCGCCCATGTCGTCGCGGCCGGCAAGGAACGACTCGTCCGACGAGGAGGACGACTTTGACCTGCCGCCGCCCTCGGCACAGATCCGCCACGCGCGATGGAACTCGGACATTGGCGACGTAAATATAATTCAAATATAAAAAAAAAATTAGTGATTTTTATTTTCCTCTCTTTTTTTGCAGCAACCAAACCAGACCAGGAGAGCGTCGATGCTGATGGAATTCGACTCGCTGGACGCGGTCGTGGCCGACATGAACCGCGAGATCAGTTAATAAGAATAACACTACCTTTTTTTTTCTTTCAACACGATACCCTAAACACCGATACTTTTTTTCTCTCGTTAAAATTTCTGACTAGCCTGTATTTAATACTCGGATCGAAAAAAAGAAACTGCCGAAAACAAAAAAAAAACCTAAAAAAGAAGAGAGAGGGAAATAAACTGGGGGGTTGTCCTTTTTTTATTCTATTTTTGCAAAAAAAGAATGTGGGTTTACTTGAGGAGCGATGCAAAAGGGTCGCTGGCCGGCTTGGCTGCGGGCGCGCCAAAGGGATTGCCGTGCGCCGGTGATGCACTGGCCGGGGAGAACGCATTGGGCTGCATGGGCGCAGGGCCACTGGGTCCCGTAGTTGCTCCAAAGGGGTTGTACACCTGCTGCTGTGGTGCCTGCTGGCCGTAGGGGCTGCCGGCGAACGGATTGGCACCAAAGGGCTGCTGGGGCTGGGGGTAGATGCCACCGGCAGGACCGAAACCGGGCTGCTGGCCGTAAGGGTTGGGCTGGCCATAAGGATTGGGCTGTTGCTGGCCGTAGGGGTTGGGCTGATGCTGGCCGTAGGGGTTGGGCTGATGTTGGCCATAGGGGTTGGTTGGCTGGCCGAAGCCGGCCTGGGGACCGCCGAAACCGGGCTGAGGTCCGCCGAAACCTGGCTGCCCACCAAAGCCCTGTTGAGGGCCACCAAAGCCAGGCTGTCCACCAAAGCCAGGTTGAGGGCCACCAAAGCCAGGCTGTCCACCAAAGCCCTGCTGCTGCTGCTGCTGCTGCTGGGGAGCACCGAAGCCTCCCTGCTGGGGAGCGCCAAAGCCACCCTGCTGGTGGGACTGTGTGGGCGCGTTGAAAAGCGAGAGGATGTCGTTCTTGGACTGCTGTGGTTTTGTCGTGGGCGTGCTGCTGTTGACGTCGCCAAAGAGGTCGTTTGTGAGGCCCGATCCGGACGACGGTGCGGTGGCTGTTGTTAATACGATGGGTTAGATTGCTACTGGGCGGAGAGCAGGGAGATCGTTACGGGCGTTGGAAAAGTCGCCAAAGTCGGCAAAGCCGTTGTTGGAGGCCGCGGGCTTGCTAGGGGCAGCAGCAACGGGAGCCCCAAAGAGATCGTCGCCCAGCAGGTTGGCCTGGGGCTTTGCGGCGGCCGGCTTGTTGACGGTACCGCCGGGTGCTGCCAGTGCGGGCACCTGGACGTTGGCCTGCTGCACGAGCACCTTGACGGCCTCGGTGACATTGTTGTTGGTCTGCTGCAGCGCGCGCTTGTTGGCGGCCTCGTTGGAGAAACCCATGCTCTTGAGGGCGCTGAGGCTCTGCTGCTCGGCCGACGTGGACGGGGCCGACGACGACTTGCCGGGCTTCTGGATCAGCAGCGACACAGCGTCGTTGACGTTGCCGCCAGACTTTTTCAGGGCAACCACGTTCTCCTCGGCGTCGGTGAAGCCCATGTCGCGCAGCTTCTTGAGCTCGCTGGCGTACTGGCCGCTGCCGCCGCTGCTCGACTTGTGGCTCGAGTGGCGGATGCTGGCCTCCTCGGTGAACAGCTTGCGCTCGTACTTGTCGCGGATGAACTGCTCGTGTGCCCTGCGAGAAGCATAGCACACCGTCAAGGTAAGGAAGAGCACAAGCACAAACGTACGCGTCGTCGTTGAGGGGCGCGGGCGGGTGGCGATCAGGGTGCGGGTTGTAGAAGGCGTTGACGACGGCGTTTCCCTTGCTCTTGATGCTGTCGATCTGCTCCTCTGTCCACGAGTCGAGCGTGACCGACTTGACGCGCGAGATGTGCGTGCCCATGCGCCGGTGCACGCCGGCACAGCGCAGGCAGATGAAGTTGCCAATGTTCCACGACGCCCAGCGCGGGCCCTTCTCGGGGCAGTCGGCGCACACCCTGTTCTCGGGCTGCTTGAGCAGGTCCATCAGGATGGCCTGGTGGCGGGCCTCGGTCTTCTTCTTGTCCTCTGCCATTCTAACTCTGCAGGGCGAATGATTAATTGGCGCTGATTGGGGGGAGAGCCAAAAAAAAACTAAAGGCACTTGGGGCAAGGGAGGACAGCGACCCCGCGTCGTCCCCTTGGTGCGCACTCGCTGTCTGCTCGCTGTCGGTCGTCGTCGTGTGCGGTTTTTATCATCCCAGCCCAACCAAAAAAAGCGGCAGAAAAAAACACCGCGGCCAACACACCAAAAAGAACGAGCTGAAAAAGGGAGCTCCTCGGCATGAAATAAAAACAACGACGCGTCAGGCCCAGCCACGGGCCCCGTCCCAAAAGGGGAGGCCCGCCCAACTGAGAGAGAGAGAAAGGGAAAAAAACAACCACAAAAAAACCGGATTTCTTTTGAATTTTCTGATTGGCTCGTCGCGTCTGCTGACGTGGTCACTTGGGAGACACACTTGCTAGAATGATGGTGTCCAACCTACGAAGCGACCAGTCAAGGATGATGGCGGGATCGGGCGGGATCGGGCGGCAATTTGCACAATGGCAGACCAGATGCGCATCGCGACGACTGGATTGACGCTGCTGCGTACGTTCCACCCCTCCCCCCCTTTTCTTGCAATTAATTGACGCCCTTGTGTTTTGGACCTTTGATGACCAGAGGCCCTTGCCGTCGAGAAGGGCGACACTGCCTTGGTCGAGCTCTTGCTGCACCAAAAGACGTTTTGTCTGCAAAGTATGCCTTCGATGATCGTTATCTTCTCCTGATTGCTGTTCTTGTCCTACAGGCAAGCGCAGGGCCCTTTTGGTCGCGGTTGACCGTGGCCACTCTTGTTGCGTGACCAAGCTACTCGAAAACGAGGATGCGTCGCTCGTGGATACTCCGTGCGATGGTATCTGCCTGCCAAATTATTATGGGCACGTGAAATTAATTGGGGGGCGGGCAATAGACAACACGGAGACGTTGCTGTACTGTGCCGCACGCAACAACCACGTGTCGATCTTGGACACCCTCCTCAACAAGTCGACCCGATCGATCAACGACATCAACGGCAGCCAAAGTACGCTAAGAAAAGAGGAAAAAAAAAAAAAAAAGAAGAGAATTTTTCTAATTTTTGGTAGTGGGAACGCCTCTGTATGCCGCTGCCATGAACGGTCACATCGCTTGCGTCGAAGTGCTGCTGAACTATCGTGCCAACGCGTTCAAGTTCAAAAACGGCGGTGCGTTTTTAATTAAAAAAAAAATTTTTTTTTTGGCTTTACGTTAAAACAAGATTAATGTTTTAGGTCGCTCCCCGTTGGCGATTGCCTCCTTGCTCAGGTTCACAGACATTGTCAGCCTCATCAAAAAGGCAACGTCAAAGCAGCTCGTGACGGTGGGGACCGCAGGATCCAAAGCCCCGACCGTCCTGTCTGTGAAGCAAGGGGCTTGGACAGTCTTTCAGGCGGCTGCGAACGGCCATCTCGAGGCCATCAAGGCCCTGCTCACCAACGTGTCCCAGAACAAGTTTCGAAACCACAGTGGTTTTACTCCGCTCATGGTTGCCGCGTTGAACGGCCATGCAGACATTGTTGACCACCTCATCAGCAGCGGCGCCGATGTCAACTACAAGTGTCCCAGTAAAATTTCTAAGAAAAGTCCGCAGAAGGTCGTGACAAACCCTGTTTCCGATTTAGATGGGTACACGGCACTCTACCTGACCGTATCAAACAACCAGGAGACCTGCTGCGGACAGCTTATTGTCGCTGGTGCGAGCGTGGACACCTGCACCACAGCGGGCCTTACAGCCTTGCACGCTGCTGTCATCAGAGACTCCTGCCGTCTTTACTTCCCCAAACTGCCCTTTGTCTCCACCAAGGAGTGTAAGCCATTGCGAAGTTTACAATTTTTTTAAAACTGAAAAACAAAAACATTCATCAAACAAGATGGGACCCCTCTGCATTTGGCCGTCAAGCTGCGCTCGACCAGCATGATAAATTTCATAAGCAGCTGTTCTTTCACTTTTGGAGTTGACAGTGGTAATGCTGTTTTCATTGCTGGGTCGGGCCCTCAAATCCTCCGATAGCTGGGTTGACACCTCTGGGAATGGCCATCGAGGCCAATGACCCCGAGATGACGAGGCAGGTCGCTTCGGTTATCCCCTCCATGCTTACTTCCGATTGGTGCTCCAGTACGTCTCATTGTTTCTTCAGCAGCGGAAAAAAGAAGCTTACGTTTTTTTTTTAGCCAACGTCCCCACCATTGTGCACAGCCTGGAGAAACGCAACAAGGACATCGTCGACGCACTATTCAATGCTAGTCTGGCCACGGCGGACTCGATCTGTAATTTGTGGTCCGACGACGAAGGCAATTCCGTTTTGCATCGCGTCGTCAAGGCTGAAGGGAGCACGCTCGAGTCGGTCAAACTTGTCCTCAGCCACAATAGCGGCAAGATGTACACCAAAAACAAAGCGAACGAGACCCCGATCGAACTGGCGGTCAAGCACAACAAGCGCGAGTTCCTCAAGTTTTTCCTCCAACAGCCAACTTTTGACCAGCGCTTTTTCTTTAATGGTACGCGAGTAAAGTAAATTTTTTTTTTTCTAAGGTCGCATCTGTCGTGCTCAAAAGGACTGCCGTTTATGCCAATGGTCTGCACCAATGTAGTCGCCGACTTCCTCATCACCATCACGGACGCCCTTTCCAAGAACGAGTATCCTGAATATGTTTCCGCCGGTAATGATTTTATTTAATTGTAATTCATCGAATAAATTCCAAAAGCAGAGGGACGCAATGCTCTACACTACGCAGCGAGCTGTATAGGCCCACGGACCGATGCTACGACAATGGCACTCATCTTCGCCGCGTTTAATTGGCGCCAGGAATACGACTTCAACCTCACTGATTTTGGTATTCGTGGGCTCTTCTTCCTTCCTTACCTCATTTTCCTTGAAAACAGAGGGCAAGACACCGGTGGATCTCTTGTCCCAGGAATGCCAAGTAATTTTCCGTGAGATGTCCAAAAAATTTTCGATGCGCACGCGCGACATTTTCACGGCCATTTCAGAGGGCAATCTGGACGACGTCAAGCGGTACGTCGACAGCGGCGTCGACATGCACATTACCTGGGGTACACGGAAGGGACAGCTGTTCACTCCTCTCCAGTGGGCCCTGCTCACGCGCCGCAACCTTGACCTTGTCGAGTACCTCGTCAAGCACCCACGCACGCCCTGGAGCGACGACACGGGCGCTGCCATCCTGCAGCTCTTTGAGCACTCGTGCGCAAAGGAGCCCGTCAAGTGCGCCAACAGCACCAAGGCCATTGCTATGTGGAGGGCTCACATGCGCGACATCCTGTACGACCGTTCCGCCGACGCGTCGCGCGTTTGGATGGCCAAGGGGGTGCTCGAGCGCACCAAAGAGCCGGCCATGACCCCCATTATGAGCCTGGTGGGCGTCCACCGTGCCAAACGCTGCGCCCTCGAGCTCTTTGACGGCATCCGTTTGGACGAGCTGCGCAAGGTCGAGTCGCGGATGATGTGCAATCAGACCCTCAACTTTGTCCTGCTGGGCAATCCGGGTACGGGCAAGACCATCACGGCCGCTGCCATCGCCGACCTGCTTGTCAGCCTCAAGATCCGCGTGAACAAGATTGTGCGGACCACTGGTCGCGAGCTCGTCACGGGCGGCGTCCCTGGCTTCCTCCAGTTGCTGCCCACGTTCAACCCGGGCGTGCTCGTGATTGACGACGTGGTGGCGCTCAATCCCATCGCGGGCGGCGACGGCCAGGCCATTGTCGAGTACCTCATGCAGGCGATGGAGAGGGACCGCAAGCAGTTCACCGTCATCGTCACCGGTGGAGCCGAGGAGGTGCGCGAAAAGTTTCTCCAGTTCTCGAACAAGTTGCCCTCTCGCTTCTCCCACGAGATCCTCTTTGACGACATGGACCAGGAGCAGCTGCGCACGGTCATGGTCAACACCATCCGCGAGAACAAGTGGCTGCTGGACCTCGAGCCCTCGTCGTCCTCAAACGTCGAGCGCTCGCTGACCGACACGGCCACGATCGCCGCCCGCCGCCTGGCCCGCGGCAGCAACGCCATTGGCTTTGCCAACGCCCGCTCTGTGCGCACGTATGTCGAGCGTGCCGTTGCCCGTGCGAGCTCGCGTCTCCAGGTGCAGCGAGAGACGACCGAGGTGGCCCCGTCGGGCACGGACCTGATCACGCTGCGCCGCTGCGACATCTTGGGCGAGCCGATCGACCCCACCTCGTCCCCTCTGCTCAAGCAGCTGGACAAGCTCACGGGGCTCAAGGAGGTCAAGGAGGCTGTGCGCAACCTGGTGCACGTGTCGCGGGAGAACTTGAAGAACGAGGAGCGCGGCGAGCACCCGCTGGGCATGACGCTGCACCGCATCTTTTTGGGCAACCCGGGCACGGGCAAGACGACCGTGGCCAAGATCTATGGCAAGATCCTGGGCATGCTGGGCTTTCTGTCCAAGGGCGAGGTCGAGGTCGTGGGCGCCTCCAAGCTGATGGGCTCGTACGCCGGCGTGACGGCCAGTTTGACCAACAGGACGATTGACGGCGCGCGCGGCAAGGTTCTGGTGATCGACGAGGCCTACACGCTGGCGTCGTCGCAGTACGGCAAGGAGGTCCTCGACGTGCTGGTGGAGCGCGTCCAGAACACGGGCTCGGAGGACTTTGCCATCATCCTGTGCGGCTACGAGGAGGAGATGAAGAAGATGCTGCGCGACTGCAACCCCGGCTTGGCCCGCCGCTTCCGCCTCGACGACGCGTTCCGCTTCAAGGACTTTAACGACGACGAGCTGGCCGAGATCATGGTCCGCTCGGGCGCCGACCAGTCGCTGTCGATCTCGCCCGAGCTGGCCAAGGCGGCCGTGGCCCAGGTCCTGTCCAAGCAGCGCGACAAGCCCAACTTTGGCAACGCAGGTGCGGTCGCCAACCTCCTGCAGCGCTGCAAGGAGAGCCTCCAGCGGCGCCTCGAGCAAGGCACGCTCAGGAAGACCGACGACGGAAAGTACATTGTCGAGGCAGACGACCTGTTTGAGCCGGTCACGCCGGACTCGGCCTTCTCCTCGCTCAGAAAGCTCTACGGCGTGGAGGACATTGTTGCCCGCATCGACACCCTGCGCAAGCGCGCCCTCGTCGCCAAGCGAAAGGGCGTGTCCCACCACGAGATTCTCAAGCATTGGCTCTTTGTGGGCCCTCCCGGCACTGGTACGCGACCGACATGTAGCACAGCCAACTGATGAGCTGCTCGTACTTTTAGGCAAAACGACGGTGGCACGCACGTTTGGCGAGGTGTACCATTCGCTGGGCCTGCTGAGCGACGTCAAGGTGACCGAGGTCAAGGGCGTGGACCTGATGGGCGCGTTCCTTGGCCAGACGGCGCCCAAGGTCAACGACCTGATGAAGCAGGCCCGTGGCGGCGTGCTCTTTATCGACGAGGCCTACAGCCTGATCCCCAGCCGGCACTCGGCCTACGCGAACGAGGCCCTCGAGACGATGCTGGGCAATATCACTGGCGAGGACTACCTGGGCAAGATTGTCATTATCCTGGCGGGCTACGACGGGCAGATGCGAGAGCTCGTGGCGAGCAACCCCGGTCTGGCACGGCGCTTCACCGAGACGCTCGAGTTCAAGCCGTGGACGGTCGAGTCGTGCGTGGGTCTGGCCAAGAGCATTGCCGCCGGCCGCTCTGTCCCGTTCGAGGACGGCTGCGACGCCCTGTTGCACCAGGGCTTCCAAGCGCTGCACAATCTGCCCTCGTTTGGCAATGCCGGCGACGTCGTGACGCTGATGGACAAGGTCTTTGAGGGCCTCGATGGCCGCTGCGACGACAACGGGGACGTCACCGGACCGCTTTTGCAGGCCGACGTCATGAGCGCATTCGTGGACATGGTCGGGCAGCGGGATGCCATCCGCACGCAGATGGCCAAACGAAAGCACGACGTCTTCAATGAAATCCCACTGGCCCTCGTGGCCGACGGGCTTCCGCCCCCAAATCAGCGGCAGGAGCAGGAGCGAGAGCAAGAGCAAGCGAAAACGCCACCGACAAAGAGACGTATCGAGCAGGAGCGGGAGAACGTCACGCCCAACCAGGACACGCTCAAAATATCCGTGTTTATGGCTGATGACGGCAACAACGACGACGCCGTGATCGTCACTGTGGAGCAGGTCATCTCTGCGCTCGCCCGTCTGATCGGCTCCAAGGACAAGCGAGAACAGTGTGCTCTGCTCGCTCCGCCGAGCGAGCCGCTCATTACCAGCCTGGCCAAACTTCTCGCCGTCCGGGTTGAGAAGGCCCGCAAGCCGATCCTCGTGGGCATGTCCCGTCTGCACGACATGCTCCAGTCCCTGATCCTCGCCGAGGAGGCTGACCAACGCCGTCTCAAGGAGGCCGCCAACGAGCGCGAACGTGAACGGGTCCAGCAAGAGATCGCTCGCAAGGCCAAGGTCCAGGCGCACATCCGTACCATGAGTCTATGCGTGGCCGGCTACGAGTGGCTCCCCCAGTCGGACGGCTCGTACCGCTGTGCCGGTGGTTCGCACTACATCTCCAAGGAGCAGGCCGACAAGATCCAGTAGACTCGGGATAGAAATAGCCTATCTTTTTTTTTTTTTCTGCAACAAACAACAAACAACAAAAGACTCCTCTAGACTTGTTTTTTCCCTTCAAGTTTTCTTTATTTTTTGCGACCACCACGTTCGCGGAGGAGCAGCTGCAGCTCTGGTGCCTCGGGTCCCAAGTTGTAAAAGGCCAGGGAGAACTGGTCCTTGAGGAAGCCGACGGTGGGGTGCTTGAGGTTGATCTTGCCCGCGGGCACGCCCACTTTGGCCTGGAGGGCCTCCTTGAGGTGCGTGACCTGCTGGGTGATGGGCAGCACAATGCTCTCGGTCTGCCCGTTAAAGTTCCATTCCTTTTGCGTCTTGTCGGCGCTCGAGGGCACGCTCACGCGGACCGTCGTCTCGCCGCTGAACTTGGCCAAGTAGTCCTTTTCGGGCACGAGACCGGTGGCGTCATCGACACGCTGGCGCTTGTTGGGTCCGTCATCAGCAGGGACGCCAGGCACAGCGCCACCTGCGGCGAGCTGGGGCGCCATCTGTGGGATCATGCCGGGCATCATCATGCCGGGCATCGGGGGCGCCATCATGAACTGCGGTGGCTGCATCAGCAGCTGCGGGGCAGCGGTGGGCATCATGCCGGGCAGCATTGTCATGCCCATGGGCATACCGGGGATCACGCCAAATTGGGCTACAATACAACAAGTAAGTAAATTTAGATGAGAGAGGGATGCATTACGAGGAGCCATGTAGCCAGCAGGGGCAGCTCCAGGGGCGCCATAGAAGCCAGCAGTGGGAGGCTGGTAGTTCATCTGTGGGGCCGCAGGGAGGACCGATGTGGGTGCCTGTTGCTGTTGCTGTTGCTGCTGCTGCTGCTGCTGCTGGAGCTGAAGGTACTGCTGTTGTTGCTGCTCGTGCTCCTCGGCAAGGGCGGCGGCTGCGAGGGCGGTGGGGTCCGGGGTGACGTAGGTCGATGCCGATTTGGGCTTGTTGTCAGCTGCTGCTGCTGAGGACGTCGAGGTGGGCTTGAGGGCATCTCCGGCGACATCGTCACGGCCGAAAATGTCTGTGCGTTTCTTGGCAAACTGGAGCAGGTTGTGGGAAATGTCCGAGTCCTGGGCCAAGTTGGAGTCCTTGGTTCTTTGCAGGGCGATCTCGCGCTGTTCCTTGGTCTTGGGATCGACCAACTACGGTGATGAAGAAAAGGGGAAGGGGGGAATAAATATACAGTTTTCTTCTTCTTCTTCTTCCTCACCTCGACGCGCATGTGCTGCGAGAGATCGGACGCCGCCACCTGCTCGCCACGAAACAAAAACGTCTGCTCCTTGGGCTTTGCCTGGGACAGTGCCACGGCCTTGGGCACGTACCCCTTCTTGATGCGCATGTTTGTCTCGTCCAGTGGGCCCGCCGATGCCATCAGCTCGGCCTCGTCCTGTGGCGGCGGGGGCGCGGCGCCGTCCACGTCCATGCCCTCGTCTTCTGGTGGGGGTTCGGGTGGCCGTTCAGCCAGCAGCTTTTCCTGCAGAGAAACAAAAATAATTATTACATTGATAATTTAAAAATAAATATGCATTTTTCCACGCACGTGTTTCTTCTGTGCCAGTGTCCGCGAGAGGAGATAGTCGAGGGTGACGGGCGGTGGGAGCTCTGCCGCGTCGTCATCCTCTGTGAACTCGATCGCGCCGACAATGACAAAGTCGTGCCAGTCCATGGACGCAAAGGCCTGTCGCTGTGCCTCTGCCGACGCGTCCGCCTCCTTGCGCTGCTTCTTATCATAGGCCGTCCACTCTGCCCGCTCCTTGACGCGATCCAGCAGCGAGTACTTGTTGTCGACCACGGCCTTGAGCCGTGCCTTGACGTCCTTGGCCGGGATCAGCAGCTTGGTGTACTGCTCCACCAGCTTGAGAAAGTAGCCGTGCAGGCTGTGCGTCGGGCGCAGAAAGTCAAACTGGTAGTTGCGCGATTCACGCTGCGACAGGCCCACCATAAACATGCGCCCGTTACGGGCCGTGAACTGTGCCGTCAGCTTGAGGATGTCGCTAGGGTGGGTGGGTGGTGGGTGGATGGCGTTATGATCGACAGATAGTTACGGTGAGGACAAGGGGGAGGGGGGACAAAGAGGTAACGTACAGGTCCTGCTGCGTGATCTGTGGTTGTTCAGCGATGAACTCGAGGGGCAAGGGCTCCTTGGGCGGGGGCTTTGCTGCCTGAGCTGCTGCTGCATCTTTTCCTGCCTCGCCTGCTGTTGCTGCTCCCCCTGTTGCTGCTGAGCCACCGGCAACGGACGGGCCACGGCCCTCCTGGATCTCCTTGACCGTGTGCTTGTAGTAGGCGTGGTAAGGGTCGGACGGGTTCATGAACGCAAACTTGGGGTTGTTCTTCTCGTTCTCACGGATACGGCCCTCGAGGGTCGCGCCGCTGCGGGCCACAAAGGACGCAGTCTTGTCGACGATGTCTGCACGGGCGAAGAAAAGGTGCACCAAATGCCAAATGTGGTTTTTTTTAAAAAAAAAGAAGGGAAAAAAGAGCGGTTTTAGCCAAGAGAGCCCTCACAGGCGCCCCCCCTTCCCCCCCAGTGTACAGGGGCGTGGGTTGGGAACGTACGCTTTATGTCGGGCGGCGGCAGGATGAGCCCCAGCACCGCCGCGGAATCGCTGGACGACATCGTTTTCTGGAAAGTTCGCCTTCCTTCTCCTTGCTCGAAATGGCCACAAACAGGCGCCAAAATCAGCAGCAGCAGCAGCAGCAGCAGCAGCTGGATCCCGTGCTGGACACCACAAAAAGCAGCAGCAGCAGCAGCAGCAGCAGCAGCAGCAACGTCGTCGCCCCACCTCAGCCAGCACTGCCATCCCCAATTGCCCAAGAGCAGGACGTGGACGGCGAGCGACTCGACCTGAGCTACGCCGCCCAGGAGGAGGAGACGTTCATGGAGCAGCTTGCGTCCATCTTTGAGCTGCCGTCGACCCAGACCTACTTTATGGTGCAGTACACACGGGTGCCGTACTATAAGCTGTACCGGGCCGTGACGCTGTGCGGCGGGTTCGAGGCCGTCAAGCGCAAGCGGCTGTGGCAGGCGCTGGGCCGGCAGCTGGGCATCCCGCCCGCGTGCCGGTATGTCTCGAGTGCGCTCAAGGCGACCTACGAGAAGACACTGGTCGAGTACGAGAAGCTGTTTTACGTCAACAAGCCCGGCTCGACCGTCGACATCCGGCCCAAGGTGCCCAAGCGCAAGGCGAAGAACAGGGACGCGCAGCTGATGCAGCAGCAGCAGACCACGGCGCAGCTGCTCGGCCTCGACGGAGACGGGGACGGGGACGATCTCGAGAACATTGACGACCTTGACGACATTGAGGAGGAGGAGGACGAGGACGACGAGGAGGAAGAAGAGGACATCGAGGACGGCCACACGATTCGCAGCAGCAGCAACAGTAGCAGCAGCAGACACAAGAGGATCAACCTAGGCCATGGGCACGGCCTGGGATCTCTGTCGGCAATGTCGATGGCCCCATCTGGCCATTCATCGTCCTCCTCCGCGGCGATGACGCTTTCAAGGGGCAACGACCTCGAGACGGTTGTGACGGCCGGCGACATAATGGGCCTTGTTGACCAGGTACATTTCTTTTTTTCTTCTTTTGAAATTGTTTTATAAAACGATATTCCGTGTTGTTTCTCAGAGCTCGGCACATGGCGTCGATGTGGGCGCTGTGCTGGACGTGTACGCCGACGGCTCGGCCCTGGACCCGTCCGCCGAAGAGTCCAGTATGCTGCTGCTCAACTCGACCGACACCCTGTCGACCATCAAGCTCACGATCGACGACATCCCGTCGCTGCCCGCGTTTGAGCAGATGATGGACAACATCACGCGCCAGAACAACATCCACGTGCTCGACTTTTCCCACTGCAAAATGGGCGATGACTTTGTCATGTGCGTGGCCGTGGCCATCGCCAACAACGAAAACATCCAGGCCATCAACCTCGAGGACAATGAGCTCACGAGCGCGGGCGTGTCCAAGATTGCTCGTGCCCTCCGCACCTGCCACGCAATGCTCGAGGTCGATCTGTCGGGCAACATCATCGGGGCAGCCCTCCCGCGCATCATGGAGCTACTCAGCGACTCGCTCTCCCTCCGGACCCTTGTCCTCAAACGTAAGACAGAGGAACGGAAATATATTGAAACGTTTTTTTTTTAATTTAAGAAACCGACTTGGACCATGCCGACATTGCCGAGCTTGCAGACGCCATCCACACCAACCAGAACGTTCGCTACCGTGGCCAGATCTCCCTCATTGTCGATTAGAGATGCAGAATATCCCTTCCTTCTGTACAACATAATTTCTTCTATGCGGCGGCGGGTTCG
>Ga0302230_10001044_pt1 | contig 19213 bp, 7 predicted proteins | sample II_Palsa_N2_1_FD_193523 | JGI IMG/M metagenome (GOLD analysis project Ga0302230, IMG submission 193523) | Peat permafrost microbial communities from Stordalen Mire near Abisko, Sweden - II_Palsa_N2_1 | ecosystem: Environmental > Terrestrial > Soil > Palsa > Peat permafrost | place: Sweden... | reverse complement strand
TATTGAGGTCGGCAGCGTGTGTACCTCGCCGGCTTATCAAGGAAAGGGGGCGGCAACATGCCTGGTCTATGCTGTGACTAAAGGAATCGTTGATCGTGGGTCTAGCGCTTTTTTACACGTGGAACACAGTAACGCGACAGCAATAGCCATGTATAAGAAGCTCGGCTTTCAAGCCCGAACCCGCATTGTGCTCACTCTCATTAGTCGGTCCTGAACAATTCGTTTCTCGTTGCTGCCGGCGCGATGGGTTCTCCCGCAATCTTGGCGCCCATCCGCCCGCTCGACGCGGCAGGACAAATCGGTAGCGTAACATCGCTACGATCATCAACGCGGCCAGAATGAGCAGGCCCGTGCGACATGGACATTGCTCTCCAGCTCACCGAACCTTCGCCTTAGCTTCAACGAAAGCGTCATATAGCATAGACGTAGAAACGCCCCTAACGCGGCGCGACCTGCAGACGGCGAATCGCTTTGTCCTTAGGTGCTTCTTTAGACACTTCCTCGGATACATTCTCGTCCGTGACAAACGCCGGTATCGCCTTGATCGCGGTGATCACCTGCTTCGACTGGATCAGTCGCGTGCATTCGAATTGACGCGGCGTGCCCTTATGACGTGGGCACCAGAGGAAATCGTGGTGGTCGAAGCGGACCTCGGGGTCGTTCCAGCAGCTATTGCAGGTGTGATAGTTGATCACGCGGTATGGCGTATGGAATTCGTTGATCTGATGCGTGAAACCGCTAATCATCACGACCGGCCGACCCATTGCCCACGCGAGCCAAGACAGCCCACTCGACAGGCCGATGAAGAACTCCGCGTGCATCAGCCAGCGCGCCCGTTCCGCGAGCGGGCGATCGCCGGTTTCGTCGTCCACGCCGTGCGGGATCTGGTTCCAGACGATGCCGCTGCCGTGCGTCGCTTTCTGGTCGATGCACACAACCCGGTAGCCATTGGCCTTCAGGAACGCGATCACCTCGCGCCAGCCGTTGGGGTTGTTCCAGTACTTGCTCTGGGTCGAGCTCTGCACTCCGATGCACACGTAACGTTCGGCAAGCGGACGCGAGGTGTCGGCGAGCGCGATGCGCGGCGGCTGCTCGGTCGGTTCCACGCCGAGAATATACGCGGCAGTCCGATGCAGCCCGACCAGCCGGAAGTCGCTCGGCTGGCGCGTGCAGTCGCGGTCGTCGAAGAATAGTCCGAGGCTGTAGCTTGAGTAGAAACGTTTGACCTTTAGCGCTTCATGCGTGACGAACTCGATCTCCGGATAAGCGTCGCGAAACAACGGGATGATCAGCGCCGACATCGCGCAAGTCATGCGGCAGCCGTGCTTGCGCTGGAACGCCACGGCATTCGGCATCCAGCCGAGAATGTCGCCGAGCGTGCCGATCGGGAACTGCACCAGCACCTGCTGCTCTCGCGCATCGTACTCGTGCCGCAGCACCGGCTTCGCGTCCGCTCCGCCCGGCGCCGTCAGATCCCACACGCTGATGCCGAAGCGGACATAGTATTTCTTCGAGCTGCGCACCGTTCCGGCGCCGATCTCGGTCTCATACAGCCGGTTCCCGGTGTCGAGGTCTTCCAACACGACTCGCCAGCGACCGTCCGGCAACGTCACCCGGCAACCGTCGTTGAAGTCAAAGCGGATTCCGCGCGGCCCGCTCAACACCGGCACGGCTGCCGGCGGCGGATACGCCAGCTTTGGCGATGGCGCGCTCGCATCGCCGGATCCCACATTGCTGGATTCCACATTGCTGGATCCCGCGTCGACGCCAGTCACCGCAGCGCTCGCACTCGATGATGACGTGTTGGTGTCAGTCGTGTCGGTTTCGGTCATATCGATTCCTTACCCGCCAAATGTGTATTGTCAAAAAGCATAACGCATCGTCACGTTGATGGTTTGCTGCACGCCGCCGCCGGCGTTGTACGCACCGGTGTAACCGGCGCTCAGATGCAGATTTTTGCTGATCGCGGTATCCACTTGCAGACCCGCAAAGACCTGCGAACGCGGCAGCGCCGCGCCGGATGCCGCAAACTGCGTGCCATCCTGCGTGCTCACCGACATGTTGCGCGTGTCGCTCAGCAGCTCGCGGGCATAGCCGACGTCAAGCAGTACCGAGATCGGCCGTGTGCTGTCGCCGAAGGTCTTCGCCACCGACAAATCGACGTCCGGCTGTAGCGTGCGAATGGTCTGCGAACCCACGTTCAGGTCCTGCCCGGCGATGCCGGACTCGCCGAAGCTGTTGCCGTGGAAGTAACCGTACATCATGCCGACGCGCGGCGTGAAAGTCATGCCGCCGAGTTCGACCGGCACACCGGCCTGCATACCCGCCGTCAGTTGGTTGCCGCCGGTGTTGCCATACGCTATGCCCGCCGCGCCGAGCGGCCGGCGCGTATACATGTCATCGTAGGCATACGAGAGCACGCCGGAAAGCCTTAGCGCACCGATCGCGCGAGTGCCATACAGCGCTGCGCTCAGCGTATCCGCACGCGAAGTGTTGCCGGTCTGGTCCTCGCTCAGGTCGCTATGCCCATAGCCAAGCGCCGCGCCAAGCGTGGTGTCCGCGCCGACGCCCCAATCGTAGCCGGCCATGAACTGGTACTGCTGAGTTTCGAAGCCTGGGGCCGAGGCGCCGCCGTTAATCTGCGCACGCTCTCCGGTGTTCGACAGCCACACGCCGTCATTCGCCGGCATGCAGTATGCGTTGCCGGATGCGCCGGTTCCTTCGGCGCAGAACTGCGCCTGCCGGCTAAGCAGCCGCTCATTGGTCGACTGGGCAGCGAGCGCCATCGCAGTGCCGGCCGCCGAGAACACACTGGTGTCGAGCGGCGCCACGACCTCCGTGCCCGCCACCATCAAATCGACGGCGTTCGCCGTGTAGACGACGCTCTGGCTCACATCCGACGTGCCTTCGCCGGCGGACGTGACGTGACTGAACTGGCCGCTCACCGAGCTCGCCGAAACGATCGTATAAGTCGTGCTCGGGTTGTACGTGCCCGGATCGTATAGTAGCCGCAGCCCGCCGTTCAGCGACGCCTGGCCGATTACCCGGAGCTGCGATGCCGATATCGGGCTGAGCTCGATCGTCAGACCGGCGCCGGCCGCCTGCGTATAGCCGCCGGCAATGGTCAGCGTGCCGATCGAGCCGCCCGGTTGTACGGTACCGCCGTTGACCACCGCACCGGCGATGGTGCCATGTCCCATCAGCGTGCCGGACGAACTCACCTGCACGTTGCCGCCGAGTACCGCAGCGGGGTTCGCGCTATCGCCGACCTCAAGCGTGCCCGAGCTGACCTGGGTGGTTCCCGAGAACGTCGAGTTGTTGCCGTTCAGCGTCAGCATTCCCGCACCGGCCTGCACCAGCACGCCGGAGCCGGAGATCACACTGCTGTTGGTCACACCCTGCGAGAGATCGAATACCAACTGCCCGTCGTTGAGCACGTTGCCGGTCAATTGGCCGCTTGTGCCGCTTGTAGCACCGGTACCGACCGCGGCAAGCCCGGTGCCGACGCTGCTCGCGGCGCCCAACACCTGCAGGACCCCGCCCTGGTTCACCACCGTGTTGGTCGCGATCCCGCCGCTGTAGACCTTCTGCGTGCCGCCGCTGCTCACCGTCGTGTTGAGCGCGGTACCGCCCGACGCAACCGCCTGTTGACCGCCGCTGTTGATCGACGTGCCGCTGGCCAGCGCGCCCGACTGAACCATCTGCAAGCCGCCCGCATTGACGGTCGCATTGGTCGCGCCGCCGCCCGACGAGACGATCTGGGTGCCGCCATTGAGCTGCGCTCCGGTCGACAAGCCGCCCGCATAGACCATCTGGGTGCCGCCATTGGCGACCTGGGTCGCGAAATCGCGGCCATGCAAGTTTTCAAGTGCGCCGGCGAAGAGCTGCGTGGCGCTCGCGACACCACCCGAGAGCACGGTCTGGATGCCGCCGCCGTACACTGTCGCCGCACTCGCGATGCCACCCGCGGAAATCATTTGCAGTGCGCCGCTGCCGATCATGGTGCCGGTCGCGCTGCCGGCCGCCCCGACGTCCTGTTCGGCACCTGTGGTCAGGATCGTCGCCGACGCGACGCCGGCCGATGCAATTTGCTGCAAGCCGCCGGCACCGACTTGCGTGTTCAGCGCGGTCGCGCCGGCCAGCACTTGCTGAAGTCCACCGCTGCTTAGCAGCGTGCTGCTTGCGATCCCGCCTGAACTGACCGTTTGCGTGCCGCCGTCGCTCACTGTTGTGTCGTCGGCCAGGCCGCCCGCAACGATTGACTGCATGCCGCCCGAGCCGAGGTTGGCCGAGATCGCCGTACCGCCCGCGCTAACGGTCTGCGTGCCACCTGCCACTAGGGTTGTGGTCGACGCGGTTCCGCCGGAGCTGATCGTCTGTGCACCGCCCGACAGGATCGCGCCGCTGTCCACACCGCCCGCATAAATCGTCTGCGCGCCGCCGCTCAGGACCGTCTCGTTCGATCCGGCTCCCGACACATTCTCCAGCCCACCGGCGCTAATCGTGGTCCCGCTCCCCGTCCCGCCTGCGGCGATCGTCTGCACCCCGCCGCTGTTCACCGCCGCGCCATCGGCTACGCCACCCGAACTTACCGTCTGCGTCCCGCCCGTATTGATCGTGGTGCTTGACGCCACGCCGCCCGACGCCACCAGTTGTTCGCTGCCGCTGTTCACCTGGGTCGATTGCGCGCTGCCGCCCTCGCCCACCTGCTGGATCCCGCCGCCACTAAGCATCGTTCCGCTCGCCGTCGCGCCCGCGTCGATGTTCTGCATGCCGCCCGAGCCGACGCTCGCCGAGATCGCCGTACCGCCTGCGCTAATGGTCTGCGTACCCCCTGCCACTAGGGTTGTGGTCGACGCGGTTCCGCCGGAACTGATCGTCTGCTCGCCACCCGACAGCGTCGCGCCACTGTCCGCGCCGCCCGCGTATATCGTCTGCACACCGCCGCTCAGGACCGTCTCGTTCGATCCGGCTCCCGAGACATTCTCGATTCCTCCGGCGCTAATTGTGGTCCCGCTTTCGCTCCCACCTGCCGTGATCGTCTGCACCCCGCCGCTATTCACCGCCGCGCCGTCGGCTACGCCACCCGAACTCACCGTCTGCGTCCCGCCCGTATTGATCGTGGTGCTCGACGCCACGCCGCCCGATGCCACCTGCTGTTCGCTGCCGCTGTTTACCTGCGTCGACTGTGCGCTGCCGCCCTCGCCCACCTGCTGGATCCCGCCGCCACTGAGCATCGTTCCGCTCGCCGTAGCACCCGCGTCGATGCTCTGCATGCCGCCACTATTGATCGTCGTACCACTGGTTACCGCGCCGCCATACAGCGCTTGCGCGCCGCCGCTGTTCACCGTGGTACCGATTGCGATCCCGCCCGAACTCACCGCTTGCATGCCACCGCTATTTACCGTCGTGCCGCTCGCGCTCCCGCCTGAACCGACCGCTTGCGTACCGCCGTCGTTCACCGTCGTGTCGTCGGCCATACCGCCTGAAACGATCGTCTGCATGCCACCCGAGCCGACGCTGGCCGAGATCGCTGTACCGCCCGCGCTAACGGTTTGCGTCCCGCCTGCCGCGATGGTTGTGGTCGACGCGGTTCCGCCGGAGCTGATCGTCTGCGCACCGCCCGACAGGATCGCGCCGCTATCCACACCGCCCGCATAAATCGTCTGCGCGCCGCCGCTCAGGACCGTCTCACCCGCCCCCTCACCCGCTACGTTCTGTATCCCGCCACTGCTGATCAGGGTGCCGCTCGCCGTCCCTCCGGCCGAGATCGTCTGCACTCCGCCGCCGTCCACCGTCGTGCTCGACGTCACGCCGCCCGACGCCACCAGTTGTTCGCTGCCGCTGTTCACCTGGGTCGACTGCGCGCTGCCGCCGTCGCCCACCTGCTGGATCCCGCCGCCACTGAGCACCGTTCCGCTCGCGGTGGCGCCCGAGTCGATGCTTTGAATGCCGCCACTATTGATCGTCGTATCACTGGTTACCGCACCGCCATACAATGCCTGCGTGCCACCGCTGTTCACCGTGGTACCGCTCACGATCCCGCCCAAATCCACTGCTTGGGTACCGCCGTCGTTCACCGTCGTGTCATCGGCCGTGCCGCCGGAGGTCACCGTCTGGGTGCCGCCCGTATTGACGGTCGTGCTCGACGCCACGCCACCCGAACTGATCGTCTGTCCTCCACCCGACAGCGTCGCGCCACTGTCCACGCCACCAGCATAAATCGTCTGTACCCCGCCGCTCAGGATCGTCTCGTTCGATCCTGTCCCAGACAGGTTCTCGCCACCACCGGCACCGATCGTGGTCCCGCTCTCCGTCCCGCCTGCGGCGATCGTCTGCACTCCGCCGCTGTTCACCGTCGCACTGTCGGCCACGCCGCCCGAACTCAACGTCTGGGTCCCGCCCGCATCGATTGTCGTACCTGACGCCACGCCGCCCGAGTTGATCGTCTGTACACCGCCCGACACGGTCGCGCCGCTGTCCACACCACCGCTGTATATCGTCTGCGCGCCGCCGCTCAGCACCGTCTCGTTCGATCCCGTTCCCGACAGATTTTCGATGCCGCCGGCACCCACCGTGGTGCCGCTCTCCATGCCGCCCGCCGCGACCGTCTGCACCCCGCCGCCGTTCACCGCGGTGCCATTGGCCGCCCCGCCTGAACTCACCGTCTGCGTCCCGCCTGCCGCGATGGTTGTGGCCGATGCGGTGCCGCCCGAACTGATCGTCTGTGCCCCACCCGACACGGCCGCGCCGCTGTCCACGCCACCGGCGTATATCGTCTGCGCGCCGCCGCTCAGCACCCGCTCATCCGCTCCCGTTCCCGACAGGTTTTCAACGCCGCCGGTACTCACCGTGGTGCCGCTTTCGATGCCACCCGCCGCGACCGTCTGCACCCCGCCGCTGTTCACCGCGGTGCCATTGGCCACACCGCCCGAACTCACCGTCTGCGTCCCGCTCAAAGCGACGCTGGCCGAGATCGCCGTACCGCCCGCGTTAACCGTCTGCGTCCCGCCTGCCGCGATGGTTGTGGTCGATGCGGTGCCGCCCGAATCGATCGTCTGCGCGCCACCCGACACGGTCGCGCCGCTATCTACGCCACCGGTGTCAATCGTCTGCGCAGCGCCGCTCAGGACCGCCTCGTTCGATCCCGTTCCCGACACGTTCTCGACTCCACCGGCGCTAATGGTGGTCCCGCTGTCCGTCCCGCCCGCCGCGATGGTCTGCACCCCGCCGCTCGTCACTGCGGCGGCACTGGCCGCACCGCCCGAACTCACGGTCTGCGTCCCGTCCGCACCGACGCTCGCCGAGATCGCGGTACCGCCCGCGCTCACGGTTTGCGTCCCGCCTGCCGCGATGGTTGTGGTCGATGCGGTGCCGCCCGAACTGATCGTCTGTTCACCACCCGACAACGTTGCACCACGGTCCACGCCACCCGCATCAATCGTCTGCACAGCGCCGTCCAGGACCCTCTCGTTCGATCCCGTTCCCGATACATTCTCGACACCACCGGCACTAATCGCGGTCCCGCTCGCCGTTCCACCCGCCGCGATCGTCTGCACCCCGCCGCTGTTCACCGTCGCACCGTCAGCTACACCACCAGTCAAGACCGTCTCGACACCCCCTGACGATAGTGTCGCGCCACTCGCCACACCGCCCGACGACACCGTCTGCGTCCCGGCAATTACGCCGCCCGACGCCTTGCCGCCTGTGTAGACCGTCTGCGTACCGCCCGCCAACACCGTCGTATTCGACGTCGTGCCTCCCGACAGGTTCTGCGCGCCGCCGCTGCTCACGGTCGTGCCGCTGGCGGTGCCGTGCGCATACACCAGTTCCCGGCCGCCGTTCAGAATCGTCGTCACGTTCGCCAAACCGCCGGATGAAACGAATTCTTCACCGCCGCTGCTGATCGTCGTCCCTGACGCGGTACCGCCCGAGAAGACGGTCTCGGTGCCGCCGGCTTCGATCGTTGCGCTGATACCGATACCGCCGGCGGAGATATTTATCTGACCGCCGTCCATCGTATTGCGTGCTATGCCGCCCGAATGGATGAACTGGGCGCCGCCGGAATAGAGTGTTGCGCCGCTCGCCACGCCGCCGCTGATCTGCTGCTGGGCGCCGCTCGATATTGCTGTGTTCGAGGCGATTGCGCCGCTGTAGATGAATTGATCTCCACCGCTTAAGGTGTCGTTAAGCGACAGCCCGCCGGAGCTGATGTTCTGCCGTGCGCCGCCCGACACCAGCGTGGCGCTGACGGTGCCGTACACCGATTGGACCGCGTCACTGCCGCTGAGCTGGGCGCCGAGCGCAAAACCGCCGCTGTCGATCAGTTGCTCACCGTTGTCGACCACTGTACCGGTCGCGTTGGCGCCGCCCTCGATCTCCTGGGTGCCACCGGATGCGACCGTGCTGCCGATGGCAGAACCGCCGATGTCGTCCTGGTAACCGCCGCTGCTGATCAGACTGCCGCTGGTAACACCGTCCCAGATAATCTCTATCCCGCCGTTGTATACCACCGTGTCGGTGGCAATGCCGCCCTGGATGCTTTGGCTGCCGTTGTTGTTGACCTGTGTGCCGGAAGCAGATGCCCCGCTGTTGAGCAGTTCCTCCGCGCCGCTGCCATAGATTTGCGTGCCGGTCGTCACCGCTCCGTTTTCAACATTCAGTAAAGCGTTGCCGGTAAGCAGTGTCGTGCCGGTGGCGGTGCCGCCCCACAAATGTTGGGTGCCGCCGCTGTATACGATGACGTCGACCGTACTGCCGCCACTGACGATCTGCTGGCCGCCTTTGCTCACTGCCGCGCCGCTGTCGATGCCGCCGAAGGCGACGGTTTCGCTGCCGCCGCTGCGTATCGTGGTGGCGCTCGCTGTGCCGCCCGAAGACACCGTCAGCGCGCCGCCGTTTTCCAGCAGCAAGCCCGAGGCGACACCATTCGACAGGCTGAAGGTGCCGATGGCGTTGCTACCGCTCAACAGCGCCGCCGTCGTGTCGGTCACAAGCGCCGCGCCGCTCGATTGGGTGATGCCCGTCGCCGAGCCGCCCGAGCTTACGGTCAGCATGCCGCTGCCAAGCACCGTGGCGCTCACCGCCGAGCCGCCCGCCGAAACAAATTCACCGCCGCCGCTCGATACCGTCGTGGCGCTTGCGATACCGCCCGATGAAACGGTTTCGACGCCGCCGCTCAAGATGACCGTAGCACTCGTCAGGCCGCCGGTCGTCACAATCTGATTGCCATGGGCGCTTAGCACCGTGCCCATCGTCGTGCCGCCCGAAGAAACGAGCTGGTCGCCGCCATCGACCAACGTAGCTGAAGCGAGGCCGCCATAAAGGACCTCGACCCCGCCCGCAGCAACAGTGGTGTCGTTGGCGACGCCGCCGGCAAAAATCGACGCGCTGCCGCCGCTGTTCAGCGTGGTGCTGGTTTCCGTTCCCCTGTCGTAGGCATTGCCGCCGTTGTCGATCGTCATGCCGAAGGTGGCGCCGCCCGAGGACAGATATTCGTTGCCGCCACTACTGATAGTCGTCAGATTGGCTAGTCCGCCGGAACTGACAACTTGTCCCGCGCCGCTGCTGACGACCACGCCGGTCGCCGTACCGCCCGACAGATACTGGCCAGCGCCGCTGCCAACCAGGATCGTCGAATTCGCCGTACCACTCGAGTAGACGATTTGGGAACCGCCGCTGCTGACCACGCCGCCACTCGCCGAGCCGCCGGAACTGATGATCTGGTTGCCGCCGGACAGCACCGTCCCGGCGCTAGTCACCCCGCCCGACACTGTCTCGATACCGCCCCCGCTGATCGTCGCGCCAATGTCGACGCCGGAATACACAATCTCGCTGCCGCCGCTGCCGATCAGCGTGCCGATGGCCGTGCCGCCCGAGACGGTCTCGATGCCGCTACCGAAAATCAGAGCGCCCGAGGCCGTGCCGCCGGCCGATATCCTTTCCTCGCCACCGCTAAGGAAAACCGTGGTCCCGCTGACGATACCGCCCGACGATACGATCTGCAAACCGCCGGACAATGTCGTGTCGCTCGCCGAGCCGCCGGCGTAGACGGTCTGGATCCCGTTGAACATGACCGTAGCGCCTACCCCGGTCCCGGATAAATCCTGTCGCGCATAGCCGCCAATCGTCACGCCGCTGTCGTAGCCGCCGGCATCCACCTGCTCGGCCCCCGCATTTCCGATGGTGGCGCCAAATGACGATCCCCCGGACGAGACGATTTCGTTGCCGCCGCTCGACACCTGGGTATTCGACGCGGCACCTCCTGCAAGAATCTGGATGGCGCCGCTGAGGAGCGTCGCACTCAATGCGACACCGCCCGCCGATACACTCTGAATGGAGCCGCCGCCGGAGATAGTGGCGCCGACATCGGTGCCGCCGGACGACACAATCTCTTGACCATTGCTGTCAATCACGGTCCCGGAGGCTTTACCGCCGCTGTAGACGACCAGCTCGCCGCCACTGCTGACCACGGCGCTGGTACCGGTGCCGTAAAGCAGCATGGCGCCGCCACCGATGATCGTCGTGTCGGTGCCGGTACCGCCACCCAGGATTTCTTCGAAACCGCCGCTGTCGACCAGGGTGCTGGTCGCGGAAGCACCGGACGAAACGAACTGGTAGCCGCCATTGCTGATCGTGGTATTGCCGACAAGGCCGCCGGATATCTCCTGCATACCGCCGCTACCGACGGTGGTCATGGTGACCGTGGCGCCCGAAAAGACGAATTGCGTGCCGTTGGCGATAATCGTGGTGATCGATGCCACACCGCCGCTGCTGACGAATTGCTCGCCACCGCTGCCGACGGTGGTACTGACCGCCGTGCCGCCCGACACGTGCTGCTCGGCACCGCCGGCAAGGGTAGTGACCGTGACCGTGCCGCCCGAATACACATACTGGACGCCATCGGCGACCAGGGTGCTACTGACCGCGGAGCCGCCGGAAATAGCCTGCACGGCCCCACTGCCGCTCACAGTGGTCGCGCTCGCCACACCGCCGTCGACCTCTTGTAAACCGCCGCTGTTGATCGTCGTCCCGACCGCTGTGCCCGATGAATCTATGACCTGGACGCCGGTGCTGTTGACCGTTGTCGAGGTAGCGGTACCGCCGGACAAGACGGTTTGAGTGCCACTGTTGATGGTGGCGCTGGTGCATGTCGTTGAACAGACCGTCTGGGCATCGGCGGGCGCCACGATATGACCATGGTTCGCGAATGCTACAAACATGAATACCCACAGCCGCGAACAACGCCCCTTGCGCCGGCCGAACCGGTGCAAACAGTATTTGCGGCGGAAGGTAATCAATTTCATACAAGCTCGATACCTTTCAGTGGGTCTTTGGCGCCGTGGACTCCGCGCAGACTTGCCCTTCTACCACCCCGTCCGGCGCCGACTCACGCACTAGTCCGGCCGATGCACACCGCACCATGCCGCGGCACGGGCGGAAATCGGACCGAACTCGAATCGAGGAATTAATCGGAACATATCGGGCACAACCGACCTGGCGTTGTGCCGCGCGAGCGATACGGACTGCCCCCCCGGGGCAAACCGCAACGCTTTGGCTTGTAAACGATCTTCAGCGTGTCTGGCGACGACGACGCGAAGTAATCGTTCGAATACCGAAATTATTCGCGTGGATCATATCTTGCTCATTTTGTTAGCGACGGATTCTTTGACAATCTTTGACAATGTTTTGTCGAACGCATGAGCAAGATTTGTGGTAAGTAATCTGGCATGCATTCTGTCTGGCCGACTGGAAAGCCAAGCCGGCAAAGGATTTTATGGCAACAGGGGAAGAGCGGGATTGCAGTGCTTTTATAATATTTCTAATGATTTAGCAAAAACAATCCTTACATTAATATAACAAATAGCTTACAAAACTTGATATCGCGAGCCCGGTGGCAACAATTCCTTTCTTTTAGCTTTCATTTTTAATTAACCGCAGGATCTACTTGAGCCGCCCCTGAACAATTCAATTTGATTGCGGGCCATTGCAAGTGGACTATGAAAACGCGGCAATCGACGACGAACCGAGCACGAGCGATTGCCCGAGAACACTGACCGGAGGAGCATTTAACCGTAGTGTGACCCGTGTAGTGGACTAAACGAGGATTGGACCGTCAACGACGAATGTTGAGGACTACATTCAAAATGTCGAATGCATTCCGCAACCGCCAAACGCGGAATTGTTGGAAGCATTGCCGCCACACCCGAACATGCCGCATGCCGACGTCGACAGCACAACCACAAGCAGCAAGACGACGAGTTTTCCATGAGACCATTTCATTTGAATAACCATAGTGTGATCCGCATTGTTATATCGCCCGCCGAAGTGATGGGCTAGACCTTACACTGTGCATGCTGCCACGAACGCATTGACGAGTGGTGCGGACTCTTCTCTGAGAGCCGCACGCTCCGGTTGAAAAAGCGTGGCGACAAAAAACGGATGCCCATCCATTTCGACGGCACGCACGTCCCCGGCTTCATCATCGGCGGCAACGCGTAGCGGGCCCGAAACAAGCGACGTTCTGAACTTGGGATTAAGTCCATAGCGACAGCGATAACCTTCCATTGTTTGCTTGACTCCGTAAGCCGCGGCGATGCGAGTTCCAGGAAGCAGCCTGACTAGATCCACGGTGTCAACCAGCGCGCACTCAAGCGGCGAAATGACCGCGCGAGCAGTGTCTGGCGTTGTTTCAGCATGCTCCGCGTCAGCCCAGCCAAGTACGTTCCGGGCATACTCGACGACGGCATGTTGAAAACCTCCGCATGTACCCAGGAAGGGAAGCGCTGTTTCGCGTGCGTAACGAATGGCGAGCAAAGCGCCTTCCATATTTTGATAGGGACTTGCCGGGACGCACCAAATTCCATCGAATCGAGAAATTCGCGAAACTGAATTGATGTCCGCTGTGGGAACCCATTCGAATTCAACTTCGACTTGATTTGCCTCTGCTGCCCGCTTCAACGCAAGCGGAATAGCCTGGTGTGCCGGCACTGCTGGGTTATAGTCGCCGACAAGACCGATCATGATTTTTGCTCGCATTGCCTTTAACTCTCTTTGTGGCATCCCACAGCGCTTAACCGTGGTCTGACCCGTGTTTGCGCAACGCAGAAATGGGCTGTCGCGAGAGCCGACTGGCCGCCGCCGATAACCGCGACATCTATGTCACTAGGTGTTGGCCCGTTGGATGTTGCGACCGATGTTTGCTCCATATTTCGATGCTACTGGAAATGTCGCTTTTTGTCCGCAGGTGTGAAAACACCGCGAATTGGCGGCGTTAGATACCGAAGCTGAAAGACTGGCGGAGCATTTAACCGTGGTCTGACCCCGCGTTGTTAGTCACGTCAGTCTCGTGACCGGTGTCGACGGTTCACCTGCGACGGATAATTTCAAGGTGACTGGGAATAATTGAATCTTATCGGGTGTTATGGGTATGACGCAGCGCCTTTCTTTGAGAGCATGCCAGGAATCAACCTCGCCTACGTGTCGGCAAAGCCAGAAACCTGATTCTGTCGCAACAGTAGCAAATACGTCGAGCACGGCATGCTTTCACACTAAGTAGCAACGGCGCTTCGTAAGCCAAAGTTCCCGCTTTGCAACCCATCCCAGCCGAGAGATAGCCCGATGACAATATCTGAATCCGGTACGACGTCCATCGTCCGTCCTCTGACCGCTCAAGAGGAAATTTACTGGCAACTGACGTACACCGATCAAATTCATCCCGTATTTGCCGCACACGTTACCGGTTCATCCAGCCCGGAACAATGGCGATCCGCACTCGATGCGCTTCAAAAACGCCACCCGTCTCTTTCGGTCAGCATTGAGTCGCCGGGCAGCGCCGATATGCCTGGCCCGACTCAGCCATTCTTGCGCCGGCACAGCAACAAACCGATACCGCTGAGGGTCGTTCAGCGCGCCTCAACTCCCAGGTGGGAGGCAGAGATCGAACGGGAGCTTTCCATTCCATTTGAGTGCGGCGATGTGCCTCTGGCACGCGCAGTCCTGATTCACGACGACGCATCTGCGATCTTCATCCTCAGTGTGTCGCACTCGATCTGCGATGGCATCTCGCTTTCATTCATGATGCGCGATGTGCTTGCGGCAATCGCCGGTCAATCTCTCGAGCCGCTTGCGTATCCGCCTTCGGCGGAAGCATTGCTCGACGTCGCGCCAGTCGCTCCGGCCATGCCTGCGGAGGATACAGCGCTTAGCAGCGGTCCCGGCACCGACCTGCCGACGGTTCGAAGCTTGCGCTTTAGCCAAGCATTGACCCGGAGCCTGGTTGATCTTTCTCGACAACAGGGCACGACTGTTCATGGCGCACTCGCCGCTGCAACGGTTCTCGCCATGCGTGAGCTTGTGCCGCGTTTTGCGCTTGATCCGGTGCGTATCATTTCGCCCGTCAACGTTAGATCGGTCCTGGGTGTTGGCGAGGACTGCGGCATGTACTTCGCATCGCCAAAAGCTGAATTCGATCCAGCCCAGCCCCGCGAATTCTGGGACATGGCGCGCGATGCCAGGCGGAATATTGCCGATGGTTCGACCCGCGATTCGCTCATCATGGCGACGACCGGCATGCAGTCCATGACGGCGAACGGACTGACCCGAGCGGCGGCAGCAGATTCCCTCAATCATGCATTTGCGATTGATGTGCTCCTGACCAACCTGGGTCAGACGCCGTATACGTCGACCTTCGGTAACCTCAAGCTGGAGTCATTGTGGTTGACCGTTCTAGCCGGCCGTGCCGTCCAGGCCATCGGCGTTGCAACCACAAATGGTGCTCTCGGCCTGATGCTGACAGCCCGTCAGCCGGTTGAGGGGCTACTTGAAACCGTGCGGAAGATTCTTTCCGATCTCTGCATTTGATGCCGGCACTTCATTTCGGCATTGGGCCTGGCGCATGCGCCGCTCCGATCGTAAAACAATCGGAGACGCGCCACGGATAAAAGGCGCAACGATGACCGTGGCCGGCGGCATATGAGGAGCGACTCAGGAAAGTCATTTCCGCTGAGCCAAAATATCGAATATTGTGGGCTCTGTCTGCCCCCTGCCATTAAGTAGCAACGGCAGGGGCGGCAGCCGGCATGGGCACGAAACGACAGCGTGCCCACCCTATCGGAAAGTCCAAAGAGCTTCCCGGCACAATGCCCAACGGGCCTTGATTAAAACCGATGCATCATACCGACCAACACCGCGACTTCATTATTACCAGGCGCGACCGGCACTCCGGAGTACTGTGCTCCGGTCTGCGTAAAACTCGCCAGGCTACCGTTCTTGATTCCGGCAACCCCGGCGTAGACGCCTGTGCTACGGGATAGGTGATAATCGTAGCGCATCCCATATGAACTCGAATTCCCGGCGGAATTATCTTGCAATTTGTATTGACCGAAGCTGAACATCAGGCTGCCGTTGCTGTTCAGCACATTCGGAATGAGTGCCGAAACATCGTAGTAGATATTGTTGGGATCGGCAAAGCCGCTGAAGTTGGACGCGGTAATACTGCCCGCTCCACGGTGCACCATGACCAAACCGCCCAGCTTCACCACATTGAAGTCGTACGACGCGCCAAAGAACTCATAATTGCCGACCTGCGTCGGTGATGAAGAGGTAATCGTGGTTGTTTTGCTATAGACCTGGCTTTCATAAATAGCTTCTAGCGACAGAGGCCCGCGGTTAAAACTCAGCCCAAGTTCAGCGGTGTCGCCAAGCGTTGACGGTAATGTTGTGGAACCGTTGGCGCCTCGTGAGTACAACGCGGTGACCTGGAAACCCGCCATATTCGGGGACGCATAGTTGATCGAGTCCGAGACCCGGGTCATCGCAAAAAAATCATAGTTGTTACTGGCGTGGCCCCAATCCCAATGACCGAGGTCCCCCATCGAATAGTGGACCAAGCCCCACATCATCTCGGTGTTGTTCAACCCGGCCGTGATTGTCCCGAATGAACCCGTTGCCCCAACCCAGGCTTCGCGGCCAAACATCGCATTGGTCTGGGCATTGGCACCGTTGTTGACGTTGAAACCATTTTCCAATTTAAAAATGATTTTGGTTCCGCCGCCGATATCCTCTTGTCCCTTTAAACCCCAGCTCGAGGTTTGCACCTCGCTACTGTCCAGGCGTGTGGTGTTTTTACCGCCCGTGTTGGCATATTGGATTGACGTGTCGAGCAAACCGTACAGCGTGACACTGGACTGCGCTTGTGCGGCGCACGACATGGCCATAAACGACACAGCGCAGCCGACACCTTTGATATATGGCTTCATAGTTTTTGAGTGTTCACAATAATCTATCGAGAATGATCAGTCACACTTCTTCGCAAAGCGTGGACGCTACCCTGTGTAAAGCGCTAAAAATTTCAGTACTTCTTTGTGCAAAAAAATTACATCCCCGAGTTCTTGAAGACGAATGCTGAAAACCGGCATTCGAATCTTTACACCATCGCTAGTCGTAACGATTAGGGATACTTAATGGTAGGTCTCTACAAACTATGGGTAAACATCAAAAAATAATTGTGCACACGCGAAAAATTATTCAACTTTAAAAAAATATAGAGTGAACACTTTGGCCACGCACCACTTTTCCATTCGCCGCGGGTCAGCGACAATTTGCGCGCGACCGGAATCGCGATCGCCCGAGTCCACGGTGTGGCCATACCCCTGTAGGCACGGCAAATTGGAATGCGCAGGTTTATTTATTTGGAGAGACGCAAGGTTCAGCCTCGATCCAAATGAGCGATACTTACGATCGATCCATACGGTGCGCGACTACGACTTAAATTCGCCGGTGAGCGAGCGGCTAAACTATGCTTTCGCGCCGGAGCAGCGCGTATTTACTCCGGCAGTCAAACGTCGAGCGATGCGTCGCTGTTTTCCAGACCGGTTAGAGGGCTTTCGTCAACCATGCCGCCAAAATCGTTGGATAAATCTTTATCCAGGTCGAGCAGGCTCATATCGGCGGATTCCGCTTCAGTGCTCCAGTCTTGCAGTGCTTCCTTCAATTTTTTTAGACATAACATCACCGCCGGGTTGGCCGTCTGTACGTCGGAGATATAGCAGGCCAAGACTGAGGGTTTGATACCGGGTTCGTGTATCGGTACATAGACAATTTCCGGCCGCTCCGGATCCGGGCCGGGCAAAACCCGGATCTGACAGCCTATGCCCAGCCCCTTGGCAACCATGATCGCGATAAATTCGAACGAATTGGTCGTTACACTGAAAGTCGGCTTGACGGCGACCCGTGAAAATATCGAATTCAATACGTGACGCAAACGCTGGTCGTCGGTCGGCATGATGAAAGTCTCGTCGACCAGATCGCCGACGCGCACAAACGGACGGTCCGCGAGTGGATGATCTCGCTGTACTGTGATACAAGTTTGCAGGCTGAACGACGCAATCTGCTTCAAGCCAGTCTGTCGTTCCAGCGCATAGCCGATGATAATGTCGACCTCGCCCCGCAACAGGGTTTCGGCGAGTATATTGGAACTCGCGATAACCACTTCGAACGTGACTTTCGGATAACGCGCGCGGAATTCACCGAGAAAGCTCGCGAGAAATTCGCGAGCCGCTGTTTCATTGATGCCAATCCGCACATGGCCGGTTTGCTCGCCCTGCAGCACACCGATCTCCGAACGTGCGGTATTGAGTTCCCACATCATGCGCCGCACTCGATACAGCAAGGTTTCACCTGCTGAGGTCAAGCGCAGCGTATTGCGGTCCCGCACAAAAAGCTTGGTACCCAGTTCCTGCTCCAGCAATTGCACCTGGCGTCGGATCGCGGAAGCCGCGACATGCACTTTTTCTTCTACGGTCTGGAACGACCCATAGCGCGCCACCTCGTAAAAGTAGCGCAATGCCGAGGTGTTGACGAAGTTCGGGAGTAGTCCAAGTGTCATAAGTCGCTCTCATGCAAAAAAGGGGCGGTACTGACCCGCTCAAGCGAGTCAGCATCGTGTCTCCAGGATCATTGCATCACTGCGGAATCTTATGCCGGACTGCACTGGCCACAGCAAAGTCGAAAAAATCGCATTTCGACATATCGCTAGCATAGACAACCATAAAAATGTGTGCAGCTTATTGATGTCTTACCGCATCCAACGCCCCCCCGGCTGAACACGGGCGGACTCACGCCATGATCGGGCCGCCTGTGCCCTTGATCTGAATCCGATAACCCGATCGCACGTTCGGGTAATAATCCCAGATCGCTTTGTGCTGCGAGCAACGGTTATCCCACAATGCGATCGAGTGGTCACGCCATTGAAAACGGACCTGATAATCCGGTTTGGTGCAATGCGCATAGAGAAACCCGAGAATTGCGTCGCTCTCTTCGCGCGCAATCCCCTCGATATGCGAGGTCATCGCCGGGTTGACGAAAATCAGTTTTCGCCCACTGACTGGATGTTTGGCGATAACCGGATGCGAATTGACCGGTGCATTCGGGCCGAACACGCGGCGCCCGTCGTGGACCGCACTCAATCCATCGAGATAAATCTTCATACGGGGCGACAGGTTATCGTAGGCAGCATACATGCTGGCAAACAGAGTCGCGCCACCGCCATTGGGCGGCGTCTGGACCAGATGCAGAATACTGCCCATCGGGGGTATTGCCGCGCAGGTTTGGTCCGAATGCCATTTTTCGCCGGCAACGGCGACCGAGTTCTCGTCGAAATGCAACATCCGGATTCCAGGATTCTCCGCCAGCGGTTTGCTTTCGGTGGCCGGCCCAGTGTGAATATGGATCTCGCCAAAATGGGACGACAAGGCGACATGGTCGTCCAGGCTGATTGGCTGGTCGCGGAAAAAAATAACCTGATGTTCCGCCAGTGCCGCGTGCAGCTCCTTGACCTCCAGTTCGGACAGTGGCTGCGTTAAGTCGATGTTTTCGATCTCGGCACCGATATGCGGCGTCACAGGGATCACGCGAAGCTTTTGATACGACATCTTTTTTCTCCGGTTAAATAGAACGGTACTGCAATCTAGTGTGCTGAGTTGGAAGTTCCTTGATAAATGAAATCGTCCAAATGGTCGTTCCCCAAAAGGGACTTCCTACGGAATGCGTCCTAAAGGACGCTTCCTCCGGGGCGCACCCCAAGAGTACTTCCTACGGAATGCGTCCTAAAGGACGCTTCCTCCGGGGCGCACCCCAAGAGTACTTCCTACGGAATGCGTCCTAAAGGACGCTTCCTCCGGGGCGCACGCAAGGAGTGAGGAGGCGCAATAGC
>Ga0302230_10001034_pt1 | contig 19341 bp, 21 predicted proteins | sample II_Palsa_N2_1_FD_193523 | JGI IMG/M metagenome (GOLD analysis project Ga0302230, IMG submission 193523) | Peat permafrost microbial communities from Stordalen Mire near Abisko, Sweden - II_Palsa_N2_1 | ecosystem: Environmental > Terrestrial > Soil > Palsa > Peat permafrost | place: Sweden... | reverse complement strand
AATTTTTTTTTATTTTTGACAGAGAATGTATGAAGCCGTGGGTTCCTTCCTGTTCAATCAAGCATCGGATCCCCTTCCTCCTATTGGAGAAAGCGGTAACAAGGTTATCGAATTTGTTGCTTGCCTCTCACAGGTCTATCGTATCATAGTTGTGGGTTTATCTTTAACAATCCTCTCTTTGTTTAGACACCCGCGATCGCCATCGTCAACAGTTTGAAGACGGACGAAGTAATCAACGTTGACTTGCCAGTAGGTATCCCTGGTGATGCTTTGCCATTGGCACAGGATCCCACGGCATTGGACTTGCAAACTCAGCATTCGGTCGACGTCGTTGCATCAATGGGGGCTCTGGACGCCCTTGCTCGCTTTTTTGCAGACAGCAATTCTGCTTGGGCGCTACCTGTAACCGTGTCAACTCACATTGCCTCGGGGAAAAAGGTGGTGTACTTGGACAATGCCATCCCTGCGTCTTCTATGGGTTGTCGCGATTACAATTGGATTTACTACGGCAATGCGCTCAAACGTATCGCCGCACCTGTCGATCCAACTGTCCCTGCCGCCGCCGCCCTCAAAGCTGGAATTTTCTACAACCTGTACGTCTGATGCACCCACTCCGACATGATACTAATATTATTTTTTTTTGTAGTGTCAAAATTGGCCAACACACTGTCCTCGTACGCGATCGTGCAGATGCAGTCAACCAGCAGGAGAACAATGTACCGTTTGACCTTGTCCCTATTTGCTTATCCTTCGAATGCAGAGGCCTTGGGAGGTGCTGACCAAGCTACAGTACAGCGGCAAAAGTAAGAACGAAACAATCACAACTGGCGAGTATGCATCCCTCTCGATCCGCTCAAAGGTCAGCCCCAACGTTGGCCTCGCAATGGCCTTTGTTGATGTTTCCACAACGTCCGTCAACGAGTTTAGCAAGTTTAACACCGAGTCGTTTGCGTCCGCCGAAATCAAGTTTAGGTACGCCACCAAAAAAAAGAAGATTTCTCCTGAAGAATAATTGCAGGGCACTTCAGCAAGCTACACTCCTCGACAGATTGTTTCAGCAAGTTGCTGCCCTGGAAGAGTCACAGTACGTCCTTGTCAGTAGCCACAATGCGGACAGCATAGGCATTCAAAGGAGCGTTGACCAAAGCGATCCGGCCATGGTAACGACTGGCATGTTTGATTTACACAACTGCATCGATCCCAAGCTGATGCCACGACAAGAGTTGGACGTCTACGTCCCCCCCGTTTGGACCGAACGAGGTGGCCATATTCCAAACACGTTCCCTTTGCCGCCTGAAACCGTTAGCAGCAGCAGCGGCAGCAGCATTACCATTCCCAAGAAAAACAGGCCGGGAAACGAGAAAGCAAAAAAAAAGAAAGGCAAGAAAAAGCCGTAGTGAACTTTATGTGTTTTTATTTTATTTTTTTGAGATGGAAAAAAAAAATAAAATCTACGCGATTTACACAACGAAAAAATAAGTAGCGATGTTTGCCAAATAAAAGAGTGAAATAGAAAGGAAATAAATAAGAGCTTTTTTTTTTGTCGTTCGGCAGGAAAGAGACTATGCTTCGTGGCCTTCTTCTTCGTCTTCCTCCTCCTCCTCCTCCTCTGCTTCTTCTTCTTGGTCGTCGTCGTCTTCTTCCTCCTCCTCTTCCTCCTCCTCCTCGTCTTCTTCTTCTTCCTCCTCCTCATCGTCGTCCGCCTCTTCGGATGATTCCTCCTCCTCGTCGCCTTCATCCTCATCGGAAGCAGAAGTTGCCTTGAGCGGAGATGTCGGAGCAGAGATGCCGCCAGAAGAGGCAGATCGCTTCTGATCACGCTGGCGAAGGACCTCTAGACGGATACGCTCTTCTTCTTGGGTTCGCCCTTCAGCGTTCCGTGTGGCAGAGTGTCCGCTTTGAGATGGTGCGACAGACTATTTGCAATAATATTTAAAAAAAAAATATGTTTACTGTACTTTTCATTAAGAAAATCGAAATATCACCTTGACGGAAGGAGTCGGTACTGTTGCTTCGTCCTCCTCGACTTCCTCGTCCTCTTCTTCTTCGTCGTCCTCCTCCTCGTCGTCTTCTTCATCCTCGTCGTCGTCGTCCTCCTCCTCTTCATCGTCATCCTCGTCGTCTTCTTCATCCTCGTCTTCGTCCTCGTCTTCGTCCTCGTCATATTCCTCGTCATCTTCGTCCTCCTCCTCGTCCTCCTCCTCGTCGTATTCATCGTCCTCCTCCTCCTCCTCCTCCTCCTCGTCTTCGTCGTCGTCCTTTTGGGTCGCGTCAAACTTTTGGTGCATAAACTCGTAGTAGGATGGCGGGAGGACATACTCGGGCAGGGTGCGAGCAAAGACTGGAGCTGGGGCCTCCTCCTCCACGATCGGGGCCTTGACGAGGAGATTGTCGATGGGCTTGTTGGTGTCGATGAGCACGCGTTCCTTGCGAGCACGGCGCAGGAAGAAAATGCCCATGATGATGCTCAAGATGAGAACGAGGAGAGCAAGCAGGATAAAGATGTAGTAGCCGATGGGAACAGACATGTGCAGGGGCTGCGGAGGCTGGGCGGGGCTGATCATTACGAGGATTGCAAAATCACCATCGTGAGAGCAGACGCAGTTGACACTGGGCGCCGAGCCGTCAAGCGAGACGGAAAGAGTGGAGCAGCCCTCGGGCGAGTAGACTGACGAGGCCACGTCAAAGGCGGCACAGAAGAGATCCACTGCCGTCTGGCTGTTGTTGCCACTAAAGGCCCACTGGTACGTGGTCGGGTCCATCGGCAATGTGAACGAGTACATGACGCCATCTGGGGTGGCCACCGGGGCACCGCTTGCAGCCGGATTCGTAAGGTCAAAGCTGAGCATGTTGTTGTCGGCAAAGACGGTGAGATTGACCGTGGCATACTGAACGACGTCAAAGAGATTGCTGGACAATGTTGCGCACGAAACACCCACTGGATTGACCGCAAAGTTGCTGCCCGAAGGTTCGCTGGCAACGACGTAGGTTTCGGACGCACTGCCGCATATGTTCACGAGCTCGAGCGCGGTAGAGTCAAAGAGACCACAGGTGAGCCCGAGCCCGAGGCCACTTGCCGAGCTCGGCTTCTGGCCAACGCTGAGAACTTGGTGCTCGCAAAGACAGGTGCTCGTGAGGAACGCGCTATAGCAATCGATGATGCTGCTCTCGGTCGTGTTGACGACGCCGAGCGCATGCAGCGTGAACGCAGCCTTGCCGACAGTGTCGACGAGGTTGGAGAACGTGGTCTGGGTAAAGCAGGTGCCGGTAGGTTGGCCGCTCTGCTGCAACTGGGACGACGTGGTCGCACTGGCACAGAGGGAGTCCACGGCGAGCTGGACAAGCTGGACGGCCGTAGGCGACAGGGAACGCTTGCGGGAGGATGTGTTTGAGTTGGCGACGATGGCACTGGCAACGGAGTCTTGAACCTGCGCGAGAGTGCTTCCGACAAAGATGAGGTCGGCGGGGAGCTTCAGTGCCGCGAGGATCTCGCTGTAAACCTCCAGATTCTCCTGGTTGAAGAGGCGCGAGGAAATAGAAAACACGGTGATCTCATCGAGCATAACCAAGGCATCACCGGTCGAAAAGTACGTTGCGAGGGCCTGCGCGAGATCCGGTGTGTACAATGAGTCCGCCGGCGAAACGTTTATCGGGCTGCTCGTGGAGATGTCGAGGAAGTCGCTGCTGTTGCCAATACTGTACAGGTGCACGATCTCTGACAGCCCGTTCTGCGAGCCGATGGTAACACTCAGTCGGTTGAGTCCATCGGGCAGGAAAGAGTTTAGCACGGGGTCGAGCTGCGGCAAAGCAATGATCTGCGCGCTGTTGCTGCCGATCTGGTCGTTCAGCTGGAACGAGAGAGGCGTCGAGTCCAAGTCGGCGGCGTACCACAGGCACGAAAACTGCACAATGTCGATCCACGCCGTAACGATGGACGAGTCGAGATTGTCGGTGCGCACGCACGAACCGGTAGGTGTCACGCCAATCTTGGTCGTGATGACAAACTGCGCAGAGTAGGGCGTGCTCCCGGCGAGGGTCAGAGTGACGTTGAGGCCATAGATGAGGCCAGTCTGTAGGGCCGTCGAGGACAGCTTGAGGTTAAACTGGCCCGTGGCGGACGTGGCGATGGTGTACGCGTCGGGCGAGGAAAACGAGGTCGGGAGGGCCAAAGTCGAGCTGTCCAGCGGGAGCTTGTTGACAACAAAGCCGAGGCCGAGCGAGCCGGCGTAGCCCACGTCCTGTGAGCCTGACGAGACCAGGACCGAGTACTCGTCCGAGCCCTGAGGTGCAGTGCAGGTGAGCGTGAGCTCTTCCCCCGGGTTGGGTTGGGTCTTGGAGAGGAAGCAGCCAAACTTGGGAGGCGCGGTGGTGGCGCTGATCTGCACGGCCTGCTTGGCGCTACCGATGCTGCCGATGGGCGAGACGACCCCCACAGAGATCAGCAATGGGAATGCAGTGGTCCCGGCGAGTTCATACAGCGAGATGGTTGGCGTGGACACGTTTGCAATGACGAGAGGGGTCTCGCCGTCCGTCGACAGGCAAGGCTCGCCAGTGGCGTCGTAGCATGCCCACGAGAAGACGTACCCGCTGTTGAGCTGGGCCGCCGACAGCAACCGGTTGGCCGAGATGTCCAGATCGAGGATCGTCACCACGGGCTGGACGAGGCTGGTGGAGGGCTCGGTGAAGAGGATGCCACCGACAAAGCCGACGTCGAGCGTCCCAGTCGACACGACTGCGAGGACACCCTGCGTTACGAAGAACACGGCCGGGTTGACCGAGTCTGTGAGGTTCAGCGTCAGCTGGTACGCATGGCCGGGCACGAGGCTGAACGACGGCAAGAGGAGATAGCTCAGGGTGGTCACCGTGCCTTCGGGCAGATTGGTCGCGAGTCCGGTGGTGAGGTCGGTGACGGTCCACTCGAGGTTGTACGGCGCAATGTTTGAGCACGGGTCAGAAATAGACGCCGCGTAGAAAATCTCCTGGTAGGCAAAGGCTTGGGCAAATGGCGACAGGACGACATGTGGGCCGTTTGTCTGGGCGACAGTGACACTGTGCACCCGCGTTGCCGAGAGACCGCATGCGTTGGTGATCGTGACCGTGAACTGGAAGGTTGCAGGCGCTTGCAGAATGCTCACGGGGATCGTGAAAGAGAGATCGCCGTTCTCACTGGCCAGAAGGACAATGCTGCTGATTGAATCGACGACGTTTTGGGCAGCTTCACCGTTGAGGTTGGTGGTGGCGAAGAACGCGGCCTCGTCAAACGTATACTGAATCGACAGCGGATGACGACCACCGAGGTTTTGCGAGCTGGCGATGGACAGAGTAAAGTCTTGTTCGCATGGGCTGACGACCTGTGGCGCCTCGATGGCCAACAGGGGTGAGGCGATGACGTCGCCCTCTGGGGGGTTGTCGATTTGGTACGTGCCAAAGGTAAAGTCGGAGAGGGGGGCCCAGACCTGGTTGCCGAGGACAGACGGAACAAACTGGAGGTACGACCCAGGCAGAGGCGCCGAATAACCAGACTCCTGCTCACTGATGAGCTGGTACGTGCCCAGTGTGTAGATGTTGGCCGAGACGGGGCTCGTAAACAAGACTGTGCAGTTATTTCCGTGTCCGAGCCAAGCGCCCTGGGGGATGGTGGGCTCCGTGACAAAGTACGTGTCACAGGTGCTCGGGCCGACCGGGGCGTTCGTGGGCCTGTCAAAGACGACGGCGATGCCGGCACAGTTGTCGAGCAGGTTGAGCGATTGCACCTTGGGACCGTGGATGTAGTAGGCGATCGTGAGGTTGTACGGCAACTCGGCCAGGAAGTGGACAGACCCGTAGACGTCGCCGTACGAGAGGTAGATGTTGACGATCTGTGTGTGGTTGAGCGTGGGCAAGAGGCAGTCGTACGACAGAGTCACGGCATTCCACGAGGCAGGCGTGGCGAGGTAGTCGAGCTGAAGGACAGGGTCGTACTGCACGCTTGCATCGCTGCTCGTACCGGGCAAAAACAGCGTAAAACAGGTGGGCGTGACGTCCAGCTCGACCGAGGCGTTAACGACCGAGTCGCACACAGGGTAGGCGCCATAGATGGATGCGATCTGATCGGGCGTGTCGATGTACGCCTTTGCCTGGTACACTGTCGGCTGGAAGACACCGTCGACCGCCACCGCCGTCAGCACGTCGTCCTCCGAGTAGAAGTAGCCAAAGGAAGTGCACGCGAGCCACTCTTCGCTTGGGTTGAATACCTCCACTGAGAACGCCTGGCACGTGTCGGCACCGCACATGTTGGGTGCGGTGGTGAGCCAGTTGATGACGATCGTCTTGTCCGAGACAACGTCCACCTCGGAGGGGTCGAGGATAACACCGTTCACCGCGACATCATGGTCGCTGCCAAAGCCTTCTCCGCTGATCGTGATGACATAGATCGAGGGCGGGTCGGATGCCGAGTTGTTGCAGCCAGGCGCGGGGAAAAACTGGGGCGCGATGACAATCGGAATCGAGCAAGAGGGGGTCGGCGTCGCCGAAGCCGTAGCCGACGGCGTCGCCGACTCGGTGGCACTCGCCGTGACAGATTCGGTAAAGCTCGCGGTGGCCGAGTTGGTGTTACTCTCGGTGGCCGATTGTGAAGCCGAGTTGGTGAACGAGGCCGTGGCCGACTCGGTAAAGCTCTCGGTAGCAGAGTTGGTGCAGCTTTCTGTGGCCGACGCCGTGGCCGACTCGGTGAACGAGCCAGAGGCCGAGTTGGTGTAGCTGGCCGTGGCCGATTCGGTGAAACTCACCGTGGCCGAGTTGGTGACACTCTCCGTGACCGACGCGGTAGCACTGGCCGTGGCGGACTCGGTGAAGCTGCCCGTGGCCGACTCAGTGAAGCTGGCCGTGGCCGACTTGGTAAACGAATCGGTCGCGGAGGCTGTCGCCGACTCTGTAAAGCTGGCCGTGGCGGACTCTGTAAACGAGGCAGTCGCGGATGCCGTGGCCGACTCGGTAGCGCTAGCCGTAGCCGTCTCTGTGAACGAGGCAGTTGCAGACGCCGTGGCCGAGGCTGTAGCGCTTGCCGTGGCCGACTCGGTAAAGCTTGCCGTGGCCGACTGGGTAAAGCTTGCCGTGGCCGACTCGGTATAGCTTGCCGTGGCCGATTGAGTAAAGCTGGCGGTGGCCGTCTCTGTGAAACTGTCCGTGGCTGACTGCGTGTAGCTCCCCGTGGCCGACTGCGTGTAGCTCCCCGTGGCCGACTCGGTGTAGCTTCCCGAGGCCGACTCGGTGGCCGACTCGGTGTAGCTTCCTGTGGCCGACTCGGTGTAGCTCCCCGTGGCCGACTCGGTGTTGCTTCCCGAGGCCGACTCGGTGTAGCTCCCTGTGGCCGACTTGGTATAGCTGGCCGTGGCCGACACTGTGAAGCTGGCCGTGGCCGATGCTGTAAAGCTGGCCGTGGCCGACTCGGTGTAACTGACGGTGACGATCGTCGACGTAGCCGGAGGGATCGATGTGGTGTTGTGCGACTCTGGCGATCCGTAGTCCGACACGGGGTCGTAGCCACCTACAAGCGACAAAGTTAGCAACGGGTAAAAAGGTAACTCCAACGTACTGCGCTTGACAAAGAACTCGGTGCGCACACTGCGCAGGTAGCTCTGCAGCTCTTTGTTGGCAGTGGCCGGGATGGAGCGGTCGAGGTAAGGGCGGAGGAAACGCTCCTGGTTCTGCTTGAGGTTTGTCGTCTGCGACATGGAGTTGGCGTGCTGACGGTACCAGTGGAGAGGCTCGGCGATGGGCTCAATGATCACATCCCGCAGGGCTGCCTTGGCGAGGAACTCGTAGTCTTCGAAGCCAACACTGTGGTCGGTCGTGAAACCACCAAGGTTCCTGAACACGTCCTTGCGAACAAGCATGTTGGAGTCACCAAAGCAGTTCTCAAACAGGCCGACAAGTCGAGCCGCGCCTAGCGGGATGAATCGTCCTGTCGACGACACGTCCGTGGGGACATCTTGACCTGTTGCGGGTGAAAAAAAAATTAAAAAAATACGTTCGGTTTGCGTCGTTTCACGGTGTTCGTACCTGGGAAAAGATCATGGCCAGTCGTAAGCAGCTCGGCGTTGGTTGCAAGGGCGACACGAGCATACGTCTCAAGCTGGTGCGGCTTGGCAATATCATCGTCATCCATAAAGAGGATGTACTTGCCACTGGCACGTTCAGCTACATCAAAATAAATAAATAAATAAATAAATAAATAAAATGAATAGTAATAAAACATACCACCCGCGTTACGGGCCGCACCGAGATAGTTGTTTCGCTCCTTGAGGACCTTCCAGCCACGTTGCTCCCACCACTTCCATGCAATGTCGTTCAAAAAGTCGATAGCCTCAGGGTCTGTCGAGCCATCATCGACAAGGATGACCTCGAAATTGGTGTAGGTCTGGCTCTCCAGGGAAGCGATCGCCTGCTTGAGGAGCTGAACACGGTTGTGATGCACGAGGACAACCGAGATCAGGGGGGACGCGCCTCGGACAGGGAGCTTTTTTTATAATTTCTTTTCTTAAACATTCCACAAATTTTTGAAATTCTTACCGAGACAGCGGTGCAGGGGGTAGGAAGGACGGCAACATCCTTGTGCAGGTTGAGCCACGCAGTGGCAGTGATTTGGCTGTTGGAGGCCATGGAGGCCATGATGTTCATCGATGGACCAACTGGTGAGGAATAAAAGATTTTTTTTTTTTTTTTTTTTTTTTTGAAAAAGAAATAACAATTTTTTTTATTTTATTTACCTCCATTGAGGGCGTAAGAGTAGATCGTCTTGGAAAGGGAGACGGAACTGTTCTTGGCAAAGTCGGCACCGCTCGAAATAACTGGGATGTTGTAGCCCTCGAAGACCGCGGCAAAGGAGTTTCCACCGACCAGGATGGAGGGGACGACAACGAGACGACCGGTCGAGGCTGATGCACTGTCGGAAAGATAGCTGATCAGCTTGGCACCGGACAGATCATTGCGGATCTGAGACTTTGCACTCCAGTGGGCTGATCGCATCTCGATAAACTCGCGGCTGGTGAACGCACCGACGTGCGACTCGTCGCCGACAAAGGTAATTGTCCATCCCGACATGGCCTTGGCGGAGGAGGCAGAAAGATGGTCCAGGGCGTCCAAGAAGACGTCGAGGCCATTGGCATTGTCGAGTGCATAGCCAAAGAAGACGATCTCACGAAGATTGCGGGTGCCAGAAGTTACCGATGACGAGGCGGCAGAGTCGACGATAGGGAAGGGAAGAATACGGGTGTCTGCGCTGCTGATGAACCACCCGCGCTTTCGCAGGACATCTGCATGGACACTATCGGAGATGACAATGGTATCCTGGGGAAAAGTAATTCACATTAAAAAAAACTGGCAATAAAAAGAAATTCAAAAATTGATTTTACCGCCAACTCGAGAGACTTTTGCTGGATAAAATCACTCTTGAGGACATCGACGTCGGCGACAATGCTATCCTTGTCATTTGAATTTGCCTTGGCAACTTCCATGGCCGAGCTGCTGCCTTGGTGCACGACGATCTGGGCTCCAGTGCAAACCAGTTGCTGCTTTTGGGCAAGCAGAGTGTAGTAGGCGAGACCGTTTTCGGCATGAGCGTGGATGATGCTAAAGTGTGGATGCTCGGCCAGGTATCGAGAAATCGCATACGATGTGGAAACTGCTGACGATTGACCGGTCGATAGCCCGAGCGAATTCAGACTTTTTATAATTTTATTTTAGTCAGTTTTAGTCAAACGCAACATATTTTTATTTTTTTATTCCTTGTACCGAACGACGTGGATATCCTGGCTTTGGTAAAACGAGGACACTTGGGCCCAGCTTGCGTCGTTTGCAGAGAAGCCGGCAAACAACACCGTGACGTCGTAGTTTGCGGCCACAAGAATCTTGGCCATATTTTCAAACTTGAAAGCGTGCTCGTGGTTTCCGTTTAGCGCGCCAAAGCCCTCGGTAACGATAAGAACAGTAGGCTTTCCTGCTACGCTTGCAAAGTCTGAAATGATAGTGGGGAAAAAATGATAAGGGATTTGTTTCATTTTTCTAATCGCTGTACCTTTCACGGGCTCGACCAGTTCGCACTTGGTTCCGAAGTATGAGAGGTCGCAAATGCAGCGGGACAAGTCTTTGCTCATGACACCGTGCCCAGAGCACCCGGCAGCCCCCGCAGCGCCACCCGTGAGCCAGTCCAGCGAGCTTGCAGCAGTCTCGTTGGCCTTGGAAGAACTCATGTTTGCAAAAAAAACGATTCAAAAATAGTGGAGCAACATACCAGCGGCGAGTACAGGATAACGCCTACGGCCAGAAGAAACAGGCCAACACAAATGAGAAACGACTGGACGCAACTGGACTTGGCAGGCTGAAGGACAGCACAGGTCAAGGCATTGTTCAACAGCAACAAAAAGAAGGGTACCTTTTCCTGTCGTCCTGGTTCCCTTGCATCGACAAGGGACCTCTTATCGTCCAGTGGATAGACGTCCATGACGAGGGGTTCCTTCTCTGCCATGCCACAGGTCGCGCGAGCCTATCTACCAAACGCCCGCCTAATAAACCCAAGGAAAAAAAAAAAGGGTTGGAAAAAAAAAAAGAAAGAAAGTGCGACACAAAAGGATGACGGGAGCAACAGCCTCTGTAACATCTATACAGGAAGCTGAGAGCAGGGTAGGGCCAAAAGGAAAATTAGAAGAAATATATTGGCCGAACCAGTTCGAAAAAACGTTCTTGGTGACTGGCTGGTCACACACTAAATTTGGACAAATTTGGACAAAAAAGTGAAAAAACAGTCCACCATGTGTCGACCGCCGCGTCCCACCTGGCACATGACCTCAGGCTGGACCGCAAACCACCGAACCCCACCGACTGAACAGCGGCAGCTCTTCACCAACGAACATAGAGAACAGCGTCCCGATTAGGAAATCCTTGTTACGACCGCGTGCGTTGCACAATCCCGATACAGTAGGTGGCAAAAACGTTTTCACACGCACGTTTTGAGCGACCAATCGTCCGGAATTTTTTCAAGGCGCCGCGTGGTCTCGGTCCGATGTACGACCTGTTCAACCTCCTCACCGGTGGCAAGAAAACCCCGCGCTGGTCGTCCCCGGTACTGTGCACGGGTTGTCTGTCTGTCCTAATGCTTGCGCCAGGTGTCCTTCTTCGGAATGGGCGTGTACGGCAAGTACTACCTCGCGATTCTGCTCCTCACCGTCGTGCCCGCCGTCCTTGCTTCCTCCCCTCGGTATTCCCGCGTTGTTTGTTTGCACGTTGTGTTTTCGCTGAACAAGCATACAAAAAGCAGCACCGCGGACGCCAGTGGTGGTAACGTTCTCACTGGCTGCGTGGACTCGTACGACCCCACGTTTGATTACTTTCCCGACAAGGCGCACGACCACGGCAACCTGTTCACGGTGTACTGTCTCCCTCCCTCACTGTAGATCCCTAACCCGGCTGCGCTCTATAGTACATACTTCAATTCGTACAAGCTCGTCAACGTGACGAGCTTGGTGTATGGCTTCACCGCCCTGTACGTCTTGTACCAGTGCGGCACGCCACCCCCTTCAGGCTACGATGGCGTCACGACCATTGCTGTACCCGTCACTTCGCTGGGTCTCGATGAGACGGTCGACGCGACGTTTATCGAGGTACGTATGAAAGCACGCGCTTTTTGACTGTTGAAAAAAAAAACTTTTTTTTCTTTTTTTTTTTTTTTTTTTTTTTTTTGAGTGCAGCTGTTGGGTGAACGCATGGACATTGCTCTCCTCAACTCTCCAGAGTTGTTTGTCTCGCCATGCATTCAATACCTTGCGCAGAACGGTTCAATCACCGCGTGGACAAACGCAAGCCAGACCAGCGAGGTCGACGTCTACTTTGCCGATGCCTACAACTGGGCGGGCGCTAGCCTTCCCAGTCCCAATGTGGCCGTCGACCTCTCGGACGAAGCCACGCCGCTCGATCGCGCGGTTTGGCTCGAGTTTTTCGGGCTGTTCTTCAACCAGGAGGTCCTCTCTGGCAACATCTACCACGAGATCGCGACGCGGTATAATTGCCACACTGCAAACATCAAAGCGCTTGCTGTGAGCCACCCGTTGGTCGCAGTTGTAGCTATCTACGGTGCGCCCTACGCCGGTTGGCAGGTCTCCATCGCCCCATACGTACAGACCTATATCGAAGATGCCGGTGGCCAGCTCTTTGTCCCTACGACGGGCTATCCGTCAGGCACCACCGTTCAGTTTGACTCACTGGAAGATTTGCTCGCTGCAATCCAGAACGTGGTGCGTTCCTCTGCTAACGACAATTTTTTTTTTTTTGAATCTCTTTTAATACTGAACCACTTTGACAGGACTTTGTGCTAGACGAGAGCTACCCTTCCCTTGCCAATTGGGACGACTTCCTCGCCCTCTACGACATTTCCAACACTGCCAATTATACCTTTGCCCGAAATGGCAATGTCTATACCGACGACCGTCTTCAGAACACTGGCGGCAACCAAGATTGGTATGAGGGCGCGTTTGCCGAGCCGGACGCAGTCCTCCGCGGTAGGTTAATTCTTTTTTTTTTCTTTCAAAGTCTGAAATGTATATGTTTTTTTCCGTGATAGACTTTATTACCATGCTTCATCCATCGTATCCCTTTGTTGCTGCCCAAACGATCTGGCTGCGCAAACTCTCGGATGCGTCGCAGGAGATCGTTTACACATCTGCGGATCAGTGCACCGATCCTGGACTGCCCCTTCCTCTGCCCAGCGACACGTGTGTAATCATCCCAACGTCCACACCCACTGCGACGCCGACCCCCAACAGCTCGAGTGTGTCTGCTCCGTTTGCATCGTTCATCGTGGCGTGCATGCTGTTGGCGATCGTCTTTGCGCTCATTGCCTGATGAAGCACATGGATGAAGCGGTTCCCCCCCCAAAAAAGTCCACTCATTCAGTTTTTCTTTCAGTAAAAATTTTTTCTCTTTTTTTTTCTTTTCGTTCCTACACCTCGCATTCTTTTTTTGTTTTGCTGGACTTTTTAATTTTCAGTTTGAAGAAAAGTTGGCCAAACTCACTAAAATGGCTGTCGCCACATGGCCACTTTTCTTCAGCCGTCTATGCAGAACGACGAGATCATCTGGCAGGTCATCAACCAGGGCTTTTGCTCGTTCAAAGTCAAGTAACGCATTGAAATAGTGTGTGCTCTCTTTTATTGAATAATGCACGATTCAGGACCGAAACTGGCAACTTTTGCCGCAACGAGTTCAACGTGACTGGTTTGTGCCGTCGTGAGGCGTGCCCGCTCGCCAACAGTCGCTACGCTACCATCAAGGAGGAGAACGGTACGTCAACTACTGCTTTGTTTTCCTTCTGCCGTCCTTACATTGAAGTTAGGTATTTGCTACCTGTACATGAAGACGATTGAGCGTGCGCACCTGCCGTCCAAAATGTGGGAGCGCATCAAGCTGTCCAAGAACTACGAGTCTGCTCTGCAGCAGATTGATGACCAGCTCAAGTACTGGCCAAAGTTCCAGATCCACAAGTGCAAGCAGCGCTTCACAAAGATTGTCCAGTACCTCATCCGAATGCGCAAACTCGAGTTGAAGGTGCGGCCCAAACTCGTCACGATCAAGAAAAAGGTGGAGCGGAGAGAGGCCAAGCGTGAGGTCAAGGCCCTGGCGGCTGCCCGTCTCGAAAATTCCATTGAAAAAGAGCTGCTCGAGCGACTCAAAAAGGTAAGAGAAAAGTTTTTTTTTTTCTTCGTTTGACCTTGTTGTCCAATCCAGGGAACCTACGGCGACATCTACAACTTTCCTTCAACCGCCTTCGAGAGCGCGCTCGACAAGGAAGAGTTGTCGGAGGATGAGGAAGAACTCGAGCGCGAGCAGCACGCTGAAGATGAGAATGAAGACGAGGACGCCGAGGTAAAACGCATCTTTGAAGGAGACTTTTTTCGTTTACACTCCTGTTGCAGTTTGTCGAGGATGTGGACGATGACATGAGCGACCTCGAGGACGTCGATGATGCGGATCTGCTGGAGTTTGAAGACGAGATGGAGGATGCAGAAGAGGAGATTGGTGGCAGTAGCAGTAATGCAGCAAACAAGCGCTCCAGGAGATTGGCTAAACTAGATGGCGACCACACCCACGACGACGACGACGACGACGACGATGACGACGACAAGCTGGCTTCATTCAAAGGCAAGGGGAAGGCACCGTCCGTCCTAAAGCGCGCCCTCGCGAAGCCAACCACCAAGCGGCAACGTAAGCAACTGCTGTTATGTTTTTTTCTTGTTCCTAAAGAAGAAAATTCTTTGTTGGTTTCAACAGGAGCACATGTCGAGGTCGAGTACGAGCACGAAACGACTTTGCAGACGGCATAAATAAAAAAAAAATAAGTCGCTTTCACAAATATCAAAAACGTAAATAGAAAAAAAAAACAAACAAGTGCGACGGTAAACATGCTCACAGACTCACTCTTTTTTACTTGGCACCGGGGGCCTTTGCGTCAGTCTTGAGCTGGGTAAGGATGGTACGCACACGGCTGACATCCTTGGTCGACTTTTGACCTTTCGGGGTGAGGTCGACGAGGTTGTAGACGCCCTCCCATGCGTTGGTCTTTGAAGGGGTGGAAAGCGCAGCGATGGTGGCCGCTTGGGCCTCCCTGAGGACAGACGAAATTTCTTATCAGCAAACTTTTTCTTTCTGCTCGTTCTTGCCATACTTGTTCTTCTTCTTGGTGGCATCCTTCTTGGCCTGGTACTCCTTGTTGAAGGCGTCCAATGCCGCCTTGGCATCAGACTCGAGCTGCTTGACCTTGTCCTTTGAGGCCTTGTCCTTGGTCTCGAGGTAGCTCTCGCGCTTGGCGCGCCACTCGCTGCCCCCCCCAAAAAAAATGGTGCTTTCAGAAACTGAGCGCAAAGATGAACGAATACCGGATCGCGGCGGGAGTCTCGGTCACCTGGGACAGGGCGGCGTAGGGGTCGACGTAGGCGGTCTGCTGGGAGGTGTAGAAGACAGACTCCTCGCCATTGGCAGCCGCGTCGTCAGCAGGAGCCGCACTGCAAAAAGTAAGGACAACAATAAATAAATAAATAAATAAATAAATAAAGCCCGTCCGAATAGTGTTGGGAAAAAAAAAAACGTACGTGCCAAAGGGGTTGTCGTTCGAGCCAAAGGCTTCGTTGCCAAAGGTCTCCTGGGTGGCCGACTGGGGCGCCGACCCAGCAGGCACAGCGTCGCCACCAAAGAAAAAGTCATCGTGAGCTGAGGCGGGCTGCTGGGGGGCGGCACCACCGAAGGCGCCAAGGGTCTCCTGCTCGCGCTTTAGAAAATCCTGTGCAGAGAAACGAGAGGCAGACGGATCAGCACTGGTTTTTGGTGTTGCTTTGTGTGTGCGTCTTACCGAAACGTCGTTTCCACCTGCCGAAGCGGGGACGTCGTCAAAGTCCTAAAGATAAATTAAAATAATAATAATAAAGGGCACAGTAAGTAAACAAGTCAAGCAAAAGCCCGAGGCGCCCTGCTACGTACAAAGTCTGCCATTTGGAGGTTTGGTGGGGCTCGGCCTGAATCAGACTGTACGAAGATTGAAAAGCGGCCATTTTGGCAGACGCAGCCCCTATGTCTAGCGCTCTTAATCGCGTGCTCTCCCAGTCCCACCGTCGCTCGACGTCGCTGAGTGCGAGCAGTTCATTGAGCGAGGATGGCGGCAGCGGCAGCGGCAGCGTAACGTCCTCCCCAGAAAAGGTTTGGTTGTTTTTTCGTGTCTCGCGCAAAACTGAGACGCGCCGAGTCGATAGAGCATGTTCATGTCTCCCGAGAGGTCCACGCTGCTCCGCGTACCCTCACTGCGCGACACCGGCTCTGCAGGTACGTTCTGACCCCCCGCGTGTGTGCGCGCGCACTCCGTCTTATCTTTTCCCCCACCAAAAAAAAAAAACCTGCGGCAGTGCTTAAGAACCTCAAGCGCAACTTTGGTGCCTCGTCTGGTGAAGCGGCGCCCCCAACTCCAGTCGAGGTCTGGAAATGCCGCCCCGACTTTTTCCGTTCTAACGGCATACCTCATTAGGCAAGCGCGCCCCCAGATGTCGGCAGCCCTGCACCTCCGCGGCTGAAGACTGCCGCGCAGCTCGTGCGCAACACGATCTCGCTAACCTACCTTATGGAATTCATGGGCCAGCACAAGTGCGACGACTACCTGCGCTTCTGGCTCAAGATGGAGGACTACAGGGGTGCCGATCTTCGTTCCATGAGCAACGACGCGCTCGCGTCGGATGCGCGCGCTCTCCATGCCAAGTACGGTGAGCCGGCCTCTTTCCTTCTTCTAATTTCCGCCTTCCCGGGTCAGATTCTTTGAGAGCACCACGACGCCAATTTTCTCGCACGAGCCAGCGATCAAGGAACAGCTTGCAAACACGTTCAAGACAGAGGCGCAAGGCGACCGACTGTTTGAAGCACTATTCGCTGTCCAGAAGGAGGTTATTGTGTTTATCGACGGAAAATACCTCAAGTCGTTCCGCGAGAGCGCCTCTTACAAGCACATGCTTCGAGAACTTGCGCAGTGTACGTCGCCAAATGCAAAACAGAAGTAGCCCCCCGTTTTAATTTATATAAACAGCGTCCTCAGCTGAGCCCCCCGCTACAGCTGGGAGTGCACCGAGCGCGAACGGCTCTGGCTCTGCTGGACCAATGTCCCCTTTGGCTGGAGGCAGCAACGGGAGTGAAATCTCGCGGACACCGGCGAAGCGCATGTCACATGTCAATAATGGGGTTCGGTCATTGTCGCTCTCGTCCCTGCCTGGAAGCACACCACCGGGGCTGCAGACCCCCTCCGTCCCGAACGCAGCGCCAAATGCCATACCACAGGCATCGACCGCATACCTGCCGAGCTCACTTCGGGACGTCCTCCTCAACCCGACCATGCTCTTCTACTTTATGGAATTTATGGAGCGGAGCCGCATGAAAAACCTCGTCAACTTTTGGATGACCGTTGAAAGCTACAGCTCCACCTCGACCGCGCATGACAACGAAGTTGACGAGGACCGTGTTCTCTTCAAGGTATCCATCCCCCTCCTATTATGTTTTGTCCAGTGTCCATTAAAACAAACCTCTCAATAATAAAAGGACGCCGAATCACTCTACAACCTCTACTTTAAAAACGACGCCCCACAACCTATCAAGCTACCCAAGGCCTTGTTGAACGAGCTACAAGGCTACGTCACCAAGAAGCCGACCGGTGGTAGCAAGCCGGTCGCCAGTTTCCGCTTTGAGGTGATGTTGCGAATCCAAAAGGAGGTCTTTCAGATGATGGAGAAACGTTCGTTCAAGCCCTTTCTCGAGTCATCTCTGTGGGTCGACTGTCGGCGAGAGCTCGCGCTCTCTGTTGCGTACGTTTACTTTTTTTTTGGCGTGCCTTTGTAAAAAAAATTTTTGTTTTGTTTTTCCTTAGCCGATCCAGTGAAAACGTCCACGAGGTATCCAGTGTGGCTGGACACGCAGTGCACGAGTCATCGTCTTCTGCGTCGGTAGCTTCATCGGTGCACAGTGGGCTAAACGGATCGACCGACAGCCTCAGGAGGAGTCGTACTCCTCTCAGTCTTGGGTACCTCGATGAGCTTGGCTTTTTCGTCAACGACAGCGATGAAGTCTTTCGCGACATGTGTATGCCGAAAAGAAACCACCTTCTGTTTATTTTATTTTTTTTTGTTTTTTTTTTTCTCTTTTTTTGCAGACTCGGTGCAAATCCAGGAGCAGACCAAGTCAGCTCTTACATCGTTGTTGAACGGGTCCAATGCCAACGAGAACGACCCAGTCGCTGTCCGTCTGCAAGCTAAAGCTATCCTCACGGATGTTGCTCAATCGGCCAACGCCGACATCCTCAAGTACGACGAAGCCGATGGGATTTAGACTCTCTTTTTACTTTCCTAAATACTTGATTCATTTCGTGTAATTTATACCCATCCATACGTCGCATACATAATCGAAAAGAAGAAGGGCGGGGAAAAGCCGCTTAAAACAGTAGAATTGACAAGGCCATCGCAACGCACGAAATTGCAATGTAGGGACTCAACCTTTCGCCTGCGTCGTAAACAGGCGTTAAACAAGCGTTCACACACGCGCGAGCGCTTACCGATGCGGGCAGACTTCCAGAACACGCCTGTGAATCCCTGTTTGTGCCGGTCCAGCAGGCTCTTCCCTGCGCTCGTCTCGTGGATGTACGCACACGTCTACAGGTGGTGTTGTCAAAAAATCGCCTCATTCTCCTTCCGTCTCTTACGCAAATCAGCAAGAGAATCACAACGAGGAGTGCTTGAAAGTTGAAGAGGGCGCTCTATTATCCGAAATACAAAAACGACATGGACATGGTCAGTAAGGTTGGGGACGCGGGTCAGGCAGTGGAACGAGTACCATTTTCGCCTTAGTTGAAACAAGCCTGCGGTGACGTCAATGGGCCACTTCTGTGCGTGACGCCGAGCTTTTTGCACCAGTCTTACCGCGGCATGTTACGATAGACATTGTCTCCGAGCTCAACAACCTCGTCCTCGATATTGCCGGCGGCTCGACTGAGGCTGGCGCCAAACTCATCACATGGAACTACCACGGTGTGTTGCAATTGACTCCGTGGCACAGAACCAAAACAAATCTACGCAGGTGGACCTAACCAGCGCTTCTACGTCAACGAGAAGGGCTTTATCGTCTCGGCCCACTCGGGCATGGTACGCACTTGCATCTCCGTCGACATTTGGCCACCTAAACGTCATGAAAAAGGTCCTGGACGCGGAAGGCGGGGCTGCACAAGGGAACAAGATCATCCAGTACTACGCGCACGGCGGCCCTAACCAGGTACTAACGCAGTTTGCATTCGCTGTTTTTGTAAAAGTATCAGCAATATCTTTAGCTCTGGCGCTTCCACAAAGACGGCTCCATTCGCCTGGTTGGCTCGAACTTGTGTTTCGACATTGCTGGTACGCTCCCTTTCATCGGAGATGTGCCTGACGTGTTGGAATAATTTGCAGGAAATAACCAGAGCCCTGGCGCCGAAGTCATTGCGTACGACTTCCATGCCGCACCCAACCAGAAGTGGCGCCTCGTACGTACCTCTCCAGTTTTGAAAATAAAAATAAAATCATGCAAAATAAAATAGGTCCAAGTCTACGACAGCTGAACGTGGATCTTTGATGAGCCTTTTTTTTTTTCAACGATTTTCCCTTTTGTCTTGTACAAATGAGTTTGATGAGTCAGTAAAAGTCAGGTTCACTTTAACCTGGAGGATGCAAGGTTTGCGAATTATTTTACGGTATTTTTACTCGCATCAGCTAATAGGCATATTTCCGGAATCGTTCTTCATGAACGCAAGGCCGGAAGCCGAAA
>Ga0302230_10001033_pt1 | contig 19360 bp, 33 predicted proteins | sample II_Palsa_N2_1_FD_193523 | JGI IMG/M metagenome (GOLD analysis project Ga0302230, IMG submission 193523) | Peat permafrost microbial communities from Stordalen Mire near Abisko, Sweden - II_Palsa_N2_1 | ecosystem: Environmental > Terrestrial > Soil > Palsa > Peat permafrost | place: Sweden... | reverse complement strand
TTTTTAAAATGGGCCCCCCCCCCCCCCCGCTATCAGCGTACGGCTGCGGCAACGGCCTTGGGGTTCTGCTTTGGCGGCATCGGATGACGTTTTCAAAAAAAAAGAAAAGAAACTTGAGAAAAAATATGCGGCGGTCGTCGATTTGGAGGTCGCTTGTGCAGTTGCCGGACAAGGCGAGATTAGTGCTGCTGCGGCGTGGCGGGAACACCACTGCGGCCACCAGCGACGGCGACGGCGATGGGCCGACAAGTTCGGCGGTGCATCGCAACGAAGGAGTCGCTGTGGAGGAGCTCGGCGCAGAAGGGCTCGGACTGGAGACGCGTTTCCCGCCAAGTGACTTTCGGTTCTCGTGGGTGACCCCACCTCGGACCGTCCTGATCGTGCAAAAACAGGGCGATCTCGAGCCTGTCAAGCGGACGACGATTGCAAGGATCTCAAGGTACGACACTGTCTTTTTCGCGCGCCTGGCAGGACTTCATTTTTTCTTTTCTTTTCTCAGATGGCTCATCGAGGACAGACAGATGAACGTGATCATTGACAAGGACACGGTCCACCACCAACACCACGAGCAGCAACAGGAGCAGCAGCAGCGTCAGCAGCAAAAAGAAGAGGAGGCCGCAAGGGTACACCCAAACGTCTACCTGTTTGACCAGCAACAAGAGCACGACCTGTCCGAGCTCTCACGGACGGTCGATCTCGTGGTGGCACTTGGCGGCGATGGAACTTTGATGCAAGTGTCAAGCTTGTTCAAGGGCCACGTGCCTCCCGTCGTGTGCTTTGCCATGGGCAACCTGGGGTTCCTGATGCAGTTTGCCATAGATGAGTTCCAAACGGTCATCACGAGCACGCTCCAGGGCCGATTTTCTTTCCTCCCGCACATGCGTCTATCTTGCAGCACTGTCACCGACAGCGGCCGTGTGATGACAAGTGAAAATTAAAAAAAAAATTTTTGTCTTCTTTTCGCACTGACATAATTTTCAAAAAGGTCACGAAGTTATGAACGAAGTCGTTATTCATCGTGGACACGAACCTCACCTAGCAAGTATCGACGTATATATCAACGATGAGTGGACCACAAATGCGTTGGTACGTTTTTTTTTTTTGAAAAAAAAAAAGAAAATCAATTTTAGCTGTGTTTGCAGGCAGATGGGATTATCGTTGCAACGCCAACGGGTTCCACCGCGTACTCACTCTCTGCGGGCGGATCCGTCATCCACCCGTCAGTCAAGAGCATCCTGCTTACGCCAATATGTCCTCGCTCTCTCTCATTCAGGCCCGCCATCTTTGCACCAGATGCCGAAATCCTTCTGAAAGCATCCGTACAAATACAATTGATTTTTTCCCCCCCTCATCTCTCAATGAACAATAATAATTGAAAAGACATCCAGCCGTGGCTATGCTACTGCCACCCTTGATGGCCGTGACATTTCTATCCTCCGTCCTGGCGATTACATCAAGGCCAAGGCGTCCCTATTTCCCGTGCCCATGATCACGCGCGCACAAACCCACACAACCGATTGGGTCCGCGACATCAACCGAATGCTCAAGTGGAATTCGCAATGGTCTTCGCGGTGAAAGAATGCGGTCTTTGTAGAGAAAGAAACTATTCTGTACAACAACAACAAAAAAAAAGGGAATATCTACGCAAGGCGATGCGATCGGCGGAAACCCTGCTTGACGACATCGTCCCGAGCTTCGATCGTTCTGCGAGCGCCTAGTTTTTTTTTTTACACTTCTTTTTTTAAAAAAAATCTCCTAAACACTTGAAAGCCTCAGTATGTACCATCCAGAATGGCGGCCCACTCTGCCTCCGATTTTGTAAACTTTGTCTTTGTAGTTTCGGTGGCTTTACTGTACGGTCGGCCTCGTTGCGCGCACAGTTCTCCGATGGAAATCACCTCGTCGTAGGTTGACTGGTACCCATCATAGTTGATGGTCACTTGGGTCGGCATTGTGAGGGAATCTATGCTCATTATTTTAATACTAATAAAAAAGAAAAGCGGTACCCATGCTGATGATGCGAGCATGGTACCAGGCGTTCAATTTAATATCTAGACAGTCAAAGCGTAGACCCAGGTAGATCCCTTCTGGCGACAATTCCTTTCGAGCATTCGGAGACGCGTCATCAACCTCGGGTGATTTCCGTTTCAGAGGGCCTTCGTCCCCAACAATCTGGTATCAGTTTTAAAGAATTCAGTCATCATTGAGAAAGCCAAAGTTACGATTGTTTGCGTCCGAGTAGAATGCACGCTTTCCGCGATCGTCGCGACCGACTCTTTCGGATGGCGAGGTTTTCTCCGACTGCTGGTTGCGGTTTGGTCAGCTGGTGGCGAGTTCCGGGAACGGGTGGTCATGACTGGAGTTTCAAAGGCCGACGGTCGGCGCTGACGAACAGAACGAGAATCGGTCAAGGGTGATTGGCTCATGTCTAAGGCATCAGCGCTCCTTTTTCGAGCAGACAAAGATGACGAATCAGCCATTGGAGGCGAAGCAGAGCTCGGCCTTTGCAGAGAGGCTTCTCTCGGCGACTTGGCCACTGGGGCATCCTCTGCTTGTGATGATGTTGCGATGGGTGGTGAATTGACAGAGCCGGCAGATTCAGCGAGCACTAGACACATCGCGCTTAGTGTCAAATTCAATCAGTTTGCTTTTTATGGTTCAATGTTCAACCTAATTTGCTGCTCATTGCAGTCCTGTCCACCAGGATAAGGCGTGTTCCATTCGCTGCGAAGAAGACCAATCGACAGGCGTAAACAAGAGAGGGCTTTCGTGCAAAGACAAAGTCGCCAAAGCTGACGAAAGACAAGGTCTGATTAAAAAAAAAAAAATTTCTCAAAACCACGTACTTGCCAAAGTAGCCGACCAAGTGGAGACCCTTTTGCAATTCCTCCACAGGAAGTGCCTCTGCTTTCTCGATTTTGCCATTCTATTTTCAATTTTTCGATTTTTTGTGGTGGACGGACGCAAAACGGCCTTACGATTTCTACTAGGCCGATGAAGTAGTTTTTGTTTCGCGCTTGGGTGACCTCTAGACAGAGTCGGCCTTGCTTGTCCCAATCGTGCGGTGTTCCATCTTTTGGGTGGGGGAGTATTTATTATTTATGAAAACCTGCGCCAAAACAAGAAAAATACCATTTGATCTGGCGATCCAACGGACGATAAATTCCTTTTCGCCAACTCCGACAATTTCCAGGGTGTGCTGACCATCGCTTGGCTTAACAAATGATTCCTGCAAAAATATTAACAAGGACGCTTGAACCAAACCTGTGCCAGTTTTACCTCAGGATCGGATGCAGCCAGGATGGGGGTTTGCGGCTTGGATTTCGAACTCTTTGGGGTGCTCACTGCTAGCTCTTGGGGCTCTTGTGTTTGCTCCTTGTCGGCGGTCGTTTGTTCATGCGATGCGGCGAGAGAGAACTCGCTCATATCTCTTAGGGTACGGACGAAAGTACTTGCGTTGCTGTATGGACGACCGCCCCATGAATACATGGTGTCGTTTAGAAGGACAGAGCAATGGCCAGCCCGACGCATCGCGAAATTCCTCTCGTTGGCAAGTACGTGCCACTCCATTCCATCTGTTTTAGCACGAGGTTGGGATGTTAACCGAATGAAAGACACCAAACCTAGATCGAGCGAATAGACGCTGCAGGAGTGGCGCGAACTGCTGTTTGGGAACGCCTTTTCCTCTCGCCCAATCGTCTCAGGCTCCGCGTCTTCCATGATCCAGCCGCCAAATACAATCATCCTTCCCTCCTGGTAGACAAAGGCAGTGTGGTAGCAGCGCTCGGATGGCGACACGCCCTTTACTTGCGCCTGCGACCACGTCTTTTTGTCTAGTTGACCCCGACCCATGAGATATTTGTTGCCAAAAAAAAAAAAAATAAAATGGGTGGAACACACCAAGATCAAGCAAATAGGTATTGTTCAGACGGGCGAGCGGCTGTTCGATCCCACCAAACACGACCAGCGCATTCGACTTGGGCCACCACACTGCCGAGTGACCTTCACGCGGATTTGGCAGGTTGCCCGTGGTCTGCACCCTCGTCCATCGCAGATTGACTGTACGTTGAAAAGGCGGAGAAGCATCTTCCACGGAAAGCTCGTACACGTCGCCAAGGTACCTAATTCCAAGAATTGAGCACATGGGGTCAGCGCGGCAACGGTAACTTACTGGTGCATTTGGCTGGCACCGCCAAACAGGATCGCTTTTGAGGGGGAAATCGCAGTCAGCGTGCTGTTGACACGAGCCGTGGGGACATCCCCAACGACAGATCCGATCGTCAGCCAGGTCTTGCTCGCCATATCCATGCATGCGGTCTTTACCAGTAGTCAGGACCTACTGTTTTGGCGCTTTCAAGCAAGGAATACCTCGTTGGTGTACATGTCGGCAGTCTCGCTCTCGCGCACACCACCAAAGAGAACGAGCAGCTTGGATGATCCCTTGTCGAGCATCGCAAAGGCCACGCCAGCAGAGGCGCGAGGAGCAGGACCAGCCACATCCAATTGCTCCCACACTTTGTCCTCTGCACCGTTTGTTAGTAACAGGGCGAGTATAGACATGCCTTGTACTTGTATCAAACTGCCACACATCCTCCTGCACGCCGGTATCGCCGCCCCATGCGACCACCAAGTGCCTGCTGTCGCCCGCGTCCACCATCGCAAAGCCGTGGCGGTTGCTTGGGCGGCTCGATTTCGCCATACTACAGTCCGTCCGATGAAAAAGTGTCTTGCCCAAGGGCGCTCAGTGCTGGTTGTGGGCCCGAGCGGCGTCGGTACGATTTCTTGAAAACCAGGTGTGCCCTGTTGACCATGTTCGTCGCAGGGAAGACGATGGCTGTGCGGGAGGCGTGTCGGGAACTCGGGATGCGCGTGCTAGTGTACACAGCGAGCGATGTGGAGGCGCACGAGCCGGGGTACCCTGAACGGACAATCGCGCGGATCGCGGCCGGCCTGCATCAGGAGGCACGCACCGCCGGGAAGACGGTTGTGATCTGGGATCGTATCGACGAGATCGTCCCTCGTAGCACTCAGACAACCCCGTTAGTTTTGGACGCGTTTGCGGCCATGCTGCGGTCCAACGCCCTCCACTCGGACTCTGGCTGCGTTCATGTAGGTTGTTGTTTCGAGTGAAAGATTTTATGTCTTTGATATGAACGGTGGCAGGTCGGAATAACGCACGACGAGCGCCTAATTTGCGAGTACATCCGCGCCCTTTTTGCAGACACACTCGCCATCGACCCGCCCAAGACTGCGTCGGATCGGCTTGCGCTCTTGCACAAGGTGACTGATGGGCTGTTGACTGCCACACATAGAGACGAGGAGCTGTCGCGACTTGCCCAGCTGTGCCACGGGCTGAAACTGGCCGACGTGCAGGCGATCGCTGCGGATGCCGTGCGACGTGCGCAAACACGGAAAATTTCGACGGGTGATCTGTTTGCTGCTCGCAAGTCGTACATTCCCCGTGATGGAACCGCGGCCTTTCTGCCGAAACCGATCGAGCCCGTTGGGTGGGATCAAATTGGCGGCCTCTCTTCTGTCAAAGCCGCCGTCCAAGATGCACTTATCTGGGCCCAGCACCACCGACCGTCCTTTGATCGCATGTGCATCTCCCCGCCACGTGGAATGCTATTGTACTGCGCGCTATTTTTGTTGTCATGCTCCTCACTGTCCACTCTTTAGATTCGGACCTCCGGGGACGGGGAAAACGATGCTCGCCAAGGCGGGTGCCACCGCGATGAGTGGCGGCGGCGGACAGTTCATCGCGGCGACAATTCCCGACTTGCTTCGCGCCGAAGTCGGCGAGAGCGAGAAGGCGATCGCGAAATTGTTTGCTCAAGCTCGCCAGCATAGCCCATCGCTGATATTTTTGGACGAAATCGAGACGCTGTTTGGGACAAAGGACTCGGATCACTCTGTCCAGACCAAGATGGTCTCGCAGCTCTTACTCGAGCTCGATGACCTCGAACACTCTGCAGACCCGGACGCTTTTGTGTTTGTTCTCGCGGCTACTAACGCCCCAGACCGGATCGACGAGGCCCTCCTCAGACCCGGACGTCTTGACACCAAGGCGTATGTGGGCCCTCCTGCGATGGAAGAACGACTCCAAATCCTCGACATCTACTCCCGCCCGATGAAAAGGGCAGCCGACCTTGACCTTGCCTCGCTGTCTGCGCGAACCAATGGTAAAATATATATATATATTTTATCATTTTTTAATTTAAATTTTTTTTTTCTTCTGTTGGGTCAGGATTCACTGGCGCCGACCTCTACGCTCTATGCCAGCGCGCTGCGATGAATACGATAGATCGTGTGGCATCGATCGCTTCGTCGGACGCCGATGCTGCAGTGGTGACGATGGCTGATTTCGAGTCTGCCTTGGCAGACTCGTCTCCGTCTGTGCAACCCGGGGATCAACTTGTGTATTTATCATTTTGTTCATAGTGCATGCACGCAGAGTAATCATAGCAAACGGGCCCAGTTTGAAATCAAAACGCACGAGCTTTGATTTTGTGAGCCCATTTGACCACAGGCGTGTCAACGACTTTGCCTTGATAGTTGAACGGTTTGCCCCCCGATGCCTCGAACCCTTTGATAATGTTATCGGCGGTGGCAAGTTCGGCAGCAGACGACGAAAACAGCTCTTGGATCAGGCCAATTTGGCCCGGGTGGATTGCTTGCTTTAGCGGTTGCCATAAAAGTAAGAAAACGCACATGTCTAAGAAAGTACATACCTTGCCAGTAAAGCCCATCTCGCGACCCTCTTTGCATTCTTCCTTGAGGACCTCGTTATTCTTGTAGTCGATGCAGACAAGATCGATTGCCTGTAAAATGTATATCTTTTGGCTGCGGTTTTTTTTTCAACACGAGAGACGCACCTGCAGTCCATGCGCCACCGCCGCCGTAACGAGGGTCGAGCGCGCGTAGAGCATTTCGCGACGATGTTGGGTTCGAATGAGGCCCAGATCGGCGCAAAAGTCTTCGGATGCAAACTGCCGTGTTTTTTTAAGCGTTCGCACAACGGCCTGTTAGAACACGTACAACGAGAGCGTCCAGTCGCGGCTCGGCAGCAGCAATTTCACGGATGTTTAGAAGTCCCAGTGCCGACTCAATGCAGGCAATGAGCATGACGTCGCCAGGGACAGGCGAGAGAGCGTCGACGAGAGACGCGACGTGCTTGACGTGCGCGGCATGTTCGACCTTTGGGATGACGATCGCTTGCAGATGCTGGCTCGGCAGGATGGCCTTGAGGTCGGCATCCTCCAGCCGCGATCCCACGCCGTTAATACGCACAGCTCGCTCAGCACGCGGAGGCAGCGACGGATCCGCGAGCGACGAAACCACCATGCCACGGGCCACTGTCTTACTCGCGAGGGGCACGCCGTCCTCCAAGTCGAAGACGATCGTGTCCGACGTCAGTGTCTTGGCCTTGGATAGCTTGCGCTCGTCGCTACCGGGCACTGTAGTGATGCTCTCTGTTCAGTCACGGATCCGACGGACGCCTAGTACATGTACCATTGAAAAGGGTGCGTCTCACCCGCGTGGACATTGCGCGTTTGAGGAGGAGCAACATAGGACCCTATCACGGTTTTCTTTTTGTTTTTTTTTGAAAGAAAAATGGGTTTTCTACAGTGTTTTCTACAGTGCCGAGTTTTTCTATGCAGCCGAAGAGGCAGAAGAGGAGCGGTCCGAACGGAGGCCCCTTTTGATGTTTTGCAGTTGCTGCAGTTTGTCACAGTTGGGCTTGCTCATCGACTTGGCCTGGTCGAGTTCCTGTGATGTCCCAAACCAAGACGCACGACTCATTACCTGCTTTTGCGTCCTCTCCTGTTTTGAACACGTTTTAGAGAAAAAAATTTTTTTTATTTATTTTAAAAGGAGGGGTTCACCTCTTGCATGCACGCTAACCGCAATCTGTCCAAGTAGTCTTCTTCCACGGCCCTGTCAATCTTTGCCAAGCCATGAGGGTCTCGCTGGAATTTCTTGTCTGTGGCCACATCAAGGAAAAAGTCGAGCTGGTACAGGGAGGTCCGCTTGGCAATCTAGCATTTGAAAAAAAAAAAAAAGGTGTTACTTGAAAATTAGAGGAGCTCTCTGGTACAATGTAAGGATCCATCTTCTGCAGGCTGTACATTGGCCTGTCGTTGCCAGATCCAATCAAGAAAAAGACGAAAAGGAGGATGAGGGGGAGCCTGCAATGAGCAAATGTATCGAGTTTAATTTTAGTTTATCAACCAAAAAGACGCACAGTTGTATGAGCAGCTGCCACAGCCCAGTTTGCGCTCTCTGACCTCCAGCACCTCCGCCAGCGTGGTCCCCTGCAGTAGAGGCCCTTGCGCCACCACGTCCACCGGCACCACCCGCCCCTGATGAAGTCGTACGCCGGCCATTTCGGGTGTAGGTCGTGTACATCCTGAACCGACCGTTGTTTGGCATCTGGCCATTGAAAAACATGTTGAACAGATCGTCCTGCGTGAAATCGCCTCCAGAACCTCCTCCAAAAAGATCGTTAAAGGCAGCTAAAAAAGAAAAAAAAAATGAGGAAAACAACAACTGATTGGAACTGACCGTGAGCATCTTCGTTCATGCCGCCACTGCCCCGGCTGGGCGCACGCCCGTACAGATCGTATTGCTTTCGCTTGGAGACATCCGACAGCGTATTAAATGCGTCGTTTACGCGTTTGAACGCCTCATCTGCTCCAGGAGCACCGTTCTTGTCAGGATGCAGTTGCAGAGCGAGCTGGGTACAGTGGTTAGGACACACGGGGAAAAACGTTGAACGAGTCCCTACCTTGCGGTACGACTTTTTGATGTCGACATCGTTAGCCTCCTTGGTCACCTCGAGCACCTCGTAGTAATTGCTCAACGAGAGTACACGCTTGACCATGGCGAGTTGTTCTTTTGTGTGCTCACGTTCCGCTGCAAACAGTGGTTTTTCAAAAATTTTTGAAAGGGCCTTTCACGCGACAAACATACGAGGCGCAGAATGTGATCGTCCAGCAGGTGCAGCCGCAGCCGCCGTTGTCGTTCGAGGCCTGCTTTGTCAAAAGTCGGTGTGATTTGCAATTGAAAAAACAAGGGGACAAAACGATGTATGCATACGTCGACGACGAGGCCGCTGCTGGCGTTGACGCGGACGCCGTCGACGCTGAGGAGGAAGAAGACTCCAAGTGGGTCACCTTGCGGTCGAGAACACTGGGACGTCGGGCCACGATTAGTTTCGGGGGGGTGAAAAAAGGGATCCCATACCGTGCATGGTCTGTCGGGAACAGGTTGAGCGACTTTTTCACAAACTTGCGCGCTGCGGCCAGGTCGCCTGCCTTGAGCTTTTCCTCTGCCAGCTCACAGCACCGCTGCGCTTCATCCTTGTTGGACTCCTGCAGGGTTTAGAGCATCTCTGTTCGTGTGATCTTACCATGACGGGGGGGCGAAATTCGAAAAAAAAATAAAGATGGAAGAGGAGTTGCGATCCGTTGTGCGAGCGCGCCGCGCGTCGCTGTCGCCCACAAGCGCCATCTTCTGGGCTGACAAGCTGTGGTCCTTGACAGGTGTGCTTCTGTGGGGGATGGTTTGCTGCTGACCTTGTTGGTTAAGGGGACGAGAGCGACCTGCTGCTCCTGGCGCACTGTCAGCTGGATGCTGGGGACCCTGCGCGCGCAGTCAAGCTCGTGCAAAAGCACGTCTCGCAGCCCATGTGTTTAGAGGGCTTGATGCTGGTTGCGCATGGCATGGTATGGCCGAGGCCTTCTTTGTGCTCGCTGAACAAGTGAGGAAAAAAAAAAGAGCCTGCTGAGCGAGTGGTCCGAGCTGCTGGATTTGCTGTCAAAGAGCCCTGAAGTCCTGTACCGCCAGCCTTTGTCGACATCACCGTTGACGACAGACCTCACAAACAGCCAGATGTTGGCAAAGATACTGTACATTAAGGGTGTCTCGCAGCTCAAGATGGAGATCCCTGACAAGGCCGCTGCCAGCTTCAAAGAAGCACTCGAGCTTGACCCCTACTGCAGCGATGTGAGTTGCCTATTTCAGGCAGGCAGGCTGTTTAACCCCATTATTGTCAAAGGCCTTTATCAAACTCTCTGAGCACAACTTGCTGTCGCCGGCGGAGGAGTTGCGCCTTCTCGACTCCTTGCAAGGTGGGCACGGCCTGATCAAGGCTCTCTACAGCACTCGGACAGCGCAGACTCAGTCCACCGCCTTCACCGAGTCTCAACTCACGGTCTTGTCAGACGCCAAGCTTGGCACAAACACGGATGTGCTGACAACACACGCGAATCTGTTGTACGCAAAGGGCCAGTACGCGCAAAGCTTGCAGTTCACACAGAGGTACGTTCCAGTCGCAAGGGCCGTTTTTTTTTTTTTTGGATACATTTCCCAATCATTGGCAGAGTGTTGGCTCAGGACGAGCTACATAAGATGGCCCTGTTGACGCACATTGCTTGTCTTTTCAAGCTCAAGCGTAAGAACGACCTGTTTTTGCTCTCGCACCAGGTAAGCGAAACGTACCGCACCCCCCAAAAGTGTGACAGTGAACCTACCTGTAGCTTGTGGACAATGCGACCGGTCACCAATCATTGCCATGGTACGCGGTCGGTGTCTATTACTTGGTAACTACACGTTGGTACCACTTTTTCTCTAAAAGAAAACGCGTTTTCGTCTGTGCTTTCAGTTGACCACGCAAACCGACAAGGCCAGGCAGTTTTTCAACCGGTCGATTTCGTACGACACCAACTTTGTGCACGCGTGGTTTGGATTTGGCCACTCGTTTGCTCAAAAGGACGAGCACGACTCTGCACTGGCTGCCTACACAACCGCTGCTCGCCTGGCCATTCGGTCTCACCTTCCGCTCCTTTATATGGGAAAGGAATACCTCCGCTTGAACGACCTCGTCGCCGCGGAACAATTCCTCGTCCAGGCCAAGGAGATTGCTCCACGTGACGCGCTCACACTGAACGAACTCGGCGTCCTGTACCTGCGCACCGGCAATCTTGGTGCCGCCAAAACAAATCTCGAGCGCGCGATCGAATTGGACCCATCAAACCCCGACCTCGAAAACACGTACGTGAACCTCGGCCACACCTACCGCAAACTCAAGTACGTTGTGAGGACAAGGCTGTGCGACTAAGACATTGTAAAAGAAATTACGAGGAAGCGCGGCAAAAGTATCAGGCGGCCCTCCAGCTCAATCCGCTCTCGGCCACGACCATGACTGCCCTCGGCTATTTGAACCATCTCTCGGGCGACTTTGCCAAGGCGATCGAGCTATATCACATGGTAACTCGATCCATAAACAAAAAGTCACTCAGCTTTCGTCCTTTAACTAGGCCCTGGGCCTCAAGAGCGACTACACCATTGCATCGGACTTGGTGGCGCGGGTGATGGAGGTATGAGGCGTGCATTGAAAAGAAAAAAAAAAAGGGTGGAACACACATTCTTTTTTTTTTCAACCCATGCAGGACATGTTTACTCAATCTGCTCAATCCATTTTGCCGTTGATCCCGCCCTCGACGGTCACCCTACCAACGAGCTCGTCAGCAGCCTCACCCATGCGCGGCATAGCTGCAACATCGGCAGAGTCTTCTCAGCTAGACTCGTCGACCATCTCCATGGACATAGAGTAGACAATCGTTTTTTTTCTCCCCGCGACAACATCAAAGGTGGTTTTATGGATTGACACATATTATATATATATACATTGGGACAACGACGTCTATTTCTTGCCCTTGATGGTCGCGCGCTTTCCTTGTCCTACGAGTCGGGTGAAAGCAAAAAAAGAAAAGAAAAATAGTTAGTACCGCACTTTCCCTTGTCATACCCTTCTTTGGTGGGCCTTTGCCACGCATTTTGAGGCGCAGGACCTTCTCCTTCCAGTACTCGGTCTCCTCGTTGTAGAACTGGGGAATCCTGTTGACCACCTTGGTGTTGTTCGGCATGTACCAGTTGACAATGGACGGCCCAATGAACCGCTTTCTCAGGAGCTTGAGGCCATTTTTCCGGTTTGTAGGGTTAAACACGGTCCCAAAGATGTCTGCTCGAAGCTGCACAAACGGGTTAGTGGAGGCCCGTGTGCAGGGGCGACGACGATACCCCACCGAGACGAGCCAGCAGACTCGCCATATTTATATTCTCAGTAAATATGTCCTCCCCTATGACAATTCTAATTCTATGTGTTCAGAGCTTGAGCACCTTTCCATCGTGCAACAGACTCTTGGACTCCTCCTGCTCGAGGGCTCGGATGTCGCGGATATCCAGATACCAAAACAAGCAGACAAAGACCATGGTCAGAAAGGCAAACGCGCTCTGCAAAAGAAAAAAAATTTTTGTTTTTTGTTTAAAGAAAAACCACTGATTTTTTACGCTCATACCGTGCACAAAAACACAGGGCCCCACTCGGCGTCGGATGGTTCAACGTCGGGTCCACACGACGCAATGGGGGAGCTTTCGGTCGGGTCGCTGCGGGGCGCGCTGAGCAAGGAGACGATATACGGTGAGACGATTGCACCAATGTAGCCAGCACCATTGATGGTCGACACTAGCAAATACATGGGTTATGGGCAAGAAACAAAGGAAAAAGGATACCGGCCACAGCGGGGGCGCTCTTTCCGGCAATCTCCATCGCGAAGACGCCGTCAACAAACGAGTAGGGCGCGATGAGGACAAAACCAGTCAAGGCAACAAGGACGAGGTCGATGGCGATGGCTTGGCTTCGGTTCTCCTCGGTGATGACATAATACTCTGCGAAAGCCCACAGGCCGATCTGGGTTGCGGCCAGGCCGACCAAGAAGATAAGAGAGATGCCTAAAAAATTGTGTTGACAAAAAAAAAAAAAGGAAAAAAGGAAGACAAACCTCCACGCCATGTTGGGCGGACGTGGTCAACCAGGTAGCCACCGAGCAGTGCCGAAAATGTGCCAAAGAGGGGGAAGACCTGTTATGATCAGCCGTAAATAACGACCCTTTTTTTTTTTTTTTTGTCGTACCAAGGAGGCAATGGAGGAATCGCCCTCGCTCAAGCACAAGACCTCGTTGAAATAGGTTGGAAGCCACGAGTTGAAAAGCTCTCGGATGAGGGTGAGAACAAACGATTCCAGAAGAAGGATAATAAACTTGGGACTCTTGAGCAGGGGCAGCAATTGCTGGGCGATCGTGGGCTTTGCTGGCAGAGCAATGGCATCCGACGACGACTCGGACCCGGACGAGTTGATGACCCCGTCAATGAGCTCTGAGGTGCAAGTTAGACGAGAGCAGGAGCAAAGTGAGTTGTGATTACGCTTTGAGCTGCTGCTTTCGGCGGATTGGACAAAGACGCTCTTCTCGCTGGCACGGGGCTCTGGTTCGCCGATCGACAGCGGACTTTCCTTTAGCGTGAATAGCGCGGGAATGAACACTGCAAGGGCAATGCTGGCCGCAATGTAGTAGAGTTCCTGCCACGACACGCCTGCGTTTATGATCAGGCCAAACACAAGGCGGATAAGGGCATCTCCCAGCATGTAGCTAAGCGACATCACTCCCATGATCGAGCCGTACTCCTATTCACGGTGGCGCCAAAATTAAAAAGGATCCGCTTTTGCGCACAAGCAAAACCAACCTGCGAGCCGTACCAGGCCGAGACCACCTTGACCAGGGCTCCCCATCCGACCGACTGCAGGAAGCGATTGCATGCCCACATTGCCGAAAACCCGGCGACCGTGTTGAAAAAGGTAAAGAGCAGAGTGAACACGGCAGAACCCAGCAGGCCGATAAGGAAGAGGGGCCGACCACCAAAGGCCTCGATAATGAACCCGTTCATGAACTTGCCAGCGGCGTAGACACCATAGCCAACACTGCATTTTTTTTTCTTATTAACGAAAAGGGGGAAGGAAGGGGGGGAAGTTTGCGCGGCGTACCTCAGGACGACGCTGAACTCGGTCTTGGTAATGTTTGTGTCCAGGAGAATGCTGTTCTGGGCGACCGAGAGGTTGGACCGGTTAAAGTAGTAACCCATGTAGCCCATGATCAGGGTCACCGCGACCACCATGCGCCAAGCTTTGAATCTACTCGCCAACCTGTGTTAGCCCGCGCAACGGTGGTCCAGTCTTTTCTGTACTTGGGCGAGTAGGCCTCCCCCGGTTGCACGGTGCTCAGCATCTTGAACAAGCGAGCGAGAAAGAAAACGCCACGTGGCACGTGGCACGTGCATGTGCATTTTGTTTTCGCGGGTGGCCACATGGTATGGCACAAACCACAGCGCTGCTGCGAGCACCGACTAACCCATGGGACCACAGCTGAGGAGACAGACACGAGAGCGGCGCGAGTACTTGTACCGCAAGTCGCTCGAGGACAAGGACCGTCAGGTCTACGAGAAAAAGAAGCGGATTAGGGAGGCACTGGCGTCGGGCAAGGCCATCCCGACTGAACTCCGCGACGACGAGGAGGCTTTGCGTCGTGAAATGGACCTGGACTCGAAGGACACTGGTACGTTGCTACTTTTCATCTACTCGCCAGCTGACGAGCTTGCGTTTCTCCCAGCGCCCTCGACACACATTGATGACGAGTACAACCGGGCTGGCGCCGTTGACCCAAAGATCATGATCACAACATCACGCGACCCCAGTTCCCGGCTGACCCAGTTTGCCAAGGTACAGGGTAGCGCCGCCTTTGTTTTGCTCATCGTTTTTTTTCTTTCCCTTTCTCTTTTTTCAGGAGATGCGACTCGTCTTTCCCAACTCGCAAAAAATCAACCGCGGCAACTACGTGATCAAAGACATTGCCGATGCGTGCCGTGCCAACAACGTGACAGACCTGATCATCTTTCACGAACATCGCGGCGAGCCCGACGGCATGGTGGTCTCGCATTTCCCGTACGGCCCTACCGCGTACTTTTCTCTGCACAACGTCGGCCTGCGACACGACATTGACGACCGTGGCACGGTCTCGGAACAGTACCCCCACCTCATCTTTGACAAGTTCAACTCAAAACTCGGAGACCGCATCAAGAGCATCCTCAAGTTCCTCTTCCCCGTTCCCAAGGAGGACAGCAAACGTGTCATGACCTTTGCAAACACAAACGATTTTGTCAGCTTCCGTCACCACGTGTACCAGCAGACCGGTCCCAAGAGCGTCGAGCTGATGGAGGTTGGGCCGCGCTTTGAGCTGAAGCGTACGCCAAATGAAAGACAAGTCGTGCATTAACCTTATAATCCAGCGTATCAAATCAAGCTCGGAACGATCGAGATTGACGAGGCCGACACCGAATGGGTTGCACGGCCGTACATGAACACGGCGCGCAAACGCGAGGTGCTGTGATGTAGATACAGAGACAAAAAAAAAAACAAAGGATCATGTACAAATACCAAAAAAAAAAAAAAAAAAAAAAAAAAAAAAAGCGAACGGAACTTTGCACGGAGGGCGTCGAGGTCGAGGATGGGCTGATTTGCAGCGTCAATCGAAATCGAAGACTGGGCAGCGGCCGGTTCATCTGTCGCATCGGTGTTTATTTCGATGCCCCAGTGGTTGTCCTCGTGTACGACCGCGCTGTCATCTCCTGTTCCACCGGGGTGTTGCATCCGTTGTAGGGTTGTGCTCACATTTGACCCGGATGCCTTTTGTTCGGCCTGTCGACGACAGCATGAACTGTCTTGGCAGGCAGGGTTGGGCTTGAGCTGCATCAAAGGGAAGTAATCCCGGAGCGAGTTGTAGCCGACATAGTGCGAGACATCACCAAACTTGAGAAGGAATTTGAGAGCGTTCTGCACCAGGATGCCGGCCACGACGCCCATCGTTGTGGGCAACGAGGCAGCGCAGACGCCTTCACGTTTGAGTGTCCTTTCATCGCCATCAGCAACAACGAGTGGCGGGGCGCACTAGAAACGCAGAATGAAATAACTCGAGATTTGTCAGGACGTACCGCAAAGCAAGCCGTCTCACCAGGAATGACGAGCTGTACGTGGCCCGAGACGGCGTCCTCAGACACACCCGACTCTATCCAGATCTGCTCCAGCTCGAGGCATGCTTGATTGACGGTCATCCGTGCCTCGTAGTTGTCCACACAGCAGAGTACCAGGTCGACCTTGCCGAGGTGGCCCACAGAGCCCTTGGCCAACCTCTGAACAAAGTCTTCATAGTTTTGAACGGTGGTGATGTTGTAGTTGTAGACCTCGAATTGGACATCGGGGTTGATGGCGCCTAGCGTGGCGCGCGCGGCCTCAGTCTTTGTCAGGCCTGCTTGTTCAGGACGGAAAAACAGCCTGAGCACACCCGCCATTCAGTGATCTCTCCTTTCCCCAATGCGCTGTACCGATTCATGTTGGCCAGCTCAACCGTGTCGTAGTCAAACAGGAGGAGCTTGCCAACGCCACAGCGCGTAAGCATCTCGGCAGCCACACTGCCCACACCGCCGATGCCAACGACGGCGACGCTGCAGCCTCGGATTGCCTGTAGGAGATTGACTTTGAGTGGTGAGTGCTCGTCCTTGCAAATTCGCACCGCACCTCATAGTTGTCGACGATGCCCATTCGCTTGAGGGCCATCAGGCGGCTGCGCAAACACGAATCAGAAGGCACACGGGCTTTTGTTACCTGTATGGGTTGGAGTGGACGACTTCAGACGAGAGTTGCTCGATTTTGGGCCGCGCCTGCTGCGCGACCTTTACGGACAGCGCGTCTGCAAGTTTTGCTTCGAGCTCCCGGATTCTGTTTTTCAGGACGTCGACTTCCGACTGGGACATGTTTGTTTCTCAAAAACTGAACTGATCGCCTAAAAAAACAAAAACAAAAGCAAAAGAACCTAGGAGGGTGTGACGAGGAGGACATTTTTAAGGCTTTATAGGAGGATGATGAATTAAAAAAAAATTTTTTTTTGAAGAAGAGATGGGGGAAAAAAAAACAAAAACTTGTTTATCTTTAGGCAGATGTGTTGTCGCCTCCATTCGCGGCAAACTGGGAGAGGGACGGTAACTTTTCTGCTGCTACCGAGTCGACAACAGAGAAGAAGATGTTTTCGAGATCGGCTTGGGTCAAGTCAGGTCTAGAAAGAATGTGATTGAGCAAACTAAAAATTTTATTTTTATTTTGGTTACTTGTGATAGTTGAACTCCCAGTCCTGGCCGTTCTCTGCCAGATGGAAAAAGTTGGGCGTCCACTCATCGCCCTTGTCCTCGCGCTCTTGACGGAGTTTCCTCTGGGCATCCTCCACTGCTGTCTTCTCGTCCGTCGCAAGGTCATAGTTGCGCTTGTACAGAGCTTGCGACAGCCCCTTCCAGAGTCTACAAAACATACGCATGTCTTACACACAAACACACGCGGGATGTAGCAAAACTTACTTTCGCGATTCGTAGTCGCTTTGCTTTTCGATCGGCAGGACAATCTTCGGGACCATGACAATCGATGTCGCGTCCAGCAAGAGTTCCTTGTCCTTTTTCTAAAATGTACGCCAAGAGATGTAAATTAAGATGACCGCAATCATTCGGCGGCACCTTTTTGTCTTCGGTGAACATCTGGTCTGACCACTTGCCGCTGAGCTTGTAGATCGTTTCGGACGACTGCTTGATCTTGCCTTCGACATTGTTGAGCGATCCACCCCACATTGGCTTAAATTTGAAGTCGATCTCTGCAACGAGGTCGTTGTGCTCACACGTGAGCACACAGCTGTCTGCAATCTCGTAGGTCATCGTGCCCACGAACAAGCCAACGGCGTACACGTTTGGCATGGTCACCGAATAGACCTTATTTATTTTTTTTTCCCACACGGGCAAGATGGATGATTAAAAAAATACACAACAGCTCGAGTTACCTCGCCTGGAAGGTCTCGGAACTTCATGAAGGAACGTCCTCCCATCAGCGCGGCCGACGAATTGCCCAGGAATCGCTAGTTAATTTTTTTTTTTGGAGGGTTTAGCAAGAAACACAAACGGGAGTTTCTAGTACTGAACGGGGAGCAAGGTAGCCCTCGGTGGTGATGCCCTTCTCCGGGTTGCAAAAGTAGTAGGCCGAGATTGGTGGATGGTGCGACACCTGCTCAGAGATATAGTACGACGTCGTGCCGTCGACCGTCCACTTGCAGCGAAAGAATTCGCCGAGGACAGGGTTGTACGGCTTTTTCACACCCTTGGGCTTGATGTGCCACCCAGACATAAAGTACTTGGTCAACTGAAGGAACCGTTGGACGGGGTCGGTCTGTTGGGGCAGACTGTACACAAGGACATTAAAAAAAAACAGAGAAGGGCTGAGGGAAAACTGCTTACTTCATCACAAGGTCCTGATGTGCCATAAAGTCGGTGATACGCTCGAGCATCGACCGCGGCTCCAGTACAAACGTCGGGAAAGTGATTCGGTGCAGGTCCATACCGACTCTTAATTGCCTGTATAGTATTGCTTTGTTTTTAGCAGAACAGAGGCAGAAATGGGTACAGTACTTGATCATGCCAAAGAGGACATTCTTGGGCTCGTCCTCGAGGTCCTCCGACTCCTCGAGCGGGTCACCAGCGGGAGTAGTGTTTGAAAGATCCTCAGACATTGTGATTTGATGCTCCTGCTCTTGCTGGTGAACTATGGCTTGCTCCTGGTGTTGTACGTGCCCGAGTTGGTGTAGGGTGTTGCTCTTGTCGGAGTGAGTGTCGCTGTCAACGTCGACCCGAGGACAGTGTGAGTTGACGTAGAAGAGGTGACGGCGGTTCAGAATCGCGTCTGTTTTTTTTTTTTCCATGCCACCACCACGAAAAGACAGTTTGGTTAGTCTATACTCTTCCGCGTCCTCCCCCCCCTCTCTCTCCCGCACACGCACACACGCACACACGCACACACACGCACAACACACAAGACTCGTGTTATGATCGAAAGTGGAAAAAAAAAAAAAAGGTCGGAATCAGCTCGCTCAAAACAGTCCAACGACAAACCCAGTCACAAAATTTCCCGCAATGCTGTGTGTAGGAACCCCCCCAGCCTCAAGCAGCAGCCGACGCAGTATAGCGGAAGAGTCGAGCGCGTTTAAGAGCGGCATCGAACAAAGCCTCAGACCACGTGACCGACCACATTTTGAAAACAGGGAAAACACTCTGCGCGGCGGCTGATTGCGCCCCACCCCCACCCCCACCCCCCTCTAACACCCAATGCACTCGGTGGTCTGCTCGATGGTTTCCCAGCTGGATGTGCAGAAAAGAGACAGAACAGAAAATTGCATGAAAAAAAACAACCCATTTAACGCTGAGTGCAAAATTGATGAGAATTTTACAATTCACATCAATTTTACAGTTCAGGTTCAGTTTACAAAACAAGGTTTTATGAAAGGAGTGATTGGACAGAGATGGTCGGAAAGAGAGTGCGTATTCAGAATGTTGTGAAAAGCACAAGAGAGGAGAGAATACAGTGGTTGAAAAGAAAGAAGGAGCG